>MTLD01000057.1_pt3 | contig 120591 bp, 107 predicted proteins | sample 1982471 | NCBI WGS metagenome assembly MTLD01 (sample SAMN05712604, study PRJNA340218) | biofilm metagenome | isolation source: sample SPM anode biofilm adapted to -50 mV | place: USA | collected 2012-02-03
TGTAATGCTGTGACTCGGGATTCGTGATCCGGGCAAACTTGAAAGTGGTGCCAGGAAAAATCACGGGACGGTAAAACCAGGGAACGGTGATGTGGTATAGTTACAGGAAACTCGGGAGAAAAGGGGGAGCGCCATGTCATTGACCAAAACGTGGTACACAGTCGAGCAGGCAGCCGCAAAGTACGGTATAACGGCCGCCCGGATAAACGAATGGGTGGAGAGCGGCCTGGTCCGTACCGAGAAGGGTGATGGGGCGATGCTGGTCAACGGCAATGACATAGAACAGGAACTGGATCTGGTGCCGTCCGTGTAGGCTTGTAGGGGAGATCAACTCAATTGATCACGCGACGACGCGACGAGAACCTGAACAAAATCAGACCCGTGAACTATTGATGTAAATCCCATAAGACGTATTTTGGGTTTTCAGTTTCCGTCGCGTTGCCGTGGCTTTTCGTGAGGCTGATACTCGTGACCCGTGATTCGGTAGATTTTTGAAGGGGGGCAATGTATGTGTCAGCGCCAAAACCGTTTTTCACGCGACGACGCGACGACGCGACGAGAACCTAGGCAAATCAAACCCATGAATCAATAGATGTAAATCCCTCAGCCGTGTTTCCATGATTCAGCTTTTCGTCGCGTCGTCGCGGCGTTGCGTGAGACCGGTTGTAAGGTTACCCCTGCGAAACATCAACAAACGTCCAATCCGTTGGCTACCCGTTTAAAGCCATCTTTCAACAGGTTTTCGCCAAAATTTATCAACAAGCCGAGACGGCATCCCGTCAGACGAAGGTAGGTAAGTACCTGCTTAGAATGGACCGGTTGCAGACGCTCAACGGATTTTAGTTCAATAATGACCTTCCGTTCCACAAAGAGATCGGCACGGAAACCTTCATCAAAAACAATTTCCTGAAATCGGATGGGTACCGGCACCTGGCGTTCGACAGCCAAACCCTTGTCAATCAATTGCCGAGCCAGAACAATCTCATAGACGCTTTCCCATAATCCCGGACCAAGTTCCCGATGTATCAGGAACGCTGCATCCATGACCCTGTCAGCTATATCATTTTCAGTCATCCTGGAGACTCCTTGCACTCACGCGACGACGCAACGACGCGACGAGAATCTAAACAAAATCATGATCTTGAATTTATTGATGTAAATCCCAGAAGACGTATTTTGGGGTTTCAGTTCTGCATGCGTCACTGCGGCGTTGCGTGAGACCGGTTTTGCATGAAAATTTTCTCACATGCATACACCCGCAGAAACGGTAGTGTCAAGGGTGAAAGGCACTTTCCCCATCTCCCCCTTGTCTATTTTTCCCGTCCGCGGTAGACTCCGCCATTATGTCGAAATCACCCCTCACCATCATCGAGGTCGCCATCCCGGTGCGGATCGACCAGACCTTTTCCTACCGGGTTCCGGAGCGGCTCGTCGGGGAAGTGGCGGTCGGGAAGCGGGTGCTGGTCCCCTTTGGCCGGCGCAAGGTGACCGGGTATGTCCTCGGGCCGGGGGACGCCACGACGGCGGAGCTGAAGGAGATCATCGAGGTCCTGGACGCGGAACCGCTCGTCACCCCGGCGGAGCTGGCTTTTCTCCGCTGGGTCGCGGGATACTACCTCTTTCCCCTTGGCGAGGTGCTGAAGACTGCGCTGCCGGCCGGAATCAACCTCACCAGCCGGCAGCGGCAGGTGGAGGGCCCGGACGGGACCAGTGCCACTGAAGAGGTGCTGGCGGGGGGGCGACAGGTAAAGACGGAGCTGTTCTACCGTTCCCTTCCGGCCCCGGCAGAAGTCACACAACCACGGGGGAGGGGAGGGGAGATTCTGGCGTTCCTGGCGGGGATGGAGGAGGCACCGGCCCAACTCATCCGCCAGCGGTTTGGCCCCTGTGCCCCTCAGCTCAAACGGCTCCGGGAGCTGGGGCTCGTGACGGCGACTGCGCGGGAGGTCTATCGCGATCCCTTCCGGGAAGAGGTGTTCGAGCACGACACCCCCCTCGTCCTGAACGACGACCAGGCAGCAGCCCTTGCCCGCCTGACGGAAGCCTGCACCACGGCCGCCTTTGCCCCCTTTCTCCTCTACGGGGTGACGGGGAGCGGCAAGACGGAGGTCTACCTCCAGACCATCGCCCACGTTCTCTCCCGGGGAAAGACGGCGCTCGTCCTGGTGCCGGAGATCGCCCTCACCCCCCAGCTGGTCCGCCGCTTCAAGCGCCGCTTCCGCTGCGGCATCGCAGTTCTCCACAGCGGCCTCTCGGACGGGGAGCGCTACGACGAATGGCGCCGGATCCGGCGGGGAGAGGCGGAGATCGTCATCGGTGCCCGTTCCGCCATCTTCGCTCCCCTGGAGCGGATCGGCATCATCGTGGTGGACGAGGAGCACGAGGGGTCCTACAAGCAGTCGGAAGGGGTGCGCTACCACGCCCGGGACCTGGCCCTGGTCCGGGGGAAGATGGAGAAGGCTGTGGTCCTTCTCGGTTCCGCCACGCCACTGGTCACGAGCTTCCACGCCGCCCGGGAAGGGCGGCTCGGCTACCTGGAGCTCCCCCGGCGGGTGCGCGACCTCCCCATGCCGACGGTAGAGCTGGTGGATGCCCGGAAGAAGAAGGGTGAGACCTTCCTTCCTGCCCTCGCCGCCGCCCTGGCGGAGAACCTGGCGGCAGGGGGACAGTCGCTCCTCTTCCTCAACCGGCGCGGGTTCGCCACCTACCTGGTCTGCCAGGAGTGCGGCTTCGTCCTCTGCTGTCCCAACTGCGCCGTGACCCTCACCTATCACCGGCGCCGGGAGCGCCACTTCTGTCACTACTGCGATTACTCCATCCCGGCACCATCCATCTGCCCCGGCTGCAACAGCCCGTCCATCGGTCTTCTGGGGCGGGGGACGGAGCGGGTGGAGGAGGAGGTGCAGGAGCTTCTCCCCGAGGCCCGGGTGAGCAGGATGGACCGGGACACCACGACCGGCCGGGGAGGGCATGCCCGGATCCTGCGGGGGCTAGAGGAGGGGCGGATCGACATCCTGATCGGCACCCAGATGATCGCCAAGGGGCACGACTTCCCCGGCGTCACCCTGGTGGGGGTGGTCTCCGCCGACGCGACCCTCAATATCCCCGATTTCCGCAGTGCCGAGCGGACCTTCCAGCTCATCACCCAGGTGCTCGGTCGGGCCGGCCGGGGGGACGCGCCGGGGCGGGTCATCGTCCAGAGCCTGGCACCGGACCACTACGCCATCCGCCGGGCAGTCAGCCATGACATGGCAGGGTTCTACGAGGAGGAGCTGGCCTTCCGCCGGGAAACCGGCTACCCCCCCTTCGCCTTCCTGGCTGCCCTCCACCTCTCCGGGACCAACGGGTCCGTCGTGGAGCAGGGTGCTGAGCAGGCCGCCCGCCTCCTGCAGCAGCTCAAGGGGCGCTTCCGGAGCAGGGTTGAGATCCTCGGTCCGGTCACCTCCCCCCTCGGCAAGCTGCGCGGCCGCTTCCGCTGGCAGATCCTCCTCAAGGCCCCCACCCGCAGCGACCTGCACCGGCTGGTGAATGGATTCCGCGGCGCCATCGACCTGCCGGCCCAGGTACGGCTGGTGATAGACATCGACCCGATCGAGATGATGTAGTTTCCGCCCGGAAAGGGTCCTTTTTCGCCCTGGCGGTGTCAATCTGCGGCCTTGCGTGTGCGGCGTACCGGTGTACGCCTCCGTGCAATCCCTTGATTTCCTTGCCAAGACAAAAAATCCCTCCTTTCCGGGTCGGAAACGGGTTCGTGTAAGCGTTCGTGTAAGCCTTTACCGCTCCCCAGTCCCCGATCCTGGTCCTTCCCCTCAAATATCCCTTGCCTGCAGCCCTTCTATCCGTTATTTTAAGGGCACTTAACCTGCAAACCGATAGTGTCTCATCCGGAGTTTCCAGATGGACACTAACCTGTTTATCGAGAGGAGGCCTTCATGGGTCACGTCCGGACCATCGGCTTTTCCATCCTGTTATGCCTGTTCACCCTTGCCGCTGCCCAGGCGGCGCCCGCCGTCGGAACCCTGAAAGAGATCAAGACCGGCGGCGGTGCCGCCCCCCGCGTTGAATTTATCGCCGACCGGCAGCCGGGGGAGGTCTCCTGCTATACCATGCCCCAGCTCCTGCGGGCTACGGTGGACATTTACGGCATAGAGCCGGGGCATGTGGCGCCGGTGGTACCGGCGGACACGAGCTTCATCAAGCGGGTCACCGTGGAGCGGAAGGTGATCAACGAGCGGGTCCTGACCCGCGCCACCATCGACCTCGCCCGGGACGCGGAGATCAGCATCGTCCCCCATCCTGTGGATAAGTCCAGAGTGTTCGCCATTTTCAAACCTCTGCATGCAACCTCCGCAGCAACCGCGCCGGTAAAGAAGGAGAGCAGGAAAGCCGTGGCTTCTCCTTCCGGGGCGTCAGGAAAAGGCACAGTGGCCAAAGTCCCGGCGGGCAAGACACAGGAAAAATCCCCCGCTAAAACGACCCTGCAGCCGGTGGTGCCGTCCTTCGGCCCCCCGCCTGTGGTAAGTGACATACGGGTCGGCAAGGAGAGCGTCGAGATTGTCGCCCAGACCGCAATCGAGCGCTTCACCACCTTCACCATGACCAATCCGGGTCGGCTGGTGATCGACATCGCTCCCGGGGGGAATTCCCTGTCGGCCAGGGAAGTGGCGATCAACCGCTTCGGCGTGGGCAAGCTCCGCATCGGCACCTATCCGGACAAGGTACGGGTGGTGCTGGACGCCGACAAGGCGACCTTTCCGGTCCACGCCCTCCAGAGAGTCGGGTCGGGGCTGAAGATCGTTTTCGGCCCCTTCGCGCTGGGTGGTCGCAAGTGAATTACCTTGCCTCACTCCTGTGATTCCGGTATGTTGGGCTGGTGCCGGGACTGCCCCCATCACATTTCAGGAGAATCTGTAACCATGCGTATCATCTTTACATTCACCATCCTTCTCTGCCTGTCGGCTGGGGGAGGAATCGCCGTTGCCGCCGATGCACCGGTGGTGGTGGCTCCTGTCGCCGGGAAGGCTGAGACGTCATCCCCCACCGGCGTCACGGAGCCGGCTCCCCCTGTTGACCAGAAGGATGCCGCCATTGCCACCCTGCAGCAGGAGAACGCCCGTCTGCTGCAGCAACTCAAGACCCTTGAAGGGACACCGGCCCTGACTTCCGAAGCCCTGGCGAAAAAGAACCTCCAGAGGCTGCAGGAGATAGCCCGGGACACCAGGACCCAGCGCCAGTCCATGACCGACTTCGAAAGCTACGTGAAATGGATGTCAGGCAGCCTCTCCGGCTACGCCAAATACATCGAGGCGGGGTCCATCGCGGCCGGTTTCGCCCGGGTGCTCCCGATCCCCTACGCCGGCCAGGCATCGATCCTTACCAAGTTCGTCTCCCAGGGGATACTCTCCCTCAATGCCACGTCGGTTGCGATCAATCGCTATATGGGGAGTTCCCAGCAGTTCGTCAGCCGGGTCGAGGCCCTCGACCCGGTCCGCACCAATCCGCAGGAAGTCGCTGCATTGAATCGCTTTGCCGACGAGCAGCTTGGACGGGATATGCAGGATGTGCATCAGAAGCTTGCCGGCACCGCCGACCTGTCCGCCTCTTCCCTCTCTTTCCTGGAGAGCGTCAACCACTACGTGGGAAGCACCGACGAATACTGGAACAAGACCAAGGCGTTCATCTCCAGGGGGGATGCGGCCAAGAAAGACAAGAGCTTTCTCAGCGAAAGCATTGCCGGCCTGAAGAACCGGACCGGCGCTTTCAATGCCAGACTGCACCAGTTCAGCGACAGCAGCCGGAAGGCCGCTCCCCTGATCAAGTCCCTTGGCACTTACGAAGAGCTGACCCGCGAGCTGTCGGGGAGTGTTACCACTGCCAAACGCTGAAAGGGAACGGGGACGTCCGTCACGGCCTCATCCGCTGCGGACCCTGACCGAAGGTAGTCTTAAGAGCTGCAGTCTCTCACCCGGCATTCCCTGCAATGGAGAACTTCGGCGGGTGTCCGCTTGCCGCTCGGGCTTTCCCTCCACTCCCGAGACCATGACGGACGGACACCCCCGAAGTGCAGCGTAAATCTGAGAATTGGAGGAGACGCTATGAACGTGCGTGAACGGATCGGTAAATTCCTTGAAGCGGAGGCCTTCGGTGTGGCCGGGGCGTCCACCAACCGGGAGAAGTTCGGCAACAAGGTGCTCCGCTGTTACCTTGAGAACGGGAAAAGGGTCATCGGTATCAATCCCCGGGCGACTGAGATCGAGGGTGCCCCCTGCGTGGCGTCCGTGGCCGATCTCCCCCCCGAGGTGAAGAGCCTTTCCGTCATCACCCCGCCGACCATTACCGAGCAGGTGGTGGCGGAGGCGATCGCCCGTGGGATCGAGAACATCTGGATGCAGCCCGGCGCCCAGAGCCCCAGGGCCATCGCCGCCTGCGAGGAGCACGGCATCAACGTCATTGCCGACGGGAGCTGCATCCTGGTGGAGCTCGGCTACCACGACCACTAGCATCGCACTCGTCTTCACGCCATCTTTGGCCGGCCTTCAATCGCTCAATCCTCGACGTAGCCCTGCTACGCCTGCGGTTTTGCTCGCTCAGCCCGGCCAAATCCGGCATAAATCAGGGCGCGACCTCTCATAATGTTATTGAGAAGCAAGTTCCCCGGCTGCTGAAAAGCTGTTGAAAGACATACAGGAGGGTAGACACGATGGACCAGGAACTGCGCGACCAGCTCAAGAGGGTGCTGACCTCGGTGGAAATGCTTCTCCCCCGGCCGGTGCCGGCAATCGACTGGAGCGTATGCCATGCCGCCAACTGGCGTCGCCACTCTTTCAGCGGTTGCCTGGAGCCGGTGCCGGAAATCGAGAGCATCCATATGGACGACCTGCTCGGCATCGACAAGCAGAAAGGGGCCGTGGAGGAGAACACCCGCCAGTTCCTGGCCGGCCTTCCCGCCAACAACGTCCTCCTCTGGGGGACCCGGGGGACCGGCAAGTCGTCTCTGGTAAGGGCGCTGCTCCACCGGTATGCCCCCGACGGGTTGCGGGTCATCCAGGTGGACAAGGACGACCTGATCCATCTCCCCGACATCGTGGATGCCATCAAGACCGAATCGTACAACTACATCATCTTTTCCGACGATGCCTCCTTCGAGGTTGGCGATTCAAGCTACAAGATGCTGAAGAGCGCCCTCGACGGGTCGGTCTACGCGCCCCCCGACAATGTCCTCATCTACGTCACTTCCAACCGCCGCCACCTTCTTCCCGAGTACGAAACCGACAACCGGGGGGCAATGCTCGTCAACAACGAGATCCATCACGGCGAGGCGGTTGAGGAAAAGATCTCCCTTTCCGGCCGGTTCGGCCTCTGGGTCGGCTTCCACCCCTTTACCCAGGAGCAGTACCTGGAGGTGGTCGCCCAGTGGATCGACCGGCTCTGTACGAAGAACGGTACCACGCTCCCCTGGGACAAGGCTGTCCGGGACGAAGCGATTCTCTGGTCCCAGAAGAAGGGTGACCAGAGCGGCCGTATCGCCTATCAGTTCGCCAGCCACTGGGTGGGAAGGAAGCTTCTTGAACAAAGGGGATAAGGTGGTAACGTATCAAGGCAAAGGTGTCCATGCTTGCGGTTCCCCCGGCCACCGGCACGACATAAAATAATGCAGGGGCGGTTTCGCCCAGATCCACCAGCCATTTCAAAGATCAAAATATGAGAGGAGGGACGGTATGAAAGCGGTATTACTGGAAGGATTCGGCGGTCTTGAGGTTATGAAAATCGGTGAGGTGGCCATTCCCCAGCCGGGGGAAGGGCAGGTGCTCGTCAAGGTGATGGCAACCTCCATCAACCGGCCGGACCTGGTGCAGCGGGAGGGGAAATATCCGCCGCCGCCGGGTGACTCGGAAATCCTCGGGCTCGAGGTCGCCGGGGTGATCGAAGAGCTCGGGCCGGGGGTTACGGGGTGGCAGAAGGGGGAGCGGGTCATGTCCCTGGTGGGGGGAGGGGCCTACGCTGAGTACGCGGTTGCCTACGCCAGCCACCTGATGAGCATTCCCGACTCCATGAGTTTCGAGGAGGCGGCCTGCGTCTGCGAGTCCTCCATAACTGCGTTCTCGAACATCTTCATGATCGGCGGGCTGAAGGACAACAATACCGTCATTATCCACGGTGGCGGCGGGGGGGTCAACACTGCCGGTGTCCAGCTCTGCAAGGCGCTGGTCCCCGCCACGAAGATCATCGTCACCGCCGCTCCGGAGAAGATCGACCGGGTCAAGCAGCTGGGTGCCGACCTGGTCATCAACTTCCGGGAGACTCCCGACTTTTCCGAGATCGTCAAGGAGTTCACCAACAAGAAGGGGGTGGATGTGATTCTCGACCATGTGGGGGCCAAGTATCTGGCACCGAACATGAACTCCCTCGGCTACGCCGGCCGTCTCGTCATCATCGGCATCATTTCGGGCATCAAGGCGGAACTCAACCTCGCCCTCATGATGGTGAAGCGCCAGCAGATCATCGGTTCCGTACTCCGCTCCCGCCCCGTGAAGGACAAGGGGGAGATCGTCGCCGAGTTCACGAAGACCGCCCTTCCCAAGTTCGCCGACCGGACCATCGTCCCGATCATCGAGAAAGTCTTCCCCCTCGACCAGGTTGTGGAAGCCCACCGGATGATGGAAGAGGACCGGCACTTCGGCAAGATCGTGCTGAAGATCGGCGCCTGAGAGGATATCGGCCGTAACGATAAAGGGGAGACCGGCTTGGAAGCCGATCTCCCCTTTTGTAATTAGAGTTGCGCTGCCGGTCAGAGGTCGGGCAGTTCCCGCAGCAGGGGGGGGAGCATATCACCTGCCATGAGCCTGAGCTGGGAGATGAAGCCGGAGGGGAGGGGGGCGTGGAGCGTCAACCTGGTTCCGGTGGATGGATGGATGAAGGTGGTGCGGAAGGAATGGAGAAGGTGGCCGGGATAGTCCGGCAAAGTCCCGCCGCCGTACCGCTTGTCCCCCCGGATGGGATGGCCGATGATCTTGAAATGCTGGCGGATCTGGTGCATCCGGCCGGTGACCGGCCAGACCGCTACGAAGGCGAACCCTTTTCCCTGGAACAGGACGCGGAACCGTGTTTCCGCCTCCTTCCCCTCCAATGCAGCCGAAATACTCCCCGTCGGCACCGGTTTTCCTGCCACCACCGCCAGGTATAGCTTGTCAAGCCCCTCTTCCTGCAGCATCTGGCCGAACATGGCCGCAGACGCCGAGCTCTTCGCCAGCATCACGACGCCGGAGGTTCCCCGGTCGAGCCGGTTGATCGGCCGCAGCTTCCCTTCTCCCCCCCGTTCCGCCACGAGTTTCATCCCGAGGTCAACCAGGTTCTGTTCATCGACTTCCGCGGCCCGATGCATGGGAAGGCCGGGCTCCTTGTTGATTATCATGAGCCACTGGTCTTCGTAGATTATGTCGAGCCCGGGTCTGGCCCCGGTCAGGAACTGGCGGGTCCGGCTGCTTTCCTTGAGGGTTACCGTGTCATCCAGGCGCAGGAGGAGATCGAGCGTGGGAGGTGTGCCGTTGACCTGCAGGCTGCCCGTTTTCGCCAGCTGTTTAAGGTAGCCGTGGGGGGCGGCCGGGAGAAGGTTGTAGAGCAGGTTCTCAACCCGGCGGCAATGATCGTTTTCTGTAATCCGGTAGGTAAACATGGGGGGAGTATAGCCCGGGGCGCGGGAAGGCGCAAGCCGATTCGTCCCTGCGGGCGTAAGGGTGCGGTCCCTGCCACTCAACAAAAAAGGCCTGCAAAAATGCAGGCCTTCTTCCCGGCCTCGTGACGTTATTCACGCACGTAGATATCCATGTCCGAATCGTGGACCATTCCCATGACCCGGGCGTACTCCGCTTCGATGACCTCGAAGTGGTTGTGGGTCTCCCGGGCGTTGAGCTCGAAAACCGCCCGTACATCGGGGTTTTCGATTCTGGCCGCGGTTTGCCGCAGGGTTTCTTCCAGCTTCCGCTCGTTCTCCAGGGCAAGTTCCATTGCTTTCTGCTCGTTGAATCCTTCATTGATGGTCTTGGCCATGGCCGCCAGCCAGGCGGACTCTTCCTCAGGAGGGGCGTTCATGAAGTCATCGAACGATGCAATATCGCTTCCGTCGTACGCCTTGAAAAAATGGCCGGCATGGACACGCTCTTCCTGGGCAAGAAGATCGAAGACGCGCCTGGCGTCCTTGTCCTGCATCAGCCGGGCGCCGAGCTCGTAAAAATTCATGGCGTTTTTTTCCGTCTGTAGCGCCTTTCTGATAGCCTCCTGCACACCGATGTTGTCGAACATAATCGCCTCCAAATAGTAGTAGCGCGCTTCGAAGAGTTTCCGAAGGTCACAGCAGCTCCTTCACTGCGTTAAGAACTGCCGCGTAATCCGGTTCCGTAGTGACTTCCGGCACGTGCTGGATGTAGCGGATGGTATCCTGTGCATCCACCACGAAGATGGAGCGGGCGAGGAGTTTCAGCTCCTTGATGAGCACGCCGTAGGAGAGGCCGAAGGAGCGGTCCTGGTAGTCGGAGAGGGTGCGGACCCGGTCGATTCCCGCCGCACCACACCAGCGCTTCTGGGCAAAGGGGAGATCGAGGCTCACCGTGAGCACTACAACCGACTCGGGGAGTGCGGCCGCTTCCTGATTGAATCGGCGCGTTTCCGTGTCGCAGACCGGCGTGTCAAGGGAAGGGACGGTACTGAATATTTTGATCTTGCCGGAAAAGTCCGCAAGCACGAGCGGGGCAAGACCGGTATCGACTACCCGGAAATCGGGCGCCCGCTCGCCGACCTTGAGCGCCGGCCCGAGAAGTGTTATGGGGTTGCCTTTGAAGGTAACGCTACCCGTTCTCTCCTCCATTATGTGTCTCCTTTGTCTGTCAGATGGTTGCATTGCTACGAGCGACTAGCCGGGGATTTCCCTCTCCAGGTGGGCCAGTTGCTCCTGGGTTTCGTTGAACACGACGCCCAGGTAATAGGACCCGTTCCCGTAGGATTCCTCATGGACAACCCGCCCCTGCAGGGAGAGAATGCTTTCCTCCAGGTCGAGTTCCATCTCCATGGAGGAGCCGACGGCGACCTGCTGAAACACTTCAATGCCGACCCCGTTTTTGCTGATATTCAGAGTTCGCCCGAGGGAAACGGGGGTTTTCTGTTCCTCCCCTTCCCGATTGACATAGGCAATGAAGAAAAGTCTGTTGACGCGCGGACATTCCCGGTGTTTACCCGATAGTGCGTTCGTATCCATGGACGGCTTCCTTTAAATGAGATGTAGTGTCAAGCCAAGTCTAAGTATACCATAACGATTGCATCCGCAAACCATGTGGAGGAACTCCGAGGCTCCCACGACAAAAACAGGCCTGCGACGCAGACCTGTTTTTGTTCTTGAGAAATTGCCGGGAATCGGCAATGCCCTGTTGTCAGCTCCGGACCGACCACTGGCCGTGTAGATTGCAGTACTCACGGACCACCACGTGATTGGCGCTGATGGGGAACGTTGCCTGTGGGGCATCTCCCGGCTTGAGCCCCTGACGGTACACCTTACCGTCGGCGATGACTTCGATCCATTCGATGTAATGCTTTTCTTCCATGGGATGGGGAACACTGCCAACGGTTACCGTGAGGGTGCCGTTCCCCTTTTCCACCACCGGAACATGCTTTTCCTTCGCCGCGTCCACCGTATTTTCGGCCTGCAACGTCATAGGTTCACCGCAACAGACCAGTTCGCCCCCTCCGGCGTGGAATACCTCGACGATGTTGCCACAGATTGCACACTTGTAGACTTCCAGATTGTTTGCCATGAATATGCTCCTCCTTGTTATGTATGGCTCATTCGCCGCAGTTGATCAACTCTTTCGTGGACATCCCAACCGGTTACCGGTTATCTGAGCCACTGAACAAGGTTATCCGCAAGATGACGATTGTCAACATCGAGATACCGGTTCTGAAAAATGGCATCATCACCGAATACCACGTACCGTCCCTGCCCCAGGTTCCCCGCGACGGCTACGCCGAAGGATTGAACCGCCCGTGCCGGCTTTCCGTCAGCCCCTTTACCCAGATCGACGAAAGCTTTATCTCCGGTTGAAGCGATGATGGCCGCGCGGGAATCAATGTTGGTCAGCGCCCAGCAGCCATAGACGCTGAAACCGCTGAGGCCGGCCATGGGGGAGTCTCCGGCCAGCCTGGTGATCCGGAAATTGAGCGGCTCATTTCCGATGACAGACTCCTGTTCCCGGATGACGCCGTTGCTGAAATCAACGCCGATCCGGTGCAGAAGATTCGCCAGGGGAGGGGCGACGTGAATCATTGCGGCCAGGCGTCCGCCACGTTGAAGAAACCGGCCGATGGCGGTCACCTCGTCGGCGGTATAGGGGGTAAACGGTCCGGAAAGTACCAGAACATCGGCTGTTTCCAGCATCCCGTCGGCGAGTGGGCCGTCACACTTCTGTACTTCGAATCCGGCTGTGCGAAACCGTTCGGCAAGACCGGCCAGGTGGAGCGGTCCGTTTTCACCGATCACGAACCGCTGGCCATGCCCCTCATCGAACAGCACGACCGGCTTTTCGCCGGCCAGACAGACAGCGGCACTCAACAGCATGAAAAGCGCCACGATCATTCCAACAGCTAACCTGCATCGGTTCATCAGTTTCTCCTTTCCGACAGGTTAATGCCGGCGGCAATAAAAGACATAAAAGGTCTTGTTTGGTGTATATCACCATGTCGAAGCAGATGCAACTGTTTTTTTGCGGATTTATTGCGTCAGGTTCCGGCAGGGTGCCCGTCGCAATACTCCCATCTGGGAAAAGCAGCCTGTCGATGACCCAACGGTGGTTTACTGTTGACAGAACGGGCTGTAACAATGTAATAGAAGGGAACTTGCGGGGGCTGATGCGATTCTGTCGCCCGGCAGCCCGGACGGGAAGGAAATTGTCATATGAGAGAGCTGCTGGGAGCCATTGTCATTCTGCTGGCTGTTGCCTTTGGGGCTGAAGCCATAAATCTCAAGGCATACAACGGCAACGTGGATTTCGATCACATGGGGCACCGGAAGAAATTCGGCTGTTCCGACTGCCATGAAGGTCCCCCCCGTTATATTGAGAGGACCAAGGATTCCGCCCATAAGCTTTGCCTTGGCTGCCATAAAAAAATGGGAGCCGGGCCGGTAGTTCACTGCAGCGACTGTCACAAGCCAGCCTGAAACAAGACCGAATTAACCTCTAACCTGTCGTTTTCCCGCGGTATGTTCCTGACGATGCGGCTGCCGGCAGCCGGTTGGTGTTAGCCGGGAACATACCCCCCCGGCTCCTAACCGACCCTTACCCATTTGCTTGCATCCCGGTATTTTAGTATCCGGCCCGCTGCTATCATCTCACGTAGTAACTGTTCCTTTACTACGTCGTATATCCTGTCCTGTTTCTGCACCAGTATTCCCATTATCTTTCCCCTTCCACTGCACATTTTTCCGTTGCGTCACGGTTAATTCAAATTAATGCAGCGACTGTGCCAGTATTATAAAATTCTTATACATGTTTTGTAACCCACTAGGATGATTTCCAAAAAGAGGATCGACATCGATGGGGGGGAGACGTTCGCACTCTTCATCTGTATGGAAAAAATATGCAGATAGGGAGACGCAGGGTATAGGGGTACGCAACGCCGTCAGGATAACTGTCCTGTAATTCCAGCAGGTTAGCGATGCGCAAAGGAAAAGAGGGGAGACCGGCGCGCTCCACATTTTGTATGAGATATTTATACAGTGAATAATTATGTTGTCCGGCATTGGGGTGACGGAAAGAACTCCGGAGGAGACGGTTGACAAGGAGGCGCTCCAGCTTGTATGCTCACGTAATGTCTGAACAAATTTTACCCGATGAACGAGGTTTTCTGCCATGACCGACAACGACAAGCCAGTGAACGAAGAAAGCGGCGACGAAGAGAGTTTCGCCGACCTGCTCGCCAGTAGTTTCGCCGCAACTCCCCGCCTGGCGCCGGGAGATAAGGTGGAAGCGAAAATCCTCAAGATTTCCGGAGAGTGGATATTCCTTGATACCGGCCGCAAGGGGGAAGGGGTTATCGAGCGGAAGGAGTTTCTTGATGGAGAGGGGAACCTGACCGTCCGGGAAGGAGAGATGGTCACCGCCTGGTTCCTCTCCTCCCACCATAATGAAATGCGGTTCACCACCAAGGTTGGCGGAGGGGCGGCCGGCAATGCCCAGCTGGAGGATGCATGGCGCAGCGGCATCCCCGTGGAAGGGCGGGTGGAAAAGGAGATCAAGGGTGGCTTCGAGGTGAAGGTCGGTGGTTCGGTCCGCGCCTTTTGCCCCTATTCACAGATGGGGTTGAAGCGGATTGCCGATCCGGCCGCATACGTGGGGCAGCAACTCTCATTCAGAATCACCGAATATGGGGAAAAGGGGCGCAATATCGTTCTTTCCCACCGGGCCGTACTTGAAGAGCAGCAGCAGCAGGAAAAGGAGAAGCTCAAAGATACGCTTCAGCCAGGCCAGCTCGTCACCGGTACCGTAACCTCCCTGCGGGACTTCGGCGCCTTCGTCGACATCGGCGGTGTGGAGGGGCTCATCCCCATGGCCGAGGTCGGGTGGGGACGGGTGACCGATATCCGGGACGCCCTCAGCGAGGGGCAGCAGGTGCAAGTGGTCATCAAGCAGCTCGACTGGGATAACAACCGCATTTCCCTGAGCCTGCGGGAGACCCTGGCCGACCCGTGGGAAAAAGCGGTGATGACCTATCCTGAAGGCTCCTTCCATACCGGCCGGGTGGCACGCCTGGCCCAGTTCGGCGCCTTCGTCACCCTCGGCGAAGGAATCGACGGCCTCATTCACATCTCCCGTCTCGGTTCGGGAAAACGGATCAATCATCCGCGGGAGGTGCTCAAGGAGGGTGAGGAGGTAGAGGTCAAGGTAGAGAGTGTGGATCGGGACAACCGCCGCATCTCCCTCGCCCTGGCCGGAGTGGCCCGGGCCGCCGACGAGGAGGAGGCAAGCCTCGCCTCGTTCAGGAAAAGCGCCGTGGAGAGCTCGGCCCAGTCCCTTGGCTCGTTGGGTGAGCTCCTGAAGGCCAGGCTGGAAAAGGGAAAGAAATAACAGATGGAGAAGGAACCGGCATCAAAGGCGTCCCGGGCTGATTATATCACCCCCGACGGGGCGAAGCGCCTGCGGGAAGAGCTGGACTGGCTCTGGAAAGTGGAGCGCCCCAAGGTGACCCAGGGGGTGTCCGATGCTGCCGCCGAGGGTGACCGCTCGGAGAATGCCGAATACATCTATGGCAAGAAGCGCCTTCGGGAGATCGACCGCCGCATCCGCTTCCTTACCGGCCGGCTCGACCTCCTGACCGTGGTCACGTCACCTCCCACAAGCACCGACCGGGTTTATTTCGGCGCCTGGGTGCGACTGGAGGACGAGGCGGGGGAGGAGCGGGTCTACCGCATTGTCGGCCCGGACGAGTCGGACGCCGCCCAGGGGTGGATAAGTCTCGATGCCCCCATGGGGAGGGCGCTGCTGGGTAAACGGGAGGGGGACGAGGTGACGGTCCGTCGTCCAGCAGGGGATGCCACCTTTACCATCCTGGAGGTCGGCTACCAGCCGCTTTCCAGCGATCAATAACTAAACCCCGAAACAGCAATTGCACGCGGAAATAGCGGATAACATGATAAAGGCGGATAAACCCAGAGTTTAGATTTAACTCGAAAGGTTGGCCGAAGTTTTAGCCTGAATCTGCTGGTATCCTTCGATAAGAACAAAAAAAGCCGCTGGCGACAGCGGCTTTTTCTTATGGTGAGTGATGGAACGGCAAACCGTTACTTCATCTCTTTGATATCCTTGAGGTCCTGTTTCCCCTGCTCCTTAACCCCTTTCACTGCCTTGGTCGTATCTTCTTTCTTTTTCTTCAGGCCAGCCTTTTTTTCGTCCATTTTCTTTTTCCGTGCGGCGGCTTTTTCGTCCGACTTTTTCTTCTTCTCCTGCAGTTCAGCCTCTTTTTTCTTGGCCTTTTCGGTCACTGCAGATTCCTTGCTGGCGGCCTTTCCCTTGAGCTCTCCCTCTTTACTCACCGCCTTTTCCTTCATCTCGTCATGCTTTTTCATGAGGTCGGTGGTGGGTGCATACACCTTTGCTGGCTCGGTGGCGAAGGCAAGGCCGGCAAAAGCGGTCGCAGTAAGGGTTGTGGCAAGAACGGTCAACAGTTTTTTCATGTAATACCTCCAATGGAATGAGTTTGAGAGAGTCTAGCACGGAATTTGGCAGGTCGCAACACGGTCCATCCGGACGGGTTGCCGGACGCCGTCACTGCTTGCCTGTTGTTCCGCCCTCTGTTATACCTGTATCTGGACATGACAGTGGACGCAGACCGGGCGGTTTTGCTCCGGCACGACCGATGTTGAGTCTGACCTTGCACATACACCTTACCAGGAGTCGCTATGATTACCCCTTATTTCGATCCGTCAGGGCAGTTTCCCGTCGAACGGGACGCCTGCGCCATTATCTGTTACGTCAACAAGGAGGTCCGGCCGACCCACGGCAACGTGCAACGGACCATCGAGGCCCTCATCAAGATGGGGCACCGGGCGGGCGAAATCAACGGCGAGGGTGACGGCTGCGGCATCCTTACGGACATTCCGCGCCTCATCTGGCGAGAGATTCTTGCCGAGAACGGCATCGCCCCGGAACTGGCAGAGAGTCCGGGCTTTGCTGTAGGGCATCTTCTCATTCCCCGCGAGGAGCTTGCTGCGATACCTGACTTGCACGTCGAGATTCGTGGATGCTGCCGAGCGGCCGGCGTTGAACTGCTTGTGGAGCGTGACGGCCTGGTGCGAAATGAGGTCCTTTCTGTCAGGGCAAAGGCCGGTGAGCCGCTCTTCCGGCAGATCGCGCTTCTCTGCCCGGACTCAGCCACGGCGCCGCGACTGCTGTATGACCTCCAGGTCGAACTGGAAGGGCGGTTTCCGGTTCACGTGGCATCGCTCTCCACCTCAGTCGCCGCCTACAAGGTCCATGGTGCACCGGAGATCCTCTCCCGCTACTATCCGGAACTGAAACGGCGGGATTTTCTTTCCGCTGCTACCATCGGCCACAGCCGCTACTCGACCAATACCCTTCCTACCGTCCTCCGTGCCCAGCCCTTTTCGCTGCTCGGCCATAACGGCGAAATCAATACCATTGCCCGGCTGCGGGAAGAGGCCCGGATGATGGGGATCGATCTCACCAGCGACGGCAGCGACTCCCAGGACCTGAACCGGACCCTGGAAGGACTCATGTTTGGCTCTGGTCTTACTCTGTTCGAGGCGATGGAGATGGTTTTCCCTCCCATCTTCAGCCAGATGGAGCAACTCCCTCCCGATCTCAAGTCCATGTACGGCTGGATGCGCCGGTATCTCAAGGCCTCCGCCCAGGGGCCGGCCGCCATCATCGCCCGCCACCGCGACCTCTGCGTCTTCAGTGTCGATGCCATGGGGCTCAGGCCCCTCTGGTTCGGGGAGACCGAAAAGGAGTTGTTCGCCTCCTCCGAGCTGGGGGTGGTCCCTCACGAAGAGATCAACTCCGATCCGAAGCCCCTGGCACCGGGAGAGAAGATCGGCCTCAGGCTTGCCTCCGGCAAACGGGTCCAGGTACTGGAGCATCAGGAGCTCCGAAGCGAGGTCTACCAGCAGTTCCGCCGTCGAACCAACCTGAACGCACACGCTGCTGCTGTCGTCAGCGGTGCTGAATTATCCTCTCTTCCCCGCGAAGGGAAAGGGTACAGCACCGCCCGCTTCCTCCGCGACAATTTTCTCTCTGCTCTGGCCTGGAAAAGTACCGATCTGCAGAACCTGCGGGACATGGCTCGCACCGGCCAGGACCCCATCGCGTCCCTTGGGTATGATGGTCCGCTGGCCGCCCTCTCCAACATGCGTCAGAACCTCTCCGACTACTTCAAGGAGCAGGTGGCGGTGGTTACCAATCCGGCCATCGACAGGGAGCGGGAGGCCGAACACTTTTCCACCAGGGTTTACCTTGGACCACGTCCCAACCTGCGAGGGAAAGCGGAGCGGGGTCTCTCCCTCGAGGTGCCGCTCCTTACCGGTGGCCGATCGGGAGAAGAACTTCCGGTTGATCGGGATGCGGCCCGAGAATTCGGGACCTGCACGCTGGAGGCGATTGCCGGTTATTTCGGACCCCGTGGCAGCCGAACGCTCCCCTGTATGCTGAAACGGGGCGAGACCATCGGCCAGGCCGCTGACCGGCTTGCCGAAGAGGCGATTGCGGCTGCCAAAAGGGGAGTTCGCCTGCTCGTGCTGGACGATACGGCTATCTTCACGCCTGGTCGCGATTTCCTCGATCCCTACCTGGCGGTAGCGGCTCTCCACAAGAGGCTGAAGGAAGAGATCCTCCCCGACGGCAGCAGCCTGCGGCGAAAGGTTTCACTGGTGGTTCGTTCCGGAGCGCTCCGCAACCTCCACGATCTCATTTTTGCCCTTGGTATGGGCGCCGATGCACTCTGTCCCTATCTCATGTGGGAGCTGGCTGCAGAAGTGGAGAGCGGGATCCATAACCTGCTCTCTGTCCTTGCCAAGGGGCTGGAAAAGGTGATCTCTACCATGGGGACCCACGAGATCGGCGGCTATGGAAAGTACTTTGCCTCCATCGGCCTCTGCCGGCACCTGGCGGAAATATTCGAGACCCCGAATTTCTGTGGTTCGGGGGAGGGGGGGCTTACCCTGGCCCGGCTGGAACAGGAGAGCCGGAGCCGCACGGCGGTGGCCAGGAGTCGGGAGAAGCAGCCGGCTCAGGTACAGTTCCGTCTCTATCCCCGGATCTGGAAGATGGTGGGTGCCGTGGCCAAGATGGATGAGAGCTATGCCGAACTCTCCCGGCTCATCCAGCAGCTTGAGGCGGAGAACCCCCTGGCGGTCCGTCACCTCATCGACCTCTGCTACCCTGAAGAGCTCTCTGTCGATCCGGAGGAGGTGGATACGGGAATCGGCAGCCACAGCCTCCCTATCCTCTTCTCAGCCATGAGCTTCGGCTCCCAGGGCGAGACGCCGTTCCGTATCTACGCCGAGGCGGCGCGCCGCCTGAACATCATCTGCATGAACGGCGAAGGGGGCGAGATTGCCGACATGCTCGGCGCCTACCGGCACAACCGTGGCCAGCAGATCGCTTCCGGACGCTTCGGCGTCTCCATGGAGTTCCTCAATTCGGTGGATTTCCTGGAAATCAAGGTGGGGCAGGGGGCCAAACCGGGTGAGGGGGGACATCTCCCCGGTTTCAAGGTGACCGAGAAAATTGCCGCCGCCCGCCACGCTACACCGGGAGTTGCCCTCATCTCACCTTCCAACAACCATGATATCTATTCCATCGAGGACCTGGCCCAGATCATTGAAGAACTCCGCACCGCCAATCCCAAGGCCCGCATCTCGGTGAAAGTGCCGTCAGTTGCGGGGATCGGCACTATCGCCCTCGGCATCGCCAAAGCGGGGGCGGACATTATCACGATCAGCGGTTATGACGGGGGGACCGGTGCGGCGCGCAAGCACGCCATCAAATTCGTCGGCTTCCCTGCTGAAATTGGGGTGCGTGAGGCCCACCGAGCCCTTACCGAGGCGGGGATGCGCCACAAGGTGGAAATATGGGCCGACGGCGGCGCCCGTACCGGCCGCGACGTGCTCAAGCTGATGCTCCTGGGGGCCAACCGGGTCGGCTTCGGCACCATGGCCATGATCATCATCGGCTGCACCGCCTGCCGCGGTTGTCACCTCGGGACCTGCCACGTGGGGATCGCCACCCAGATCGAGACAGTGGATGAAGCGGAAAAACGGGGTTTGAAACGGTTCGTGCCGCGGGTGCTGGAAAACGGGGTCATCTATGAAACCACATTCTTCCGGGGAATGGCGCGGGAAATCCGCATCCTCACCGCCAGGCTTGGCTTCAAACGGACCCAGGACCTGGTGGGACGTGCCGATCTACTGGTCCAGACACGGGGACTCGATCGCATCGACCTGGCTGAACTCCTTGCCCCTGTTACGGCAGGAACCTCCAGCCCAGTGGAAGCCAAGGTGCGGATCATCCGGAAGCCCCTCAACTACCTCACCTCTCTCGTTTCCAATCTGGTGACCGACGCCTTTGATGCCGGCGAAGAGCGGGTCCGTTACGAGGACAACAACGCCACCAGTTCCGATCGCGCCATCGGCACCCATCTTGCCGGTGCCCTGGTCCGTGGCCTGGAAGAGGGGCGCTTCGGCAGCAGCAACAGCGCTCTTCTTCACTTCAATCGCGACGCCATCCCCGGGAATGGCCTGGCGGCCTTCAACATTCCCCGCATCAACATTCGTGTCGAGGGGGGAGCCCAGGACGGGGTCGGTAAATCTGCCCGGGGTGGCAAAATCGTCATTCTCAAAGGGGAGAACCGCAACGGCCAGCGGGTGGGTGGCTCGGTGGGTAAAGGGCTCGCCTACGGCGCCCAGGGGGGGACCTTCATTATCCAAGGGGACGCCGACAGCAGGGCCGGTATCCGCCTCTCCGGAGCGGACGTGGTGATTGGCGGACGGCTCAGGGGGCCGCGCAACGACGTTGCCGGCAATCTTGCCGGACAGGCTAACATCAAGGGGTTCGCCTTCGAATACATGACCGCCGGCCGTGCGGTGGTGCTGGGAGACCCGGGGCCATGGCTCTGTTCCGGCATGACCGGCGGCACTGTATACTGTCACCTGGACGAAGAGTTGGGAATGACCCGCGACGCGATCCGGCGCCGGCTTGCCCGGGGGGCATCGGTGGAGATCCGCGATCTTGAGGAAGGTGATATCGCCCAGATCGAGGAATTGCTTCTAGTCTACCACCGGGAACTCATTCACGCTCACCAGGAGGATGAGGCTGACTGGGTGGAGAGCGCCATCGCCCGGTGTCGAAGCCGCTTCGTGAAGATCGTGCCGGTAGCCGGCGATGTACCTCCCCGGCTGATAACTGAGTAATCTGTGGTACACTTGTCAGGCTGACGTCCACCACATTGAAGAGGGAGGAAGCATGTCACTGGAAGGTAAGCAGGCACCGGCCTTCGAGCTTGCCGGGAGCGACGGCAGGACACATTCATTGAAGGAATATGCCGGGAAGACCGTCATCATCTATTTCTATCCGCGGGATAATACCCCCGGTTGCACCAAGGAGGCATGCGGCTTCCGTGACCACCATCAGACCTTGGGAGCTCTAAATGCAGTGGTGCTCGGCGTGAGCAAAGACAGCCTCAAGTCCCACGACAAGTTCATCGCCGATTTCAAGCTCCCCTTTACCCTCCTCTCCGACCCGGAGGCAAAGATGATGGCCGCCTACGGGGCCTTCGGCGAAAAGGTGATGTACGGCAAGAAAACCACCGGCACCATCCGCTCTACGGTCATCGTCGGCCCGGACGGAAAGGTCGTCAGGCACTGGACGAAGGTGGCAAAGGCGGAGAGCCACCCGGCTGACGTCCTGGCCTTTTTGCAGCAGAGACAGGCCGCCTGAGAAGGGGGGCCATGATGGCCGACGACACCGTTTTTATCGTGCCCTGCTTGCGGTGCGGCACCGCCAATCGGGTTCCGGCAAGCCGTGAAGGTGAGGCGGGGAGGTGCGGCAACTGCCATGCCGACCTTCCTCCTCTCCATACGATGCCGATCACTCTTGACAGCAGCAGTTTCGATTCGTTTGTGAACGCATCCCCCGTACCGGTAATGGCCGAATTCTGGGCTCCCTGGTGACCCCACTGCCGCGACCTCGCACCGGTGGTGCGGGAAGTAGCCAGGGGGCTGGCTGGCCGGGCCGCCGTGGTTCAGGTCAATACGGATGATAATCCCCGGCTTTCCCAACGGTTCGGCATCCGGGGAATACCGGCCGTTTTAATCATCCGGCAGGGGCAGGTGCTCGATTCCATCAGCGGCTCCCGTGACAGGAACTCCCTCATCGACTGGTTCAACAGGGTGGTCGGGCAGAAGGGGCAGTAAGCAGCGGGTTCAAACCAACATTGCAGGTACTGATGCCACGCCAGCTGGATATGCGCTAAGGATTCAAATGCCGAGACTTATAGCCGGTAACCAATCTCTTCAGGTCTCCCCACTCCAGGGGGAGCTGGTGCCGCTCATCGCCTACACGGCCGTCGCGGTGCTTCTCATCGGAGTGCTCCTCCTGGCTGCCTGGTGGCTCGGCGCCCGACGGACCAGCGACGTCAAGGGGGAAGCGTACGAATCGGGCGTCATCCCCACCGGCACCGCCCGACTCGCTTACCCGGTCCCCTTCTACCTGGTCGCCATCTTCTTCATTGTCTTCGACGTCGAGGCGGTCTTCATCTTCGCCTGGGCCGTGGTCTGGGACGATCTGGGGCTTCCCGGCCTCATTCACATCACCTTCTTTATCGTGGTGCTTCTCCTGGGCCTCGTCTGGCTTTTGCTGAAGGGAGGCCTCGACTGGGGACCGTCACAAACTGTTCAACGTTCAACAAATCCCGAACCTTGATCTGACCTATGAGCGAAAACGACACCATTATACAGGACAATATCCTTCTCACCCGCCTGGACGACCTCATCAACTGGGGGCGGGCCAATTCCCTCTGGCCGATGTTCTTCGGTCTCTCCTGCTGTTTTGTCGAGATGATGACCTCCTTCACCTCCCGCTATGACATTGCCCGTTTCGGCGCCGAGGTGCTGCGCGGTACCCCCCGGGAGGCGGACCTGATGGTGATCGCCGGTACGGTCTTCAAGAAGATGGCCCCTTCCGTACTTCGCCTCTACGAGCAGATGGCCGAGCCCCGCTGGGTCATCTCCATGGGAAGCTGCGCCAATTCCGGCGGCATGTACGACGTCTACAGCGTGGTCCAGGGGGTGAACCAGATCCTTCCCGTGGATGTGTATGTCCCCGGTTGTCCCCCCCGTCCCGAGGCGTTCCTCCAGGGGCTCATGCTGCTGCAGGAGAAGATCAAACGGGATGAGCGGCCCTCCCGGCCGGTACTCCACCTTCAGGGCGGCACCCAGGGGACCACGGCACCGGTCCTGGTGGACGGGGTAAGCAAGTCACGGGATACCCGCGGTCCCGGCATGGAGAGGATTGCCATCCGCGGCACCTCGGTGCAGCACCCCCGGTTCTGGATGCCCCGCTCCGACGAGATGTGGCGCCCCCCCGCACCGAAACAGACCTATCCTGATTTTGGACTTGCCGGCGAACTGGAGGCAGCCTTCGAACAGCGGGTCAAGCTCGACACGGCCGCCACCGACATGCTCACCTACCGGGCTCCGGCAGAGCTGGTGCCGGAGGTGCTGAAGTTTTTGAAAAACCTCGGCACCAACCCGTTCCGCCGCCTGGAGGACGTGGCGGCCGTGGATGAGTCGTGCCGCCGGGAGCGTGACAGCTTTCCCGACTTCACCCTCAACTACCACCTCCTCTGCTTCGACACCCCCGGCCATATCCGGATCAAGACGGACCTGAAGGGTGATTCTCCCGAGCCGCCGAGCGTAACACCTGTCTTCCCCGCCGCCAACTGGTACGAGCGGGAGGTTTTCGACATGTTCGGCATCCGGTTTGCCGGCCATCCCGGCCTGCGCCGTATCCTCATGCCCCCCGACTGGGAGGGGTACCCCCTCAGGAAAGAGCACCCGTTCCGGGCGACGGAGATGGCCCCCTACACCACGGAGGACGCACGCCGTCATCAGCCGCTCCCCGCGAGCGATTTCTTCGACCGGGTGGACGACGAGACCCTCATTCTCAATCTCGGCCCCCAGCATCCCGGCACCCATGGCATCATCCGCTTCATCCTGAAGCTGAACGGGGAAGAGATCGTTGACATGGACTCGGACATCGGTTTCCACCACCGGGGGGCGGAGAAGATCGGCGAACGCCAGCACTGGAACCAGTTCATCCCCTATACCGACCGGATCGACTACCTGGCGGGGGTGCAGAACAACCTGGCCTATGTGACGAGCGTGGAGAAGCTCTGCGGCATCACCGTTCCCGATCGGGCCATCACCATCCGGGTCATGCTGGCGGAACTGTTCCGGATCGCCAGCCACCTGGTCTGGCTCGGTACCTATGCCTCTGATGTGGGGGCCATGACACCGGTCTTTTACACCTTTACCGACCGTGAGAAAATCTTCGACATCGTCGAACAGATCACCGGCGGCCGGATGCACCCGGCCTGGTTCCGGATAGGCGGCGTGGCTGAAGACCTTCCCGACGGCTGGGAAGGGCCGGTGCGTGATTTCCTCGCCTGGATGCCCCAGCGGCTCAAAGAGTACGAGGATCTGCTGAACGGCAATCCGATCTTCACCGCCCGGCTCAAGGGGATAGGGGTTGTAACCGCTACGGAGGCTATGGAGTGGGGACTTTCCGGCCCCAACCTGCGAGCCTGCGGTGTGGAGTGGGACCTGCGTAAAAAGATCCCCTACGCCGGCTACGATCGGTTCCAGTTTGACATGGTGACGGCTGAAGGAGGAGACTGCTGGGCCCGTTACCGGGTCCGGATGGGGGAAATACACCAGTCCCTCAGTATCGTCCGGCAGTGCCTCAACGACATGCCTGACGGCCGCTGGATTACGGACGATTACCGCTTCGTCCTGCCCCAGAAACGGGATACCCTCAACGACATCGAGTCCCTCATCCACCATTTCGTTAACGCGACGCGGGGAATGGCGCCGCCGGTCGGGGAGTGCTACCATGCCATCGAGGCCCCCAAGGGGGAAAACGGCTACTTCGTCGTTTCCGATGGTCTCAACGTCCCGTACCGGCTCAGGATCAAGACCCCCAGTTTCCCCCACATCCAGGCCCTCCCCCTCATGAGCAAGGGGTGGCTCGTGGCGGATTTCCTGGCGATTATCGGGTCCATAGATTTCGTCCTGGCAGATTTGGACAGGTGATGGAAACGCACACTTTTCCGCAATATCTACGTAAGTCTTCGGGACCACTTGTGCGGCGTAGCGCTGCTACGCCTCCGCGCAATCCCTCGACAGCCTTGGTCTTGCGAAAAATTGAGCGTTTCAGCGTGGCGGATAATCATGATACCTGAAACCCTGAAATATGAACTCCAGGCCCGCATCGTCGCGGCCATCAACCCTCGCGAGGCGGCAGTGGACGTGATGAAGGAGTTGCAGCGGCACTACGGCTGGCTGACCGACGAGGCGGTGGGGGAGGCGGCGGAGCTTCTGGGGCTTACACCGCTTCAGGTGGAGGAGTTGGCCACCTTCTACGAGATGATCTATCGCCGGCCGGTGGGAAAGCGGGTGATCCACGTCTGCGACTCCATCTCCTGCTGGGCGGTAGGGGGGGAGACCATGCTGTCCCATCTCGCCCTGCGTCTCGGGGTGGGACCGGGGGAAACCACCAGTGACGGCATCTTTACCCTCCTTCCCTGCTGCTGCCTCGGCAACTGCGGGGAAGGGCCGACCATGATGATCGGCGATACTTTGTATGGCAGGCTGACGGTGGAAAGCATAGATGAAATTCTTGCGCGGGAGCGCGCGGTCACCAGTTGACCAAAACCATAAGAGAGGAGAAAGACATGAAAAAACGGCTACTGGCGGTTGCCTGCATGCTTGCCGTGGCGGCTTTCGCCACCGGCAGCTTCGCGGACACGAAAAAGGGGCAGAAAATCGACGGCAAGAGGGAGTTCGAAGAACATTGCACTGTGTGCCACAAGGACGGGGGTAATATCGTCAATCCGGCCAAGACACTCAGTAAAAAGGATCGGGAGGCCAACGGCGTGAAGAACGCCAAGGCCATTATGGCTACCATGCGCAAACCCGGCCCGGGGATGACTGCCTTCGACAAGAAGACCGTCTCGGACAGGGAAGCAAGGGCGATTGCCGACTATATTCTCAAGACATTCAAGTAAGAAGTATCCGCCGCGTCTGCGCCGGCGACTAACCCGGGGAGGTATGAAATGAAACGTTTTACGGTTGCAGCAGTGGCCCTGACATCAACAGCTCTGTTTGTCGCAACGGCATGTGCGTCCGGTGAAGAGATCTTCAATGCAAAATGCATGGCCTGCCATCCGAATGGGGGGAACATCATCAATAAGTCGAAGACCCTGAGCAAGAAGGACCGGGAGGCCAACAAACTGAAGACCACCAAGGAACTGGTCAAATATATGCGCAATCCCGGCCCAGGCATGACAAAGTTCGACGTTAAGGCACTTCCGGACAAGGACGCCAAGGCAGTGGCGGAATACATCATCAAGACCTTCAAGTAGAATGGCGGCACTGCGGGGACACTCCTGGGGTGTCCTCAACAGTGACTTCGTGAGACATGAGCGGATTTATCGCTGAATCGGGGGGTTCCATTACCATGGTCAAGCTCAAACGAATCTATGATGCACCGGCGCCGGACGACGGAAGACGGGTGCTGGTAGACCGTCTCTGGCCCCGCGGAATTGCGAAGGACGAGGCGCGACTCGACGACTGGCTGAAGGAGATTGCCCCGAGCGACGAGCTGCGGAAATGGTTCGGTCACGATCCGACGAAGTGGGAGGAGTTTCGGGAACGGTACCGTGCGGAACTTGATTCCCATGGGGACCTGCTGGCGGGACTTCGCGACGTGGCGAAGAAGGGAACCGTCACCCTCCTCTATGCGGCAAAGGATGAAGAGCACAACAACGCGGTGGTGCTTGACGAATTGCTAAATCCGCCACAGAGGCACGGAGTAAAAGAATGAAAGCTGATCCCTTTGAACCAGTTTGGGACCGAATACAACAGCATGTTGGTCACGAATGTAAAACTAAGACAGGACTGTTGTTTACTTACAAAATTGAAAAGGACAACCTGATACCATCGAGAGCCAGATGGAATATCCCCAAGAAGGATTTCAGGAAAGCTTACGATTATGGTCCAATTTCTTCACCCGGGAAAATCCGAAATGAAGTAAATGGCCCATCGTATGTCTGGGCGATACTCCATGATGTATGGATAGCCTCTGTGGCAGATTAATAAACTATGGAACAGCTCCTCTTCCGCCATAACCGCCCCGGCCGGGTGGTCACCTTTGCCGAATACAGCGGCGAAGGGGGATTCGACGCTCTCAGGACAGCGCTCCGTGAACTTTCTCCTGCCGACGTGCAGCAGCTGGTGATCGATGCCAACCTGCGCGGCCGTGGCGGCGCAGGTTTCCCGACGGGGAAGAAATGGTCCTTTGTCCCCCGCGATCTCCCCGGTCCCCGCTGGCTCATCTGCAACTGCGACGAGATGGAGCCGGGGACCTACAAGGACCGGGTGCTGCTGGAGGCGAATCCCTACTCGCTGGTGGAGGGGATGGTGCTGGCCGCCTATGCCATCGGTGTCCGCCACGCCTTCGTCTTCATCCGGCGCGGCTACGAGACGGCTGCGGCCAATTTCCGGCAGGCTATCGCCGAGGCTAGGGAAGCGGGGTTGCTGGGGGAGAATATCCTTGGCAGCGGCTTTTCCTGCGATATCGACGTGCACGTCTCCGCCGGCCGCTACATCTGCGGTGAAGAGACCGCCCTCATGAACGCCCTGGAGGGGCGGCGGGCCAATCCCCGTGCCAAACCACCCTTCCCGGCGGTGAAGGGGCTCTGGGGTGGGCCGACGGTGGTGAACAACGTGGAGACGCTGGCCAACATTCCTGCCATAGTCGCCCGCGGACCGGCCTGGTTCAAGGGACTGGCGCGCATCCCCGAGGCGGCCGGCACCAAGCTCTTCTGCATCAGCGGCCATGTCCGGAACACCTCCTGCTTCGAGCTTCCCCTCGGGATATCCCTGGGGGAGATCATCGACGGACCCTGCGGCGGAATGCTTCCGGGGCGGACCTTCAAGGCGTGTATCCCCGGCGGTGCCTCCACGCCGTTTTTCACGAAGGAGCACTGGGGGGTACCCATGGACTTTGACGCGGTGGCCAAGGCCGGCTCGCGGCTCGGTACCGGTGGAATCGTGGTCTTCGACACGGATACCTGCATGGTGGCGGCGACCCTGAACCTAATCTCCTTCTATGCCCGGGAGTCGTGCGGCTGGTGCACCCCCTGCCGGGAAGGGCTTCCCTACGTGCGCTGGATACTCGAAGAGATCGAGGCAGGGCGGGGAACCGAGGAACATATCGCCATGCTCCGGGAGCACGTCAGACTCCTCAATTACGCCTTCTGCCCCCTCGCCCCCGGCGCCATGGGGCCGGTGGAGGGGTTGTTGCGGCTGTTCGAGGATGAAATCCGGGAGCATATCTTACGGGGAGGGTGTCCGTTCAAGAGGTAACACCTGCCACAGAGACACAGAGGCGAGGAGGAAAGTCATTACTGCTATCACTGAAAACATTATCGGATGTGCTATCGAGGTTCATCCGAATCTGGGACCCGGGCTTCTCGAATCGATATATGAAAAAGCCCTGTGCCGTGAACTAACAGCGCGCAGTATTCACCACGAAGCCCAGGTTTCCATTCCGATCGTTTACAAAGGGGATAAGCTTGGTGAGCACAGACTTGACTTGCTGGTTGAAAATCAGGTTGTCGAGCGGCTCGAACCGGTTTTCAAAGCACAACTGCTGAGTTATCTGAAGCTTACCGAAAAAAGAGTTGGCCTTCTGATCAATTTCAATGTTCCGGTGTTAAAGGATGGGGTAACTCGTGTTGTTCTCTGAGTCTCTGTGTCTCTGTGGCGGATTTTAAATATGCCGAAACTGACCATCGACAACATGGAAGTGGAGGTCCCTGTCGGGACCACCGTACTGGAGGCCGCGAAGCGAGTGGGGATATGGATCCCCCATTTCTGCTACCATCCTGCCCTGGGGAGTGTGGGAGCGTGCCGGGTCTGCGCGGTGAAGTGTCTCGACGGTCCGGTGAAGGGAATTCAGATGTCGTGCATGCTCCCGGCCCAGGAGGGGATGGTGGTTTCCACCACCGACGCCGAGGCCCAGGAGATGCGCAGTCACGTCATCGAGTGGCTCATGCTCAACCATCCCCACGACTGCCCGGTCTGTGACGAGGGGGGGGAGTGTCTGCTCCAGGACTACACAATTGCGGGAGGGCACGGCATCCGCCGCTACGGGGGAAAGAAGCGAACCCATGTCAACCAGTACCTCGGACCCCACATCGAGCACGAGATGAACCGCTGCATTCAGTGTTACCGCTGTGTCCGCTTCTACCAGGAGTATGCTGGCGGTCGGGACTTCGGGGTCATGGGGAGTGCCCGGCGGGTCTACTTCGGCCGGTTCACGGAAGGCGATCTGGAATCCCCCTTCGCCGGCAACCTGGTGGATGTCTGCCCCACGGGGGTATTCACCGACAAGACTGCCCGCTTCCGGGCCCGCTACTGGGACTACGACATGGCCCCGTCGGTCTGCCCCCACTGTTCTCTGGGATGTGCCATTACACCTGTCGCCCGCTACCGGGAACTGCTCAAGACCATGGGGCGGAGGAATGACGCGGTGAACAGCTGGTTCATCTGCGACCGGGCACGGTTCACCAATGCGCGGGTGAACGATCCGGAGCGGCCGCGGGTGCCGCTGGTGGACGGTCAGGAAACCGGTTGGGATGAGGCGCTGGATGCCCTGGTTCTTCGTCTCGGAGAACTGCTCGACCTCTATGGGGAGGGGAGCGTGGCGGTGGTCGGCTCGCCCCGGTTGGCTCTGGAGGGAAGCGTGCTCCTGCCGATCCTTGCGGCATGTGCCGATGCCGGGTTTCTTTCCTACTTTGCCGATGAAGGCGCGGGGGACCGGACGGTAGCGGCGGTCAATCTGCTGACAAAGGAGAACGCCGCCTCCCAGCCCGATGTGCGGGGTGCTGATGCCGTAGTGATCACGGCGTGCGATCTCCTGACGGAAGGCCCCATGCTGGCGCTGGCTGTGCGCCAGGCGTGGCGGAAGGGGGCACGGCTCTTCTTGGTGGGGGGTGACGGGGGAGAAGCGCTGGCGAAAACGGTCGGCGTGGAGATCAGCACATTGGATACCCTTGCCGCCGCGCCACTCGACCAGTTCAAGCAACCGGTGATCATCTGCGGGACAGCCACAGCGGAGATTGCAACCATCGAAGCCGTAGCTGCGACAGGAACAAAGATCGTCTACACTCTCTCCGGCCCCAACGCTTTTGCCGCGGCGCTTCTCTCCCGGGACCACGGCGTCGATTCTCTCGAAGAAGGGATTGCAACGGGCAGGGTGAAGGGGATCATCGCTTTTGAGGCCGATATACCGGCGGAACTCCTGGAGGGTGTTCCCTTCGTGGTTGCCGCGGACTGGCTCCCCACCACCGCAGTCCGGCAGGCCCAGATCGTTCTTCCCACCACATCATGGGTGGAGATGGACGGTACCTTTGTCAACAACGAGGGAAGGGCCCAGCGGTTCAGGCGGGTGATGCAGCCGGGGCTCCCCATCAAGGGGCTGGACCCGGCCGGCCATCCCTCCCGGGTCCATCGTGTCATGCCGCCGGGGGGTGACGTCCTTCCGTCCAGGCAGGTAATCGCCGCACTCATCGAGCGGCTTGGCGGAGAGAAAATCGAAGAACCGTTATGCGGCCGATGGGAGAAGCTGCGCGACCTCGATCCGGAAGGGGAGGGGGTGCTCATCCATGACTGACGGCACACTCGACCTGCTGTTACTGGCCGCCAAACTCGGCCTGGTCTTCTTCGTTATCCTGACCCTGGCTGCTTACCTGGTCTTTGCCGAACGGCGCATCCTTGGCTGGATCCAGGACCGGAAGGGGCCGAACCGGGTCGGGCCGATGGGGCTTCTCCAGCCGCTTGCCGATCTGATAAAGATGCTGACCAAAGAGGATGTCCGGCCGGCCGGTGCCGACAAGTGGCTCTTCTATCTGGCCCCCGCCATGGCCGCCATCCCGGCCATCCTCATCTTCGCCGTCATCCCCTTCGGCGCGCCCCTTGAACTCCTGGGACGGAAGCTACCGATGGTGGTGAGCGACCTGAATGTGGGACTTCTCTTCTTCATGGCCCTCTCATCCATCGCGGTTTACGGCGTTGCCATCGGCGGCTGGGCCTCCAACTCCAAGTATGCCCTCCTCGGTTCCATCCGCGGCCTGGCGCAGCTCATCTCCTATGAGCTCTCCATGGGACTCTCCCTTGTCCCGGTGGTAATGCTCGCCCGTTCCTTCCGTCTCACCGACATCGTCAACGCCCAGGCCGGTGGCTGGTTCATCATCTACCAGCCCGTCGCCTTCGTCATTTTTCTCGTCAGCATCGCCGCCGAGTGCAAGCGGATACCCTTCGACCTCCCCGAGGCGGAAGGGGAACTGGTGGCCGGCTTCCATGCCGAGTACTCGGGAATGCGCTTCGGCCTCTTCTTCGTCGGCGAGTACATCAACATCATCGTCCTCGGGGGACTGGCGGCGACCCTCTTCCTCGGCGGCTGGCACGGCCCCTTTCTTCCCCCCGTCGTCTGGTTTTTCCTGAAGGTCATCGCCTTCGCTTTTTTCTTTATCTGGATGCGCGGCACCCTGCCGCGTCTGAGATATGATCAATTAATGCATTTTGGTTGGAAAGTGTTGACGCCCCTTGCATTGCTCAATATACTTGTTACCGGCTGGTGGCTGATGCTCCGTTGAAATGTTTCTACCCATCTCGTGTTGAAGATGTCACCATAAGGAGGACGGGATTATGACAGAGATCGCAACGGGTAGCATGAACAGAAAGGGGGACATTGCTATGCAGAACGTCAATGTGGTCAACAAGGACGGGCACACAGCTCTGATGGACGCGGCAAAGGAAGGAGACGTTGAAGCAGTCAAGGACCTGCTCCACCGCGGAGCCGAGGTGGATGCGAAGAGTTCCAAAGGTAAAACGGCCCTCCACTATGCTGCAGCCAACGGCAAGCTCGATGTTGTCAATCTCCTGATAGCCAGCGGTGCCGATCTGAATGCCCGTGACCGGGACTGGCATACTCCCCTGATGCTTGCCGCGATTTATGGATGCAACCACACTGTCCAGTCCCTCCTGAACAACGGGGCCGACGCCAATGCCAAGACCCTTGCCGGCACAACCGCCATGGCTTATGCCGAAAACAACGATCACCCCCTTGCCCATGCCCTCTTGAAAAAAGCCCAACGGGCGAAAGAAACAACCGCATAGAAGAGTTCCGGAAAGGGGCGGGCGATTCCCGCCCCTTATTGCGTCAAGCTCGGAGCATTTCCCATGTCCCTCTTCACCGACATCAAGGCGCTGGGCGCCGGTTTCTGGACCACCTGGAAACACATGTTCCGCAGACCGGTGACGGTCCAGTACCCGGAAGAAAAACGCGTTCCCTTCCCCCGTTATCGTGCCCGCATCGTGCTTACCCGCGATCCCGACGGGGGTGAGCGCTGCGTCGCCTGCTACCTCTGCTCCGCCGCCTGTCCCGTTGACTGCATCTCCATGCAGGCTGCGGAGCGCGACGACGGCCGCCGTTATGCGGCCTGGTTTCGGATCAATTTCTCCCGCTGCATCTTCTGCGGCCTCTGCGCCGAAGCCTGTCCCACCATGGCGATCCAGATGACTCCTGACTACGAGATCTGCGAACGGGACATCATGGAGCTGGTCTACGAGAAGGAGGATCTCCTTATCGATGGCTGCGGCAAGGATTCCGAGTATAATTTCTACAGGCATGCCGGCATCGGCGTGGTAACCCCGCGGGGAGGGAATCCGGACGAGGAGATGCCGGTGGATGCGCGGGGATTGATGCCTTGAAAATCAGTGAATAGCGAAAGAGGAAATGAACATACGGTTCTTTTTACCTTTTACCTTTCACCAGTTACAGACTATGGAACAGTTTCTCTTCTACATACTGGCCGCCGTCGCGGTCATCGCCACCATCTTCGCCATCACGGAGAAGCATGCGGTGCATGCCATCGTCTACCTGGTCACCTCTTTCTTTGCCCTGGCGGTGGTCTTCTATCTCCTCGGCGCGCCGCTGGTGGCGGTGTTCGAGGTGATAATCTATGCCGGCGCAATCATGGTGCTGTTCCTCTTCGTCATCATGATGCTCGACCTGGGGCATCCGGATAAGGCTGCCCGCCCTGGAGCGCGCGACTGGTGGCCGGCGCTCGTCCTGGGAATGATCATTGCCGGTGCGGTCATCGCTCTGGCTGCGAACCGCCCGGCGGCTGTGACGGGGGGCGTTCCCGTCATCGGCGTGCGGGAGTTCGGCAGGACCCTGTTCCGGAAATACGGCATCGCCGTGGAGATCATTTCCATGCAACTGCTGTTCGCGTTAGTCGGAGCATTATACCTTGGAAGGCGGAGAGCCCTACCCCCATCCCCAGCCTCTCTCCCCGAGGGAGAGGGTTGCCGGAGGCCGAGTGAGGGAAGTCCTGGATGCCGGGAGGAGTCGGGATGATCGTCCCCTTGGCCCACGTGCTCATACTCGCCGCTATCCTCTTCGCCCTGGGGCTCTTGTGCGTCATGGTCTGGCAGTCGAACGTCATCATGCTCCTCATCGGCATCGAGATCATGCTCAATGCCGCCATGCTCGCCTTCGTGGGGGGGGCAGCGCGGTGGGGAATGGCCGACGGCCAGGTGTTTGCCCTGATGATCATGGCCATGACCTCCGCCGAGGTCTCCCTTGCCCTGGCCCTCGTGGTCTACCTGCACCGGCGGAAGAAGACGGTGAACGCCGACGAGTTCAGCGATCTCAAAGGATAAACCTGCCACAGAGCCTCAGAGACACAAAGGAAAAGCGAAAGGCAATGTGACACGGATCACATCTGAAAAGGCGGATCAAACAATAACCATATGATTTTGATTGTGTTTGATCCGATTTTTCCGCCTGTACCGTGTCCCATTCAAGGTTTTACGGTTCTGAATGAAACTCTACCTCGCCCTCATACTCATTCTCCCCCTTCTGGGGGGTGTGGTGAACGCGGTCTTTGGCCGAAAACTGCCGCGCCGGCTGGTGGAAGCCCTCGCCTGCGGCGTGGTGTGGGGCGCGCTCGGCTGCACGCTCCTGGCATTTGCCGCTTACCGGGGGCCGATGAAGGTAGAGCTTGCCTCCTGGCTGTCGGCATTTGATTTCCAGGCGCCGATCACTCTCTACCTGGATCCCCTGTCGCTGGTGATGGTCCTGATGATCACCTTCGTATGCGGCCTGATCCACGTCTACGCCATAGGCTACATGGCCGGCGACCCCGGCTACGCCCGCTTCTTCGCCCTCCTCAACCTGTTCGTCTTCGCCATGCTCGTGCTGGTCCTGGCAGAAAACCTGCCGCTCCTCTATCTGGGATGGGAGGGGGTAGGCTTCTGCTCCTACGCCCTCATCGGCTTCTGGTACCGGGAGGAGAAGAACGCCACCGCCGGCCGCAAGGCGTTCATCGTGACGCGGATCGGCGACACCGCCTTCGGCATCGCCATCGTCTGGATGTTCCAGCTCTTCCACACGGTCTCCATCACTGAGCTGAACGGCATGGGGTTCCTCATGCCGGTCGGGGTGATCACCGGCCTCGGCCTGCTCCTCCTGATCGGCGCCATGGGAAAATCGGCCCAACTTCCCCTCACCGTCTGGCTTCCCGACGCCATGGCCGGTCCCACGCCGGTCTCGGCCCAGATCCACGCCGCCACCATGGTCACCGCCGGGGTCTATCTCCTCGCCCGGATGTTCCCCCTCATCGGGGCATCGGCCACGGTCCAGGGGGCCATTGCCCTGACGGGCGGTCTCACTGCCTTCTATGCCGCCACCTGTGCCCTTGCCCAGCGGGACCTGAAACGGGTGCTTGCCTATTCCACCATCAGCCAGATCGGCTACATGATGCTCGGGGTAGGCTGCGGCGCCATTACCGCCGCCACCTTCCACCTGTTGGTCCACGCCTTCTTCAAGGCGCTCCTCTTCCTCGGTGCCGGCTGTGTGATTACCGCCCTCCACCACGAACAAGATATCTTCCGGATGGGTGGGTTGCGCACGAGCCTGCCGCGCACCTACTGGCCGTTCCTGGCCGGCGCCCTCTGTCTTGCCGGCATCCCCCTCACCGGCGGATTCTTCAGCAAGGACGCCATCCTCCTGGCAGCATGGGAGAGAGGTGGCGGTTTCTACGGCGGACTCTATCTCGTGGGGCTCATCACCGCACTCCTCACCTCCATCTACACCTTCCGGATGGTCTACCTGGTCTTCGGGGGAGAAGGGGCAAAGCCACATCGTCTGCCAGCAGTCATGGAGCTGACCCTCATCCCTCTCTCTCTACTCGGGCTGTTCGGCGGTTTCATCAATCTGCCGGAGTATCTGGCGAAGGGATGGCTCGGGGAGTTCCTGATGGCGGCCGGAGCAAAGGTTTCCCACGGTGAGGAAATGGTTTTCCAGGGAATAGCGGCACTCGTTGCGCTGGCGGGCCTCGCCGTGGCCTATTACCGGTACAGCGTCCACCGTGCCGAACGGCTGACGGCGGCCGAGGTTGAGCCGGAGGGAGTTACGGCATTCCTCCTCAATGGCTGGTATCTGGATGCCCTCTACCGAATCCTCTTCATCCGTCCCTACGAGGCGCTTTCCCGCTTCCTCTGGATGCGGATCGACGAGGGGGTCATCGACGATTCTCTCGACCGGCTGGCCGATGGCCTCGGTTGGACTGGCCAGGGGCTCGGCAGCTGGACCACCGGCAGGGTGTCGCTCTACATCACGAGCTTCGCCGCCGGGCTGGCGCTGATCCTGGGGTGGCTGGCATGGGGAGTGTGGTGATGGCCTCGTACGCCCTCCTCACTATACTCATCTTTCTTCCCCTGGCCGGTGCTCTGGCCCTGATGGCATTCTGGCGTCGTGACCGGTGGGCGAAGGGGATCGCCGTCGGGTTCGCCGGCGTGGAACTGGTGCTGGCGGCGTGGCTCCTCGTGTCGTCGCCGACGGGGACGACCCGGCTCCCCGGCTTTTTCCTGCTGGAGGACTTTCCCTGGATCGAACGGTTCGGCATCCGCTACACCCTGGGGATGGACGGGATCAGCCTGCTTCTGGTCGTACTCACCGCCTTCATCACACTCCTGGCCATGCTCGTTTCCTGGCGGGGGATAAGGGAGCGGGTGCCGCTCCACTACCTCATGCTCCTCGTCATGGAGAGCGGGATCATGGGGGTCTTCCTGTCGCTGGACCTGTTTCTCTTCTACCTCTTCTGGGAAGTGATGCTGATCCCCATGTTCTTCCTCATCGGCATCTGGGGGCACGGCCGGCGCATCTACTCGGCGGTCAAGTTCTTCATCTACACCATGGCCGGCTCACTTCTCATGCTCCTGGCCATTATCGGCATCTACCTCATCCACGGAGCCCAGCGGGGTAATTACACCTTTGCCCTCCATGAGCTGATCGGCACCACCCTGGATCCCGGCACCGCCCTCTGGCTCTTTACCGCCTTTCTCCTTGCCTTTGCCATCAAGGTGCCGGTCTTCCCGCTCCACACCTGGCTTCCCGATGCCCATACCGACGCCCCCACTGCCGGCAGCGTGATCCTGGCGGGGCTGCTCCTGAAGACCGGCGCTTACGGTCTGATCCGCTTCGGCTACCCCCTGTTCCCCACGGCGGCGGCGACGGTAACCCCGCTCCTTATTACGCTGGCTGTCGGCGGCATCGTCTACGGTTCCTGGGTCGCCTACGCCCAGGAGGACATGAAGCGGCTTGTCGCCTACTCCAGCGTCGGCCACATGGGATTCGTAGCCCTTGGCATTGCCGTCTGGTCCCCCGTGGCGCTTTCCGGCGCCGTGCTCCAGATGGTGAACCACGGCATAACCACCGGCGCCCTCTTCGCCTTGGTGGGGATGCTGGACGAGCGGACCGACACGCGGGAGATTGCTGCCTACGGCGGGGTGTGGGGGAAGGCACCGATGCTTGCCTTCTTCTTTCTCCTCTTCTCCATGGCGTCGGCGGGACTGCCAGGGCTCAACAACTTCGTGGGGGAATTCCTCATCCTGGCCGGCGCCTTCCGTGTCACCCCGCTGGCCGTGGTGATCGCCTTCGTGGGCATCGTCCTGCCCCTCATCTACACAGTTCGTCTGGTGCAGCAGGTGCTGTTCGTTGAAGAGCGCCGCCCCTTGATACTCCCCGATCTCTCGCTTCGGGAAGGGATGGTCTTGTCGGTACTGGCGTTGACAGCCATCTGCCTGGGTGTCCACCCGGCGCCGCTGCTCGACCTGCTCAAGGTGCCGGTAGCGCTGCTGACGGGGGGGATGCCATGACGGTTACCGACCTCTGGACCGTGATGCCGATTCTCATCATCGCCTGCGGCAGCTTGCTGGTGCTCCTGCTGGGGGCAATAGCCCCGGGGCGCTATCTGACCATGGTGGGGGTGACGACCTGTGTCGGAGCTGCGCTCTGGACATTTCAGTTTCCCCCCGTTCCGGCCGCTCCCCAGCTGGGGGTTGCGCTGACACCGCTGGCACGAATCTTCACGGTGCTCTTCGCCCTTGCCGGGTCGGCCACGCTCCTCCTTTCCCACGACTTCAATGAACGGCGCGGCATCCGGGGAGAGGAATACCCGGCCACCATCCTCTTTGCCATCTTCGGCATGACGGTGCTCAGTGCCGCCACTGCGCTCCTTACCCTCTTCCTTGGCCTGGAGGCGCTCACCTTCGCCTTCTATATCCTGGTCGCCATGGATACCGCCAGCAACAGGGGCGCCGAGGCAGGGCTCAAGTACCTGCTTCTCGGCGCCATCTCCGCCGCCTGTATCGCCTTCGGCATCGCCCTCGTCTACGCCGCCACCGGTACGCTGGAGATCGGGCCGGCCATGGAGGGAGCGGCACGGAGCGTTGGCAGCCGCCCGCTGGCGTTTGCCGGGTGGGCGCTCATTCTGGTGGGGGCTGCCTTCAAGGTATCCCTGGTGCCGGCCCACCTCTGGACCCCCGACGTCTACCAGGGGGGACCCCCGCCGGTGGTCGCCTTCCTCTCCACCGGTTCCAAGGGGGCAGCTATCCTCTTTCTCATTGACCTTCTCCGACCGGCCGGCCTCATTCCGGCGCTACATACCCCCCTTTGGGGGCTTGCTCTCCTCTCAATGGTGGTGGGTAACCTTGCGGCACTACGCCAGCAGAGTCTCAAGCGTCTCCTGGCCTACTCCTCCATCGCCCAGATGGGGTACGTTGCCCTTGCGCTCCTTACCGGCAGCCGGGAGGGGTACGTGGCGGCGGCTTTCTACGTGATGCTCTACACCGCCATGAATCTGGCTGCATTCGGTGCCATTGCCTCACTGAGCAGCAAGGACGACCTGGAAAGCATCGAAGAATACCGCGGTCTCGGCTACGCACGACCCTTTACCGCCGGCGTCCTGGCCCTCGCCCTCTTCGCCCTGGCGGGAATCCCCCCCACCGCCGGCTTCATGGGGAAATTCTTCATCTTTGCTGCGGCCATCCGAGGGGGGGAACCGCTCCTGGCCCTTCTCGGCATCATAACTGCTGCCGTGTCGGTCTATTTCTACCTGCGGGTGGTGGTCAACCTCTACCTCCGTCCCGCCACGGCAGAGATCACGGCCAACCGGCCGACCCCGGCAGAGATAGTTCCCCTTGCTGCTGCCTCCCTTGTCATCCTCGTACTTGGCATCTATCCTGCTCCGCTCTTGGCGCTCATCGAAGCGGCCCTTTCTTGATCAGGCAAAAACCCATTTCAAAAGGAGGGAGGAGTCTCGGGAGTGAAGGGAAAAGACCGAGCGGCAGCGGACACTCACCGGAAGTATTTTATCAGCTTGTGAGCTGAAGGCGGCGCCACAGCCTATTAGAAAAGAACCGATTCAGGTCCGCAGCGGAGGGATTGACCGAATGGACGAGGCTCCTCCCTCCTTGCCGGCGGGAACATTTCCCGATATTCCAAAAGAAAAGGCGGGGATTGCTCCCCGCCTCGATATGTCTCTCATGTAGCGTCATTATTCACCTGGTTATCACGAAGTCACGCCGCGTCTTGTCCCACGTATACCCTTTGCCGCTCCAGATAGCCTCGATGGTCTGCCAGTCGAGGCCGAGCCCTTTCATTTCCTCCGTCAGGTAATAGGCGGGCATGATCTCATTGTCATCGATTTTGCCGTCCCCGTTGGTGTCCGCCCAGTGCCGGCCGTTGATTGTCACCTTGTTCGGCCCACCGATGGCCTCCGTGCGCGTCGAGTCGCCACTCTGCAATACCACTTTGCCGGTAAATGATGCCGTCGAATCAAGGGGAGCGTCGTGGGGAATGCGGACCGTGAAGGAGATGGTGGCGGCGGTGCTACCGCCGGGTAGAAGCCATTTCAGCTCACCGCTCGATAGTTGGCCCGTCGATGGGCGTGGAACGGAGTTCACCAGTTGCCAACCGGTGGGAAGCCCGGATCTGACGATAATTCCGCCTGCATCCGTCTCCCGGCGCTGCACCTTGATCTGAATCGGTATGATCTCTCCCGGTGCCCCGAAATGGGGAAGCCATCTGACTGCAACCGGGGGGGCGGCTTTAGGGTATATCAGCAGGAAGATTGCTGCCAGGATCACAATGACCAGCGTCAGTAGCATCGGCCAGCGACGCCGGTGGGGTGTCGGGGATTGGGGTTCTTCTTCCGGGGAAGGCGGCTCTTCATCGCGGCGCAGAATCTCGTTGAGGGGAACCTCAAGGGCAGCGGCCAGTTTTTCCGCGTTGTCCCGTTTAATGGTTGGATATCGGTTGTTTTCCCAACGTGAAATGGTATCGGTGGTCACGCCGACCACGTTTGCTACGTAGAGCTGGGTGAGTTTTTTTGTTTCCCTGATATTTCTGACGCTGCTGCCGTTTACTGCAACCACAGGAGATGTGCTCTTTTCAGGTTTGCCGGTGATTTCATTCATGCTTCCCATTTTAGCAGAAATATTGCGGATTCCTCCTTTTTTTTCATGGAAGCATCTCCGGCCGGAACCCGACATCGGGTCGCAAATAACCCGATGTCGATGGCCGAAACGGAAAATGCGTGGTATGTTTTATCCCAATGGATGCCCAATCCAACTCTTTTAACGGAAAGGAAACAAATCATGAAAAGAATTATCGCAGCAGCAGCACTCACCCTGTTCACGGCTGGACTGGCCCTTGCCGCCGACACCATTACCCTGCCGGCCAAGAACGGAAACATTACCTTCAACCACAAGCAGCACCAGGAAACCCTCAAGGACTGCAAGATATGCCACGAGAAGGGGCCGGGAAAGATCGAGGGTTTCGGTAAGGACTTCGCCCACAAGACCTGCAAGGGGTGCCATGAGACGAAAAAGCAGGGGCCGACCAAATGCGGAGAATGCCACAAAAAATAGGTACGGCTTCGTCAAAAGTCCATCTGCGGCGTTGCCCGCACCCTTCTTCACTGCGGCGTACCTAGTGTACGCCTCATTCCTCAGGGTACAAGCGCCTTGCAGCTGAAGCTTTTTACTGTGCCGTATCGTGCCTTCGGCACGAAGAATAGTCGGGAAAGGGGTGGTCGAAAGACCGCCCCTTTTCTGTTGCGACGGGGGGGCAAAGATAGTATCTTCATGGCCTCATGAAGCGCTATTTTTCTGAAAATGCCATTCTCCAGCTGCGGGAATCGATCGACGATGCCGATGGTAACGAGGTCTTCTTCCTTGGACGGACTGATGAGGCCCGGCTGGTGGTCGAGGTGGAGCCTCTCGCCCGGGGGAACCGGGATGCCGTGGCCGCCATTATGATCGCCACCTCTTTTGGCGACGTAGTTATCCACAACCACCCTACCGGTCGACTCACTCCTTCCCAAGCCGATCTGGAGATCGCCTCCATACTAGGGAATCAGGGTGTCGGGTTCTACATCATCGACAACCGGGCCGAACGCTGCTACCAGGCGGTGGCCCCCTTTGCCCGCAAGGCGGTGGAGCATCTTGCGTTCCCTGAGGTGGAGCGGTTTTATGCCCCTGACGGCCCCCTTGCCGGTCTCGCCGGTTATGAATTCCGGGAGGAACAGACCCGCATGGCTTTTGCCGTTGCCGAAGCCTTCAACGGGGATAGGGTGGCGGTCATCGAGGCGGGGACCGGCACCGGCAAATCTCTCGCCTACCTTCTCCCCGCCGCCCTCTGGGCAACCCGCAACAAGGAGAGGGTGGTCATCTCCACCAACACCATCAATCTCCAGGAACAGCTCACCCGGAAAGACATTCCCTTCCTGCAGAGCCACGGCGGCCTGGAGTTCAAAGCCGTCCTTGTCAAGGGACGGAGCAACTACCTCTGTCTTCGAAAACTTGCGACGATCAAGAGCGAGCCGGCCCTCTTCAAGGATGAGGCGGCGGAAGAGCTGGATGCACTCCTGGCCTGGAGCGAAATAACCCGGGACGGTTGCCGGAGCGACCTTAACTTCATTCCCCGGGACGAAACCTGGGAGGAACTCTGCTGCGAAGCGGACCAGTGCGGAAGGGTCAAGTGCCCCAATTACACCCGCTGCTTTTTCTACACCGCCCGCCGTGCTGCCGCCAGCGCCGATCTTCTTGTGGTCAACCATTCTCTCCTCATGGCCGACGTGGCGGTCCGCCAGGAGACCGGTTATGCCTCTACTGCCATCCTCCCCCCGTTCGAACGGCTCATCGTCGACGAGGGACATCACCTGGAGGATGTGGCAACAAGTTATCTCTCGAACCAGGTGACCCGTCAGGGGCTCGTGAAGCTGTTCGGCAAACTTCAGCACCCACGCAAGCCCCAGCGCGGGCTCCTTTCCCAGCTTTCCCTGCAACTCTCCCGGGAAGTACCGGAGGCGCTTGACGATCTCTACATGGAGATCGCCGCTATCCTGGAAAGTCGCCTCATCCCCCACCGTGCCACCCTGGTGGAGCGGGCGTCCGGAACCCTTGACGCCATAGGGCTTGCTCTCCTCTCGCACCTGAAACGGACCGGCGACAAGGTTGGAGAGCAAAAACTCCGCGTTACCCCCGCACTCTACGCCACCCCCTACTGGCAGGAGACGGAAGACCGGGTCCGGGAACTGGCCCGGGAGCTTGCCGATTATACGGCGGCTCTGCGCGGATTCCTCAAGGCATGCGGGAAGCTCCCGGACAAGGCGGCGGAAAAGCTTGCGGGGAGCCTGATCGATCTGAAGGGAGTCACAGGGCGGCTGGAAGGGGTGGTGGAGCAGCTTCTCTTCTTCGCGGGGCGTGAGGAGGGTTTCTGTCGATGGTTCGAGGTGAGCCGGGGACAGCGGGGGATGATGGTGCGGCTCTGCTCGTCACCCCTGGAGGTTGCCGAATCACTCAAGAAGGTAGTACTCGACAAGTTCCGGACAGTGGTCGTTACCTCCGCCACCCTGGCGGTTGGGGAAAAGTTTGACTATCTGGAGCGGCGCACCGGTATCAATCTCCTCCCTCGGGAGCGGGTCACGGAGTTGCTTCTCGCCTCTCCCTTTGATTACGGACACCAGGCTTTCGTCGGCATCCCCGCGGATCTGCCGGAGCCGACCTCTCCCGCCTTCGAAGCGGCATTGGGAGAAGTTTTGCTGGAAGGGTTGACCATCTCTCAGGGGCGTGCTTTCGTTCTCTTCACCTCCTACGACCTTCTGAGCCGGATCCATGGGCGGCTGTCCAAGCCTCTTGCGGCCCGGGGGCTGACGCCGCTCCGTCAGGGAGAGCTCAACCGGCACCTTCTTCTTTCCCGATTCAAAAAGGAGCAGAATGCCGTGCTGTTCGGTACCGATTCCTTCTGGGAGGGGGTTGACGTGCAGGGGAGGGCGCTGGAGATGGTGGTGATTACCCGTCTCCCTTTCCGCGTCCCGACCGAACCGATCCTTGAGGCGCGGGCCGAGCACATCACCCGGACGGGGGGGGACCCGTTCATCGAGTACACGGTCCCCCAGGCGGTGATCAAGTTCAAACAGGGGTTCGGGCGGCTCATCCGGAGCCGGGAAGATCGGGGGGCGGTGCTGATCCTGGACAGCCGCGTGTTGTCCAAGAATTACGGGCGCTACTTTCTTCAGGCTCTCGCCGGGGTGGAGCCGGTCAGGGAAAAACGGGAGGAGGTGCTGGCCAGGATGGCCCGGTTCTTCACCCCTTCTCCCGCATCAGGCGCTTAGCGGTGAAGTTGTAGCACTGGACATAGGAAAGGATCGTCAGGATAAACGAGAAGAAGATGACGCTCAGCACGAAACTGTCCTGGGGCGCCTTGAAAGTGAAGGTGATGAAAAAGATGAAGATGGCGGTCTTGATGCTGTCGCCGATAATCCGTTTGCTCCGGAGCTTTTTCTGTTCCTCCACGGAAAGCTCGCTGGCGCAGGAGTCCACTTCCCGCTCCGCCTCCCGTCCGGCAAACTTGTTGAGAGGGTAGAACAGGGCAAGCTGGATCACCAGTGTCACGACCACACTGTGGAGGAAACGCTGGGGACGCCCTTCTGCCTGCAGGGCCGCCTGGAAGTATATTGCCATGTAGACGAGGAGAATGATAAGGAACACCTGCACAACCAGGTAAATAATGGTCAGCCGCCGCAACCGTTTAAAATCAAAGCTTTTTGTCATGGTTTCTCCAGGATTAACAGGATGTTATTCAACTGAATGCAGGATTTACCATAACAAATCAAATAGCGTTTTACAAGTAAAGAATGCAGCTTCCCGCCGACCTCTCAAAAGGGAGGCGAAACTTCGTTGGGTGCCGGGTGAGCCTGTGACACCCTTTCCCGGTATACATTTCATTTCATGCACAAAAAAAGGGGCAGTCTTTCGACCACCCCTTATCAGGCTTTCAATCACGCAGATCTTATTTCTTGTGGCATTCCCCGCACTTTGTCGGTCCCTGCTTCTTTACCTCATGGCATCCCTTGCAGAGCTTGTGCGCTGCATCTTTGCCGAGGGTAAGTTTGCCGGGAGCCGCCTCGCCGTGACATACTTTGCACTCGTTTGCCGCGCTGTGTGCCTTGTGGTTGAAGGTGACATTGCCGTTCTTCGCAGTCATAGTCACCGAATCGGCAGCCGCCGCCGTAGTTGCGGCAAAAGCGACCATCAGTACTCCAGCAAGAATTCTTTTCATAAGCCTGCCTCCTGAACGAAATAGTGTTAAAACCTGTTTAATATAAGCGCATAATTAAAACATGTCAAGTTCCGTCGGTTTGGCAGGTCTACTTCTTATGACAATCTAAGCACTTAGTCGGTCCGTGCTTCGTCTCGTGGCATCCCTTGCAGAGCCTGTGGGCCGTGGCCTTGTTGATGTCGATCTTGCCGGGCCTTCCTCCGCCGTGGCAGACTTTGCATTCGAGGCGGGCATTGTGTGCAGCATGATTGAAAGTGACGTTTCCGTTTTTTGCCGGCATGACTACGGTATCGGCAGCCATTGCCATTGTTGCGACACATGCGACCATTACCGCACCAGTAAGGATTCTCTTCATGTATCTGCCTCCGTGCGAGGATTGTTAAAACTGGCTTAATGTATTCCCGTAACAAAAACTTGTCAAGGGTTTACCCATCGCTCATGCCACAGCCCGAGCCACCGTAACCACCCTGACCTCCGCTGCGCCCGCCCCTTTGAGAGTCCGTGCACATTCTGCAACCGTGCTTCCCGTGGTAAAGACGTCATCAACGAGAAGAACCCGTCGCCCCTCCACCCGGGATGGGGCACTTACGGCGAACGCCCCCCGCACGTTGACCGCGCGTTCAGTAGCTGCGAGATTTACCTGGGGCTCGGTCCAGCGGATGCGGCGCAGGCAGGTCCGGTCCAAAGGCAGCTGCCATTGACGCGCCAGTACCTGACCGATCAGTATCGCCTGGTTGAAGCCACGTTGACGCAGGCGCCTGACATGGAGCGGCACCGGGACTACCAGGTCGGCTGAAGTCAGGGCGATCCAGGGTGCGAGCGTTTCGGAGGTAATCAGACCGAGCGGGCGTGCAAGCTGGACCCGCCGGTCATACTTGAAGCGATGGATCATCTCCCGTATCGGACCGTCGAATCGGGTTGCGGCCCGGGCGGAATCGAAGCGGGGGGGAGAAAGGGAGCAGGCGCCGCAACGGTGGTCGGAGCCGCCAATGGTGACAAACGGCATTCCGCAGAGGTCGCAGAGAGGTGATGAGATGGGGGTAATGGCCTCCCGGCAGCCGGCGCAGATGTGAAGCGGGCCGGCCCCCGGGATAAAGGTACGACAAATGTGGCAGAGAGGGGGGAAGAGTATGTCGAGAAAAGCGCGAAGCACGCTGTACCTCAGAGCCCCAGCTCTTCGTTCACCACCAGTACCCGCATGTCAGTCAGACGCGGTTTCCGGTCAATGATGGTGGTGACGCGGCAGATTCGGTCGGGCGAATTGCAGTCGGAGCAGAAACCGGTCTTGGCGCAGGGGGTGTTGTAGTTGAGCCGCTTTGCGTTGGGTGGGGAAGCCCAGTTTTTCACCCGTTTGATGGCGTCATTAATGTCACCGTCCACCAGCTTGTTCCGGCCGACAACCACGATCACCTGTCGGGGGCCGAAGAACATGGAGGCGGCCCGATTCCCGACACCATCAATGTTGACAAGAGATCCGGAAAGGGTCACCGCGTTGCTGCCGGTGAGGAACAGGTCGCAGGTCAACTGGCGGCGCAAGATGGCGAGCCTTTCTTCCGAGGAGAGTCCCGGCACGTTATGGATGAGAAGCTCCTTTCCCTGTGAGCGAAGCGCTTCGATAACCTGTAGATCGACTACCGACAGGGAACCGCCAAAACCGATGGCTTGTGCGGAAGCCGCTTCCTTGAGTATGTACTCCCGTGCCGAATCGGCAGTGGGACAGTAAAGGGCGGTAAAGCCGTTCTTGCCGAGTGATTCCACCGCCTTTTCGCACTTCTGCTGGTGGGTCCATGCCACCAGTTCCTGGGTCTGTGTCATGATGTTCCTCCGTTTGAAATAGTTGCCGGCCAAGCCGCAGGGTCCTGACGGTAATAACGGCTCAGCTCCTCGTAAAGAGCAAGATAGTGCTCTTTAAGCTCTCCAGGGTTTTCGAAGAAAGCTTCCGTCGCCACGGCGAAGAACTCTGCCGGGCTCTCGGCGCCGTAGGGGTCGAGCACCGGGATTTTCCCCTGAGCGACCTCCTCCTTGAACCGTTCGTATTCGACTTCCAGCGTCCGCTGCCAGTGTTTCCGTGCGGCGCGTCGTGGGAAGAATGGTGTCCCGTCCGTAATGCCATCCTCGGCGTCCAGCTGGTGGGCGAACTCATGGAGCACGACGTTGTATGCACCCTCTCCGTCTACCCCCGCCATCTGCATATCCGCCCATGAAAGCACCAGGGTCCCCTGTTCCCAGGATTCGCCGCTGCGCCGGTCGGTTCCCGATGTTACAACCCCCGCCTCGTCCAGTTCCTCGAAGGGTGCCAGGTATTCATCCGGGTAGACGACAATGGATGACAGACCGGGATAATAATCGGTTTCCCGGTGGAGCAGGAGCAGGCAGGCCTGGGCAGCGATCTTGACCCGGATGCCGTCGGTGATCACAATTCCACCCGCGCCTTCGAACTGCTTCTCCGCCAGGAAAACCTGGATATGCGCCTTGAGCTCCTCTCTGTCGGTTATTGACAGGGAGTCGTAGAGGGGGACTTCCTGCTCAAGTATCCGTTCCCATGAGGGCGGGAACGGTTGGTTGCGGAGGCGTCTGCGCCGCGAAGCGGTGATGAAGAGCACGGTTACTCTCCCTGGTCAGGCGCAGGATGCCAGCGACTCACAAGCCGGGTCACCTCCCGGCCGTCCATCTCGCTCACCAGTTGGTGGACAAAGCAGGGTGAGGGCTCGTCACCCTCTTTTGAGCAGCGTGCCACGACCTGGTCACCGTAGAGGGCTTCAGCCCGGAAGGCGATCTCCAGCTCAGCCAGCCGGAATCCGTCGGTTACTTCGGGGGGAATCGTCTCCAGCGCCCACTCGACATAGACGACGTTATTAACGTGGCGGTTCAGGTCGAGATCGGAGCGGCGCACCCGGAACGGCATCTCGCTTACCCCCTCACCCAGCGGGGGAAGGGGGGAGAAGTCATCGTCAATTACCCGACGAGAGAGGAGTGGGTATTCGGGAAGATGGTTGGCGAGACGAACCGGCCGTCGAGTCGCCAGGTCAACCACCGCCCAGGAACTGGTGGCGAGCGCCAGGGTCGTGCCGTCGTCGGCCAGCACTTCGAACTCGCGGCAGGAGAAGAGCCCTTCCCGGCTTGAGGGCCAAGTCCGGATACGGACCACTGAACCTGTCCCTGAGTCCGCCAAGAACCGCAGATGATAGCGGGAGATGACCCAGGTAAGGTTGTGCTTCATGAGATCGCCGACAGATACGCCTAGTTGACGGGCATGATCTTCCGCCGCGTCCTGCAGGTAGTTGAGAAGCGCCGTAGGGCGTAGTTTTCTCGCCAGGTCCACTTCGTAGGTCCGGACACGAAACTGTTTCTCGTAGATGAGGTCGGTCATTGCCGATTCGTCCATCAGAAGGCGCCACTCTTGTGGAGCAGGCGCGTAAGCGCCATGGCAAGCTGCCGGTAACCGGCGGCATTGGGATGGATGTAGTCGGATTTCAGGGAACGGTTTCCGATGATGCGGGGAAGGGATTTCCCGTCGTAGGGGACTCCAAACTCCTGTGCTATTTCACCATAGTAGGGGGGTGGGTCCATGGTGAGATTGAAAGAGGGCACCCCGACCAGGACCACGGAAATACCCCTCTCCCGTGCAATCCGGACCATGGCGCGGAGATTGTCGGCCGTCTGCCGGCTGTCAAGGTGGCGGATAATGTCGTTCCCGCCAAGGCAGAGAATCATGAGAGCCGGCCGCTCCTGGTCAAGCTGCGCAGGAAGTCGTGCCAGCCCCTCAGAGGTTACCTCCCCCGGTACGCCGGCGTTCACCACCCGGAAACCGATCTCCCGGGCCAGGATTGTCGGGTAGCTCTCATTCCTGCCGGCACCGGTGCCGTAGGTGATACTGTCACCGAAAGCAAGCACCGTTCCGCCCGGTGGAATGGGTGGCACCTTGGGGCGGGAAGGGCAGCCGACAAGGAGCAGCAGAACAGTCATGGTGGCAAGAAGCCGCATCGCTTTCACTATGATCGAACCGTTCCGGCAATAATGCCGGCCCCGTTGGGAAGCTCCAGGGGAATGCGCCGCACATCGATGAGCCCCGCGGCAGCCAGCATTTCTTTAAGTTCTCCTTCGGCATACGCCTGCCCATGGGGTGTTCCCAGAAGCATGTTGAGGGAGAAGAGCGCGGGAAAGGGGGGGCCGTCCTTGGTGTCATCCAGAATGAACTCCTGTACCAGGAGAAGTCCCCCCGGTCCCAGGGCTGCCACCCCCCTTTTGAGGGTCACGGCACACCCCTCCGGCCCCTCGCCATGGAGGATGTGGGAGAGCCAGGCAACATCGTAGCGTCCCTCGATCTCCCGGGCGATGAAGTCACCATCTGCGAAGGCGATCCTTTCGGAAAGGCCGAAGCGGGCGATGGTCTTTTCCGCAAAAGGGCGGGTAGTGGGGAGGTCGACAACGACTGCCGTGAGTTCCGGATTGTGGAGGCAGAAATGGATGGCATAGGTGCCGGGGCCACCCCCAAGGTCGAGAAGCCGTCGGCGACCGGAGAGATCTATATGAGGAACAATGCGGGGGGCCACCTGCATGGCCAGGTTGAACATTCCCATCTCGAAGCTCTCCCTCGCCTCCGCATCCGAGGCATGGGAATCCCGTCTCCGGATCGGTTTACCGCTGAGCACCGCCTCGTCGAGATGGCCCCAGCTTTCCATCAGGTGATGATGGTGCATGATGATGTGTCCAAGGTAGTCAGGGGAGGACTTGGAGAGATGTTTCGCGGCAAAGGGTGTTGATGAGTAGATGTTGCCCCTTTTCTCGGTCAGCCCCATGGCAGTGAGGGCGTTCAGGAGCATGGCAAGCCCGCGGGGGTCGAGATGCAGGCAGGCTGCCAGCTCAGGAGCAGTTGTCTCAACCTCCGCCAGGTGGGTGAAGACATCCAGCTTCACCCCGGCGTGAAGGGTGCAGATGCTCCAGTACCCCCCGGAGAACTGTAACAGGTCAGGAACGGTCCAGGTCTTGTTTTCCATGGCATTCTCCTTGTCTCGTCTGCTCCGAAGAGGTTATTCCACGTGGGGTTTGACGGTCTGATCAGAACGGATAGCCGAGCCCGACGAACACCGCCGGCCCGTCGTTCCCCCAACCGATATCCACCCTGCCGATGAGGTTGGGGCGGACCACTGCCCGGACACCGAGACCGGGATTGAACTCGAAACTGCTGGATTTGAATTCAGCGAGGGACTTCATGACCGACCCGAGGTCGACGAACGGGGCCACTTCCCAGTCGGCGGTGACACCGAAGACCTCCCACCGGAATAGGCGTATCCTCTCCTCCAGGTTGAGGAGGAGATAACTGTTATCGATGAAGCGGTTGCGGCCGTATCCCCGCAGGGTGGTCTCTCCCCCCAGGATGCTGCGCTCCAGGAAGGGGACGCTTGCTCCCAGGGTCTGGTTGTATATGAGACGGAAAGCGCTAACGTAGCGTGCATCGTCCACGGGGATGAACCCCTTGGCTTCCACCTCATAGTGGCGATAGTCTGCGGTGCTGCCGAGGATTTTCGAGCTGTTTTCCACCGATACCTTTGCATAACCGCCGAAGGTTGGCATGATGGGGGAGTTGAGGGTGCTGTAGACCAAGGCAAGCTTCTGGGCATGGGCAGTGAAGCCGTCGATGCCGGGAACGTCCTGTGTCGCGTAGCGGTCGCGGATGAAGGGGATAGAGGAGAAGGCCCCCCGCATGATGTTGACCCCTTTGAGGCGTTCGCCGAAAACCAGTTGGTAGTATTTGCCGATCTTGTAGCCGGCGCTCACGTTGAAGCCAAACTCCTGGTCGGCGTAATTGGTTTCGCCCAGTTTGGTGCTGTTGGACTGGAAGCCGAAAAAGCGGGCTGAGCCGTCGGTCGAGTAGAAGACGAAGCTGTTCAGTTCCAGTTCGTGGCTGAAAAAGGTGGTATCGCGGAACCGCACTTCCACATCGTCATTGATCTTGGACGATTTGGCGAGGTTGAACTCCCAGAAAAGATCCGCAGTGGGATAGAAGGCCCCGTAAAGGGTGGCGGTGGTGCCGAAGTTGGGATTGTAGTTTACCTGGGGGGCCAGGAGGGTATTGATTTCGTCATGTTTGTCGTGAATGAGGAAGGCGGTCAGCGCGCCGGAGGTGACCCCCTCGTTGGGGCTCGAAGCGATGACCGGGAGAGGAATGCTGACGACCTTTACCGGATCGCTCGATTCCTGGTTTGTCAGGGGGTAGGGGAGGTCCTTGCGGGGGACCATGCTGGTGCAGGCCGAAAGTCCCGCAAACAAAACAAAAAGGAATATACGTAGTGTGACATTACTGCACATTGGGCCATCTCTCGGATATCACAGGGTAAAAAAGATGAAATAATACCCCTTTTCCCCATTCAGTTCAACCAAAACCTGCTATATCCCTGAAACCGTGAGGGACGTGGCCGGATTTTGTAAACTGGTTATCCCCAGACAAGAAGCCCCGGTTCGTATGTTGCTCCGAGTACGGGGTGTTTCGGCATGACCCGGACCAGGAAGCCGTGGCGGCCGCAGAACCGGCATTCCATCTTGCCGCTCAACCGATAGATACCGTCCCCCAGGGAGGTTGCCGTTTCCAGCGAAATCAATTCTCCCCCGACGATGGCGCCCCGGGAATCGAGGACACCGAAGTAGGCATCGACAGACACCTCTTCGATGGGAATTTCGCCGCAGCAGATGGTTGCACTGACATTGATCCGGTCGCCGACGGACACTTCCCGTTCCCCGTCCGCTTCAACCCCGTCAATCCTGACTTGATGCCAGCTGCGATGAATCTTTTCCTTCCAGGCCGCAAGGTTGATGGAGAGCTCAAATCCGTTGTTTCCAAGGAGTTGCGACTGTTTTCTGGCGGCGAGGTAAAAGCGGTCAGTATATTCGCATACCATGCGGTCGGTGGAAAAGACCGGGCAGAGTGTTTGGAGGGATGCCTTCATGCAGGCGGTCCATCCACGGGGTATGCCGTCGGCTCCCCGGTCGTAGAAAAGCGGCACGACCTCTTTTTCAAGGAGGTCGTACATGGCACGGCTTTCCACTTCATTCTGGTACTCGATGTCGTCGTAGACCTCGCCACTGCCGATGGCCCACCCGTTGTTACCTTTGTAACCTTCACACCACCAGCCGTCGAGGATGCTCATGTTGAGCCCGCCGTTGAAAGCGACTTTCATGCCGCTCGTGCCGCTGGCTTCCATGGGACGACGCGGGGTATTGAGCCAGACATCCACCCCCTGCACCATGTGACGGGCCACGGCCATGTCATAGTCCTCAATGAAGACGATACGGTGACGGAACCGCTCCTGGTGGGAGAGTTGGACGATTTCCCTGATCAGTTCCTTTCCCTGGTGATCCGCAGGGTGGGCCTTGCCGGCAAAGATGATCTGTACCGGTCGGGCCGGGTCGTTGAGCAGCCGCTCCAGCCGGTCCAGGTCGCGCAGCAGAAGGGTGCCCCGCTTGTAGGTGGCGAAGCGGCGGGCAAAGCCGATGGTAAGGATGCCGGGGTCGAAGACTTCGTCGGCCACGACGATCTCTTTGGCTGTCGCGCCCACCTTGGTGAGCTGTTCCTTGAGCCGGCGACGGGCGAAATCAACAAGCTTTTCGCGACAGCGGCTGTGGGTCCGCCACAGCTCGGAATCGGGGATGCGGTTAACCTTGCGCCACAGGTTGTGGTCGGTGGAGTCTTCCAGCCAGCGGGTTCCCAGGTAGCGGATGAGGAGGCCTGCCTTTTCCGTTGCGATCCATGTCTTCATATGGACGCCGTTGGTGACGGAGGAGAGGGGAAGCTGCTCTTCCGGGAGTTCGGGCCAGACGTTCTTCCACATCTTGCGGGAGACCTCGCCGTGGAGTTCGCTCACGCCGTTGCTAAAGTCGGCCAGTTTGAGGGCCAGCACGGCCATGCAAAAGTTCTCGCCGGGATTCCTGGGGTTCTGTCGGCCGAGGCCGAGAAATTCCTCGCGGGAGAGTCCCATGCTCCGGTAATAGCGTCCCAGGTATTTTTCCAGCAGGTCTGCCGGGAAATGATCGATGCCTGCTTCCACCGGCGTATGGGTGGTGAAGATGTTACCCGATTTGACCGCTTCCCGCGCTTCGCTGAATCTGAGTTTTTTTTCTTCCATGATGAGCCGGATCCGCTCCAGAGCGAGGAAGGCGGCATGTCCCTCATTCATGTGGCATACCTGGGGATCGATACCGATGGCACGCAGTGCCCGTATCCCGCCGATACCGAGGAGAATTTCCTGGCGAATGCGCATGTCCTGGTCGCCGCCGTAGAGTCGGGTAGTGATTTCCCTGTCTTCCGGGGAGTTATCGTCCAGGTTGGTATCCAGGAGGTAGAGGGGAACCCGTCCGACCTGGACCCGCCAGATGTGAACCCGTACCCGCCGCCCCGCCAGATCCAGGTCGAAACTGACGGGATTCCCCTCCTTGTCCCGTTCCTGGTGGAGGGGGAGATTGTAGAAGTCGTTTTCCGGGTAGTACTCCTGCTGCCACCCCTCGATGTTAAGGTACTGGCGGAAATAACCCTGCCGGTACAGGAGGCCGACGCCGCAGAGGGGTATTCCCAGGTCGCTGGCCGATTTCAGATGGTCGCCTGCCAGGATGCCGAGTCCACCGGAGTAGATGGGGAGTGATTCGTGGATGCCGAATTCCATGGAGAAATAGGCAAACTGCACCCCTTTTTCCCCCTTGTACAACCTGTCGAACCAGCTCCTGGCGGAGAGGTAGTCGTTTATTTTTTCCTCGACCCGTGCCAGGTGGGACATGAACCCGTCGTCATGCTTGAGATTTTCCAGGGTGGCCTGCTGAAGGATGCCGAGCATCTCCACCGGGTTGTGGCGGGTCTCTTTCCAGAGCTCCTGGTCGAGGCGTTTGAAGAGTTCGATCGCTTCAGGCTCCCAGGTCCAACAGATGTTGTAGGCGATCCGATGCAGCGCAGCCAGTTCCTCCGGCAGGGAGGGGACCACCGTGAAGCGGTGAAGCATTTTGTTGAAATCCATGGGACTACTCCTTCGTCGAGCGAAAGTCGAAATGAACAGGGTTTGTGCAACGCAACATCTGGAGACGCAACATGCTGCGTCCCCGGGTAAAGATGCCGGTGAACCGCTTATCCATGATATCAGATGGAGTACTGTTCACAAGTACGGGAAAACTATGGTTTTTCGATGCCGAATTTTTCCAGGCGGTACTGGAGGGTTTTGTAGCTCATGCCAAGGAGAGGGGCTGCCTTGCTGATGACCCATCCGGCCCGGTCCATCGCCTTGACGATGAGCTCCCTTTCCAGGCTCTCAATGGATATTCCTTCGACGGGGAATTCAAAGGGGAGGCGGGCTGCTGTCGTCCCTTCCTCGTGGATCTCGGCAGGGAGGTCTTCCGGTTCGATGTAGTCACTTTCTGCCATCAACACCCCTCGCTCGATGACCGATTCCAACTGGCGGACGTTGCCGGGCCAGCCGTAGTTGAGCAGGAGTTTAAGCGCCGGTCTGGCAATCCCTTTGAGCGGAATTCCCGCAGCGGAACTGTACTTGCGGACGAAGAAGTCGGCCAGGGCAGCTATATCGCTCCCCCGCTCCCGGAGCGGGGGGAGGCTGATGCGGATGACGTTGAGGCGGTAAAAGAGGTCTTCCCGGAACTGGCCTCGCCGGATTTCCCGCTCCAGATCCTTGTTGGTGGCGGAAATTATCCTTACATCCACCGGGACGTTGATATTTCCGCCCACACGGCGAATCTCCTTCTCCTGGATGGTGCGGAGCAGCTTGGCCTGCATTCCCACATTCATCTCGCCGATCTCGTCGAGAAAGACGGTCCCGCCGTCGGCTGCCTCGAAAATACCGATTTCCCGGCTGCCGGCCCCGGTGAAAGAGCCCTTTTCATGGCCGAACAGCTCAGATTCGATGAGGGTGTCGGGAATGGCGGCGCAGTTGATGGCGAAGAACGGTTTATCCTTGCGGAGGCTGTTGTCGTGGATGGCGCGGGCCACCAGTTCCTTGCCGGTCCCCGATTCGCCATAGACGAGTACCGTGGAACCGGTGGGGGCGATCTTGTTGATGACGCGAAACACTTCTTTGATTTTCGGATGTTCGCCGATAATAGTGGGGACCGTCATGGTCTCTGCCAGCTTCCGGTGGAGCGACAGGTTTTCCCGGATAAGTCCGATATGCTCGAATGCCCGTTTCAGTGTAAGGAGGAGGTCCTCCCGTTCGATCGGTTTCTCCAGGTAGTCGAAGGCCCCCTTCTTCATTGCTTCAACGGCGGAGTCGATCGTGCCGTGGGCTGTCATGATCACAACGCACTGCCGTGGGTTGGCAGCCAGCGCCTGCTCCATGAGCTCCATGCCGGACATCCCCTGCATCTTCAAATCGGTCAGCAGGAGGTCGAATTCCTCTTCCTCAAGCCGGGCCAAGGCCTCCTTTCCACCAGGAACGGCCGTGATCCGGTACCCTTCCCGACTGAGGATCGTCTGGAGGATCTCCCGCTGTCCCTTTTCATCGTCCACTACCAGTATGCTGCCCGTCATAGTGTCTCCTTTGGAGACAGGTAAAGGTAGAGGTGAAGGTAAATAAAAAACGGAAGATTCATGTTTTCTCCCTGCACCTGTTACCACGCCTGTTTTCTGTTGACTCTCGAGGATGAGAGATAGCCTTTTCTCTACCTCTACCTCTACCTCTACCTGGTTTTCTGCGGCAGGATCATAGTGAAGGTGGTCCCTTTTCCCAAGCTGCTTGTAAGTGTGATTTCACCGCCATGCTCTTTAATGATCCGCTCTGTTATGGCAAGTCCCAGGCCGATCCCCGCTTCTTTCGTGGTAAAGTAAGGTTGAAATATCTTGTCCAGTTCATCCGCGTCGATTCCCTTTCCCTGATCGGTACAGGTGAGGCGAAAACAATTGCCTTCACCGTCATAGCTTGCCCCCAGGGTTATTTCCCCTCCGTCGGGCATGGCTTGGCCCGCATTGGTGATGAAATTGAACAGGCAGTTACGCAGCAATTCCTGGTCTGCCTGAATGGGGGGGAGATCGTCGGGCATATCCGTGACGATCCTGATTCTCTGTTCGTCGAGTTTGTCCTTCAGAATCGGCAGTACCTTGGCTACCAGTTCCGGATAGGCGAAGCTGGTGAGTCGGAGTTTGAGCGGGCGGCCGTAATTCATGAAGTTGAGCACCATATAGTTTGCCCGGCGCACCTCTTCCTTGATCTTGTCGGTCAGGTCTTCCAACTCTGCCCGGTGCTGCTCCGTGCACTCGGGGAGGATCTCGCTCTTCAGGTGGTCGATGGCGAGACTGATGTAGTTGAGGGGGTTGCGTATTTCGTGGGCGATGCCGGAGGCCAGCTGCCCGACCTTGGAGAGATGCTCTGCCTCGTAGAGCCGCTTTTCCAGGGCTTCCTTCTCGCGAAGTTTTGTCACCATCTCGTTGAAGCTTTCTGCCAGGTCACCGATTTCGTCGCCGGTCTCCACCGGGAAGGTGACCGACAGATCTCCGGCGGAAACCCGTTTGACGTTCTCCGCCAGGCGATGGATTGGCCGTGTGTAGCGGCGGGCCAGATAAAAGGTGAGAAAGATGCCGAGCATGAATACCAGTGATGTCGCCAGCAGACGACGGAGGAAGTTGGCATGCTGGATATTGCTGATGTTGTCGAGGAGGAGATTGATCTGAACGTAGCCGAGCTGCTCGTCGCCGACGATGACCGGCACTACCAGGTCGTAGGGGCGTGTGGAGGCGGAGCCGGTAACGCCCCGAAGGGAGGAAGCCCGGAGGCCTTTTCCCAGTTTTCGTATTTCCCGTTTCTTGCCGACCTTTGCCGGGTCGGAAGAGTTAATGATCTCCCCTTCGTTGTCGATGATGTTGATCTCGTTGATACCTTTGTCCCGTGCTCCCTTCAGGTATTCCGTCAGGCGCGCGGACTGGTCTTCCGACTCGGATGTCAGGTCTTCGACAGAGAGCTGGATTGCCTTGGAGACCTCAGTAGAGCTTTCCTGGATCTCGTGAACCAGGTCGTTCTGGCTATACTGGTTCATCATGAAGAGGGTCAGGATGGCGATGACCAGGAGCGACATCATGATGATCACCAGTTTGGTATTGAGCTTCATAGCGTCCTTTTTTCGTGCCGGTGCGGGGTGACGGCACGGCAGTTGGCGGGTGATTCGAGCAATGCACCAGCGATGACAATTTACGGATTATACACCAGCGGTGCGGGCGAAAACAAGGAGTTACTCCTCGCAGTAATTCGCTTGACCCGGGCCTCAAGTGTATACAACTTTTCTTCTTGGAAGGGATTTGCTAGTATGAACGGTAAAATAAAGAACTGACGACTTTTCCGCCCACAAGGAGGCCTGTTGCACGAACTTTCCCTGACCCAGAGCATCATTGATATCTGTCTCCACCATGGGGAGGGGAAGCGGATTACCGTCGTGGTCCTGGAGATCGGCGAACTCTCCGGCGTTGTCCCCGATGCCGTTGAGTTCTGCTTCGATGCCTGCAGTCGGGGAACCTTGCTGGAAGGGGCGCGTCTCGTCATTGAGCGGATCCCGGCCCGTGGAGAGTGTCACGACTGCGGGGCTGAGTTTCATCTCGATACCTATTTCGATCCTTGTCCCTCCTGCGGTGGTTTCAGTCATGCCGCTATCTCCGGCGAGGAACTACGGGTCAAAGAACTGGAGGTAGAGTAACGTATGTGTACTACGTGTGGATGTGACACCGACGAACATCATGACCACGACCATGGGGATGGCCACCATCATCACCATCACGAGGGTGAGCCGCGGCCCGGCACCGGCACCCGCATCGCGGTGGAGACCGATCTGCTGGCCAAGAACCATCGCTTTGCCGAGGGGAACCGGCAGCTCTTTGCGGCAGGGGAGGTGTTCGTGCTGAACCTGGTCAGCTCCCCTGGTTCCGGCAAGACCACGATCCTGGAGCGGACCCTGCGGGACCTCAAGGGTGACCTCCGCAGCGCCGTGATCGAGGGGGACCAGCAGACTGATAACGATGCTCAACGGATTGCGGCGGCCGGTGTCCCGGTGCAACAGATCAATACCGGCGCTGGTTGCCACCTGGACGCCCACATGGTCGGTCATGCTGCCGAACATTTTGACCTGGCCAGCCTGGACATCCTCTTCATCGAGAACGTGGGGAACCTGGTCTGCCCCGCCTCTTTCGACCTGGGTGAGCACCACAAGGTGGTGGTCCTCTCCGTGACCGAGGGGGAGGACAAGCCGCTCAAGTATCCACAAATGTTCCATGCCGCCGATATCATGCTTCTCAACAAAATTGACCTCCTCCCCCACGTGGATTTCGATGTGGCGAGATGCCGGGAGATGGCCCGCCGGGTCAATCCCCACATAACCATCTTCGAGCTCTCCAGTCGGAGCGGGGAGGGGATGGCTGACTGGTATGGCTGGCTGCGGGAGCGGGCGGGGAGTAGAAGTAAAGCGTGAGGGGTGAGCGCCCCTCACGGATAAGGCGTACACAATTAAACGGATACGATTGGAAATAGAAGGAATCGTCCAGGGGGTTGGGTTTCGTCCCTTTATCTACCGGCTTGCCGACAAACATCGCCTGCGGGGATGGGTGCGCAATACCGGCCGCGGCGTTCAGATCGAAGCGGAAGGGGAGCCGGAGGATCTGGCGTCTTTTCGCAAGGCGATCTCTTCCGAAGCACCGCCTTTGGCGGTGATAACCGAACTCCGTTGCTCGGAGCAGGTTCCGGCGGGGGAGACCGGGTTCGCCATTCTTGCCAGCGGAGGTGGCGAAAGCCGGGCCATGATATCTCCCGACTGCGATGTTTGCCCTGACTGTCTCGCTGAGCTGTTTGACTCTACAGACCGGCGCTACCGCTACCCCTTCATCAACTGCACCAACTGCGGCCCTCGCTACTCCATCATCACCGGCATCCCCTACGACCGACCGCTCACCACCATGGCACCTTTTGCCATGTGCCCCGCCTGCCGGGCCGAGTACGACGATCCCGCCAGCCGCCGGTTCCATGCCCAGCCCAACGCCTGCCCGGTCTGCGGGCCACGCCTTCGGCTCTCCGCGGCGGTAGAAACCGATGTTGCCGGCGATCCCCTCGACGGAACGGTTCGCCTGCTCCGGGAGGGGCGCATTGTTGCGGTCAAGGGGGTGGGAGGCTATCACCTGGCGGTGGATGCCGGCAACGAAGAGGCGGTCCGGGAGCTGCGTCGTCGCAAACAGCGGGACGAGAAGCCATTTGCCCTCATGGCATCTGATCTGGAGGAGATTACCGGTTTTGCCCTGCTGGACGAAACCGAGGCACGCCTCTTGAGCGGCACCGAGCGTCCCATCGCGCTTCTCCGGAAAAAGGAAGGGAACACTATTGCTACCTCGGTGGCGCCGGCTAACGGCTATTTCGGGGTGATGCTCCCTGCAACCCCCCTCCATCACCTTCTCCTGCAGGGGAATTTTTCCGCACTGGTCATGACGAGCGGCAATGTCACCGACGAGCCGATCGCCTTCAGGGATGACGAGGCGCGGTCGCGGCTCGCCGGCATCGCCGATGCCTTCCTGATCCATGACCGGGAGATCTATGCCCGGCTTGATGATTCCGTTGTGCGGGTATTCCAGGGGAATCCCCTCTTCCTGCGCCGTTCACGGGGATACGTGCCGCGTGGGGTCCTCCTTCCCGCTCCCCAGAGGAGTGTCCTGGCGGTGGGGGGGGAACTGAAGGCCGCCGTCTGCCTGACGCGCGGCGACCAGGGGTTTCTCAGCCAACACATCGGCGACCTGAAGAATGCCGCGAACCTTGCCTCCCTGGAGGAGACCGTCGTCCACATGCAGAGGCTCCTGGACGTCAAGCCGGAGGTGGTAGCCCACGATCTCCATCCCGACTACCTTTCCACTGCCTACGCCACCCGCATCCCCGGTATTTCCACCCTGGCTGTGCAGCACCACCATGCCCATCTCGCCTCTTGCATGGCGGAAAACGGTCTGGATGGCGAGACCCTCGGGGTTATCTTTGACGGCACCGGCTATGGTCTGGACGGTGCCATCTGGGGTGGTGAGTTCCTTCTCGGCGACTACCGCGGATTCCGGCGCGTCGGGCAGTTCAGCTATGTTTCCCTTCCGGGTGGTGACGCTGCGGTCCGGGAGCCTTTCCGGATGGCCATCTCCTGGCTTCACCGGACATACGGCGCGAAGCTCTTTGACCTCTCCCTTCCCTGTCTGGCGGAAGTGGGGGAGACGGAGCGCGGCATCCTGCTCCGTATGCTGGAACGGGGGCTCAATTCACCCCCAACCTCAAGCTGCGGTCGTCTCTTCGATGCCGCTGCCGCCATTCTCGGGGTCCGCTCCCGGATCAGCTATGAGGGTCAGGCAGCAATCGAGCTGGAGGCTTTGGCGGAACGAGGGATGCCGGGGGCGCCGCTCCCCTTTGCCCTCTCCGCAGAGGATGACCGCCTGGTGGTTGACTTTGCCCCTCTCTTCCGGACGATGACGGAAGAGCTGCTTGCCGGTGTGCCGGCTGCCAACCTGGCGCGCCGGTTCCACGCCACGGTCGCCCTGGCGGCGGCAACAGTTTGCGATGAGGTACGGAAGAACTCCGGTGTCAACCGCGTCGCCCTCTCTGGCGGGGTGTTCCAGAACCGGCTTCTGAGCGAAGAGATGGTGACGCTGCTCCGCGCGCGGGGATTCGACGTTTGCACCCACCGCCTCGTTCCCCCCAATGATGGAGGGCTGGCCCTCGGCCAGGCGGTGATCGCCGGGTGGAGCAACGCGCCTTTTCCGCAATCTCTGCGTTGATCTTCGGGATACGTCTCCGCGTCATCCCTTGATCGCCTTGACCTTGCAAAAAAAATCGCGTTGCTGCAACATTGGCAATAATTTCAATACAGGATTAAACCACCAAACTTCTAAACGGACAATTTTTCGTCCTGGCACGGCTGTCGAGGGAGTGTGCGGAGGCGTAGCAGCGCTACGCCTCCGCACAAACAGTCCCGAAGACTTACGCAGCCGGGGCGGAAAAGCGCCCATTTCCCGGAGGCGATATGTGTGTAGGCGTACCGATGCGTATCATCAGCATCGATGGCACCGATGCGGTGGCCGAGATTGACGGGGTGAAGCGGGAAGCGAGCCTCATGCTCATGGCGGATGAGCTGCGGGTGGGGGATTTCGTCATCGTCCATGCCGGATTTGCCATCTCCAAACTGGATGAAGACGAGGCCAGGGAGACGCTGGAGATGATGCGGGAAGTGTTCAGACCTGAGGACCTGGCATGAACTATCTGGACGAATTCCGCGACCGCCAGGTGGTGCTCGGTTTTGCGGAGCGGATCAGAGGCCTGGTCGCCGGGCGGACCACCCCCATGACCTTCATGGAGATCTGCGGCACCCATACCATGGCCATTTATCAGTACGGCATCCGCTCGCTCCTGCCGGCAGAGGTGCGGCTCATCTCCGGCCCCGGCTGCCCGGTCTGCGTCACCCCCAACGGCTATGTGGACCGAGCCATCGCCCTGGCCCGACTTCCCGGTACGGTCATCGCCACCTTCGGAGACATGGTGCGGGTCCCCGGCTCCAGTACCTCCCTCATGGAGGAGCGGGCACGGGGTGCGGATATACGGATCGTCTATTCCCCCCTTGATGCCGTTGCCCTGGCGGCCAGAAATCCGCAGCTCCGGGTGGTCTTTCTCGGGGTCGGCTTCGAGACCACGGCGCCGGCCATAGCGGGGAGCATCCTGGCGGCTGAGCAACAGGGGCTTGCCAACTATTTTGTCCTGACGGCCCACAAGACCATCCCGGTGCCGATGCAGATCCTGGCCGCCGATCCCGAGCTCTCCATCGACGGCTATCTTTGTCCTGCCCACGTGAGTGCCATTATTGGCGCCAATGCCTACCGTAACCTGGCCGAAGGACAGGGGGTCCCCTGTGTGGTCACCGGCTTTGAGCCGACCGATGTGATGCAGGGTGTGGAAATGCTGGTCCGGCAAGTGCTGGCTGGAGAGAGCCGGGTCGAGAACCAGTACCGGCGGGTGGTAACTGCGGAGGGAAATGTTCGAGCCCAGGCGGTGCTGGCCCAGGTCTTCACCACCTGCGACGTTGAATGGCGCGGTATCGGGGTGATCCCCGGCAGCGGTCTCAAGATCGCCGAGACGTATGCCCGCTACGATGCTGAACGGGCCATTCCCGTGGCGGTAGAAGAGTTGCGGGAACACCGGGGGTGCCTCTGTGGCGAGATACTCAAGGGGAAGGTGAGCCCCTTCGATTGCCCGCTCTTCGCCACTACCTGCACGCCCGAGGCGCCGGTGGGGGCATGTATGGTGTCGAGTGAGGGGACGTGCGCGGCGGCGTATAAATACGGTCGTTAGGGGAATGCCGCTTTCCGCCCTAGTCGCGTAAGTCTTCAGGATCTCTTGTGCGGCGTACTTCCAGTACGCCTCCGCGTGTTCCCTCGACAGCCTTGCCAGGACGAAAAATCGACATTCCTGTTATTCTTTAATGTTTGTTGTTTATAAACTTTCAGGAGTCAAAATGGATAAAGACCTCATATTGTTAGGCCACGGCAGCGGCGGGAAGCTTTCTCACGCGCTTCTTGACGACCTGATCATCCCGACCCTCTCGGGGATTCCGGTGGCGGGGCAGAACGATGCGGCGGTGGTGGAAGTTGGCGGCCAGCGGCTTGCCTTTACCACCGACTCCTACGTGGTGGACCCGATCTTTTTCCCCGGGGGAAACATCGGCACCCTGGCGGTGAACGGGACGGTGAACGACCTGGCCATGATGGGGGCGCGGTCGCTCTTCATGAGCGTCGGGCTGATCCTGGAGGAGGGGATGAGCCGCCGGGAACTGGCCACGATCCTTGCATCCATGCGGGAGGCTGCCGACCTGGCGGGAATCGCCATCGTCACCGGAGATACCAAGGTGGTTCCCCGAGGGAAAGCGGACCGGCTCTTCATCAATACCTCCGGGGTCGGCGCGGTGGAAAACGGGGTGGAGATCAACGGCTGCAATGCCCGGGTCGGGGACAAAATCATCATCAACGGAACCATCGGCGACCACGGCATTGCGGTGTTGGCAGCCCGGGAGGGGTTGGAACTGGGTACTGATATCGAAAGCGACTGCGCTGCCCTGAACGGACTGGTGGCTGAGCTGCTCCATGAAGGGGAATACCTTCACGTGCTGCGGGATCCGACCCGCGGTGGCGTAGCGACTACCCTCAAGGAGATTGCCATTCAATCCAGGGTGACCGTCACCCTCAGGGAGGAGTCGTTACCGCTCAAGAAAGGCGTCAAGGGGGTCTGTTCCATTCTCGGCCTCGATCCGCTCTATGTGGCGAACGAAGGGAAACTCCTGGCGATCGTTTCGCCGGAGCGGGCCGATGCGGCGCTGGAGAGGATGCGTTCGCACCCCCTCGGCCGTGATGCGGCCATAATCGGCGAGGTGACTGCCGTTTCCGATGGCCGGGTACAACTGGAGACCTCTGTGGGTGGCATGCGGGGGGTAGAGATGCTGGCGGGGGAGCAACTGCCGCGGATCTGCTGAATTGCAATTCAATTAACAGGGATGAAGAGGCTATACAGGATAAGAACCTGACGTCCGTACTTTTTTCGCAACGCTACGATTTACGTTTCCTTGTGATGTAGTTTCAACGAGGTTCTGCATGGGACTGAACATTCTGATGGCCGCCTCCGAGGCGGTGCCCTTTGCCAAGGAGGGAGGGCTGGCCGATGTGGTCGGTGCGCTTCCCCGGGCGCTGGCTGCGCGCGGCCATGACGTGCGGGTGGTGATGCCCCGCTACTTGAAGGTTGATCGGGAGCGATACGGACTGAAACTTCTCCCTGGCGTGCTCGTGGTCCCCATGGGAATTATCGGTACGATGTACTGCGGTGTCTACGAGGGGCGGCTTCCCGGCAGCGGCGTTTCCGTCTATTTCCTGGAGCATGAGCAGTTTTATGGTCGTGGCGGAGGGCTCTACGAGGTTGACAACGTGGGGTACCTGGACAACGATAACCGCTTCATCTTTCTCTCCAAGGCTGCCCTGGAGCTTTGCAAAATGCTCGACTTCCGGCCCGACGTGGTCCATGCACACGACTGGCACACGGCAGCCATCCCGGTTCTTCTCAATACCCTCTACCGCGGCGATCCCCACGTGGGGAATGCGGCGTCACTGCTTACCATTCATAACATGCAGCACCAGGGAACGTTCTACGAAGGTGCGATGGAGGTTCTTGGCGTCGGCTGGGAGCACTTCACCTTCCTCGGACTGGAAAAAGACAACCAGGTGAACCTGCTCAAGGGGGGGCTCTACCATGCCACCCTGATCAATACCGTCAGCGAGGGGTATGCCCGGGAGATCCAGACCCCGGAGTACGGCTGGGGGTTGGAGGGGGTGGTACGGGAACGGAGAGCCGACCTTTCCGGTATCCTCAACGGGGTGGACTACGGGGAATGGAGCCCGGAGAGCGACCCCTTCATTCCGGCTAGCTACACGTCCGAAAATCTGGACGGTAAGAAAATCTGCAAGCGGGAGTTGCAGCAGGCCATGGGGCTGCCCGAGCGGGATGACGTCCCCCTCATCGGCATGGTGTCGAGGCTCGTGAAGCAGAAAGGGATCGATGTACTGGCCGAGGCGATCCCCCGTATACTGGAACTCGATGCCCAGTTCGTCATGCTCGGCGCTGGCGAACCGTGGGCCCACTTTTACTTCGGCGACATCCAGGCGGCTTTTCCTGATCGGTTCCGTTGCGTCATCGGTTACGACAATCCCCTTGCCCACCGGATCGAGGCGGGAGCAGATTTTTTCCTCATGCCTTCCGCTTTTGAGCCGTGCGGCCTGAATCAGATGTACTCTCTCCGCTATGGCACCCTTCCCATCGTCCGGGCTACCGGTGGCCTCGATGACAGCGTGGAGAATTTTGACGAACGTTCCCTCTCCGGCACCGGTTTCAAGTTCCGGGACCTCAATGCCGGAGCGCTGTTCGATACCGTCGGCTGGGCTGTCCACACCTGGTACCATCGAAGGGATGCCGTGGAGGCACTCATCCGGAATGCCATGGGCCGGCGTTTCACCTGGGATGAATCGGCGCGCGGATATGAAGGGCTCTATGCAAAGGCGGTAGTCAGGCGGGGGAGAAATGCGGGTAGGTAAACGGTTGCGGTGCGTCGCTGGGGAGCAATTTTCTGTGAGATTAAGCTTCTGAATCTGTAGGGGCGCTTGCTCCGCCCGATGTGAGTTGCCCGTTTTTCAGTTTTCCATAAGCTCAATTTCCACATAGTCGGCCAAAGTCGGGTCCCCTCCCTGCTTCAGGGTCACTTCCGTATAGTACATGCTCCGGTCGCGGTAGGTGTAGCCTCCCACCGTAGTCTGCCGGGCTAGAGTCCTGATGCCAAAAAGGTCGTTCGAGGTTGGATGGTCTGCCGGGTTGCCGGTGGTTGTGACGATGGGGTGAATCTCTTTGAGTTTCTTCACATAGTAGTCGTGAACGTCGGCAAGAGGTGCCCGGGCTGCGTAAACCAGCCGCTTCCGGTTCCCCTGCCCCTCCGCGGGAATTTCCGCCTCTCGCAGTCTGGCCCCGGGGAAGCGTCCGGCCTTCGGCTCTACGGCAACGGGTTCTCTGTTAGGCATGATGGTGAGTCGCTGCCACTTTCGACCGAAATCCCCGTCTACGGCGATGTTCATCTCTTTTCCGTTGACGAAAAGGGGCGGGATCGGCCCGTTATTCGCGATGTTCGTCACTACGCTGGTGGACACATCCACAGCGTCATTGTTGTCAGCGACTTTTCTGGTCATAGTGATGGCTGCAGCCACCGTGGACCGGTTGCCATCGAAGGGGCCGTAAAAGGTGGCACCGTAAGTGCTGATTCCCCGGGAAAGGAGGGTGTCGGAATAATCATCGAGCATCCCCCCCTTGATGGGTTGCTGCGCGATGATCCTGACCAGACAGTCATTCTGCTTGAAAGCTTCGACGGCTAGGCTCTTGACGGGAAATGGGGGTGTGAAGGCGCTGACGAGGAATTGGTTGCCCTGTGCCCGTGCCGTTGGTGACAATGGACCGGAAAGGCATATAAGAATGGCGAGCAGGGCGATGGATGTTCGAAGGATCTTGTCAGGAAAACCAGTCACATGTACCTCCGGGGAAAATGACGAGAGATTGAGTGCCCCAATCTGTTGGGAATGCTGTTAGCAGCTGCTAATTCTTAGCAGGTTTTTGAGATGATTGCCACTGATTTCATGATGTGCATGCTGAAAATGATAAATTTTGGATCAAAAAAAGAGTGACGGCCTCCAGACCGCCACTCTTTTTTTTAATAATGGTTGTACCGTTGCTGCTATCCCATCCGGGCGAGCAGCGGGACGATGAGAAGTGAAACGATGTTGATGATCTTGATCATCGGGTTGACGGCCGGGCCTGCAGTGTCCTTGTAGGGGTCGCCGACGGTGTCGCCGGTAACGGCGGCTTTGTGGGCATCGCCACCTTTGCCGCCGTGATGACCGTCTTCGATATATTTCTTGGCGTTATCCCACGCGCCGCCCCCCGTGGTCATGGAAATAGCGACGAAGATGCCGGTAACTATGGTGCCGACGATAACGCCGCCCAAAGCTTTCGGGCCGAGGGTAAAACCGACGACAATCGGCGCCAGAATCGGAATCAGTCCGGGGATGACCATCTCTTTCAGAGCCGTCTTGGTAACGATGTCAACGCAGGAGGCATAGTCAGGCTTACCGGTCCCTTCCATAATTCCTTTGATCTCCCGGAACTGGCGACGGACTTCGACGACGACTGCACCGCCGGCTGTGCCAACGGCTTCCATGCACATGGCCGCAAAATAGTAGGGGAGCATGCCGCCGATGAACAGGCCGACGATGATGTACGGATCGGAGAGGTCGAAGGTGAGTGGCTGACCGGCCGGCATCAGTGCTTTGAGTTCATCCACATAGGAGGTGAAAAGGATGACCGCAGCCAGACCGGCGGAGCCGATGGCGTACCCTTTGGTGACTGCCTTGGTGGTATTTCCGACTGCATCGAGCGGATCAGTAACGGCGCGGACAGCGTCGTCCAGTTCGGCCATTTCGGCGATACCGCCGGCATTGTCGGTGATCGGGCCGTAGGCGTCCATGGCCACGACGATGCCGGTCAGGGAGAGCATGGAGACGGCGGCAATGGCGATGCCGTAGACACCGGCACACTGGAAGGCGATGATGATGCCGGCGGCGATTACGACGACCGGTGCGGCAGTCGCTTTCATTGAAATACCGAGTCCCGCAATGACGTTGGTGCCGTGACCGGTGGTGGAAGCCTGGGCAATATGCTGGACAGGTCCGTATTCAGTAGAGGTGTAGTACTCGGTGATCCAGAAGATGGCGCCGGTAACCACCAGACCGACAATGGCCGAAATGAAGATGTTCATGGCGCTGAAAGTAACACCGGCGGCATTGGTCAGGCCCTGGGGAAACATCTGCACGGTAACGAAGTAGAAGGCGATGCAGGCCAGAACACCGGAGACGATCAGCCCTTTGTACAATGCCGGCATAATCTTCTGGCTGGCGCCGAGTTTGACAAAAAAGGTACCGATGATGGAGGTGACGATGGAGATGCCTCCCAGGATCAGCGGGTAGTTCACAGCCGAGGTGTTGCCGACAAAGGCGATGGCGCCGAGCAGCATGGCGGCGATCAGGGTAACGGCGTAGGTTTCGAACAGGTCGGCTGCCATGCCGGCGCAGTCGCCGACGTTGTCACCGACGTTGTCGGCGATGACGGCGGGGTTGCGGGGGTCGTCTTCGGGTATGCCTGCTTCGACCTTACCTACCAGATCGGCGCCGACGTCGGCCCCCTTGGTGAAGATACCGCCGCCCAGACGTGCAAATATGGAGATCAGGGAGCCGCCGAAACCGAGGCCGACCAGCTGGCTGACCACTTCCTTAACCGGTGCGCCTGGCATGAGCTTCTGCAGAACCATATAGTATCCGGCGACACCCAGAAGACCGAGGCCGACTACCAGCATGCCGGTGATGGCGCCGCCTTTGAAGGCGACATTGAGGGCCTTGGTAATGCCGGATTTGGCAGCCTCGGTGGTGCGGACGTTGGCGCGGACCGAAACGAACATGCCGATGAAACCGGTCAGTCCGGAGAAGATTGCGCCGATGGCGAAGCCGATGGCGGTTTTAACTCCCAGGGTGGCGAAAAGGGCGATGAACATAACCACGCCGACTACGGCTATGATGGTATACTGGCGCTTCATGTAGGCGCCGGCACCTTCCTGGATGGCGGCGGCAATCTGCTTCATCCGCTCGTTACCCTGGGGAAGCCCAAGAATCCACTGGGCCGAGACAAGCCCGTATACAACCGCAGCTGCGGCGCAGATCAGGGCAAAAATTACTGCATACTGTTCCATTGAAAACATCCTCCTTGTAGAGTTGTGCCTCTGAAAGGCGTGGGTTCGGGAAGGGAAAACGCAGAATCATACGAGGAAAAGCAGTGTCTTGTCAATACTAAAAGTAGTGTTCCTGCCGGAGAAACGTCCCTCGGGAAACAACGCCACGTGCGGACGTGGATGACGTCTTACATCTTGCGCTCTTGTCACCCAAAGGGTATTATGGGACATCATGTTATTGAAATATGGTGATACGGCCTTTGACTGCGGGATAGGCGAAGGCCGGCTGGCAGGTGTCATACGTGCTGTGGTGCCGGAGCCTGTCGCAGGCGCCGGGCAGCTGGTGAATGATGCTCTTGACCGGTGTGAAGAGTATCTGGCACTGTTCCAGCGGGGCGAGCGGGTGATTATCGTCACGTCGGACATTACCCGCCATACGGGGAGCGAGGTATATCTGCCGCTCCTCGTTGAACGTCTGATCCGGGTAGGCATCAAGGAGAGCGACATCGAGATTGTCGTCGCCCTCGGTATCCACCGGAAGCAGACTGAAGCCGAGCATAAAAAGATAGTAGGCGCGCTTTACGGCCGGATCCGTGTCACGGACCACGACTGCGATGATCCGGGGAAACTGGTCTATCTGGGGAAGACCGGCAACGGGGTCGGCGTCGAGATAAACCGGCGCGTTGCCGAGGCGGACCGGGTGATCCTCACCGGCACAATCGGGTTTCATTATTTTGCCGGTTTCGGTGGCGGCCGGAAGGCCATCCTGCCGGGCGTCGCGAGCAGACAGGCGTGCATGGCCAGCCACTTCGCCGTACTAAATCCAGGGGAGGGGAGCGGCAGGAATCCCCGGGCGACCACCGGCAACTTGGAGGGGAATCCGGTCCATCAGGCCATGGAGGAGGCGTGCGCCATGGTGCAGCCGGCCTTCATCCTCAATACGGTCCTTTCTCCCGACAAGCGTATCGTTGCCGTCTTTGCCGGAGACTGGCGGGAAGCTTTCACGGCAGGCTGCCGTTACTATGCAGAACATTTCACCTGCCGTCTCGCCGCCCCGGCCGACCTGGTGGTGGTATCCTGCGGCGGGTTTCCCAAGGACATCAACTTCATCCAGGCCCACAAGTCCATGGAGTACGGGAGCCAGGCATTGCGGGAGGGGGGCGTTCTCGTCCTTCTGGCCGAGTGCCGGGACGGGTACGGCAACGGCACCTTTTTCGACTGGTTCCGTCACAAGGAACTGCCGGAGTTCGAGGCGGCGCTCCGGCGCAATTACGAGATCAACGGCCAGACCGCCTATTCAACCCTTTACAAGGCCCGGCGCTACCGGGTCATTCTCGTTTCCAGCCTTCCCCCCGAAGAGGTGCTGACCATGGGTATGACCCCTGCGGCGTCGCTGGATGAAGCGCTTGCCAGGGCGGAAGCGATGCTGCCGAAGGACTGTACGGCGTATGTCATTCCGGAAGGCGGAACGGTGCTGCCGGTGATTTCGTAGGTGCGCGGTTCCCGCCCCCTGGGTAGGAGAACCCTGCCCCTATATTTTTGATCAGAAAGAGACGCTATGCTTGATGAACGTATCATCCAGAGTTTGAAAGACATCGTCGGGACGGAGAATGTGGCCACCGAAGCCCAGGACCTTCTCTGCTACTCCTACGATGCCACCCAGATGGAGTTTCTTCCCGATGTGGTGGTCTATCCGGGGAGCGCAGAGGAAATCTCACGGATGCTCAGACTTGCCAACAGCGAACATATCCCGGTCTTCCCCCGGGGAGCGGGAAGCGGGTTCTCCGGCGGCAGCCTGGCCAAGGGGGGAGGGATAGCCCTCGTTACCACCCGCCTCAACCGCATCCTTCGCATCGATCAGGAAAATCTTCTCGCCGAAGTGGAACCGGGTGTGGTGACGGAACATTTTCAGCAGGAAGTGGAGAAGCTTGGCCTCTTCTATCCTCCCGATCCCGCATCCCTCAAGTTTTCCACCCTGGGGGGGAACGTCTCCGAAAACGCCGGCGGCCCCCGGGCCGTCAAGTACGGCGTTACCCGCGACTTCGTCATGGGGCTGGAGGTGGTCCTCCCTGCGGGGGACATCATCCGGACCGGTGGCGAAACCTACAAGGGCGTCGTGGGATATGACCTCACCCGTCTCATCGTCGGTTCCGAGGGGACTCTTGGGGTGGTCACCAAGATCATCTTCAAGCTCCTCCCCTATCCGGAAGCGAAGAAGACCATGCTTACCACCTTCGATTCCATCGACGGCGCGGCGCGGGCGGTTTCCACCATCATCAAAAACAAGATCATTCCTACGACACTGGAATTCATGGATTACGCCACACTCCAGTGCGTCGACCGGCGGTTCAGCCTGGGTTTGCCGGCTGAGGCCCGGGCGGTGCTCCTCATCGAGGTGGACGGCGACCGGGATCTGATCGAAAAACAGGCGGCAAAAATCCACGAGGTGATCAAGCCCCTGGGGCTCGTGGAATTCAAGGTGGCAAAGGACGCCGCCGAGTCCGAGGCTCTCTGGAAGGTGCGGCGGCTTGTTTCTCCGTCCCTGCGCGACGTTAACCCGGACAAGTACAATGAAGACATCGTCGTCCCCCGGAGCAAAGTCCCCGACGTCATCCGGCGCATCGAACAGATCCAGAAGAAGTACGACATCCCCATCGTCAATTTCGGCCACGCGGGGGACGGCAACATCCATGTCAACATCATGATCGACAAGGCGGTGCCGGGGATGGAGGAGAAGGCCCACGAGGCTATCGCCGAGGTCTTCAAGGCTGCCCTCGACCTGGGGGGTACCATGTCGGGGGAGCACGGCGTCGGGCTTTCCAAGCAGCCGTTCATCCCGCTGGAGCTGTCGCCGACCCAGATAGCTACCATGCAGGCGATCAAGAAGGCCCTGGATCCGAACAACATACTGAATCCCGGCAAAATGTTCCCCGCAGGATAAGACACGCTTTTGGCGCCATAAAGCGGGTTTGCGTTCGGTCTTTCCTTGTGCGGCGTAGCGCTGCTACGCCTCCGCGGATGCCCTCCGCAACCCCCACTCTGGCATTCAAAATCGTGCCTTAACTGGGTTGAATCGCAACGCATCATGAATGAAAAAAGGCTTGATTGTGGACCCTTTGAAACGAGTAGAACAAGAACTGAAGAAGTGTGTCAAGTGCGGGGCCTGTAGGGCGCATTGTCCGGCGTTTGCCGCCTGGCAGCGGGAGCCGGCGGCGGCCCGTGGTAAAGTGGCACTGGCGCAGCACCTGATGAAACAGGACATCGAACTGGATGACCAGACGTATCTGGCCATGTCCAAGTGCCTACTCTGCGGCAGCTGCGTGGAGAAGTGTCCCAACGAGGTGCCGACCGACGAGATCGTTATCGCGGCCCGGGAGGCGCTGGCCGAGCGACGAGGCTTGACTACCTTCCACCAGGCAGTGGGGCGGGTCATCCGGAACCGCAAGCTGATGAACTTCGGGGCTCTGGCGGCCGCCATCCTGGGGCCCCTTTTCTTTCGCAAGGTCCCAGCCACGTCGGGGCTGCGGCTCCGCTTTCCCCTTCCCTTCGTGGGGGGTAAGCGCCATATTCCCCAGCTGGCGAAGAAGCCGTTCCTTAACCGTCATCCCGAGGTGATCCAGGGGGAGCCGGGAAAGCCGCGCATCGTCTTTTTCGTCGGCTGCATGACCAACTTTGTCTACACTGAAGTGGGGGAGGCTGCTCTGGCTCTCTTCCGGCACCTGGGGTGCACGGTCATCATTCCGAAGGATCAGCAGTGCTGCGGCCTGCCCGGAATGTCCGGCGGCGATCTGGCGACGGTACGGGAACTGGCGGTGAAGAACCTTGCTGCCCTCGAGAAATACGAGGCCGACTACATCATGACCGCCTGCGCCACCTGTGGCGGGGCGCTCCACAAATTCTACCCGCTTGTGGTGGGGAAAAGAAATCCCGACCTCCTGGCACGGCTCAAGGCCATTGCCGGGAAGACCGTCGATGCCGCCCAGCTTCTGCAGCAGCTCGGCCTGAATCCGGCGGAGACCGGTGCCGGGGAAGCGGTTACCATCACCTACCACGACCCATGCCACCTTCGTACGCGCGGAATCACGCGACAGCCGCGGGAGTTGCTCCAAGGTACGCCAGGGGTTGAACTGACCGAGATGGAGGGGGCCGACAAGTGCTGCGGTCTGGGGGGAACCTTCAACGTCTACCACTACGACATGTCCCTCAAAATCAATGCCGGCAAGAGTGAAGCCATTCAGAATACGGGTGCCGAGGTGGTGGTGACCGGCTGTCCCGGCTGCATGATGCAGTTGTCCGACGGCCTCAAGCAGGTAGGGGCACGGACCAGGGTTATGCATACCCTTGAAATCCTGGCCCGCAAACTTCGCTAGCTCAACCGGTTTAACTCTTAATTGTGACAAGCTGTTTTGTTTTTCGCTTAACCCTCGGCTCGCATGACCGTGAACAGAGCAAAACAGAGATAAAATACCTCGTCAAAACAGGCTGTTTCACTCTGCGAAATTTATGTTTGATAAAAATTTTTTATTGACATTAGAAGTTGAAATAGTTTATCTATTACCGGGTAAAATAGAAACTAGTTTTATTTTATCGTTTATAGGTGGAGATTAAATGACCGATTACAACATCGGCGCCAAAATAAAAAAACTCCGGCTTGCAAAGAAAATGACCCTCCAGGCGGTTGCCAGGGAGACCGGTTTTTCGCCTGCCCTGATCTCGCAGATCGAAAACAATAACGTCTCTCCTCCCATAGCCACTCTGTCAAAAATCGCCAAGTTTTTTGACGTCAAGATCGGACTCTTCTTCAACGAGGACGAGGAAGAGTGTCGCTACGAAGTGGTGCGCAAGGGTGAGCGCAAGGTCATCCCCCGAGTGATCTCCCGGGCCGGCACCAGCCAGGGCTACTCTTACGAATCCCTGTCGTTCCGCAAGCAGAACAAAAAAATGGAGCCCTTTTTCCTGACCGTGACGGAAAGGACCGCCGAAGAGAACACCTACAGCCATGATGGCGAGGAGTTCCTCTTTATCATGAAGGGTGTAGCGGAAATGCTGCTGGATGATGAGCGTGTCACACTGCAGGAAGGGGATTGTGTCTACTTTGATTCGTCTATGAAGCACCGCCTTCTGTCAAAGGATGGCTCAGAGGTGCAGGTGCTGGCGGTCGTTACGCGATAGCAGAAAACTCGAAGTTCACTCATTCAACGTTCCCGCGTTGAGCGCCCCATGCCACTCCTCTGGTTTCTTCCCTTCGAGAAGATGCGGATTGTCGGCAACCTGTAGAAAACAGACCTTTTAACCGATTCCCTTTGCAGTTATTATCCCATGTACCGGAAGGATGGCTGAGATGTCTAAAAAAGCGATACAACCATCATTGAAGAACCCCTTTTCGCCTGAAAAAGTTGTAGATTTCACCATACCGGGAGAAATACCCGGAAAAAAGGGTGGCTATGAGGAGGCGATGAAGGAGGGGCATGACCTGATCGAGCGTCCGATCAAGTCTGTCAGTATTGCCCAGATCGAGAAGCAGCACTTCAAGAAGAGGATGACCGTCTGGGAGCGGATCCGTGTGCTCAGCGAAAAAGAGCCCAACATCCTCTTCCAGAACTGGGGCAAGAATCTGGACGGTGCCTCGCTGGTGACCGGCATACTCAATATCAACGGACGTGACGTGGCTCTTTACGGCCACGACTTTACGGTACGGGCCGGCTCCATTGATGCCACCAACGGCCGCAAACTCGCACTTCTCTTCCAGATGGCAGGGGAAAAAGGGATCCCGGTCATCGGGATGAACGATTCGGCTGGTGCCTTTGTGCCGGCCGGGGTGGGCGGCCTGGACGGTTATGCCGAGGCGTTTACGGCGCTGCGCAAGATCAGTGGCGTAGTCCCCTCCATCATGTGCATGTTCGGCTTCAATGCCGGCGGTGGCTCCTACCTCCCCCGTCAGGGGAGCTTTGTCATTCAGCCGAACGATACGTTCTTTGGCCTGACCGGACCCGGCGTCGTCAAGTCGGTCCTGGGCGAGGACGTTACCCCCGAAGACCTGGGTGGCCCCAAGGTGCATGGTGCCTCCGGGGTTGCGGATCTGACGGTGGAAGATGAAGTGGGTGCCCTGCGGGCGGCGATCCAGCTTCTGAACTACATTCCCGACAACAACAGCGTCATGGCTCCCTTCCAGAAGACCAGCGATCCCCTTGATCGCAAGACCTGGGAGATCAATACCCTGCTGAAGAAATCCTTCAACTCGCCTACCGGTTTCAATACCCCCTTCGATGTCTCGATCATGATCCAGCAGATATGTGACCATGGCGATTACTTCGAGATCCAACCCGACCGGGCCCGCGAGGCGGTGACCGCCTTCGGTCGTCTCGGGGGAAACGTGGTCGGTTTTGTTGCCAATAACAGCGCAGTCTCTTCAGGCCAGATCTCCGTGGATTCCGCCTACAAGATCGCTCGCTTCAACCGCTTCTGCAATATCTACAACATACCGATCATCTTCATGGAAGACACTACCGGCTTCCTGCCGGGGCGCGAACAGGAGACCCGCGGCATCGTCCAGGCCGGCCGGGCCATGCTTGATTCCATCGTCGATATCCGCACCCCGCGTATTCTGCTGATTATCCGGAACGCCTACGGCGGTGCCTACGCATCCTACAATAACTATCCTACCGGTGCTGATCTGGTTCTGGCCCTTCCAACCACGCGTCTTGCTGTTATGGGACCGGCAGGGAAGGAGTTCGTTTACAAGGATGAGCTGCGCAAGATTCGTGGTGCCGCCACCGAGAGGATCAAGCTGGGAGTTCAGGAGCGGGTTAATGCAGGGATGGATGCCGGTGAGGCCCGGAAGGACGCGGAGAAAGACGTTGCGGAATGGCTGAAGATCGAGGAAGCGGCACTGAATATGCGCTATGAAAAAGAGCTTATGAATCCGAAGGAAGGTCTGGCATTGGGCTCCATTTCGTCGCTTGTCATGCCCACCGACCTGCGCAAGGTCCTGGGAGAAAACATGAACTTCCTGCTCAGACACTACAAACCGGGGCCGATGCAGGCAATCCAGCGCGAGTTTCACTAAGTATAGAACTATATACCTAATTCGACGAATTGGAGATATCTACCCATGCCACAAGCAGCCGATTATTACATGCACAACCCGCTGATCCACCGAGAGCGCCGTCTGGGCAAATCCACCTCAGAATGGGTGCGCTCTTTCTCCTGTGAAGACCTGAAGCCGCTGATCGTCTGCCGGGGCCCGATCCGCAAAGAAGCGATGGATGTTTACCAGGAAATGGGGATTACCCACTTCGGAATCCTCCTTTCTGAGAAGGATTCCATAGTCTACCCCAATGCCCTTGCTCCTGAACTGCGCCAGCTGACCGACTCCCGTCGTGTCCACCGGGTGCCCGACTATACCGGTGCCAGCAAGGAAGAGCGGGTAGAGCGGATCAACCAGATCATCCAGATCGCCAAGGATAACGGTTACGACTCGATCTTCGCCGGCTACGGTTTCATGGCCGAAGATGAAGAGTTCGTGGCGGCCATTGAAGCGGCCGGACTCAACTTTATCGGCCCCTGTGCCGCTACCCAGGCCCGCGCCGGTAAGAAGGACGAGGCCAAGCGTACGGCACTGTCGGTGAATGTCAGTGTTACTCCCGGCGTGGACAACGTTACTGCCAGGACCCTCCTGAAAAAGCACCCGACCCGGGAGCAACTGCTGGCACTGGTCAAGGCCGAAGAACTGTCCTGCGACACTAAGCTGCTGAAGGATACCAAGCTTCCCCTCGAGACCCTGGCCGATCATATCCTGATGACCTCCTACGCCAAAGGGATCGACCTGTACTCCATAGAAGAGTTGTGTGCCCAGGTCGAGACAGAGGTTGCCGAACTGTTCCGCAAGCATCCCAAAAGTCGTTTCCGGCTGAAGGCTATCGGCGGTGGCGGCGGCAAGGGGCAGCGAATTCTGGGTGCGTCGCTCCTTGCGGCGAAGAATGCTGACGAGAAAATGATCGCGAAGGCGGCCGCAGAAGCCCCGACCCTTGTGCGTGAAGTCCTTAATGAGGTCAAGGCCAATGGGGTGGGCGACAACAAGAACGTCCTGATCGAGCTGAATATCGAACAGACCCGCCACAACGAGATCCAGCTCCTGGGGAACGGTGAGTGGTGCGTCTCCCTAGGAGGGCGTGATTGCTCCCTGCAGATGCACGAGCAGAAGCTGCTTGAGGTTTCCGTTACCCAGGAAGGACTGCTGGCAGCCATCGAAAAGGCCAGGTCTGCCGGCAGGAAAGAAGAGGTCAAGGCTCTCGAGAGCGACCTGAAGGTCCTCAAGCGGATGGAAGAAGAGTCGGCCCGCTTCGGTGAGGCGGTTGGGCTGGACTCCGCCTCCACCTTCGAGTGCATCGTGGACCGTGACCGCCACTACTTTATGGAGGTCAACACCAGGATCCAGGTGGAGCACCGGGTGACCGAACTCTGTTACTCCCTCAAGTTCACCAACCCCAAGGATAAGAACGATTTCTTCATCGTTGAGTCCCTAGTTGAGGCCATGGCCCTCCTGGCCCGCCACAAACAGCGTCTGCCCAAGCCGGAGAGGGTTGTCCGTTTCAACGCCTCGGTCGAGGCCCGACTGAACGCAACCGACCATTCTCTTTCTCCCCATGCCGGTGGCATGGTCCGTTACTGGTCCAAGCCGATCAAGGGGGAGGTGCGTGATGACCAGGGGATCAGCATGGTTAATCCCGACACCGGCCTGTTCGTGAAGTACAAAGTGGCCGGTGCCTATGACTCCAATATCGCCCTGCTGCTCACCAAGGGGGAGGACCGCCTGCGCAGTTACGAGCGCCTTTCCGAAGTGCTGCGCAGCACCACCCTTCGGGGGAGTTCCCTGGCCACCAACCTTGAGTTCCACTATGGCCTGGTTAACTGGTTCCTGGGGCGTAACGTCAATGCCAAGCCCACCACCCGCTTCGTCGTTCCTTACCTGACCCTGGTGGGTACCCTCAAGGAAGAGGCAAACAAGCTGGATGTGGTCTATGCCTTCATACAGATGAAAAAACACTACGCCAAAATGGTTACTGAGCAGTATGCCGGCCAACCGGACATGTGCGCCCGCGAACTGAAAAACATCGCGGCCATCCTGGATCGCAAAGGAACCCTGCTTACCCGTCCCATGGCGCGCCTACTGGATGATCCCCATCTGCTTTCCGGCTGGCTTTCCATGAACACCAAGAATTTTCGCATCGACAAGGGAAAGGTGATCTGGCTGCGTAACCCGCTCGGCGTGCTGAACGAGACCTACGAATACCTGCACATGAGCTATCGTCCCCACAAGCCGGCAGCAGAGATCATCTGGGATCACGACAATGAACTGCTCCAGCAGTCGCTGCATTTCTACCGTACCCTGCGGGAGAAATTCGGTTTTGAGCGGGATGAGTATTTCAAGCTCAATGAAGTTTTGAATAAGGAGAAGCCGCAGGGGGGGTTTGATGTCGAGATGTGGGACCGGATTCGCTCGGCTCATTATGGTTACGAATGTGGACTGGAACTGCTTGGTATGCTGTTTCTGATCGGTGGAAACACCAACTTCTGGGATATGTGCGTACAGGATGACCTGGAAGTGGTGATCCCCGATTATCTCACCGACCTCGATCTCCAGGCCCGGATGAAAAAGATCCTGGTGCCGCCACCGGCCACCAAGGCCGACGAAATCGTTGCGGTCTGCGGCGGGATGTACTACGCCCAGGAGGCACCGGGGCTCCCCGCCTTTATCAGCGAAGGAATGCACTTCGAGAAGGATCAGCCCCTGTATATCATCGAAGTCATGAAGATGTTCAACACCATCAGGGCTCCCTTTTCCGGCACTATCGACAAGATACTGATTGAAGGCGGAGACGGGACCATCGTGCAAAAAGGTCAGCCGCTCTTCAAGATCACTCCGGATGAGAAATTCGTCGAAGTCGATCCCAAGCTGATTGAAAAGGCAAAGCGTGAGCGGACCCTTGATTACCTTAAGGCGGTACTCTAGCCACCTGCGCTGAAATGAAGCGATAACCCCGTAGGGGCGACTGGAAAGTCGCCCCTACATCTGCATATGGAGAGTGAACTTATGAGCATCCAGGAGAGCAAAAAAAAGTGGCAGGAACGGGCAGAAAAGGGACTGGCCAAATCCCCGGAACGGAAGAAGGAGTTCAGCACGACATCCAACATAGAGGTGGAGCGCTGCTTCGCCCCCGGATTCGACTACCCCGGCTATGAAGAACAGCTCGGTTTCCCGGGCGACTACCCGTTCACCCGCGGGGTTCAGCCGACCATGTACCGCGGACGCTTCTGGACCATGCGCCAGTATGCGGGATTCGGTACGGCAAAGGAGTCAAACGAACGGTACAAATATCTTCTGTCCGCAGGCCAGACCGGCCTGTCAGTAGCGTTCGACCTTCCCACCCAGATGGGGTACGATTCCGATGCCTCCATGAGCCTGGGGGAAGTCGGGAAGGTCGGGGTCGCCATCGACTCCCTTGCGGACATGGAAATCCTTTTTGACGGCATTCCTCTCGACAAGGTCTCCACCTCCATGACCATCAATTCTACGGCGGCCATCCTGCTCGCCATGTACATTGCGGTGGCGGAGAAGCAGGGGGTATCGGCGGACAAGATTTCCGGTACCATCCAGAACGACATTCTCAAGGAGTACATGGCCCGGGGCACCTATATCTATCCACCCAAAGAGTCGATGCGGATCATTACCGACATCTTTGCCTACTGCAAGGATCATGTGCCCAAATGGAACACCATCTCCATCTCCGGTTACCACATCCGCGAGGCTGGTTCCAGCGCGGTGCAGGAGGTGGCGTTTACCCTTGCGGACGGCATCGCATACGTGGACGCTGCGATCAAGGCCGGTCTGGATGTGGACGAGTTTGCCCCCCGCCTGGCATTCTTCTTCAACGCCCACAACAACCTGCTGGAGGAGGTGGCCAAGTTCCGCGCCGCCCGTCGCATGTGGGCCCGCATCATGAAGGAGCGATTCAATGCCAAGTCTCCCAAGTCTCAGATGCTCCGCTTCCATACCCAGACTGCTGGCTGCACCCTCACCGCCCAGCAACCGGACAACAACATCATGCGGGTTACCATCCAGGCACTTGCGGCAGTTCTCGGCGGCACCCAGTCACTCCATACCAACTCCCGCGACGAGGCCCTGGCTCTCCCCACCGAGGATTCGGTCCGGATCGCCCTCCGCACCCAGCAGGTCATTGCCTGTGAATCGGGTGTGGCCGATTCCATCGACCCCCTGGCGGGATCCTTCCTCGTTGAATCCCTGACCGATCAGATTGAGAAGGCCGCCATGGAGTACATCGAGAAAATCGACAAGCTTGGCGGGGCCGTGGAGGCCATTTCACGGGGCTTCCAGCAAAAGGAGATCCAGGACTCGGCCTATGCCTACCAGCGGGGGATCGAGACCGACGACCTGATCATCGTCGGTGTCAACAAGTTCACGGTCGCCGAACCACCCCCTACCGGACTGCTGAAAGTGAAGGAGGAAGTGGAAATATCACAGAAAAAATCCCTTGCCGGCATGAAGGCGCAGCGGGACCAGGCAAAGGTGCAGGATGCATTGAAAGATCTCGAAACAGCCGCCAAAGGGAGCGCCAATCTGATGCCGCACATCCTTACCGCAGTCAAGGCCTATGCAACACTGGGGGAGATTGCCAACGTCTTCCGTGACGTCTTCGGTACCCACAAGGAAACGGTGGTGCTCTAACTTGATTGTTGCGGAAAATTAGACGAGTTGTAACATCGTTGACGCACTATCCATCTATAGTGGCGGAGTTAATAATGCTTGAAAAAATAAATCATATCGGCATTGCGGTCCGATCTCTCGATGAGGCGATCCCTTTTTACCGGGACAGCCTTGGCATGAGCCTCGAAGGGATCGAAGTGGTGGCCGAGCAGAAGGTGCGGGTTGCTTTTTTCCAGATAGGGGAATCGAAGATTGAACTCCTGGAGCCGACGGGGGACGACAGTCCTATTGCCGGGTTTCTGGCTAGGAGCGGTCCGGGAATCCACCATGTCGCCTACGAAGTTGAGGACATTGAGGCCTCCATCGGAAAGATCATGCAGGATGGTGCCCGCATGATCGATGCCGTCCCCCGTAATGGTGCCCACGGCACTCGGATTGCCTTCATTCATCCCAAGAGCAGTAACGGTGTTCTTACCGAACTCTGTCAGAATGTCCACTGATACGTCCCGTTCTGAGGAGCTTTCAGCGGGGTAACTACCCGTCTGATCGTGAATATTTTTGCGTTGCCGGATCAATGTCAAAGATTTTTCCTTGACTTTGGTTCGAGATAATTATAGTGTTTCATAAATTTTAAAACATTGTTTGCGTGATTATGTTATATGTAGCAAACAGTTGGGCAAAGATCTGCTGGTTTGGCTTTTTCACTGATAGCCGAGGGAGTCTGGCCAGGCTCAGGCTCCGCTGGTCGCTTCCAACTGTTGACATCCGGCAGTCAATGGGTTATGTTAACCCAGCTTCATCGGGCAAGGATAATAATGAACCTTACACGCATGAACACAAGCCAACAGAAGTGCAACGGGAAGACCAATGTCTTGCGTCCTGCAGGACGACATTGTTCAGAGCCCTGTTTCGTCTACCCGTGATGTCGGGGAGCGGAGCGGGGCTTTTCTTTTGGAGGGGGATTTTAACGTACCCGAGTATTTCGGCACTCTCTTGTGAAAGGTGGTGATACCCCTAAGGATTTAAGCAGTAGGCTGCAGAATGTGATTGATTTTATTTTGATTCCTAATCAACAACGAAGGAGGTAACAGATGAGCATGAAAAAGAGACTTTTGGCTGTCGCCGCAGTATCGGCCCTGACTGTCGCAACGGCGGTGCCTGCGCTGGCGCTGGATAACGAGTTCCACGGCCTGTTCCGGGTGCGGGGGATCATCGACAATTTCAACGATGGCGCCGGCGGCCCAGTTGGGCTGAAAAACAATCCCGGGACCAGAAGTTACATCGAGCAGCGGGCCCGCCTCATGTACATCGCCAAGGCAAACGATGACCTGAAGCTGGTGACCCACTTCGAATTCGACTCCCGCTGGGGCGACAACTCCTACGGTTCCAACGGTAGCACAAGAAACAACGGCGGCGGCATTGGCGCTGACCAGACCAACCTGGAAACCAAGAACATCTACCTGGACTTCAACATCCCCTCAACACCGGTGAATGTTAAACTCGGTATCCAGGGGTTCGACGACGGCTACAAAGGGATCATATCCAGCACCGACGCCGCCGGCCTGGTAGCCAAAGCCAAGATGAGCTTCGGCTCCCTCGGCGGGGCCTATTTCCGGTTTGATGACGCTGTCACTGGCACTGGTGCAGCTGCTACTGCAACGGCACCTGCTAGCTATACCAACAGTTACGTTGGTGTGCCGGCATCTTCTACCACCGCAGGCAGCGTGATCCAGAATTCAACCCCCGGTTACCTGACCCGCGATCTGGTAAACCTGAATGCCAAGGTCAATGTTACCAAAGACGTGAAGGTGGGCGTTGACTATTACCTCCTCTACAGCGACGTGCTGCGCCAGACACAGAACCGCGCTAACATCCACATGGCAGGTATCAACGCCGAGGCCAAAGTCGGTCCGGCAACCGTCGACGGCTTCGTCCTCTATCAGACCGGTAGACTCGGGTCAGCCATTGGAACTGATTCACAGAAGGTCAGCGCCTTTGCAGCCAATGTGGGTGCCAAAGTGAAGGCCGGTCCCGGGACCCTGCGCGCCAATGCCCTCTATATCTCCGGCAACAGGGATAATGGGACGAGCACCCGTAACGACTTTCAGACGATCTTGGAGCGGGGTGCTACCACCCCCGGCCATGCCTTCTATGCAAGCGAGATGCAGATCATGCTCCGCAACAAGTACAACATGAGCTCCGACCGGGCGGTCGTGTTCGACCTGAATAACGGTAGCCAGGGCCTCCTTGGTGGTTTCGTCGGCTATGACCTGGCCATCGACAAGTTCTTCATGAACAGCAATCTTGGTGCGGCAGCCGTTGCCAGGAGCGCAAGGGCAGGAAGCGACTACCTCGGTACCGAGCTTAACACCGAGATCGGCTACAAGATGTACGACAACCTGACCACGTCCGTGCAGGCCGGTTACATGCTGCTGGGCCAATACTACAAGCCTGCCAATGGCTCCTGGGCGGAGAACCCCTACACCGCCAAGCTGCAGGTTAACTACACCTTCTAAATGACGGTAGTAGTGCGCCGGAGGGAACTCCGGCGCACTCTTCTTCCGATTGACAAGGTGTGAAAAGCTGCTCTAATTATCTTCAGAGTATCAATTCTGTGAACGGAGGTTACGCCATGAAGAAAGTTGCGGTTATGGTAATGGCAGCATTCATGATGTCGGCGGCGATGCCGGCTTTTGCCCAGATGACAAAGGAAGAGAAGGACCAGTGCCTGCTCGCTTCCAAGAGTTGCATGGGTGAAGTAAGCAGTATCCAGCAGAAAATGAAGAAACTGAACGCTGAGATCAAAAAAGGTAAGAAAGTTTACTCTGCCGAAGAGCTGAAGAAGCTCCAGGACAAGCTGAAAGAAGCGGAAGATATCCTTGACAAGTTGAACACCAACAACTGATTTCTGCCGATTCGGTATAGAAGGGGGGAGAGGAAACTCTCCCCCCTTTTTTTACTTGCGACGCTCATCCTTCGAATTAAACTCAGCTCCATCGTAAATGTTTTGACTTGCAGACCCCCCTTTGCCATAATCACCACGCTTGAAACCACCCGTAAGGAGTTGCCATGAAAAAGTTTGCAGTTTGCCTTACCCTGCTTCTGTTATTTATCTATGTGCCTGCTGGTGGCGCGGCCCCCATAAAGGCTTATGTCAGCGAATTCTCCGTTACGGGTGGGCAGAACAAGGATGAGCTGAAAGGGGTCCTCCAGACTCTCCTTACAACGCGGATTACCAGCGATGCCGTCACTACCCTCGACAATAAAACCGGGGCCGAAGTTATTGTCAGTGGAAGTTATCTGCAGATTGGCAAGGTGTTCAGCATCGATGCCGTTGCCAGGGATGTCAGAGGGAATGTGGTGACCCGCTCTTTTGTCCAGGGTGAAAGTCAGGACGAGCTGATCGCAGCTGTCGGTAAACTGGCGCAGGTGCTGGCCGGCGGGATCGCAAAGAATTACGTGCCGACAGTGTCTTCACAACCGGTCGCGCCGGTGGCAGGGGCCGTAACGGTGCCGGTTGTGGCGCCACCGACTGATATTGTCAGACCCGTGGATATCATAAAACCGTCAACCGCTGAAAAAGCAGTTGATGCTGCCACCCAGCCGGACATAATACGGGCGGCTCCGGTTGCGAAATCTGTGGGTGGCGGATGGGTGAGCCAGCGTCTGACCGGTGTCATGAGCGGTATCGCTCTGGGAAGAACTCTGGAAAATGGCGAGCGGGAGGTCTTTGTCGCGGGGAACCGGACCTTGAAATACTACCAGATGGGTGAAGGGCTGAAGCTTGTCGCCGAAGTCTCGACCAGCGGCGAAGAGAAGATCCTCGGCGTGGACACGGCTGACCTTGATGGTGATGGCGTACAAGAAGTCTATCTGACGGTGCTGAGTGGCGAGTCCCTGGTTTCGCGGGTCTATCTGGCGGATGGCGCTACCCTGAAAAAGATCGCCGACAATCTTCCGTACTTCATGCGAGGGATGGCGCTGGCGGGTGGAAAGAAGAAGATTTACGTACAGCAGATGTCGTCCGATACGGATTTTTACGGAGACGTCTATGAACTTGTCAAAAGCGGCGACCGCTATGAGATGAAGAATCCCCTCAAGCTCCCCCGGTTTGCCTTTCTCTACAACTTCAACCAGTTCAAGGACCGGGAGGGGAAGACCAATTTTGTGGTCATCCATCCCGATGGCTACCTGATGGTCTACTCAGCTTCACGGGATGAATTGTGGCGGAGCAGCGACAAGTACGGGGGGTCAGAAGTCTATTTCCAACGTCCCGACCTGAGCAATTTCAGGACGACCGGTGATCCCATGCGCTGGATATTCCTCCAGCAGCGTATCACGGTTACCGGGAGCGGCGAAATAGTCGTGCCGCAGAACGGCGGATTCTGGGTTGTGGGGAATAGCCGATCCTACGGAAAGAGTGCGGTAGTTGCATTTGCATGGGATGGTTCGTCGCTTGAAGAGAGATGGAGAACCCGGCAGAGTCAGAACTATCTGGCGGACTACGCTTTCGATGAGACGCGCAAAGAGCTTGTCCTGCTTGAAGCCGTGAAGAAAGAGGGGCTTCTGGACAAGGGGGCCAGCGCGCTCTACATCAAGAAAGTAGAGTAAGAAGTACCAACCGTTCCGAACGGTTCAGCGGGGATGCCCTGAAGGGTATCCCCGCTTTCATTGGGGGATTTAATCGTTGACTTTCCACCGGTATATTGCTAGCATTTCAAGCGTTTTGCTGCAATCCGGAAGCATCCTGACCACGTTCTGTGCATAACATACCCAGTCTGAAAGATACGCCGAAGTGACCAATCCCATCGCCATAGAAGCCCCAATCCCCAAGGGGGTGACCGATTTCCTGCCCGAGAAGGCTGGTAAGATCGGTTATATCGAAGCAAAGATCCGCCGGGTATTCGAACTGTGGGGGTTCCGGCGAATCATACCACCCCTCCTCGAATTCCAGGATGTCATGGCCCTTGGTCTGGGAGAGGAGCTGAAGGAAAAGACCTTCCGCTTTGACGACCGGCACACCGGTCGCCTCCTTGCCATCCCGCCGGACATAACACCCCAGGTTGCCCGGATGGTCGCAACGCGCATGCAGGGGTATCCCCTTCCCCATCGCCTTTGCTATAACGGTCGGGTGCTGCGCCATGCGGAACTCCAGTCTGGCCGGAGCCGTGAGATTTTCCAGGCAGGCGTCGAACTGATCGGCCTTGATTCCCCCGAGGCAGATGCCGAAATGATCGCCATGGCGGTCGAGGTGCTGCAGGGGCTTGGATTCTCCGATTTCAAGATCGATATCGGGCAGCTGGAATTTTTTCGCGGGATCATGGCGGCTGCAGGGTTGTCGGCTTCTGCCGGACGTGGCTTGCAGCAGGCGATCAGCAAGAAGGATGCTTCAGCTGTTCGCGAGCTGCTCGATGCCGAACCCCTCGATGACCGGAACAAGGAAGCACTGGCGGCGCTGCCACGACTTTTTGGCGGCCGGGAAGTGCTCGATGAGGCCGCCAGGGTTGCGACCAATGATCGTTCCCTGCGGGCTCTTGACAATATCTCCCAGGTGCTTGATATTCTTGCCATCCACGGTGTGACTGAATATCTCACCATTGATTTAGGGGAGATTCGCGGACTCGATTACCATACCGGCCTGACCTTCGAAGGTTTCGTGGCCGGTCTGGGAGAGGCCGTCTGTGGTGGCGGCCGCTATGACACCCTGACGGCAAACTACGGCATGTCCGCCCCGGCCACCGGCTTTGCGTTCAACATCCTGTCTCTTCTCAATGCGCTGGAGAGACAGCCGGATGTTCAGGCGAGCACGAACCGTGATTTCCTGCTTTTCAATCTGAAGGAAGATCGCCGCGAGGCACTGGAGATTGCGCAGGCGTTACGGAGCAAGGGGTTTTCCACGGCCAGGGACATCATCCGGCGTGGTTTCGAGGATTCTCTGGCCTATGCCCGGCGGATGAACATTCTCCGTGTGCTTGTGCTGGGGGGAGATTGTTGTGCCGATGACGAGGTCTTTATCATGCGGGTAGCGGATGGCAAAGGGCTCAAGTTAAAGAAGTCAGACCTGTTCCACGCGGAACTGGTCATGGATTTTGATCGAGAATCTGAGTAAGTCCTGACAAGGAGACGGCTATGGCGAATGTCGTGGTGGTAGGAGCCCAATGGGGCGATGAAGGAAAAGGGAAGGTCGTTGACATATATACTGAATTTGCCGACGACGTGGTGCGGTATCAAGGGGGGAACAACGCCGGGCATACCCTCGTGGTCGGAGAAGAAAAAGTGGTGCTCCATCTCATCCCCTCGGGAGTACTTCATGAGGGCAAGAGGTGCATCATCGGCAACGGTGTGGTTCTCGATCCGGAAGTTTTCATACGGGAGATTACCAACCTCAAGGCCGCCGGTCGTCTTCAGGATGACAGCTGTCTCCTTCTCAGCGAATCGCTCCATGTCATCATGCCCTACCACAAGCGGATCGATATCGCCCGGGAGGCTCAGAGCGGTGACAAAAAGATAGGCACCACCGGCCGCGGTATTGGACCGACCTACGAGGACAAGATCGGTCGTCGCGGCATCCGGCTTATGGATCTTCTCAATAAAGACCAATTTGCCCGCAAGCTGAAGGAGCAACTGCCCGAGAAGAATTTCATTCTTGAAAAACTGCTGGGTGAGGCACCCCTGGTCTTTGAGGAAATTTTCGAAGAGTACTGCGGGTATGCGGAAATTCTCCGCCGCTATGTTGCCGACACCACCCTGGTTCTCCACCAGGATGTGCGTGCAGGCAAAAAGGTTTTGTTCGAGGGAGCTCAGGGGACCATGCTTGACGTCGACCATGGAACCTACCCTTTCGTTACCTCGTCATCCACGTGTGCCGGCGGAGCCTGCACCGGTACAGGGGTGAGTCCGAGGGATATTCATGAAATCATCGGCATTTCCAAGGCGTATATCACGAGGGTTGGCAGTGGACCGTTCCCGACCGAACTCCTGGATGCCACCGGTGAACAGCTCCGGACAACCGGTCACGAGTTCGGCGCAACTACCGGTCGACCCCGTCGCTGCGGCTGGTTTGACGCGCTGGTTGCAAAATATTCGGTTCGGGTAAACGGCCTGACAGGCATTGCCCTGACCAAGCTCGATGTGCTCGACCATTTTGCCACGATCAAGGTCTGTACGGCATACTCCTGTAACGGAGAAGTGCTCGACGAGCTGCCGGCCGATCTTGATTTGTTTGAAAAGTGCAGACCGGTATACGAGGAGTTGCCGGGATGGGATACGGATATCAGCAAGATAAGGAATTTTGCAGATCTGCCCGAGAATGCCCGGAATTATGTGAAGCGGCTTGAACAGCTGGCCGGTTGTCCCATTGTGATGGTTTCGGTCGGACCCCGGCGGGATGAAACCATTCTGCTGCGAAATCCGTTTGCCTGAAATATAGGTAAAAAAATTCTTGACCGGCTGGACGGAATGTAGTATAAAGTTTTTCTTGTCGCAACGAGCCGCTAGCTCAGTTGGTAGAGCACCTGACTTTTAATCAGGTGGTCGTTGGTTCGATCCCAACGCGGCTCACCATGTCCCCTTCGTCTAGCCCGGCCCAGGACACCGCCCTTTCACGGCGGCGACACCGGTTCAAATCCGGTAGGGGACGCCACAAATCAGAAGGCCCCGGAGTTCATCTCCGGGGCCTTTTTTTATTTATCGCCATGTACTTGCTTGTCTTTCGTGAATGTTCCCTGATCACATTGCGCCGAGATTATTCCACCATTCATTCACTCAGCGCGAACGCCGCTTGCTGTGACATGATGGCATGGACCGCCCGGGTTGGGGGGATGCTGGTTGAGGCAATCTGCTTGTACATTTTTAGAAAAAAAGGTAGTCTCACAGTCTCAGACCAACATAGTCGACATACATCACTTTATAGGAGTCTTGCCATGAAACAACTTGTGAAATCTCTATCCTTTGCCTGGTTACTGGTGCTTCCTTCCCTCGGAGTGGCGGCCGGCCCGACTGCTTCCCACCCTGCTCTTGCACCCGCGACTCTTCCGGCCGCGACTCCTCCGGCTAAGGAAGACAAGGGAGACGGCGCCATCACGGGGAAAATCGTTGAAACCATGAACAGCGGTGGATACACCTATGTCAACCTGGAGAAGAACGGCAAAAAGACGTGGGTGGCTGCAGCCGAGAGCCGCGTGAAAGTAGGGCAGGAGGCGAGTTGTCCGTCCGGCATGAAAATGGACAATTTTACCAGCAAGACTCTTAAGCGCACCTTTGAGAGCATAGTCTTTTGCAATAGCCCGTTGGAAACGGTGGGAGGCAAAATGGATGCCGCACAGAAGTCTCCCGGCAGCAAAGGGGCGAAAGTCGCTTCCGCCGAGGCGATCAAGGTCGAGAAGGCAAATGGTGCCAATGCTTATACCGTTGGCGATATCTACAAGAACAAGTCCAGGCTGGACAAGAAGACGATCGTGGTGCGTGGGAAGGTGGTAAAGGTGTCGAGCGGCATCATGAACAAGAATTGGATACACCTGCAGGATGGTACCGGCAGCCAGAAAAAAGGGACCCACAACCTCGTGGTCACTTCCCAGGACCTGCCTTCCGTGGGGGATGTGGTGACTATGCAAGGTACCCTCTATAAGGACAAGGACTTTGGCAGTGGTTACAAGTATGATGTAATCGTGGAAAAGGCAACGATTCAGAAATAGTCACAGTTTTTCTCCCAAGGTACTTTAGCTCTGTTTCGAGGATGTCAGCCCTAACGACTTCCGTCACCGAACTCATTGTTACTGGGTGTACAGGAAATGCAGATGCACAACACTGCTGACGAAACGGCTGCAATTGAAGTTGCCCCGCTGCGGAGGGCTTCCCGGGAGGATGTGCGGCGTGCCCGGTCCCGGATACTCATGGAAGAGACCATTTCTCTTCTGATGGAAACGATGCCTGCTTATGGGCTCATTCTCAACGAGGAGCGTCAGGTGCTGGCGGTCAATGACCGACTGCTGACCGCTTTCGGCATACATGACGCGACCGCCCTGGTAGGCAAGCGGCCGGGCGAGGCGATCAACTGCATTCATGCCGATGAAGGCGTCGGAGGATGCGGAACGGGGAAACATTGTGCGGGTTGCGGCGCGGTAATGGCCATCCTGCAAAGTCAGCAGCAGGGGCATTCAGCGACCCGGGAGTTCCGGATTACCATGGATGTCGACAGGTCCGCCAGTCTTGACCTGGAGGTAACGGCAACACCGATGCATGTCGGAGGCATGAAGCTGACGGTGTTTTCCATGCGGGACATCAGTGCCGAAAAGCGGCGCGATGTGCTGGAGCGGGTCTTTTTTCACGATATCATCAATACTGCCGGCGGTATTCACGGCCTTGCCGAAGTTCTCGCCCGGGGGGACTTGCTTACACCTGAGCAGGATAGGGAGTATCGTCTCTGGATGGTGAATCTTGCCCAACAGCTGGTGGAGGAGGTCACCTACCAGCAGGAACTGGTTTCGGCGGAAAAGGGGGATTTTCGCCCGACACTCAGTGCTCTGTCGGTGCCGGAACTATTGAGAGAGACGCAGGCTCTCTATGCCAACCATGACATTGCATCGGGAAGGAGTCTGGTGCTCGGGGCAGTGCCGGAATGCCACATCGTCAGTGACCGGGCTATCCTGCGCCGGATTCTTGGTAATATGGTGAAGAATGCACTCGAGGCGGCCAAGGCGGGAGAGGTGGTAACGATTTCCGCGGAGACGGGATCCGACACCATTACACTGTGTGTTCATAACCCCGGAGTCATCCCTCTTGACACGCAGTTGCAGATATTCCAGCGTTCCTTCAGCACAAAGGCCGATGCCGGGCGAGGGATCGGTACTTACAGTATCAAGTTGTTCGGAGAGCGCTACCTGGGGGGAAAGGTCGGTTTTTGCAGCAGGGAGCCCGACGGCACCATCTTCAGTATCTCTCTTCCTCGCGAACTGCCCTCCCGTTCATAAGCCGTCTGAGACTGAATTTACACCTGCTGCTAATTAAAATGTAAAAAACACTTGCCATCTAACACAATTGCCTCTATACTTCAAAAGTTGTACACTTCCAGCCCGGCGGCTTGCAGTCACCATGCCGCCCCCAGCTGCATCGCTCACTAACCCCCTCTCTGTTTTGGCATTTCTTTCCTGAAACAGCGTTCAATACACGGTTGGCGACGATGAATTAAAGTCGGTCGTCCCTGTGTTGTCGCCGTTCCTCAGTGGCCCATCCGTTTGGTCCCGCGGCCCACGCATGTCCCCGCAAACCTACGAAAAGGATATCCATGTCGTTTGCAGATCTGCAGCTTTCTTCTTCCATTCTCAAGGCCATCACCGCGTGTGGCTACACCGAACCTACACCGATCCAGGAACAGGCCATCCCCCAGGCTCTTGCCGGCCATGATCTCATGGCTACCGCCCAGACGGGAACTGGCAAAACGGCAGCTTTTGTTCTCCCTGCCCTCAACCGCCTGTCTGAACCGTCGTTGGAGAAGGGTCGTGGCCCCAGGATCCTGGTGCTGACGCCAACCCGTGAGTTGGCCAACCAGGTCACCGATGCGGTCCGCACCTACGGCAAGTTCATGCGCGTCAGGAGCGCCGCAATTCTCGGCGGGATGCCTTATCGTGAACAACTGCGCCTCCTTTCTCAGCCCCTCGACATCGTGGTGGCCACTCCCGGAAGGCTTATCGACCACCTGGAGAGGGGCCGAATCTCCCTGAACAGGCTGGAGGTTCTGATTCTCGATGAGGCCGACCGGATGCTCGACATGGGATTCAGCGAAGATGTCGACCGCATTGCGGCAGCAGCACCGGCCAGCCGGCAGACCCTTCTGTTTACGGCGACGATGGATAAAACCATGGCCGGTCTCGCACAGCGCCTTTTACGGGAGCCGGTGCGCATCGAGATTGCTCCTAAACAGGTTACCCTCGATACCATCGAGCAACGTCTCCATGTGGCGGATAACCTGCAGCACAAGAACCGCCTTCTTCAACACCTCATCTCCGACACAGAGCTGACCCGGGCGATCATCTTCTCTGCCACAAAAGTCGCAGCCGACCAGTTGGCTAGTGAACTCAGCTCCCAGGGGCATTCTGCCGCCGCCCTTCATGGCGACATGACCCAGGGTGCGCGCAATCGGACCATCATGAACATGAAGCGGGGCAAGATCCGCCTGCTGGTCGCCACCGACGTGGCAGCGCGAGGACTGGATGTTACGGGTGTCAGCCATGTAATCAACTTCGATCTGCCGAAGTTCGCCGAAGATTATGTCCACCGTATCGGCCGTACCGGCCGGGCCGGCGCCAGCGGCATTGCCATCTCCTTTGCCTCTTTCAACGAGATCAACTACCTGGAAAAGATCGAGCGGTTCATTGGTAAATCTCTGCCGCAGCTCGTCATACCCGGGCTTGAGCCGACACGGCCGTTTCGCGCCCGTACCGGTGGTGGCCCACGCAACGATTCCCGTGGAACTGGCCGCAAACCTGCCAAGTTCTCGGCAGGGGGACAGCGTAACGAGCAGAGCAGGGGTGAGGCTGCAGGCAAGTCCCGTATAAAAAAATGGGGTGCCCCGCGCCGTGAACAGGCACCGGTCGTGGTGGAGCATCGCGGCAGCGCCGCCAGCCGCTCTGGACGGCGAGTCATTTAGTATCACCTACAATTGACGTGACAAAAAAGCGCCCCCTCTGTTCAGGAGGGGGCGCTTTTTGTTGCTGTCACACCAAAATCTTTTCCATCTGTGTTGAAACCCTGAATACTCATCCTGGCTTCTGGTTTTTTAGCGCATCGCATAATCCCGTAGTGCTCCGTTATTTCCCATGTGTGTTGTAACATGCTGTTATTGCAGGGGCCAGTCAAAGATCGGTCTCTTGCCTGTAATTTGTAAGCCGCCATATAACGAGATTAAGCCGTGCGGAAAAAATGCAAAATACATCGTCTTAAGCATATATTAATATGAAAGGGATTTAACGCTGCAACATACCGTAATTGCATAAGATTAAGCTTTAAGGGATTATAATTTTAATGAAAGGGTCAGTCTGGCTTTTCTTATGCAATTTAACGGGCAATACAACGATGTGCAAGATTATGGAGGACGCAATGGATTTTTTGTCCACAATGATGCTGGTACTAATAGCTCTTCTGATCTCTTTGTCGCTCCCGAGGATCTATGCAGACTGGTTGTCGCTCCAGAACCACTTCGTCGAGGGTGAGGTTGAGCAGCTCCGGGCCTTGCTGTCTTTAAAGAAACTGGGAATGCAGCGGCATTTTGGCTTGGCCGTACTTGCCATAGTCATGGCAAAAGTCATCGAGGGAAGCTCTCTTGCCGAAGGAGCGCCGCAACTGTCACAAATTACGGCAGTCTACGCTTGTATTTCACTGATGCTGGCCTCTGTTGAGTCTCTGTTTGCCCAGAAAATAACCGCTCAGCTCTCCACTGTTCAGGAGACGGAGGATCGGTACTAGCTTCCCGCAAAATTTAACGCCTTGCGTCATCAGGTTATATTCGCATAAACACGCCGTGCACTGTCTTGCACCTATTCTCCGGTCGACCCCGCCGCGCTTATATTCACCTTCTGATGTTGCCAGTCTAAACCCGCGATCATACTTTGCGTAGCATCCCGTTTCGTGTATGATGCCTTCATGACACTCTTCGTCCTCGGCATCTGGCTTATCATCACCGCTTGTGGCTACCTTCTTCGTGCGCTCAACCTTCGGCACCTGCGAGCCCATGGCAACGAGCTTCCCCCGGAATTTAACGGAATCATCGATAGTGAGACCCTGCGCCGCACCGTAGCCTACACCCTGGACCAGAGTCGGGTCGGTCTGATGGAATCGCTTTACGACAATCTCCTCCTTCTCCTCTTCCTGTTCGGCGGGGTTCTCCCCCTCTATGACCGCTGGGTGGCATCACTTACTCCTTCGTTCATCGTCGGCGGGGTCCTTTTCTTTCTTCTCATTACTTTAGCCCAGACCCTGCTTGACACCCCCTTCGATCTCTACCGGACCTTCCGGCTAGAAGCCCGCTACGGTTTCAACACCACGACCGGCCGTCTCTGGCTTGCCGACCTCTTCAAAGGAATTGCCATCACCTTGATTCTTCTTGGCTCCCTGACTTCAGGAGCTCTGGCCATTATTCGATGGAGTCCCGGGTGGTGGTGGCTCTGGGTGTGGGTTTTTTTTGCCGTCGTTTCCCTCGTCCTTATGTACATAGGGCCCTACGCCATCGAACCGCTCTTTAATAAATTCGAACCGGTGAAAGAAGAGGGGCTTGAGGATGAAATCAGACTCATGGCCGAACGGGCGGGACTGACGGTGAGCCGGGTCATGCAGATTGATGCATCGAAGAGAAGCTGGCATTCCAATGCCTACTTCACCGGCATCGGTAGGGTGAAGCGGATTGTCCTCTACGATACCCTCATCCGGCAGATGACCCACCAGGAAATTCTGGCGGTGCTTGCCCACGAGATCGGTCATTGGAAGAAGGGGCACATCTGGAAACAACTTGTGATGACGGAGGTGGGGGCTCTCCTGGCCAGTTACGCAGCGTGGTGGCTGCTGGGGTGGGGCGGTCTGCCTGGCCTCATCGGCCTTTCAGGGAGCTCCTTCGCTGCCCGGTTGACGATCCTCGCGTTTCTGGGGTCGATGCTTGCATTTCCCTTCACTCCCTTCTCCAGTTGGCTGTCCCGCCGCCACGAATGGGAGGCTGACCGGTTTGCCACGGAACTCTCCGGCCATCCAGGGGCGCTCGCCACCGCCCTCGTCAAGCTGTCCGCGGAAAACCTCGCTAATCTCCATCCCCATCCTTTCTACGCCTGGTTCTACTATTCTCACCCCCCCGTGGTTGAGCGGGTGCAACGGTTACAGGCGTCTGCTGATTAGCAACGTCAATCTGCATAACCTGCAAACGGGGGACATGCTGAAAATATTCTGGCTGTAAGGCGACGCAAAAAGTGCAGGGACATGCCCAGGCATCTTTTCTTGGCGTCTTTTTGTCTTTGCGTCGATTGATGCGAGTCAGTGGGGGTCAGATGGCCTTGCGCCAGGCGAGCCGCCGTTCCAGCCAGCGGGAAAGGCTGGTGAAGGCATAGCAGAGGAAGAAGTAGAGCACTGCAATGAAGATGAATATCTCGGTCGGGTAGGCCATGGTCCGGTTGTTGATCTGGGTGGCGACGTGGGTCAGTTCGGAAACACCGACGATGAAGGCGAGGGATGTATCCTTGATAAGGGAGACGAATTGGTTGACGAAGGAGGGGATCATGTTGCGCAGACCCTGGGGAAGCACGATGTAGAGCATTACCTGCCAGTGCTTGAGGCCGGTGGAAATGGCCGCCTCGGTCTGCCCTGCGGGGATACCTTCGATGCCGGCGCGGACAATCTGGGACATGTAGGCGGAGGTGAAGAGGGTAAGTCCCATGATGACGGTCTGACTTTCCGGAACGGTGCGTCCCATGAGGGCCGGGAGGAGGAAATACATCCAGAATATCACCATGAGGAGCGGCAGGCCGCGAACTGCATTTATGAACAGGTTGACGGGGTAGCTGATGAACGGATTGCGAACGAGGCTCAAAAGCCCCAGTACGAGCCCGCCGAAGAAGGAAAGGATGCAGGATGCAACCGCAAGGTAGATGGTAAGCCCAAGGCCGCCAAGGGGGCCGTGGGGGTAACGGCCAATCATGAAGTAGGTGAAGTTGTCCGTGATGACGTTAAAGTTGAACAGTTCGCCCATGTCAAACCGCCCTGTTCGGGTTGAGCACCCGTTTGTCGTAGAGATGAACCAGCGCGGTAATGCTTGAGGAGAGTACCAGGTAGACAACGGTTGCCGCGGTGAACGCCTCGAACCCCTTGAAGGTGTAGCTCTCTACCTGGCGCGCCTGGTAGGTGAGTTCCATGACGCCGATGGTCATGGCCAGAGACGAGTTCTTGGCCAGGTTGAGGAACTGGTTGACCAGGGGGGGGACGGTGATCCGGACCGCCTGGGGGAGAATGATGTACTGCATGGAGCGAAGAAACGAGAATCCGGCACTGCGGGCTGCCTCCATCTGTTCCTTGGGGATGGAGAGGACGCCGGAGCGGATGTCTTCGGCTATAAATGCCGAGGTATAGATGGTCAGCGCGATAACCGCAGCGGCAAACTCGAAGTTCGTGCTGTTGAGCCAGTCATTGACCGCCGTGGGAAGGATTTTGTAAGAACCGAAGTACCAGAAAAATATCTGCACGAGGAGCGGTGTGTTCCGGAAAAACTCCAGGTATGCCAGGGCAAACCAGCGTGCCGGCCGGAAATTGCTCATTCGCATGACTGCGATGAGAAGTCCGACGATGAACGCCAGAACGATTCCGACAACGGAGATCTGGAGGGTGACCTTGCAACCGGACACCAGCCACTCGAAATATTTGCCGGACGTGACGACCGACCAGTCGAACTGATACGTGAGCATGTGAACTTTTCCGTGAGGAGTGAGGCGTAAGGAATGTATCCCTACGCCTCACTGGTTACCTTATTTGTCTGCTGTAATCTTGAAATTCCGCTTCAAGTGGAACTGGGTATTCGGGCCGAACCATTTTTCGAAGATCTTCTTCGCTTCGCCGCTTTTCTCCATTTGCAGGATGGTCTTGTTCACGAAGTCGACGAAGTTCTTGTCCCCTTTGCGCATTCCGAGGCCATAGGGTTCATCGGAAATCTGCAGGTTCGGGATCTCGAACTGGGCCTTGTTGGGGGCCTTGGCGAGAATACCGGCCAGGATCGCCTCGTCAGTAGTGACGGCAGCGACCTTCCCCTGTTGCAGTGCCAAGAAGGCCTGGGGGTAGTCGTCGAAGGAGAGGACGGTAGCCGTCGGGATGGATTTCTTCACATTTTGCTCCGAAGTAGAGCCCTTAGCGGTGCCGATCTTCTTTCCTGCCAGGTCTTTCAGTGTACGGACAGTTCCTTTTTTGGTGATAAACTTCTGGCCGGTAAAGAAGTAAGTATGGCTGAAATCGACCTGCTTGGCCCGCTCAGGGTTTTTGGTCATGGTGGCGGCGATGATGTCGATGTTCCCCTCCTGGAGCTGGGGCATCCTGCTGGCAGAGGTCACCGGCTTGAGTTCGACCTTGACGCCGAGTTTCTTGGCGATGGCATTGATGAAGTCAATGTCGTAGCCGACGATGGAGCGGGTCTTCTCGTCGATGTAGCCGAAGGGGGGAAGGGAATCCTTGACACCCGCCACGAGGACACCTTTCTTCTTGACCTCCGCCAGGGTGTCGGCGGGGGGAGCCGCAAGTGCTGCCGTACCAAGAACGCCAACCAGTACCAGAGCCAGTGCAACGGTTATCAGTTTCCTCATGCCATGTTCCTCCTTAAAAAAATGGTGATTGCAGATTAACACTGAAGGGGGTTTTCCGTTTAGTGCATGGGGGAGAGAAGTTGTTTTAAAAACTGTTGTGCCCGTTCATGCTGTGGATTGCGGAAAAACTCCTCAGGTTTTGCCTCTTCCAGCACAACTCCGTGGTCCATAAAGGCGACCCGGTGGGCGACCTCCCGGGCAAAGCCCATCTCGTGGGTTACCACCACCATGGTGATCCCGGTCCCCGCCAGGTCCTGCATGACCGCCAGCACCTCGCCGATCATCTCCGGATCAAGTGCCGAGGTCGGCTCGTCGAACAGCATGATCTTCGGCTTCATGGCCAGGGCGCGGGCGATGGCGACCCGCTGTTGCTGCCCGCCGGAGAGCTGGGAGGGATAGGCGTCCCGCTTTTCGGCCAGTCCGACCCGTGCCAGCAGAGTCATTGCCTGCTCCTCCGCCTCCTTCTTCGATGTCTTGCGTATCTTGAGGGGGGCCAGGGTAATGTTGCTGAGAACGGACAGGTGGGGGTAGAGGTTGAACTGCTGGAAAACAAAGCCGATCTCAGCCCGAAGTTTGTTGATGTCGGTTCTTTTGTCCAGGAGGTCCATCCCGTCAACGACAAGTTTCCCTTCATTGATGGGCTCCAGCTGGTTGATGGTGCGGATGAGGGTGGACTTGCCGGAGCCGGATGGTCCGCAGACGACCAGTACCTCTCCCGGCGTGATCCGGAGGTTGATATCGTTTAAAACGTGGAGTTGTTTGAACCACTTATGGACACCGGTAAACTGGATCATTGCCTGGCTCCTGGCAGATTTGTGATTGAAGGGATGCTCGCCCGGATACTGGCGTAAAATCTCCACAATTGTAGCTACATCGGCAAAAAAATCAATCTACAAACTGCTGTTCTGTAATTAAAATGGTTTATTAGGCGTGCCTCAGGGGAGGGCCGGCCGGGAGAGAATCCCTCTGATCGGAATCTCATAATGACCTGGAGACGTCAGGTGCTTTGTCAGGAGGAGAAAGACGAATTTCTGCTGCTCGAGAAACTCGGGTTTTGGCATCAATTCAAGGGTGAGATTGAGGGGTGCGTTGGCGAGGGGGGCGGTTATGGGGAGATCCCCCTTGAGCCGCACATAAAGTCCATCCCCCTCAAGGGAGAAACTTTCAAGGGTTGCTTTGCCGCCGGTAATTTTCAACATTCCCTGTATCTGCCGGTAGTTTGCGTCCGGCAACGGAGTCCCGCCAATCTTGATGCCGGCCAGTTCCGCCCCTTTGACGTCAAGCTTTACCTCGCCGCGGGCAGTCTTCTGGCGGCCGCGCAGACGCGCGTCGATCTGCAGAATTCCCTTGGCGGAAGCGCCAGTGACGGTGGGGAAGAACGGAATATCCTCCAAACGGATCCCGCTGGCATGCAGTTCGCCTCCCTGGCGGTGGGACCATATGCCTTCGAGTTTGCCGCTGCCGACCCTTGCCTGGGCGGTAACCTTTACGTCTCCAAGAAAGAGCGGCAGGATTTGCAGTCGGACCGTTGCCGTGTCGGCTCGAAAAAGAGGTCCGCGATCATCGCCGATCTCCACTGCTTTGGCGGTGAGGCCGAAGGGGAATGCCTTCCCAAAGTTTGAAGCGTGAAAAATGTACCCTTCGTTGGCAAGTCCGCGGACAATAACGCCTTGCAGTGCCCTCGAAGGGATGAAAAACAGGGTAAGGAACAGGAAAATAACAAGAGCCGAAGGGATCCCAACGGTCAGGTAGAGCCAACGACGCGGTTTCATCGCTGCCCTGTCGGCGCTGCCTTGAGGAGGGCAATGGTGAGGGTCAGATCGAGGCGGGACGGGTCATCGAAGCGGGTCTTGAGAAACGCCTTTTTGATGACGACGGGCTTGCTCCCCTTTTCCAGCCGGTGGAGGAGGTTGACCGTTTCGTTAGGGGTGAGCCCGTCCATTTTCACTTCAGCGGCGTCTTCGACATAACCTGGCTGTTCCTCTCCCTTTACTGGCTTGATCTGGCTGTTCTTTCCCTTGATTCCTATCTCGTCGATGAGCTTGGCCGGAGAGTCGTCGGGACGGGTAGCGGCGAGGCGGTTCGCCAGTTTTTGGGCACCGGCGTTAGCAACCTGGTAACGCTGGCTGAGGACGAGCATTTCGGCCACATCCCCTTCCCTTGCGGTGCGGAGTTTAGCAAGATGGGCGATCCTGGTATTTGCGGCGGAGAAAAGCACGGCCAGGGCGAGGACGACGGCGATGCCGATTCCCCAGCGGAGACGGGTGGTGCTGTCGAGATTACGGTACTGTTCGGCCAGGAGGCGCAGATAGGTCATTTCTTCTCCTCCTTGTATGTGCCGCGGAACTGGAAACTGACTGTTCCATCAGGTTTTGATTTTATCTCGCTTACTTCACCATCGCTGAACGCGGCAGCTGCCCGTGTCTTGAAATCATTAACTCCCTGGATGGAACGGGCATCCCCCTTGAGCCGGAGCTGCCCGTGGTCGAATTCCGCCTCGTAGATGCCGGTGATGTCGTCACCCTTGAGCTCCGCCGCTTTGGTCAGCGCTGCCAGAACGCTACCGGTCGCCGTGCTGCCGGAGAGGCGCCGTATTTCACCCTTCAGTTCTCCGACGGCATCCACTGGCTTCTTCCGGTTCGGGAACACCTGCCGGTAGACGGTGAGAATCGAGGTGTCAAGGGAGTTCAGGTCCCGTCGCACCAGGTAGTAGCGGACAGATGTCTCGGCGATGAGTGCGACGATAAGGATTGCCGCAAGGACCAGGGTCATTCTTAACTTGCGGCGTGCCGACGCGTCGCCGGCGGTGTACGCCAGGTTGCCGCTCCTGAAGTTGACGGCTGCTCCGGAGACGCAGGCTGCTGCAACGGCATAGGTGGAGGCAAGGTCCCGTGCAGTCTCTGCATCGCCTGCAAATGCACGGGCTGCAGAGCCGGTCAGTGGAAGCTGCCTGAACGTCAGGCCAGCAGCGGTTTCGGTGGCAGGTGCATGTGCCAGGACGCCGTGGAGGAACACCTCACGGACCGCTATCTCTTTGCCGAGTTCCAGGGCAGCCAGGGTTCGCGCTACTTCTGCGACAGGATCGACATCTGCAAGGGGGCGGCAGAACAGGAGCCGACCGTTCTGGGTTACGGCCAGTGCCTCGCCGTCGGTAATGGCAACCGGCTCTGTCGTGTCGGACGGCGAAAGGAGTTCGGCCCAGTGAAGGGGAGCGACGCTTACCGTTTCCGGTTCGAGGCCGGCCTCGGTCATGGTTCGTATCAGATCGGACACCCCGCTACGCCTGGTCCATACCGCCAGGGACTTGCCGTCGGCCAGGGGGATTGCGTCGAATACCAGTTCGTCGGTGTCGATGGCCGTTTCCCCTTTGAGCTCCAGAGGGAGTACCTGGCGCGCCTTGCGTCGGTCGGCGAGAGGAAGGTCAATCTCCCGCAGAAAGAGGCTGGAGGGGGGAAGGGACAGCACAACTTTTTCTTCGTGCTGGCGTTTGCCGGCCAGTTCCTTCAGCAGGCCGGCAAAGTCAGGCTCGCCGGTGAGAGGATTGCGGCCACCTTCCAGGAATGCAAGCTCACTGCGTCGGCGCTGAAAACGCCCCCAGAGCACCTCGCTATTCGTCAATTGTACGATAAGGTACGTCATCAGTATTCTCTCCAGTAGAGCATTGTTGCCTGGTTGCCGCTGACTCTTACCACGGTTTCTATTATTCTCGCCGTTTCATGTACCTGGCCGCGGGAGATCAGGCGGTACACGGTGCTTTTGGTCTGGATCCTGGTTTGCAGGGCGATACCGATCTGGTCCAGACCGGCAACCTTGAGAATGTCCGCCGGTGATTTGAACGGCGTGGTTTTCCGGTAGTCCATGATTCGCGCCACCAGGTCGTCGGTCATCCCTTCGTCAAGGGCGGCCAGCAGCTGGGGGGGTGCGGTATTGATGTTGATCAGTGCCGGCGAGCCCGGGGGAGAGTCTGCAAAGACGGTGAGCAAGGGGCGCAGCTGCTTCATTGTCTTTGCATCGAACCCTTTGACGAGCCGCAATTCGTCGACGGTATCGAGCCAACCGTTCTTTGCCGTATAAGGTGGTTGCAACGAACGATAGTACGTCGTTTCTCCCCCCGCAGGCTTTGGTTCATCGTTGGTATCTACCCAGTCGGCAATGCCGTCGCACAGGTCCGGGGAGAGGCCGGCTTTCTTAAGGAAACGGGTGGCTATGGGGTAGTAGGCGTCGATGAAATTCCCGTTGGATCCGGCTATTGAGTTGAGGTTGATCTTGGCAGCCTCATCTTCGATGGTCACCTCCACAGAGCCCTGCTCGGTGTCAAGCTTCAGGGGGTTGGCCCACGGGTCGAGGAGTGACGTGAACCCCTGGGTCGCCATGGTGAACTGGAGCAGCTTGATCCCTCCCGCCACGCCGGACTCGGCAAGAAGGCTCGCCTGCTGGCCATCGACGAAATTCTGGCGGGAGCTGGTATCCACATAGACTTCGTTCACGAACTCGACGACCAGTGCCACCAGCAGGGCGCTCACCACGAGGGTTATGACCAGGGCGAACCCCTTTTCGTTTCTCAACTGCCGGTCACTCGCGGAGTGGCGATGGTGGAGAACTCGGTGGTGTCATCCCCTTCCTTGAGCCTTATGGTAACCCGAACAGCCTTAGGCACCCCTACGTTGAGGCCGGGAGCGGTATCCCAGCTCCTGACCCATTTGCTGCCGTCATAGCATTCCACCAGAAAACCTTCCACATTCTCCATCTGCGGGTAGGGGAGGGGTGTCCCTGGCAGATAACGGTCCTGGGCCTCCCGGGTCAGTTCCAGGTGCTTTTCCTTCTCCTCCGCCCGGTAGCGCACCATTACCTGATCAGAGGTGGGAGCGCTGTCGCTGCGGGGCGGGACGAAGGTGGCGAAAGTCAGTGTGGAGGCTGGCCTGCCGAAGGAATCGCGGTCTTCCACCACGAACGTGACAAGCGGTTTCCCTCCCAGAGGCGAGGGGCCGCGAATGAACGCTCCCGACAACTCCCGTCGAATCTGATCCAGCGTGGTACGTAGCTCGCGACGGGTTTCCATCCCGGCTGCTGCTATGTCCCGGCCGCGGGTGAGGGAAAAGAAGGTGCCGTAGAGGGCGGCGAACAGTATCGTAAGAAGTGCCAGGGCTACGAGCAGTTCCAACAGGGTGAACCCGCCGTTCTCTTCCGGTTGTTGCGTGAGGCAGACTGTTCCGGTTATCGAATTTTTCATGGCTCCGGACTCCTCACGGTCAGGGTCAGTTCCTGGTATTTCGCTAGGGTCAGCGTGTGCCGATCCCCGTCCCAGGCGACCGTGAAGGTCAGCCTTTCAACCCCCGGTATCTCGGCGGGTTTCTTCTCCATCTTCCAGGTTATGTCGGGGTGCCGTGGGGCGAAGTTGCCCGAGGCCTGTTTCTCTCGCAGGAAGTTGGGGTCGTCCAGTTTGGCCCGGGCCAGCAGCATGGCTTCGGTTTCCTCCTTGTCACGGGTGACGATTCCCAGGTGATAGTTGTAGGAGGTGATGACCGTCAGTATCACACCGGCAAGGATGGCCAGGGCAACCATAATCTCCAGCAGGGTGAATCCCTTCATTGCCCCACCTCCTGGTATCCTTCCTCGACCTTGACCTTGCCGTTCTGGGGGTAGGCGGTCACCGTGAAATGGCTGTCGCGGCTCCCCTTCAGGTGGATTACCGTAAAGTCCTCCAGACCTCCCGGGCCGAAGTTGACGGACACCTCGCCTGAAGCGACCTTTCCGAGCCGGGGGATGGTCACATCCTCGACATTGATTCCGTCGGACAGTATCTGCCGACTGAAAAACGGGTCGGAGTCGGTGCCCTCTTCGCCATCCACTATTTTTACCACCGTGAGCCTGGTGTCGGACAGGTTGACCCTGAGCCGGTAGGCGCTTTTTGTGGTGACAGCCTTGTCTTCCACATACCGGATCGTTGCCGCCAAGGTACGGGCCGAGCCGCGCAGTCTGGCGGCATCGGTGGACGGAAGTCGGGGAAAGACCAAGAGCGCCACCATCGCAAGAATGGCCAGCACCACCACCAGTTCGATGAGGGTAAAACCGCCGGGAAGGCAGTTTTGAGTTTTGACCCAAACTACGGGCCTGAAGAGTTTTGAATTTTGAGTTATTGTCACAGCAACTCGAAAAATATGTCGAAGCCCATAAAACTAATCCGACAGGGACGCGATTTTTGTGCGAGATCAAGGCTGACGTAGCACCCTGACATCGGGCATAAACAGTGCTACGCCGCACAATTTCACTTGTGAAATTGGACCGCGAAGGCGCCCCGAAGGGGGCGGCCGACAGGACGAGTCTCAAGGAATTCCGAAGGCCAACGCCGAGATTGCGGAAAAGGCGTGTTCGCTACTTCATGTCATAGTTGCATATGTCCGCATCCTTCCCTTCTCCCCCCTTGACGCTGTCGGCGCCGAGGGAACAGAGGTCGTAGTCACTGTGCTCTCCGGGGGAGAGGTAGACGTAGTCGGTCTTCCACGGGTCCTGGGGGACCTGCTTACTCTCCAGGTATCCCTCGGCCTTGTAGTTCTTAGGTATAACCCCCACGGTCGGCTTGGTAATGAGGGCCGCCAGGCCCTGCTCGGTGGACGGATAGACGCCGTTGTCCAGCTTGTAGAGCTTGAGTGCGCTTTCGATATCCCTGATCTGGTTCTTGGCTACCGTTATCTTGGCCTCGTCGCTCCGCCCCATGATCTTGGGAGCAACCAGGGCTGCCAGCAGGGCGAGAATGACGATCACCACCATGATCTCGATGAGGGTGAAGCCGCGGTTGTCGCGTAAGGTGTTGTGCATGGGTAAATTCTCCTCTTGTGGGTTCAACGTTCGAGGTTGTGTTAACGTTGAACCTTATTTGACCAATTCATTCAACTGGAAGATGGGGAGCAGGACGGCAATGACCACGAAACCGACACATACCCCCATCCCCAAAACCAAAAGCGGTTCCAGAAGAGCCATGGAACGGGTAACTGCGGTGTCGAATTCCTTCTGGAAGGCTGACCCGGCTTTGGCGAGCATTTGTTCCAATTCTCCCCCCTTTTCCCCCACTGCCACCATGTGGACAAGGAGGGGGGGAAAGAGCGGACTCTTGCCGAGGCCGGCCGCCAGGGTTCCCCCCTGGATCAGCTCTTCCCGCACCTGGGCCAGGCAGTTCCGGTATTCACGGTTAACCACGACCTCGCCGGTTATCTCCATGGAGCGGGTGACCGGCACACCGCTGGCGAGAAGAAGCCCGAGGACCTTGGCAAAGCGGGAGAGAATCAGCTGCCTGGTGAGACCTCCGACGATGGGGAGGCGAACCATCCAGTGGTCCTGCCATTGTCGGACGCTTTCCTTACGTCTCAGTCGGTCATAACCGAGGAGTGCCCCGCAGCCGAGCAGCACCACGAGCCACCACCACTTTTGGAGGACCGAGCTCACCTTGATGAGTATGATGGTGATGAACGGCAGGGTTGCCTTGCTATCCTGGAAGACGGTGATAATCTTCGGTACCACGAAGGAGAGCAGGAACAGCATCACCCCGCTTCCGACAATGAGCATCAGGACCGGGTAGGCAAGGGAGGTGACCACCTTGCTCCGGACAGCTTCCTGGTCTTCCAGAAAGTCCGCGAGTTTTTCCAGGACGGTTTCCAGCGCCCCGCTCGCCTCGCCTGCCGCCACCATGCTGATGTAGCTTTCGCTGAAGACATGGGGTTCGCTGGCAAAGGCCTTTGCCAGGGGGGCACCCTCCGCCAGCCGGTCCCTGATCCGGTTGAGGATATTTTTGAGCTCTCCCGGACGTTCCTGCTCGTAGAGGGTAGTAACCGACTCGTACACCGGCACCGACGAGCCGAGGAGGGTAGCAAGCCGGCGTGTCATCAGGGCGAGTTCGGAAAGACTCACCCGGTGTTTCAGGCTCCACCGTGCCTTTCCCCCGGTTTGTTCCGAATCGGGGACGAGTTCTTTCGGGTAGAGCCCCTTGTTTTTCAGCCGCAATTGGGCATCGTGGAGGTTGTCAGCGTCGATGGTGCCGGTTGCGACCGAGCCGGAGGCCTTGAATGCACTATAGCGGAAGGTCGGCATAGTCCTCCTGGGTTACCCGCAGGACCTCCTCGATGGTGGTGATACCGGCGGCAGCTTTCGCCAAGCCGTCGTCCCTTAGTGTCCGCATGCCTTTGCTCAAGGCGTACTCCTTGATGACGCCGGCCGGTGTGCGGCGAATAATCATGGAACAGAGCTCCGCGTCGACCAGGAGGAGCTCGTAAATACCGACCCGGCCGATAGTGCCGAGGTTGAAGCACCGGTCGCACCCTCGGCCCCGGTAGAGCAGGGGCGGCAGGGATATCCCGGCATATTCGCGGTCAGGCTGGTACGATTCCTTGCAGTGGGGGCAGATGACCCGCACCAGTCGCTGAGCCAGGACCGCCGACAGGGTGGAAGCGACCATGAACGGTTCGATTCCCATGTCGATGAGGCGGGTCACCGCAGTGGCTGCGTCGTTCGTATGAAGGGTGGAGAGGACCAGGTGGCCGGTGAGAGATGCCTGCATGGCAATCTCTGCCGTTTCCGCGTCCCGGATCTCGCCGACCATGATGATGTCAGGGTCCTGGCGCAGGATGGAGCGGAGGCCGTTTGCAAAGGTGAGGTCAATCTTCGGGTTGACCTGAATCTGGCCGATCCCCTTCAGCTGGTATTCGATCGGGTCTTCGATGGTGATGATGTTCTTTTCCGGCGAGTTGAGCCAGGAAAGGGAGGCGTAGATGGTGGTCGACTTGCCGCTGCCGGTCGGTCCGGTCACCAGGACGATTCCGTTGGAACGAGACAGGAGCCGTTCCATGGTCTTCACGTCACCGGGGGCAAAACCGATGTCTGCCAGTGATAGCACCCCTTTCTTCTTGTCGAGCAGTCGGAGCACCACCCGTTCGCCGAAGAAGGTGGGGATTATGGAGACGCGGATGTCCACGTCCCGGCCGGCAACGATGACCCGTATCCGACCGTCCTGGGGAAGGCGCTTTTCGGCGATGTTGAGGGAGGCCATGATCTTGACCCGGGAGATGAGTGCCTCCTGGACCACCTTGGGAGGAGCGAGCATCTTGTAGAGGATGCCGTCGATCCGGAAACGGACCTCAAGTTCGCGCTCGTACGGCTCGATATGGATATCGCTGGCCCGCTCTTTTACCGCCTGGAAGAGGATGGAGTTGAGAAGCCGGATGACCGGCGCCTCGTCGGCGAGATCGAGAAGGTCCTTCGGCACGGCGAGTTCGGTGGCAATGGTGGAGAGATCCTCACCCTGCAACTCTTCCACGACATCCTGGGCTGATCCTGAGAGCCGGGAGTAGAGGCGGTTTATGGAGTCCAGAAGCACCTGCTGTGGCACCAGCACGGCGGCCGGCTGCATGGCGAAAAGGCCTCGCAGTTCGTCCAGGGGAAGGAGGTTGGCGGGGTCGCCGATGGCTACCAGGAGCCGCCCTTCCTCCTCGCGCAAGGGAAGGAGAAGGTTGGTGCGGGCGAAAGCAAGGGGCAGTTTCTCCAGAAGTGACGTATCCACCTGGCTGTCGTCGATCTCTGTCTGACAGGGGAGGTCGAACCGGCCGGCAAGTTTTTCAAGTTCCGCGGTCGTTGTCATTGCTTCGGTTGTGTCTCCTCGGCCTTCTTGCCGAATTGTTGCAGCTGTCCGTTGATATTGAGTTCGCTGTCGCCGGTGCTGGCATCATTGAACTGTTGTTTCTGCTGGGTCATGACCTCGGCCATTTCCTCTGCGCCCCTGACAATGCGGGGGGTGAGGACGATCATCAGGTTGGTCTTTTTCCGTTCCTTCCCCTTGGTCTTGAAGAGCCAGCCGAGGAGCGGGATGTCCCCCAGGATAGGTATCTTGTTGACAGTCTCCGTTTCCTGGTCCTGGATCAGGCCGCCGATGACCACGGTATCCTTGTCTTTGACGACAACTGAGGTCTTGGCCGAACGTTTTGTGGTGGTAATGTCGGCGGCGGCACCCTTGTTGAGAGCGTCCTTCACCGCGGATATCTCCTGGTAGATGTCGAGCTTGACGTACTCCCCTTCGCTGATCTGTGGGGTGATCTTGAGGGTGATGCCGGTGTCCTTTCGTTCCACGTTGGACGTCTGCGCCACGCCGGTATTGTATGAAGTGCTTGAGGTGAGGAACGGCACGTTTTCGCCGACGAAGATCTCTGCCTCCTTGTTGTCGGAGGTCAGAATATTGGGGGTGGAAAGCACATTCACGGTGCCGTCCGAAAAGAGTGCCTTGATATTGCCGGCGAGCTGGAGGTTGGTGGTGCCGGCAACCCCCTTCAGAAAAGCGGTGATGAGCGCCTGGGCCGGGTCCGTGGCGCCGACGAAGTTGAACGGGTCAAAAGCGCCGGCCGCGGCCGTGCTGCCGGTGACACCGCCTCCCGTTACCCCCAGCTGCGTTCCGAACTCCTTCAGCTTGTCCAGGGACACCTCAGCGATAAGAGCCTGAACAAAGACCTGCCGCCGGCGGCGATCGAGCTTCTGTATTACCTGGAGGAGGTTCTGATAGTCGTTGGGTGAGGCCATTATGATGAGGGAGTTGGTTGCCTTGTCAGGAGTAACGGTTATCTTTCCCCCCTCGAAGGGTGACTGTTGCGGTGCAGCAGCAGCCGCGCCCGGTGCTGTGACGGCAGCGGCGGTAACTCCCTTTACTACCCCGTCGAGCACCTTGGCCACCTCGGTGGCGTCGGCATTTTCAAGGGAGTAGACGTTGACCTTGCTGCTGGAGGTTGGGGGGACCACGTCGATCATGGCGACGAGTTTCTTGATGTCCTCCTTGTCCTTGTCACTGCCGAAAACGATGAGTGCGTTCAGGCGGGTGTCGGCGACCACGATGTTTGCTGTGGCGGTACCTTGCCCAGCGGTCTTCCCGCCCTTGTCCTTACTCTTCAGCCACTCCTGGACCACCTTGGCCACACTGTCGGCAGCGGCGTTCTTCAGGAAGACCAGTTCCGCCTTGTCGCGCAGCTGGCCGGAGTCGATCAGCTTCAGGATGCCGAGGATCTTCTCGATGTTGAGGGAGGAATCCACCACCAGTAGCATGTTGGACGGCCCGAAGGCGGAGATGTACCCGTCCTTGGAAACCACCGGCTGGAGAAAAGTGACCGCTTCCTGGCTGGAGATGTTTTCAAGGGAAATTACCCGGGCGACGTATGCCTCATTCACCGCCCCTCGCTCCTTGTCGCTTAATATCTTCATTCCTGACTGTTTGGCAGCGGAGATGGGGATGATCTTGTAGACCCTGCCGGCCTGGACGATGGTAAATCCCTTCAGCTCCAGTACCGACGTGAAGACATTGAACGCCTCGTCGGTAGAAAGCTTTGCGGGGGAGAATACCGATATCTTCCCCTTGACCCGGTCGTCCATGACGAAATTTTTCCCCGTCAGGTCGCTGATGAACTTGGCCATGGTGGAGATGTCCACCTCGTTGAAGTTCAGCACGACACCCTTGGCGTGGGCAGCTGCCGGTAGCGTCAGAAGGAACAGAAGGAGAGCTGTGGTGATGATGCGTGAAATATGCCTGATCAAGGGAAGCCTCCACAAGAGGTACAGGGAAAAGGGTGGGGATGGTTTCTGAACCGTAATCGCCACTGTTACCTGCCTCATCGTATGTCGTACGTGAACGTTGCCGGTTGGCCGTCCCGGACAAGGTCGAGCTTGATGCGGCTCTGCCCCTTAAGGGATGCCAGCGACTGGATAGCTTTTTCCGGGGAATCGATGGGGAAATCGTTTATCCGAAGGAGTACGTCGCTGTTTTTCATGCCGATGGTGCTGAAAATCCCCCCAGGACGGACCTCCGAGACTCTGAATCCTTCTACCTTGCCGTCCTTCATGCTCGGAAGGAGGCGTGCATCGGTCATGGCCTGGCCGATATTGTCCAGCGCCGCGTTGAGGGCGCGTTGGTCGATGACGTAGCTTCCCGCTCCAACTTGCGTGGCAAGACCGCTTCTTGCCGGAACCGGTTGCTGACCGCCGTCAGATCCGGCTTCGGTGGCCACTGCCGTCGGGGTGAGTATATTCACCTTTTGGCCGCCGGCCAGGATTTCGGCGCTTTCCTTCTGGACAGACACCAGCGGTCCCATGCCGTACACCTGGTCGCCGAGCCGGAAAACCCGTTCTTCCTTGGTGGAAATCTTCTGGATCAGGGCGAATGTTTCACGAAACGAGCCGCGAGCGGTGCCGAGGAGGAGCAGGTCGCTCTGGGAGGTCCCACTCCCCTGTTTTGCAGAGGAAGCTGCGGTGATGGGGGTCAGCTGTCCCTGGGTCGCCCTGCCGAACAACCCCTTGGTGAGGATCGGCGCGAAGGACATGAGATCGTCGGCGGCAGGGGGGGGAGTGGTGATGGCCTGATTTTTTGTTCCGCTGGGGAATAGTTTGCCAAGGCGGAACGAGACAAGATCAGAGGCGATCATGGCAATGACCGAGAGGATGAGGAGCGTGAGTGCGATGTTAAGGGGCAAGACCCATTTCTGCATGCTGGCTACCCTTTGCCGAGGTTATTGAAACCAGGAAAATATAGTAGATGTACCCGTTATATGCAAGGGGAAAGAGGGTGTATTGGTCGTCTGCGATGTATCAACTGTGGTGGTTCCGGTTCAAGAAACGGTCGGTTTTAGAAGTTTCCCGCAAAGTATGCTTCATCCCGGCGACAGATGCAAGTTTCCCGTGCCGTGAAAGGGGTAGAAACAAAGAGTGAAGTTGAATTCACCGCTTCTCTTGTGCTACCATCGTGCAATCATGGATACATTCACACCGAACAACGGTGCACCGGTGCTTGTAACCGCTGCCACCCCTCAGGAACTCGATTATCTGGTACGTGCCGTCGGCCCGGGAAGGGCGGATACCCTCCTGCCCCACGAGGTGCATTCGGGGGTGATTGACGGTGTGTCAGTGTTATTGGCGTTGACCGGCATCGGAAAGGTCAACGCCGCCTCGACCCTGACCCTGCTCGTGGACCGTTACCGGCCACGGCTTGTCATCAATACCGGCTGTGCCGGAGCCTATGGTGGCAGCGGCCTCAGGGTAGGCGACCTGGCGGTGGCCAGCGTCGAAGTTTACGGTGATGACGGCGTTCTCACCCCTGCCGGCTGGGAGCCTCTGGATTTCATCGGCATCCCGTTGCTGGAACGGAAGGGGCGGCACTATTTCAATGAGTTCCCCCTCTCGTTCTCCGCAAGCGAAAAGGCCATGCAACTGGCGGCGGCCCTCGGTATCCCCCTCAAACGGGGGCGCTTCGTCACCGTCTCAACCAGCAGCGGCACCTTGTCCCGCGGCATGGAGCTGGCGGGCCGGTTCGATGCCCTCTGTGAAAATATGGAAGGTGCGGCGGCGGCCCATGTATCGCTCATGTATGGCATTGACTGTCTGGAGTTGCGCGGCATCAGCAATCTGGTGGAAGACCGCGATCTTTCCCGCTGGGACATTCTCCGGGCAGTTGAGAACGTCCAGCGCTTCGTGGTGAAATACATTCAGAGTCTCGCCTTCAAGGAGTTCGGATCCCGTGAGTGAGCTTTACGCCCCCCATATTCCTGCCGCTGTTCGTGGCGCGGAGGGCGACAGAGAACTGTCGTTGGGTTTCTCCCCCTGTCCCAACGACACCTTTATCTTCAATGCCCTTGTCCACGGACTGGTGGGGTGTGACGGTTATCGCTTCCGGGAGCGACTGGAGGACGTGGAAACTCTCAACCGTCTCGTTCTGGCCGGAGCCTTTGACGTAAGCAAAATATCCTATCATCTGCTCGGTTTTGTCAGGGATGACTACGTCCTGCTCCGCTCCGGCGGCGCGCTTGGGAGGGGATGTGGTCCCCTGCTGGTTGCCCGGCAGCCGGTTCCCCTCGAATCACTGCGTGGAGCGCCGATCGCCGTTCCCGGCCGGTACACCACTGCCTGTCTGCTGCTCCGCCTGTTCGATCCGGCCCTCGACAACCTGGTCTTCATGCCGTTTCATGAGATAATGGGGGCCGTTGAGCGGGGTGAGGTGGCGGCGGGGGTCATCATCCACGAATCACGCTTTACCTTTGCCAGCTACGGTCTGACCCGGCTTCTGGACCTGGGTGAGTGGTGGGAACGGGATTCGGGTTGCCCCATCCCCTTGGGGGGGATCGTCATGCGGCGCGAACTCGGCAATGATGTGGCCGCTATCGTCGAACGGGCGCTCCGGGCAAGCGTCGAATATGCCTTCGCCCATCCTGATTCCGCCAGCGGCTACGTACATGCCCATTCCCAGGAATTGAGCGATGAGGTGTGCGCGGCCCACATCAACCTCTACGTCAATCCTTTCTCCCTTGCCCTCGGACCAGAGGGCGAATCTGCTGTTGCCACCCTCATGGGGCGTGCCGAAAAAGTGGGACTCATACCCGCCTCAACCCACAGCCTCTTCCTCCCCTGACGTTTCCCCGAATGCCTTCTTTGACTCGTTGTAACTACTTGAAAATTAAAACAAATGTCACGTTTTTTCCCGCTTTTTCTTGACTTGGGAAACATGTCTGTGCTATAAAGCCACCTCGCCCAAGAAGGAGGTGCGCATGGCAACACCGAACCCGAGGGGCAGGTTGGCGCTGATTTTATTCCTCTGCCAGCTGGTCCTCCTGGTCCACACACTTCCCCTGCAGGCTGACGAAACGAAGACCGACAGCAACCAGGCAGAGTTCGTCACTCCGGTTAAAGCGGTAGACGACGGGATGGTAGGGGTCGCTTCCTACTACGCCAGACGTTACAACGGCAGAAGAACCAATTCGGGGGCACGTTATAATCCTGAAAAGCTGACAGCGGCTCATCAGGATCTCCCCCACGGTACCAGGGTGAAGGTGATAAACCTCGCCAATGACAAAGAGGTAGTGGTTACGGTAAATGACCGCTGCCGCAAACGGAGCAAGCCGTTCATCGACTTGTCCCGTGCTGCGGCCAGGGAGCTCGGATTCCTCGGCAAGGGGACTGCCCGGGTCAGGATAATCGTCCTGGCAGACGGGGAAGAGGAATCGAGCTGACACAATTCAATGTTTGGGCGAAACGGAAGAGGCCGGGTGGAAATCCCCGGCCTCTTCGCATTTTACGAATAAAAAAAGGCCGGGAGTGAGCCCGGCCTTTAGATAGATATCTGGCTAAGCGGTGGCTACTTCCCCGCCTTCTTGCCTGTCTTCTTGGAACTGGCCTTGCCGCCGCTCTTCTTCTTGCTCTTTTTTGTAGCTTTTCTGTGTTTGGCTTTCTTCCCTTTTTTTCTTATGTTAACTTTTTTCCCTTTATGCCGGGGTTCCGGCGAAAGTTCATCCCGGATATTGTTGAGCAGGACGGAGGTCTCCTCCAGAGCAGGGTCGGCCTTTTTAGCTGCTTCAAGTGCTTCCTTGGCTTCCTGGATGTGACCGGTCTTCATGTAGACACGGCCGAGGGCATTAAGGGCCTTGGCGTGGTCGGCCTTCAGGTCGACTGCTGCCTTGTAGGCAGAGATGGCGTTTTCGTAGTCCTTCTTGAATTCGTAGATGATTCCCAGCTTGTAATGGGTGTTGGGATCCTTGGGGGCCAGTTCCACGTTTTCCTTGAGGAGTTTGGTCAGTTCGTCGTAGTTCTTCTCCTTGACATAGATTGCGGTGAGGGCGGTCCGTGCGTCGGCATCGTCCTTTTTCAGGCGGAGTACTTCTTGGTACTGCTTTTCCGCATCTTTGAGCTGGTTTTTCCATTTGTAGAGGGCCGCAAGTTCGCGGTGAGCTTCAAGATTGTCCGCGTCCAACCGGACTGCCTCCGTGTAAGCTGCAACCGCGTTCTTGTAATCTTTCGTTTTCACATAGACCCGTGCCAGTTTGAAATAGATGAGTGGGTTGTCTTTTCTACTCTTGAGGAGTTCCTTATACTGCTCTATCGCCTGGGGGAAACTCCCTCTTAGTGAATAGATGTCCGCCAGGCGCCTTCGGGCATCGCCAAAGTCGTTGTCGTATTTTATTGCCTGCCGGTACTCCACGACCGCTTCGTCCAGGAGCCCCTTCTTTTCGAAGATAGTACCAAGGCTGTAATGGATTGCGGCGGTTCCCCCCTTGAGACGCACCGCTTCACGGTAGGCGGAGGCTGCGTCGTCGTCCCGGTTGGCAGCCAGGTAGGCGTCACCCAGTTTCTGGAAGACGGCCGGTCGTTCCGGCTTTTCCTTTATGGCAGCCAGATATTCCTTGGCGGCCTTGTCGTAGTCCTTTGCACTGAAATACTCATCTCCTTTGACGATGAGTTCGTCGAACCTGCCGGTGACACTTACCCCTCCCAGTACTGATTCGTACTCGGCGCCTTTCGGGTCCCCCATTCTTGTGTAGGCATCGGCCATGAGCCGATGGATTGCCTTGTCCTGAGGATTAGCCATTGCCGCTTTTTTCAATATTTCCAAAGCGCGGTCGGGCTGTTTGTTTTCGATGAGGAGTCTGGAAAGCCCAATCTGGGCCGGCGTGTACTCCCGATCAAGGTCAAGAGCCTTCGAATACGTATCCTGCGCCTTATCTGTTTGGCCCATACTGGCGTAGACATCGGCGAGTCCGGAATAGAGAGAAGGGGAGGAGGGGGATACCTTGAGAGCTTCGTTGTAATGGTGGGCGGCGAGTGTGTACAGTTTGCGTTCGCTGAAAACCTTGGCCAGACCTTGCTGGTAGCGGGGGTCTTGAGAACCTTCTATTGCTTTGGTCAGCTCGATTGCCGCTTCGTCCAGCATCCCTTTCTGAAGGTAGACAAGACCCAGGTTGCCACTTGCCTGATGAAAGGCCGGATCATCCTTGAGGGCCTCCTGATACTCGCTGATGGCCCGGTCGGTGTTTCCCCCCGATTCCTGCTGGAGACCCTGGACGAAGTGGCCGGCTGCACCGTCTGGGCAGAGATCAATAATTCTCGTTACCAGTGTCAACCGTCCCGCACTGTCCTTGGTTTCCGCAAGTTTCGGCAGCATTTCCCGTGCCTGGCGACACTTGTCCGCCGATCCGAAACTCCAGTCAAATCCCCAGGTAAGCTGGGGGATTATAAGTATGGTAATCAGCAGCAGATAGGTTCTCATCTGTTCCTCATAGGGTCGAAGGGATTTAAAGAATGGCAGATTATACACAGCAGGGGTCAAAAGTTCAATTCATAACAGTGTAAATCGGCTATTGACAGGCATTCGGACAGGTAGAAGCAACTGCGGCCCTTGCGCGAGGTATTTCTCCGCGCCACAAGGCCAGATTACCTTGACTTTCGGCCCAAAGATGGTTAAATCATGTAAATTCGAACCGCTCTGAAAGCGGCTTGGACGCGAATTCGAACTCATTGCATGTCCGGAGTATCCCGGAAGAAGAAGGAGTTGCAGATGGAAGTCAAACCGGACAACGAGGAATTAAAGATACCGGATGTCCTGCCCCTGTTGCCGGTCCGGGACGTGGTGGTCTACCCCTATATGATACTTCCGCTCTTCGTCGGGAGGGAACTCTCCATAGCTGCGGTTGATCATGCCCTTTCTCAGGACCGCCTGATCTTTCTGGCTACCCAGCGGGAGGTCGGGGAGGAAGAGCCGACGCCGGATACGATTTACAGCGTCGGGACCGTAGCCATGATCATGAGGATGCTGAAGCTTCCCGACGGTCGGGTCAAGATCCTGGTGCAGGGGCTCTCCAAGGGGCGGATAACCGAATACGTAGCGGACAAGCCGTTTTATTCGGTACGGATCGAACGGGTTACCGATCCCCTGATCGCGGAGAATTCCCTTGAAACGGAAGCGCTCATGCGGACGGTCAAGGAGCAGCTCGGCAAGGTCATTTCCCTCGGCAAGGTCATTTCTCCCGAAGTGATGGTAATCGTCGAAAACATGCAGGATCCGGGGAGCCTTGCCGATCTTGTTGCCAGCAATATCGGCCTCAAGGTAGAGGATGCCCAGCGTCTGCTGGAAATCGCCGACCCGCTTGAAAGGCTGGGGCGTGTCAATGAACTCCTGAATAAAGAGCACGAACTCCTCAACATGCAGGCGCGTATCCAGTCCGCTGCCAAGGAGGAGATGGGGAAGAGCCAACGGGAATACTTCCTGCGTGAGCAACTGCGGGCAATCCAGCAGGAGTTAGGGGAAACCGATGCCCGTGCTGAGGAGATCGCCGAACTGCGCAAGGCGATCGAGCAGGCCAAGATGCCGTCGACGGTGGAGAAGGAGGCCCTCAAGCAGCTGGGACGCCTGGAGCAGATGCATCCGGATGCTGCCGAATCGGGGATGCTCCGGACCTATCTGGACTGGATGGTGGAACTCCCCTGGAGCAAGTCGACCAAGGATGCCCTGGACATCAAGCGGGCACGGGAGATCCTCGACGAGGACCACTTCTATCTGGAAAAGGTCAAGGAACGGATTCTCGAGTTCCTCGCGGTGCGGAAGCTGAAGAAGAAGATGAAAGGTCCGATCCTCTGCTTCGTCGGACCTCCTGGTGTGGGAAAGACCTCCCTCGGAAAGTCCATTGCCCGTGCCATGGGGCGTAAATTCGTGCGCATCTCCCTTGGAGGTGTCCGGGACGAGGCGGAAATCCGGGGGCATCGCCGCACCTATGTTGGTGCACTACCGGGGCGGATACTCCAGGGGCTCAAGCAGGCCGGCGCCAACAACCCGGTCTTCATGCTCGACGAACTGGACAAAATCGGCGCCGATTTCCGTGGTGACCCCTCGTCGGCGCTTCTGGAGGTGCTCGACCCGGAGCAGAACCATGCGTTTTCCGACCACTACATAAATATTCCCTACAACCTCTCCAATGTCATGTTCATCGCGACGGCCAACCAGATTGATCCGGTCCCCGGGCCTCTGCAGGACCGAATGGAAGTGATCAACCTGGCCGGATACACCGAGGAGGAGAAGCTGCAGATTGCCAAGCGCTATCTGGTACCGAGGCAGATCGTCGATAACGGCATCACGGAGCAGACCCTTACTGTTTCCGACGAGGCGATCAAGACAATAATCGCCAAGTATACCCGGGAAGCCGGGCTGAGGAATCTGGAGCGGGAAATCGGTTCCATCTGCCGCAAGGTGGCCCGCAAGGTGGCAGAGGGTGAGAAGCGTCATTTCATGGTCAACGCGTCGGCAGTGGCCAGATATCTTGGACCCCCCAAGTTCCTCCGTGAAGAGGAAATGGAGCACAACGAGGTGGGTGTGGTGACGGGACTGGCCTGGACCCCTGTCGGCGGAGAAGTGCTCTTTGTCGAGGCGACCATCATGCAGGGTAAGGGGGGCCTCACTCTGACGGGACAACTGGGTGACGTCATGAAGGAGTCGGTGCAGGCTGCCCTATCCTACATCCGTTCCAAAGAGACGGAACTCAACCTCCCCACCGATTTCTTCCATGACATGGAGATCCATGTCCACGTGCCTGCCGGCGCCATACCCAAGGACGGTCCGTCGGCGGGTGTTACCATGGCCACGGCCCTTGTCTCGGCGCTGACGAAAATTCCCGTCCGGAAAGACGTTGCCATGACCGGCGAGATTACCCTGCGGGGAAAGGTCCTCCCTATCGGGGGGCTGAAAGAGAAGATGCTGGCCGCCATCCGTGCGGGGGTAAAGACCGTTATCATCCCGGAACAGAACAAGAAGGACCTGGAAGAGGTACCCCGCCATATTCTGAAGAAGGTCAAGGTCGTCCCAGTCAGGACTATCGACGATGTTCTCAAGGTGGCGCTGGAAACATTTCCCCCGCCACCGGCCCGCCACGGAAAAGCCCCGGCTGTCAAGGGTAAAATCCCTCCGACGCGGGTACTTGTGAAGCCACGCAAGGGAGTGGTTGCGTGAAGCTTGAGGAGCTGGGCGAATTCGGTTTTATCGACCGGCTCTCCGGACGGGTCAGGAAAGGGCCCGGCGTGGTGCTCGGCATCGGTGACGACGCCGCCATACTGGCCCCGGCTGTGGAGCAGGTAACCCTTGCCACAGCGGACATGCTTGTTGAGGGGGTCCATTTCGATCTTGCTCTTTCCGACCCCCATACCCTGGGACGCAAGTCCCTGGCGGTGAACCTCTCCGATCTTGCCGCCATGGGGGCGCACCCGCGACACGCACTGCTTTCTCTGGCTATCCCGCCAACCCTCCCGGTCGAGTTCCTTGATGATTTCACCCGGGGGTTCCTCTCCCTGGCCGGTGAGTTCAATGTGACGCTGGTGGGGGGGGATACCTGTGCATCCAAGGGGGGGCTGGTCATATCAGTTACCGCCCTGGGGGAGCAGCATCCCGACATGGTAGTCCGCAGATCAACGGCCTGCTCCGGAGACTTGGTGCTGGTCACGGGGAGCTTGGGGGACTCGTCCCTCGGGTTGGAACTCCTCATGCAAGGGTTTCGATCGGGGAGAGCGGTAGAACGCCATCTTGACCCTCTTCCCCGGGTGGAGGCCGGCATCCGGCTTGCCGAAGCAGGCCTGGCAACCTCCATGATCGATGTGAGCGACGGTCTGCTGGCCGATCTCACCCATATTCTCGACCTGTCCGGCGTTGGCGCCCGGCTCGACTTGGCCCGGCTGCCCTTCTCGGAGGAGTGCCGGCACCATGCTTCTGCCGCCGGAAGAGATCCCTTTGCTCTTCCCCTTGCCGGTGGCGAGGATTATGAACTCCTCTTCACCGCTTTGCCGGAACGGGAGGCGGAGGTCCGTTCGGCCCTTGCCGCGTGCGGCGTTCCGGTGACCGTCATCGGTGAGATCACTGCCGTGGGAGGGTTATCCTTGACTGATCCCGGCGGCAAGCCTTACCATCCGGAACGACTTGGGTACAACCATTTCGGGGCCATACGGGACGCTTGACGTCAACCCGCTTCCTGAAGCGGTGTAACACGAACTGTGCATCTCGTTAAGGATGGTCACTCCCCCACATGACCCCGGTTTCCCACCAGACATACCTTGAGTACAAAGACTTCACCGCTATTTCGCCCGAAGTGTTCTCTTGTATCGCCCGGATAATGAAAAATGCCCGCGGGTTCGATCTGGATGGTTACAAGGACCAATGCATCAAACGCAGGATTGCAATCCGGCTGCGGGCGACCAATTGCTCGAGCGGGGAGGAATACTGCGAGCTCCTGCGTCGGGACGATGATGAAGTGGACCGTCTCCAGAAGGTGCTGACCATCCACGTCAGCCAGTTTTTTCGCGATCCCCCCATGTTCGATAAGCTGTGCAGGGAAATATTTCCCCTCCTTTTTGCGCTTACCGGGATGAATAGGTCCGGAAGGCCGGGCATCTGGAGCGTCGGTTGTGCAAGTGGCGAGGAGCCCTATACGGTGGCGCTGCTCCTGAAGCATTTTTTCCCGGACGAACTGGGGCGGGTCGGGGCGACCATACTTGCCACCGATGTGGATGAGGCCATCCTGAAGGTAGCGCGGGAGGGAATATACGGCGAAGAGCGGTTGCGGGAAGTACCCGACGAGTTTCGACGGGAGTATTTCCTGGAGAGGGATGGCAGGTACCAGCTGGTGTATGAAATCAGGTCGCTCGTCGAGTTCCTGCAGGCGGACCTCACCCAGACGGGAGCGTTTCCTGAAAGCGATCTGATCCTCTGTCGCAATGTTCTCATGTATTTCGAGCGTTCACAGCAAGAGGTCATTCTTCACGGGTTTGCCGATGTGCTGCGTCCGGGAGGGGTGCTCATTCTCGGCAAATCGGAGACAGTGGTGGGGTCTGCGCTGGAACGATTTGAACCCATCTGTACGGTTGAACGGATCTACCGGCGAGCATGACGACAAGGATCCATGCCTGAAAAGGAGAGGATTTACCATGTATGTTCCCATAGGATACAAGTTCATCATGGGATTTGTGATGGTGGTCGGTGCGGTGGCCTTTGCCCCCGACCTGGTGCGTCATCTCGGCTATGCCCCGGAGATTACCAACGTTCTCTCCTACGTGGTAGCCCTTACCATCGGACTTGTGCTCGGCTGGATATTTTCCCGAGGCTTCACCCGCAACATTTCCCGTCTTACCCAGTCGGCCGAGGCAATCAGCCGGGGTGACCTCACTCGTGATGTTGTCTTGAAAGATTCCCGTTTCCCCGATGAGACCCATGACCTGGGGGGCTCGATCAACTGTATGGTGGAAAGTCTGCGGGATCTGGTCCGGCATATCACCGAGACCTCGGAGCGGGTTTCCTTCTCGGCCCGCACGCTTTTCTCGTCGGCCCTTGAGATCAACGCCTCCACCGACGAGGTTGCCCGGGCCATGGGTCAGATTTCCCGCGGGGCAGGGAGTCAGGCGGAGATGGTCGCCAAGACCTGTGCCCTTATTCATGAAACGGCAATTTCCGGTGAACTGGTTGCCAAACGCGCCAAAGAGACCGCCCAGGCAGCCCGGGATACCAGTATTACCGCCCAGCGTGGAGGGGAACTGGCAACCGATTCACTCGCAACCATGAAGGAGTTCTTTGATAATGCGGAAACCACGGGGCGGCGTTTCATGGCGTTCAACGCAAAGCTCCAGCAGGTTGGGAAAATTGCCGATTTTATCGGTGATATCGCCCGACAGACGAACATGCTTGCCCTGAATGCTTCCATAGAGGCTGCCCGCGCCGGGGAATACGGCAAGGGATTCGCGGTGGTTGCGGAGGAGGTGCGCAAGCTTTCCGACGGTACCAGCAAGTATGCCGGTGATATCGTAGAACTTATTGCCATGCTCAAGGAAGAGAGTGGCAAGGTCCAAGAGACGATTGTTGAAGGTTCGAGGCTTATCGTTGACGGGAAAAAGAATATCGATACTACTGCCGCTTCCTTCAGAGAAATACTCGATACAGTCATCGGAACGGAGAGTAAGGCGAACAGCATCGCCGACCTGTCCCAGATGCAGACAGACGGTGCAGAGAAAATGGTCAGGGCGGTGGATGAGATCGCCAGGGTTGCCGAGGATAATGCCGCTTCGACCCAGCAAGTGTCCGCGGCATCAGAAGAGCAGTCGACGGCCATGCAGGAGATGGCCCATGCTGCCCAGGAGATGGCCCAAATGGCCGATGAACTTCTTGCGGTCGTGCAACGGTTCAAGGTGAATCCGGACGAAGCTCCATTACAATGAGAGTCACGTCCCGTGGATTTATCGTCTTTGCCGTCAAGGGTGAGCGATACGGTCTTCCCCTCCAGGTTGTGGCGGAGGTTAGAGAGCCGTCCCGGCCGGTACCGGTTCCCCGCGCTCCCGAATTCCTCTGTGGTGCCATGAACTCCCATGGCAGGCTGGTTGCCATCCTTGACCTGGCCAGCCTGCTCGGCTGCCGCAAGACGACGCCCCCTGGCACGTTCCTCGTCCTCGATCACAGTACTGCCAATCTTGCCCTGTGGGTGGATGGCGTGGAGGGGTTTGCTACAGAAGAAGGGGAGGGGGGTGCCGATCCCCCTGACAATGATTTCATCACCAGGGTAGTGCAGAGCGACAGGGGAGCCTTTAAAATGCTGGCGCTCGACAATGTGTTGAAAAAAATGGAAGAGGTTTTCAAACAATAGTTCGGGTAGGTTGGTGCCGGCATGTTTTTTCCTGCCGCCACTGCCCCGATTAATTCCGGAGGAAACATGGGGCATAAGGTTCTGCTGGTTGACGATTCGCTTTTCATGCGCAATATGCTGCGCGGCATCTTCGAAGGTGAGGGGTACGAGATCGTTGCCGAAGCGGCGGACGGCGTGGAAGCGGTGCGTAAGTACCGGGATTTTCGCCCTGACATTACCACGATGGATATTGTCATGCCGGCCAAAAACGGTATTGAGGCACTTCGCGAGATCAGGGCAATCGACGGCAACGCCCGGGTCATCATGTGCAGTGCGGTCGGCCAGGAATCGCTCATAACTGCTGCCCAGCAAGCAGGGGCATGTGACTTCATCCTCAAGCCGTTCAACACTGAGCGGGTCAGGGAGGTCATCAGGCGGGTGGCGGGAGACTGACCCATGGATATGTCCCCGTACCGGAACCTGTTTTTCTCCGAGTCCCGGGAGCATCTCCGTGCGTTCAGCGAGCTCATCGTCAAGATGGAACAGGGGGTTGGCAGCCGGGAGGATCTGTATGCCCTGTTCAGGTCTGCCCACTCACTCAAGGGAATGGCTGCTTCAATGGGGTACGGCGGCATTGCAGAATTGTCTCATTCGCTTGAAGACCTTCTGGACAGGGTTCGGAAGGAAGAGCTGATCTTTGATACGGGAATTGCCGATCTCCTTCTGGAGGGGACGGATCTTCTGGAGGCTATGATTGCCGATGTGTCGGCAGAGCTTCAGACGGCCCGTAATATTGATGACTTGGTGCAGCGGCTCGCGACATACCAGTCTGTGCCGTCCGGACCGGGGGTGAAATCGCCTGCATCGTATTCCCAATCTCCTGCCATCGAAGAGCGGGAGAGCCATGACGATGCTCCGCAGACAGTCCGGGTCCGGACCGAGGTGCTGGATAACCTCATAAATATCACCGGGGAGCTGATTACCAACAAGCACCGGCTCTTGACCGTTGGGAAGGAGCTTGAATCTACCTCTCTTGATGAAGCGACAGTTGAGCTCTCCCGATTGCTGCGCGACCTGCATTCAGAAATAGTGCTGGTGCGGCTCATTCCGTTTGCGGCGGTTGCCGACAGATTTCCCCGTGTGGTGCGGGACCTGGCAAAGAAAATCGGTAAAGAGGTCGTTTTTGAGATGGAGGGGGCGGAGATCGAACTCGACCGGGGGATTCTGGAGGGACTCGTCGACCCTATCGTCCACATTCTGCGTAATGCCGTTGATCATGCTCTGGAGGTTCCTGCCGACCGCAATGCATGCGGGAAGCCTTCACAGGGGAGGATCAAGCTCGTTGTCAGTAGGGAAAAAGATCAGGTGGTGGTTGCCGTAGTGGATGACGGCCGTGGGATGGACCCTGAACGGCTGGTTTCCCATGCTGTTGAAAATGGATTTATCGGGCCGGAAGCCGGCCGGCTCATGACGCCGGGGGAAGCCTTTATGCTCATCTGCCTTCCCGGCTTTTCCACCGCCCGGGAAGTGGGTGCGGTTTCGGGCCGTGGCGTGGGGATGGATGCGGTTCGTTCCACAATCCAGACCCTTGGCGGGAATATGACCATCGAGTCGGAACCGGGGAAGGGGAGTCGCTTCATTCTGCGTCTTCCCCTGACCATTGCCATCATAAATGTTCTGCTGGTGAGACTTTCCCTGATTGCGGTGGCGATTCCGGTTACCAATGTCCAGCGGACGCTGGAACTCAAGCGAAGCCTCATTTACATGCGGGGTAAGCAGGCGTTGTTCGATCTGGAGGGGGAGCAGCTACCGCTCCTGAGCCTGAACCGGATTCTCGGCTTCCCGCACGGTGGTGCCGGTGAACTTCTTCCCCTGTTTGTGTGCGAACTTAAGGGGCGGCGCGTGGGGCTTGTGGTGGACAGTTTTATCGGCCAGCAGGAGATTTTTGTCAAGCCGCTGGGTCGCCCCCTGGCGAGTATGAAGGGATTGGGGGGGGGGGC
>MTLD01000628.1_pt1 | contig 119363 bp, 110 predicted proteins | sample 1982471 | NCBI WGS metagenome assembly MTLD01 (sample SAMN05712604, study PRJNA340218) | biofilm metagenome | isolation source: sample SPM anode biofilm adapted to -50 mV | place: USA | collected 2012-02-03
AGGAACACCAGGTAGATGGGGGCGGAGAACTGCAGGAAGATCGCGTTGGCCGCGGTGGTGAGCTTGGTGGCGGCCACGAAGAGGATCAGCACGCCCGCGTAGGACACGGCGCAGGCGAGGGCGAGGGCGCCCGGGCGGGGGAAGGGGCGCCCGCCCCGGAGCCTCACCACCAGGGCGATGGTGAGGGCCGCCACCAGGCTGCGGGCGAAGGCGATCTGCAGGGCCCCGAGGGGCAGCACCTTGATGAAGAGCCCGCTGGAACTCCAGAGCAGGGCCGCCAACGCCACCAGGGCCGCGCCCCGCATCCTGTCGCCATGTCCGGTCATGGATCCATTGGATCATGCCGCTTCAGGGAATCAGCCCACGACCCCCAGCAGGCTCCGCCAGCCCCGGAATTGCACGCCGCCCTCCAGGCGGATCAGCGTCCAGCAGTCGCTTCCCTGATCGGCCGTGGGGCCGTGCTGATGGTCCGGCCCGTGGGCGATCCAGTCGCCGGGCCGGAGGTGCGCCGGGCCATCCTGGAGGGCGCCGGACAGCACCAGGGACAGCTCGGGCCCCCGGTGCCCGTGGACCGGCATGGTCCGCCCGCCGGGCATGCGGGCCAGGCTCAGGGTCGCGCCGGTGGCGGGATCCTTCATGAGCCGGGCCACCTGCGCGCCGCCAAGGCCGTGGCGCGTCCACTCCCACTGATCCTCCGGGGGGAGGAGGGGGCGGAGGGCGACGAGAGGATGGTCGCCGGAGGCGAGGGCCTGCCCGGGGCCGTGGATGCCGCGGCAGGTCCCGCAGTGGCCCAGGTGCACCCGCAGCAGCAGCGCGGTCAGGGGATCGCCACCGGGTTCGAGGGCGCGCCAGGCCTCCTCTTCGGGGTGATGCTGGGGGCCCTGGGGCAGGCGGCCCTCCCGCAGGGCGGCCAGGGCGCCGTCGAGGGCCCGCTCGGCGGCCGGCCCGGCGGGGTTGCCCCACAGGGCCCGCAGGATGGGGGCCGTGCGGTGGAAGCTGTCCAGGAAGGCACGGCACGGGGGACACAGACTCAGGTGCAGTTTGAGTCCGAGCCAATGGAAGGGCCCCAGGGCGCCCTCCTCGTAATCCGTGAGCAGATCCACCACTTCGGCGCAGGTCGGCATGAACAGGGTCATGGCTCCTCCCCCTGGCCGGGTGCGAATTCGGGCAGCATGGCCCGCAGGGCCAGGCGGGCCCGGTGCACGCGCTGGCGCACCAGCTCCCGGGTGATGCCGAGCTGCCGGCTGATCTCATCGGTGTTCCAGCCCTCGAGGTCGCGCAGGACGAAGACGGCCCGCTGGTCGTCGGACAGGCGGTCCAGGCCCGCCCGGACCCGGGCCTTCAGCTCCTCCTGTTCGACCTTCATCAGCGCCTCCGCATCCTCGCTCCATTCGAGGAGCCCATCCACATTCATGTGATGCCCGTCGTCACCGAATCGTGGCATCAGATCCTCGATGGCGTCCTCTCGGCGCCGGACCCGCTTCCGGCGGGCCATGAGGGCCTGGTTCACGCAGATGCGGTAGGCCCAGGTGCTGAACTTGCTGGCGCCCTGGAACCCGGGCAGCTCCCGGAGGATGGTGAGGAGGGCGTCCTGGAGGGCGTCCTGGCTCTCCGCCTCGTTCCCCAGGATCCGCTCGATCACCCGGTAGAACATCCCCAGATGGGGCCGGACCAGGGTTTCAAAGGCCAGAGAGTCTCCCTGGCTGGCCTGCCGGACCAGGTCGGCCTCGGGGCGATCACCGGGTGGGATGGGCAAGGAGACTCCGGAGGGTGAGTCTCGATACTACCCTGTCGCGACAGATTCATCCGGGAGTGGCGGAATCCGGGGGATCCGGACGGAGAAGGCCGAGCCCAGCCCGTGACCCCGGCTGGCGGCCTGGATGGTGCCGCCGTGGCGGAGGACGATCTCCCGAGCCAGGAAGAGCCCGATGCCGGTGCCGGGGACCTGTCGCGTCATCTCATCCCCGGCCCGGTAGAACCGCTGGAAGAGGCGGGAGAGGTCCTTGGCGCCGATGCCGTGGCCCCGGTCGCTCACGACGAGCACCGCCTCCTCGCCGTCCACATCCAGGGTGACCGTGGTGCGACGCGGCTCGGCCGCGTACTTGTAGGCATTGGAGAGCAGGTTCTCCACCACGGTGCCCAGGGCCTTGGCATCGACCAGGGCCCAGACGCCGGAGGCCAGCTCCAGCTTGAGGCCCAGGGCCCCGGACCCCAGGCGCTGGTCCATGCCTTCGCAGACGACGCGGATCCAGGGGCCCAGTTCCATGGGTTCGGGGTGGAGTTCCAGGCTCCCGGCCTCGGCCCGGGCCACGTCCAGCAGGTTGCCCACCAGTTCCGTGAGCCGTTCCAGGTCGCGGTCCATCAGGTCGTGGATGCGGGTCCGCTGGTCCTCCGAGAGGGAGCGGGAGAAGAGGGTCTCGGTCCACACCCGCAGGGCGGAGATGGGCGTCTTCAGCTCGTGGGTGACGGCGGCGATGAAATTGTGCTGCCGCAGCTTGAGGTCCATCTCCTCCGCCAGCTTGCGGTAGACGAGGCCGAAGCCGAACAGCACCACCAGGGCCAGGAAGCTGCCTTCGGAGGCGGCCCGGATGATGTCCGTGCGGCGGGCCTTCTCGATGGCGTGGAGGGGTTCCGGTCGCAGGGTGAGGTAGGCGGCCTTGTCCAGCAGGGGCGGGTCGTCCTCGGCCAGGGGGGCCGGCACCACGGCCACGTGGGGGTAGAGGGTCTCGATGGCCCACTTCCGCTCCTGCAGGCTGGGGAGCTTCAGGATGCGACCCTCGATGGTGCCAGGGCGGGAGGCGGGATCGGGCTGGTAGGTGATGGCCAGCAGGCGGAGGCTGTCCATCTGCCAGGCCATGGCCCGGCCCGCCTTGAGGTTCTCGATGTTGGCCTCCTGGAGGGCCTTGGACTCGCGGATCTGGAGGGTGATCCACCAGCCCACCAGCAGGCAGACCACCAGCGTGACGGACAGGAAGATGAACTTCTGGACCGAGACGGCCTTCGAATCGAGCGGCATCGATCCATTCTCGCCTCAAATCCATGCCCTTGGCAGCGGTCCCGCGTGCCGCCATCCTGGAGCCCATGGCTTCGAACCCTCCCACCGGCCCCCAGTCCACCCAGGGCAAGGGGAGTTCCGGTCCCAAGCAGGTGCCCCAGGGGCAGCAGCCGGCCCGCCCCCAGGGCGCGGAACTGCTGGCAGAGCTCATGCAGACCCAGCGGCAGCTCACTCAGGCCATGCACGAGTCGCGGGACCTCCGCGCCCGCCTGGGCCGACGGTCCCACCAGATGCAGGTGCTGCAGCATGTGTCCGAGATCCTGGCCGCCACCTCCAAGGGGGGGCAGGTGGCCAGCGTGGTCCTGGACGTCCTCGCCCAGGAGTTCCAGTGCCGGCGGGGCGTGGTCTGGACTCTGGAGGACGGTGGCGGCGGCTACGTCCCGAGGGAGGGCGCGGGCCTCGCCCGGCCCGAGTGGTCGGCCCTCCGGCTCCTGGCCCCCAACCCCTTCCCCGAAGTGCCCCTGGTGCTCTTCCAGAGCCAGTTCCTGGATGCGGCCTGCGGTCCCGAGTCCCTGCGGCTCCTCCGGGGGACCGAAGGCGCGCCCCTCTACTTCGTGCCCTTCGAGCACCAGCTCCTGCTCCTCGGCTTTGCGATCCTGGCCATGCCCTCCGACCGCAAGCTGGAGGACGAGGACCAGGATTCCATCTCCATCCTCCAGCGCCAGACGGCCGTCTCCCTCTACAATGCCTGGCTGTTCCGCGACCTCTCAGAGCAGCGGGACGCCCTCCAGCGCCAGGCCCTGGAGCTGGAGCGGGTCAATGCCGCCCTGCGCGAGGCCGATCAGTTGAAGAGCGAGTTCCTGGCCCTCACCAGCCACGAGTTGCGCACCCCCCTCACCGGCATCCTCGGCTTTACGCGCCTCGTTATGGACGGCCTCTACGACGACGCCGAGGAGATGCGCTCCATGCTGCAGGACAGCTATGCCTCCGGCCAGCACCTCCTGGGCCTGCTCAACGACATCCTCGACCTGGCCAAGATCGAATCGGGCCGGCTGGAGGTCCATGTCGAGCCCGTCAGCCTCGCCGCTCTGCTGGAGGAGGTGAGCCCCATCGCGGAGGCCTATCCGCGCAAGCCCGAGGTGGAACTGACCTGGCCCGATGTGGCCGATCTGCCCGAGGTGATGGTGGATCCGAGCCGCCTCAAGCAGGTGCTGCTGAACCTGCTCTCCAATTCCCTGAAGTTCACCAAGGAGGGCAGCGTCAGCGTCCAGGTGGAGCGCCGGCCGGGGCACCTGGCCCTCAGCGTGGTGGACACGGGCATCGGCGTGAGCCCCGAGGCCCAGACGAGGCTCTTCCAGAAGTTCGCCCAGGCCGAGGGGGGGCATGCCCGGCAGTACGGCGGCACCGGTCTCGGCCTGGTGATCTGCAAGCACCTCATGGAGATGATGGGCGGCACCATCACGCTCCACAGCGAGGGTCTCGGACAGGGCACCACCATGCGGATCACCGTGCCGATCGCGTGAAGGCGGAGCTCCGCTCCGCGATTATGGGAGAATACGGATTCGTGTTCGGAGTTCCCATGTCCTACGTCCGCCGGCCGCAGTTCCTGCCCTTCACCCGCCCCATGGTGGGCCAGGAGGAGATCGCGGAGATCATCGACACGATCCACAGCGGCTGGATCACGACGGGCCCCAAGTCCGCGAAGTTCGAGGAGGCCCTCCAGGACTACAACGGTGTGCCGCACTGCCTGGTGATGAACAGCGCCACCACGGCCCAGGAGATCACCATGCAGGTGCTGGGCCTGCAGCCGGGGGACGAGGTCATCACCACCTCGCTCACCTGGGTGAGCACCCTCAGCACGGTCGTGCTGCAGGGCGGGGTGCCGGTTCTGGTGGACATCGATCCGAAGACCCTGAACCTCGATCCGGCGAAGCTCGAGGCCGCCATCACCCCCCGCACGAAGGGCATCATCCCCGTGCATCTGACTGGCCTGCCCTGCGCCATGGAGGCCATCTGGTCCGTGGCGGAGAAGCATGGCCTCTGGGTCATCGAGGACGCGGCCCAGGCCATGGGCGCCCACTACAAGGGCACCAAGATCGGCGGCGATCCCCGCTCGGTCATGAGCGTCTACAGCTTCCATCCCAACAAGAACATGACCACCGGCGAAGGCGGGGCCATCGCGTTCTTCAACGACGACTACGAGAGCCGCATCAAGCGCCTGCGCTTCCACGGCATCGACCGGGACGCCTGGAAGCGCTTCGCCAAGGAGGGCAGCCCGCACACGGAGGTGTACGAGCCCGCCCGCAAGGCCAACTTCATGGATCTCCAGGCGGCCATCGGGCTCCACCAGATCCCCAAGCTGGATGGCTTCAACGCGCGGCGCGGCGTGCTGTTCCGGCGCTACCTGGAGCTGATGAAGGATGTGGAGGAGCTCATGCTGCCCTGGGCGGGCGACGCCGACCACGGCCACTGCTTCCACCTCTTCGTGGCGCGGCTTCGCCCCGAGAAGGCCGGGCTGGACCGCGATGCCTTCGTGGAGGCCCTGAAGGAGGAGAACATCGGCACCGGCATCCACTACCGGCCCGCCCACATCCATCCCTGGTACCGCGACTTCTACGCCGCCCATCCCCGGCACCTGCCCAAGGACGGGCTGCCCCACACGGAGTGGAGCGGGGAGCGCCTCATGAGCCTGCCCCTCTGGCCCGGCCTCACGGAGGCGGACCAGGACCAGGTCGTGGACGCCATCAAGCACGTGCTGGCGAAGGCCAGGGCCACCCGCCGCGTGGTGGTGTAGCCCGCCCTCAGCCCAGCGGCACCCGTTCGTGGGGAAGGGCGGGCATCGGCGCGTAGACGGTGGCGCCAGGATCGTACATGTACAGATTGGCCACCCGGCCGGTGTAGGCGCAGGCGTACTGCTGGATCTGGTCGGCGAAGCGGGTCTGCTCGTCCCGATCGCGGAAGATGGGGCCCCACATGGGATTGAAGGCCGCCTCGGTCTCCCGGGTGATCCGGTCCAGCTCCAGGATCTGAAGCTCCGCGCGGCGCTGGAGGGCCTCGGCGCTGGCGGCCAGGTGGGCGGCCTCGTGGTCCAGGGCCGTGGTGGCCTCGGGGCTGAGGCGGGGGCCTAGTACATGGCGCCGCACCCGGTTCCGCTTCCACTGGTCGAAGAGCACGGAAGCCCGGCGCAGGGTGCGCCGGCGCAGGGTCTCCAGGCGCATCGACTCGCGCAGGTCGCCGGCCTTGGCCTCCAGCAGCTTCAGCTCCCGCTCCAGCTCCGGGACCAGCAGCAGGGTGCGCCAGGAGGCGTTCTTCTTCGACCGCAGCACGTCGCCGTAGATGTGATCCCCCACGTAGAGGATCTGCTCGCCTTCCGCCTTGAGCTGGCCCTCCAGCCAGGCCGCATGGCCGCCGGAGAAGCTGCGGGGGCGGCCCTCCAGGGGGAAGGCTTCGGGGGCTTCCGTGAAGAAGCCAGGCTTGCGGGCGCTCACCACGATGAGGTCGAAGTAGTCCGTCCAGCGGGGTCGGGCCTCGTCCTGGCCGTCCAGCAGGTGCGAGAGTACGCCATCGGTGAAGCTCCACTCGCTGTTGGTGAGGATGAAGAGCTTCTTGCCCGAGCGCTTCAGCCGGTCCAGGGCCAGGGCCAGCTGGGGGTCCTGGTGGATGAAGTAGTCCCGGTGGGAGAGGATCTCGGCCTTCATCTCCCCGTTCCGGTGGGCGGTGTCGATGGCCCAGCGCACCTGGTGGAAGAGCTGGAGGTAGTTGTCGGCCTTGAGGAAGCCCTGGTCGAAGCCGTCGACCATCTGCGCGAAGAGGTGGCTCTCGGGGATCTCGAACAGGGTGTCGATGCTGCGGAAGCCCTTGGCGGTAGTGGCCAGCCGGCGCCGGCCGTAGATGGCCTCCATCTCTGCGCGGCCCAGCTGGCGGCTGCCGTGGCAGGCCCGCACCACCTGGCGCTCCCGGTTGAGCTTGAGGAGGTTGCCTCGCAGACCGTCGAGCACCAGGCCCCGCACCGCGAAGGCCGGGTCGTACTCCACCCCCAGCAGCCAGGGCGAGTACTCGTGCTCCCGCACCAGCAGCCGGGCGGCTTTCTTGAAGGCCAGCTCGTCGATCTCCGGCGACCGGTACCGGGCCAGGGTGTGGTCCATGTCGAAGCCCACGGCCTTGATCTCCCCCAGAGGCAGGGTGCGCAGGGCGAAGAGCTTGTGGGCCGGGGGAAGCCGCTCCTCCCCGCCCGTCAGCGGCGGGGCGGTGAGCAGGGCGGGGTCCCAGAGCGTCATGGGGCGAGTCTACTCCTGCGCGCCTGGGCGGGCGTCATTCCGGCTCGGTGCCGATGCCGTGCGTGATGCTCTGGTGCCCGAACACCTCGGAGGCCAGCCGGCGGAACCGCCCGGTGTGGCCCCAGTCCCGCTCCCCGTCCATCCAGAGCTTGTAGTGGATCAGCTCGTGCTCGAGGATGCGGCGCTGCACCTGCTCGGGGTCGTGGCAGTGCATCCCGCACACCGGCTGGGGCCAGGGCCAGTCCCGGCGGCGCAGCAGGGGGATGCTCAGGCGGATCTCCGGGTGCCACTTCCCCCGGAAGTCCTTCTCGATCACGAAGAGCCCCGCGCAGCGCGCCATCCGCGGCGACCACACCACCGGCGGCGCCGGCAGCTCCCAGCCCGCCTCGGTGAGGATCGCCTGGGCCCGCTGGCGGAGGGTGATGGTCATGCCACGAGTCTGAGGCAGCCGGGCCCCGGTTCCTACTTCCGGGGCTTCTCGGGGGCCTTGCCGTGCCGGAAGGAACCCAGCAGGAGGTTCGGGCCGGACCCGGCGATCCCGGCATCCAGGGTCTCGCCGCCCAGGTAGAACTGGTTCTGGAAGTAGGAGAGGGACGGGCCCTCGCATTCAGGGAAGCTGCGCAGCACGGCGAAGACGAGGTGGACGAAGGCCTCGATCCCCTGGAAGTGGAGGGCGGCGGTCCGGTCCAGCAGCAGGTGGTCCTCGTACTTGTTCAGGTGGCGGGAGTAGAAGATCACCTTGCCATCGAAGGAAAGCTGGGACTCCTCGGTGGCGATGGGGTAGGCCCTGCCCTTGTCCGTGACCTCGAACCGGAAGGCCGTCCCCTTCTTGAAGGCCGCCAGCAGGTCCTGGAACTTGGAGTGGTTGAGGTAGGCGGCGCCGTAGTTGACCTTCTTGGCGGCCGGCCGCATCTCCCCCGCCGTCGGGCCGTACATCATGTGGTTGTAGCGCAGGGCCTGGAGCCGTTCCTCGGGCGTCTGCTTCTTCTCTTTCGCCTTCTTGGGGACTGCCGTCATGGGGTACCTCGTCGCGCCTCGTGGACAGGAACAGTGTCGCACAGAGCCACGACGGCCCTCCCGGTCGCCTGGATTCCGGGTGAAGGGGCCTCCTAGGGCGTCCGCTTCAGGAAGGGCCCGAACAGCTCGCCGGGGAGGGGGACGAAGGTGGTGGTGTTGTGCTCACTGGCGATCTCGACCATGGTCTGCAGGAACCGGAGCTGCAGCGCGATGGGCTGTTCCGCGATCATGCCGGCGGCCGCCACCATCTTCTCGGCGGCCTGGAACTCCCCTTCGGCGTTGACGACCTTGGCGCGGCGTTCGCGTTCGGCCTCCGCCTGCTTAGCCATGGCGCGCTTCATCCCGTCCGGCAGCACCACGTCCCGCACCTCCACGGTGCTCACCTTCACGCCCCAGGGCGCGGTCTGCCGGTCGATGATCTCCTGCAGCTGGATGTTGATCTTCTCGCGGTGGGCGAGCAGTTCGTCCAGTTCGGACTGGCCGAGCACCTTCCGCAGGGTGGTCTGGGCGATGAGGGAAGAGGCCTTGAGGAAGTTCTCGACCTTCACCACGGCCGACGCCGGGTCCACCACGCGGAAATAGACCACGGCGTCCACCGTCGCCGGGACGTTGTCGCGGGTCATGACCTCCTGCTTGGGCACGTCGATGGTCACCACCCGCAGGTCCATCCGCACCATGCGGTCGATGAAGGGGATGAGGAAGATCAGCCCCGGGCCCTTGGCCCCCCTGAGCTTGCCCCAGCGGAAGATCACGCCCCGCTCGTATTCCCGCAGGATGCGGGCGGCCTGGGGAAGCACGGCCGCGCACAGGATCGCGAGGACGAAGATCCAGGGCAGCACGGTGGTGAAGAGCGCGTTCATGACGGTTCCTCCTTCGACGGAATGCCCGGTTTGACTCTCAGCGTCAGCCCCTCCCGGGAGACGATCTCCACGGGCTGCCCGGCCGCCACCGGATCGGAGCTTTCGGCGGTCCAATACTCGCCCTCGAGGAACACCCGGCCTCCGCCGGGACCGATGGGTTCCAGGGCGGTGACCGTCCGGCCGATCAGCGCCTCCATGCCGGTCCCCGCCGGCGTCTGCTGGGCGCGGATGCCCGCGCCGACGACGAAGGTGAAGAAGAGGGCCGTGACGACGGTGGCCGGAAGGACCCAGGCCAGCGACAGCCGCAGGAAGGGCTCGCTGCGGTCGAACAGCATGAGGGCCCCCAGGAGGAAGGCGATCATCCCCCCCACGGTGAGCACGCCATGGGTCGGCGTGAACGCGTCGAAGACGAAGAGGGCGATCGCGAGCCCGATCATGGCCAGCCCGGCGAGGTTCATGGGCAGGGCGGAGGCGAGGTACAGCAGCAGCACCAGCGCGATGGCCCCCGCCACGCCGGGCAGGAGGGCCCCGGGGCTGGTCAGCTCGCCGATGATGCCGTACATCACGACCAGCATCAGGATCAGCATGACCTGGGGATGGGCGAAGGCCTGGAACGCCTTCTCCCGGAACGTCATCGGGAGGTCGATCACCGCGGCCCCGGCGGTGTCCAGCCTCCTGCCGCCGACCAGGCGCCCGTCCAGCTGCCCCAGCAGGTCGGGCAGGTCCCGGGCGACGACATCGATCACGCCCAGTTCCAGGGCCTTCTCCGAGGTGACGGAGGCGCTCTCGCGCACCGAGGCCATGGCCCAGGCGGTGTTGCGATGGCGTTTGGCGGCGATGGCCTCGATGTAGCTGGCCGTGAAGTTCTCCAGCTTTCGCTTCATCTCGCCGTCCTGCTTCTCGCTGCCTGGACCGATCCCGACCGGGTGGGCCGCCCCGATGCTGGTCGTCGGCGCCATCGCCGCCACGTCCGCGGCCAGGGTGATGAAGCACCCGGCGCTGCCGGCCCAGGCGCCGGGCGGCGACACGTACACCACCGTGGGAACCGATGAGCCGAGGAAGCCCTGGACGATCTCCTTGGTGGCCTCCAGCAGGCCCCCCGGCGTATCCAGTTCGACGACGAGGCACTGGGCCCCCCGGGCCGCCGCCTCCGCGCGGGCCCGGGCTAGGTAGGTGGCCGTGGCCGGGCCGATGGTGCCCTGGACGCGGGCCACGCACACGCAGCGTTCAGCTGCCCCGGCCGGCCGGCCCGGAGGGCTGCCCAGCAGGGTCAGGGCGAACGCCAGGGCGACAGGGCCCATCGGATTGGGGCATCCCGGCATGGGACACCTCGCAGGAGGCCCCCAACCTACGGCCCTCCGTGTCGGAAAACACGCTTTTTTCGTCCGGTTGGACAAGGGACCATCCGGGAGCCTGATCTTCCCGCCCATCCGGGCCGGCTCGGCGCTAGGGTTCTCCGCGGGAAAGGAGGGTCGTCGCCATGTTGAGGTCCCTTCCCTTGTCCGAGGTGTACCGTCTGCTGGAGCCGGGCCCCGTGGTACTCCTGACCACCGCGCACCGCGGGCGCGCGAACGTCATGACCCTGTCCTGGCACCTCATGATGGAATTCGACCCGCCCCTGGTCGGCTGCCTCGTGAGCGGCGCCAATCACAGTTTCACGGCCCTGCGGAAGACCCGGGAGTGCGTGATCGCCCTCCCCGCCGCGGCCCTGGCCCCGAAGGTGGTGCAGGTCGGCAACGCCTCGGGCCGGGACCTCGACAAGTTCGAGGCCTTCGGGCTCACGCCGAAGCCGGCGAAGCGGGTGGCCGCGCCGCTGGTGGCTGAGTGCTTCGCCGACCTGGAGTGCAGGGTCGCGGATACCCGCTTCGTGCCGAAGTACAACTTCTTCGTCCTGGAGGTGGTCCAGGCCTGGATCGACCCTGGGCAGAGGAGGGCGAAGACCCTCCACCATCAGGGAGGCGGGACCTTCGTGCTGGACGGCCCGACGATCCGCCTGCGCTCGAACAAGCCCTGAGCGGAACCGCTACCGCCCGTAGGTGCCCATCCAGAGGGTCTCGGCGAGCACCTTCCCCTGCATGGCCGCCTCAACCTGGGCCCGGGTCGCGCCTGCGGGAAGGCCCAGGGGCGCCGAGAGCGCGACGAGCCGGAAAAAGTACCGGTGCGGACGTCCCGGTGGGGGCGACGGGCCGTTCCAGCCCAGGGCCCCCCAGCTGTTCCGCCCTTGATGGGTCCCACCCGGCAGATCCGGCGTGCGGGGCTGGTCCTCCGCCAGGGAACGGACGCCGCCCGGCAGGTCGTAGAGCAGCCAGTGGACCCAGGTCCCGACCGGCGCATCAGGATCATCCACGATCAGGGCAAAGGCCCGGGTGCCGGCGGGGGGCTCACCCCAGGCAAGCGCCGGGGAGCGGTCGGAGCCGTCCGCCGTGTGGACGCGCGGGATGACGGCCCCGTTGGCGAAGGCGGGAATCCGGAGTTCCATGCGGCCCTCCTTTCGCAGCGCTGGCCCGCCCTGTCCCGTGGGCGGAAGGGCCGGGAAGGGCAGGGCGGGAATCAGCAGCGGCGGAAGCATGCCCTCCAAGGGTAGGCTCCGGGAAGGCGGGGGCCATGACCCGTGTCGTTCCGTCCCTCAGAACTCGAAGGTGGGTCCGCTGAGGGTCTGGGCGTCGAGGATCTGGCCCTGGGCGTCGAGGGTGACGAGGCCCTGGGCCTGGCGGGGAGTCATCTGGCCGAGCTGCTGGAGGGCCTGGCCGCGCAGTTCCGGGCTGCCGCCCTCGGCCGATTCGAAGAAGACGGCGCCCACGCGGTAGGTCTGCTTCGCGTCCTGCTGGAGGTGCAGTTCGCGGAGCTGGCGGTCGTCCACGGGGCTGGGGGCGTCCGTCATGAGGCAGCGGGCCTGGGCGGTCTTGGGGAAGGCGATGACCTCGCGGATGTTGTCCGCGCCCGCCAGCAGCATCACGAGCCGGTCCAGACCCAGGGCCAGGCCCCCGTGGGGCGGGGCGCCGAAGGCCAGGGCGTCCAGCAGGAAGCCGAACTTCGCGCGGGCCTCCTCGGGACCGATGCCGATGGCCCGGAACATGCGGTTCTGGGTTTCCGCGTCGTGGATGCGGATGCTGCCCCCGCCCACCTCGAAGCCGTTGAGCACCAGGTCGTAGGCCACGGCGCGGCAGGCGCCGGGATCAGTCTCCAGCAGGTCCAGGTCGTCGGGGTGCGGGCTGGTGAAGGGGTGGTGGCACGCCACGTAGCGGCCGGGCTCGCCGTGCTCGTTCTCGGCCCATTCCAGCAGGGGGAAGTCCACCACCCACAGGAAGGCGAAGCGGGACTCGTCCAGCTGGCCGAACTGGCGGGCCAGGCGCAGGCGCAGCTCGCCCAGCACGCGGCTGGTCTGGGCGTCGGTGCCCACCGCGAAGACAGCCAGGCCCTCGCCGGTGATGCCGAGGCGCTCCTTCAGGGCGGTCTCGTCGGCGGGTTCCAGGAACTTCTTGAAGCTGCTGGCCAGGCCGTCCTTCCCCCACTTGGCGTAGGGCAGGCCCCCGGCGCCGAGCTGCTTCGCGACCTCTCCGAGTTCGTCCAGCTGCTTGCGGCTGAGGGCCCCGGGCCCCTCGCCGGGGAAGAACAGGGACCGCACCCGGCGGTGGCCCTGGCTCTCGGCGGCGGCGCGGAAGAGGTTGAAGCCGCTCTGGGCGAAGAGGCCGGTGACGTCCTGGATCTTCACGGGGCAGCGGAGATCGGGCTTGTCGGACCCGTACCACTCCATGGCGTCCCGGTAGGGCAGGCGGGGGAAGGGCGCCGTGACCTCCTGCCCGATGACCTTGGCCAGCTTGACCATGAGCGGCTCGATGACGCCCTGCACGTCCTCCTGGCGCACGAAGCTCATCTCCACGTCCACCTGGGTGAACTCGGGCTGGCGGTCGGCGCGCAGGTCCTCGTCGCGGAAGCAGCGGCAGATCTGGACGTAGCGTTCGAAGCCGCTCACCTGGAGGAGCTGCTTGAAGAGCTGGGGGCTCTGGGGCAGGGCGAAGAACTCGCCGGGGTGCACCCGGCTGGGCACCAGGTAGTCCCGGGCGCCCTCGGGCGTGGACTTGGTGAGGATGGGCGTCTCGAACTCGATGAAATCCAGCTCGCGGAAGTGGTTGCGGGTGAGGTTCGCCACCTCGCTGCGCAGCACCATGTTCCGCTGGAGTTCCTCGCGGCGGAGGTCCAGGAAGCGGTAGGTGAGCCGCAGGTCCTCGCCCACCCCCTCGTCCTCCAGGGGGAAGGGCAAGGGCACAGCGGTGTTCAGGATCCTCAGGCCGGTAAGGCGCACCTCGACGTCGCCCGTGGGCAGGTTCGGGTTCTTGCTTTCCCGTTCGGCCACCACGCCCTCGACGGCCAGCACGAACTCGCTGCGCACGGCCTTCAGCTTGGCCAGCAGGGCGGGGTCGGCGGTCTCCTCGTTGGCCACCAGCTGCACCAGGCCCCAGCGGTCCCGCAGGTCCAGGAAGACCAGGGAGCCGAGGTTGCGGATGCGGCGGCACCAGCCGAGCAGGCGCACGGCCTCGCCCGCGTGCTGGAGGCGGAGGTCCCCGTTGCGGTGGGTGCGTTGGAAGTCGCCGAGCCGGTCGAGTCTCATAGCCCTCCAGGATCGCACCCGGAGGGCCTGGGCTCAAGCCGGGCGCCCCACAGGAACGGGCTGATCACGGAAGACGCCGAACGGGCCGTCGAAATCTGGTCCCGGCGGAGGCAGGCCGCCAAGACGCCTGCCCCATGTCCAGCGCCCTCGCCCGGGGTCCGGGATCACCCCGGAATGGGTGCCGACCGCCATCGGGCCCGGAACCGGACCCAGGCCAGGTGGAGCCGGTCCATGTAGAGGTAGATGACCGGGGTGGTGTAGAGGGTCAGGAGCTGGCTGAAGAGGAGGCCGCCCACGATGGCGATGCCCAGGGGGCGGCGCAGCTCCGAGCCCGTGCCCATGCCGATGGCCAGGGGCAGGCCGCCCAGCAGGGCCGCCAGGGTGGTCATGGTGATGGGCCGGAAGCGCAACAGGGCGGCCTGGAAGATGGCCCGCTCCGGGGTGACGCCCTCCCGCCGCTCCACCTCCAGGGCGAAATCGATCATGAGGATGGCGTTCTTCTTCACGATGCCGATGAGGAGGATGATGCCGATGAAGGCGATCACGCTGAGGTCCGTGCGGAAGACGAGCAGGGCCAGCAGGGCCCCTACGCCGGCGCTGGGCAGGGTGGAGAGGATGGTCAGGGGGTGGATGAGGCTCTCGTAGAGCACTCCCAGCACGATGTAGACGACCAGCAGGGCGGCGGCGATGAGGAGGGGCTGGTTGGCCAGGGAGGCCCGGAAGGCCTGCGCCGTGCCCATGTAGCTGCCGTGGATGCTGCCTGGCAGGCGGATCTCCTGCTCCGCCCGGTCGATGGCGTCCACGGCGTCGCCGAGGGCCACCCCCACCGGCAGGTTGAAGGAGAGGGTCACGGAGGGCATCTGGCCCTGATGGTTGACGGAGAGGGTGGTGTCCTTCCGCTCGAAGTGGGCGAAGGCGCTGAGGGGCACCAGCGACCCTGTGCTGGACCGCACGTAGATGTACTTCAGGCCGTCGGGCGTCTGCCAGAAGGCCGGATCGGCCTCCATCACCACGTGGTACTGGTTGAGCTGCGTGTAGATGGTGGAGACGAAGCGCTGGCCGAAGGCGTCATAGAGCGTGGCGTCGATGGCCTGGGGCGTGACGCCCAGGCGGGAGGCGGTGGGCCGGTCGATGACCACCGTGGCTTCCAGCCCCTTGTTCTGGAGGTCGGAGTTCACGTCCGCCAGCTGGGGCAGGGTGCGGAGGCGCTGGAGCACCCGGGGCGCCCACTCGAAGAGTTCCCGGGCATCGTCGCCCTGGAGGGTGTACTGGTACTGGGCGCTGGAGGGCCGGCCGCCGATGCGGAGGTCCTGGACGGGCTGCATGTAGAGGGCGCCACCCGGAATGTGGGCTGTCTTGGCGCGCAGGCGGGCGATGATCTGGTCGGCCGTATCCTTGCGCTGGTCTGTGGGCTTGAGCGAGCAGAACATGCGGCCGGTGTTGCCCCCGCCCACGAAGCCGGTGACGTTCTCCAGGGCCGGATCGGACTGGACGGCGGCGACGTACTGCTTCAGCAGGCGCTCCATGCCCTGGAATGAGACGTCCTGGGCGGCCACGATGGATCCGACGATGCGGCCCGTGTCCTGCTGGGGGAAGAACCCCTTGGGGACGATGATGTAGAGCCCGATGGTGGCGGCCATGGTGGCCATGGCCACGGTCAGGGTGAGGGGCTGGTGCCGCAGCACCCAGGCCAGGGAGCGCTCGTAGTGGGCCATGATCCACTGGAAGGCCCGCTCGCTGGCCTGGAACAGCCGGCCGTGGCGCTCCTCCGCGTGGGGACGGAGCAGACGGGCGCACATCATGGGCGTGGTGGTGAGGGAGACGAGCAGCGACACGACGATGGCGATGGAGAGGGTGACCGCGAACTCGCGGAAGAGCCGACCCACCAGGCCGCCCATGAGCAGGATGGGGATGAACACGGCGATGAGCGAGATGCTGATGGAGACCACCGTGAAGCCGATCTCCTTGGCGCCGTGGAGGGCGGCCTCCATGGGCGTCATGCCGCCCTCGAGGTGGCGGGTGATGTTCTCCACCACCACGATGGCGTCGTCCACCACGAACCCGGTGGCCACGGTCAGGGCCATGAGGGAGAGGTTGTCGATGGTGTAGCCGAGCAGGTACATGGCCCCGAAGGTGCCGATGAGCGAGATGGGCACCGCCACGCTGGGGATGAGCGTGGACCGGGGGCTTCGTAGGAAGACGAACACCACCAGGATGACCAGGAGGATGGAGATGCTCAGGGCGAACTGGACGTCCTTCACCGAGGCCCGGATGGTCCGCGTGGCGTCGATCAGGACGTTCAGCTCCATGGTGGGCGGGATGGAGGCCTGGAGCTGGGGGAGCAGGGCCTTCACATGGTCCACGGTCTGGATGATGTTGGCGTCGGGCTGGCGGAAGATGGGGATGATGATGGCCGGCGCCCCGTTGGACAGGCCGAGGTTGCGGATGTTCTCCACCGAGTCCTCGACCCGGGCCACCTCGGAGAGGTGCAGGGCCGCTCCGTTCTTGTAGGCGAGCACCAGGGGCCGGTACTCCGCGGCCTTCATCAGCTGGTCCGTGGCGGCCAGGGACCAGACATGGCGGACGCTGGACAGGTCCCCCTTCGGCCGGTTGATGTTGGCGCTGGCGAGGGCCGTGCGGACATCCTCCAAGCTCAGGCCGTGGCCGTTCAGGGCCACGGGATTCACGTCCACCCGCACGGCGGGCAGGGCGCCGCCCCACACGAAGACCTGCCCCACGCCCTGCACCTGGGAGAGCTTCTGCTGCAGGACCGAGGAGGCGAGATCGTACATCTTCTCCCGCGACACGACCTTGGACGTGAGCGAGAGCATGAGGATGGGGGCGTCCGCGGGGTTCACCTTGCGGTACGAGGGGTTGTTCGGAAGGGCGGCGGGCAGGTCCCCGCGAGCGGCGTTGATGGCGGCCTGCACGTCGCGGGCGGCGGCGTCGATGTTCCGGCTGAGGTCGAACTGGAGGGTGATGTTCGTGGACCCCAGGGAGCTGGACGAGGTCATCTCCGTGATGCCGGCGATGCGGCCGAACTGGCGCTCCAGGGGCGTGGCCACGGAGGAGGCCATGGTGTCGGGGCTGGCCCCCGGCAGTCCGGCCGACACCTGGATGGTGGGGAATTCCACCTGGGGCAGCGGGGAGACGGGCAGGAACTGGTAGGCGATGCCCCCCAGCAGGGCCAGGGCCACCGTCAGCAGCGTGGTGGCGACCGGACGCCGGATGAATGGCGCTGAGAGGCTCATTCGGGCGGACCCGTTCGCATTCCGCGGACCCGGCGGGCCAGGCGGTCGAAGGCGAGATAGATGACGGGCGTCGTGTAGAGCGTCAGCACCTGGCTGAAGATCAGGCCGCCCACGATGGCGATGCCCAGGGGGCGGCGCAGCTCGGAGCCCACGCCCGAGCCCAGGGCCAGGGGAATGCCGGCCAGAAGGGCGGCCATGGTGGTCATGACGATGGGGCGGAAGCGCAGGAGCGCGGCCTGGAAGATGGCCTCCGTCGGGGCGCGGCCCTCCTTGCGCTCGGCGTCGAGGGCGAAGTCGATCATCATGATCGCGTTCTTCTCCACGATGCCGATGAGCAGGATGATGCCGATGAGGGCGATCACGCTGAAGTCCGTGCGGCAGAGCATCAGCGAGAGCAGCGCGCCCACGCCGGCCGAGGGCAGGGTCGAGAGGATCGTGATGGGGTGGATGTAGCTCTCGTACAGCACCCCGAGCAGGATGTAGACCGTCAGGATCGCGGCGAGGATGAGGAAGGGCGTGTTGGCGAGCGAGGCACCGAAGGCCAGGGCCGTGCCCTGGAAGCCGGCCTTGATGCTGGGCGGCAGGTCGATGTCGCCCTTGGCGGTGTTGATGGCCTTCACGGCATCGCCGAGGGAGGCGCCGGGCGCGAGGTTGAACGAGACGGTCACGGTGGGGAACTGGCCCTGGTGGTTCACGGCCAGGGGGGTGGTGCCCACCTCCAGCCGGGTGAAGGCGCCGAGAGGCACGGCCCCGCCGGTGGCGGACCTCACGTAGATGTTCTGCAGGTCCTCGGGGTGCCGCTGCAGGCCCGGCGCGGCCTCCAGCACCACGCGATACTGGTTCAGCTGGGTGAACATGGTGGAGATCTGCCGCTGGCCGAAGGCATCGTACAGGGCGTCGTCGAGCATCTGGGGGGTGATGCCGAGGCGGGAGGCGGTGGTGCGGTCCAGGATGAGGCGGGCCTGGAGGCCGGAGTTCTGCTGGTCGCTGGCCACGTCTCGCAGTTCGGGGAGGGCCTGCAGCCGGTCGAGGAACCGGGGCGCCCAGAGGGCCAGCTCCTTCGGGTCCGCATCCTCCAGCGTGTACTGGTACTGGGTGCGGCTGACGCGGTCCTCCACGGTGAGATCCTGGACGGGCTGCAGGAAGAGGCGGATCCCATGGACCTGCGCCAGCTCCGGCTGGATGCGGCGGATGACCTCGCTGGCGCTGAGGCGGCGCTCCTCCAGGGGCTTCAGGTTGATCTGGATGCGTCCGCTGTTGAGGGTGGTGTTGGTGCCGTCGATGCCGATGAAGGAGGAGAGGCTTGCCACCGCGGGGTCCTTCAGGATCACCCGGGTGAGGGACTGCTGCGCCTGGGCCATGGCCTCGAAGGAGACGGACTGGGGGGCCTCGGAGATGCCCAGGATCACGCCCGTGTCCTGCACGGGGAAGAAGCCCTTGGGGATGGCGAGGTAGAGCAGGATGGTGGACACCAGGGTGGCGCCGGCCACGATCAGGGTGGCCCTCTGGTGGTCCAGCACCCAGCTCAGGGTGCGGCCATAGAAGGCGATGATGCGCTGGAACACGCGCTCGGAGGCCAGGTAGAACCGGCCCTGCTCCTCGGGCCGCTTGTGGTGGAGCAGGCGCGCGCACATCATCGGCGTGAGGGTGAGGGACACCACGGCCGAGACGAGGATGGTCACGCTGAGGGTCACCGCGAACTCGCGGAACAGGCGGCCCACGATGTCGCCCATGAAGAGCAGCGGGATGAGCACCGCGATGAGCGAGACCGTGAGCGAGAGGATGGTGAAGCCGATCTGGCCGGAGCCCTTCAGCGCTGCCTGGAGAGGCGGTTCCCCCTCCTCGATGTAGCGCATGATGTTCTCGATCATCACGATCGCGTCGTCCACCACAAAGCCGGTGGAGATGGTGAGCGCCATCAGGGTGAGGTTGTTCAGGCTGTAGCCCAGCAGGTACATCACGCCGAAGGTGCCCACCAGCGAGAGGGGCACGGCCACGCTGGGGATGATGGTGGCGGCCAGGGTGCGCAGGAACAGGAAGATCACCATCACCACCAGGGCGATGGTGAGCATCAGCTCGAACTCCACGTCGGCCACGGAGGCGCGGATGGTGGTCGTGCGGTCGGTGAGGATGGAGAGCTGGACAGCCGCCGGGAGCGAAGCCTGCAGCTGGGGCAGCAGCTGCTTCACCCGGTCCACCACCGCGATGATGTTCGCCCCGGGCTGGCGCTGGATGTTGAGGATCACCGCCGGGACCTCGTTCATCCAGGCGGCCTGGCGGGCGTTCTCCACGCCGTCCGTGACCGTGGCCACATCGGAGAGCCGCACCGGCGCGCCGCTCTTGTAGGCGATCACCAGGGGCCGGTACTGGTCGCTGGAGAGGAGCTGGTCGTTGGCGCCGATGGCGTAGGCCTGGTGCCGGCCGTCGAAGCTGCCCTTGGCCTGGTTGACATTGCTCTGGCCCACAGCAGTGCGGACATCGCCCAGGGTGAGGCCGAAGGAGGCCAGCTGCGCCGGATTGGCCTGGATGCGGACGGCGGGTTTCTGGCCGCCGCTGATGCTCACCAGGCCCACGCCGGGAAGCTGGGAGATCTTCTGGGCCAGCCGGGTGTCCGCGAAGTCCTCCACCTTGGAGAGGGGCAGCGACTTGGACGTGAGGGCGAGCGTGAGGATGGGGGCGTCGGCGGGATTGGTCTTGCTGTAGATGGGCGGGTTCGGGAGGTCCTTCGGAAGGTAGGTGCCGGCCGCGTTCACGGCCGCCTGCACCTGCTGTTCCGCCACGTCGATGTTGAGGTCCAGCACGAACTGCAGGGTGATGATGGAGCTGCCGTTCGAGCTGGTGGAGGACATGCGGTTCAGGCCCGGCAGCTGGCCGAACTGGCGCTCCAGGGGCGCAGTGATGGCCGAGGCCATCACGTCGGGGCTGGCGCCGGGGTAGAAGGTCACCACCTGGATGGTGGGGTAGTCCACCTGGGGCAGGGCCGAGACCGGCAGCTGGCGGAAGGCCAGGACCCCCACCAGCAGGAGCCCCATCATCAGCAGGGACGTGGCGATGGGGCGGAGGATGAACGGGCGGGAGGGATTCACTTCGCAACCCTCGTCAAGGCTTGGCCTTGGCGTTCCCCGGGGCCTCGGGCCTGGCGACGCTCACCCTGCTGCCGGGCCGCAGCTTCTCCAGGCCGTCGGTGACGACCACCTCGCCGGCCTTGAGCCCGGATCCGAGGGCCGTGTCGTCGCCTTCGGTGGCCTGGATCGCCACGATCCGCATGTCCACGGTGCCGTCGGCCTTCACCACGTAGACGAAGGCGCCCTGCGGACTCTGCTGGAGGGCCGTCGTGGGCACGAGGACAGCGCCCTTGAGCGTGTCCACGAGAAGCCTGGCGTTCACGAACTGGTTGGGGAAAAGGGCCGCGTCGTCGTTGGAGAAGCGCGCCTTGAGGCGGACGGTGCCGGTGCCGGGATCGACCTGGTTGTCGATGGCCAACAGCTCACCCCGGGCGAGGCGCCGCTTCAGGTCGCGGTCGTAGGCCTCCACCGGGAGGCGGGCGCCCCTCCGGCTCTCGGCCAGCACGCGCTGGATGCTGTCGGCGGGGATGGTGAACACCACGTTGATGGGCTTCACAGGGGCGATGACCGCCAGGCCGTTCGCGTCGGAGGCGTGCACCATGTTGCCCGGGTCCACCAGCCGCAGCCCCACGCGGCCGGAGATGGGCGCCGTGATGCGGCTGTAGGTCAGGTTCAGCTTCGCGCTCTCCACCTGGGCCTGGTCAGCCTTCAGGGCGGCCTCGTACTGGTTCACCTGGGAGGTCTGGGCATCGAGCTGCTGCTGGGCGAGGATGCCCTGCCGGGCGAGGTCGTGGAACCGCGCCAGATCCATCTGGGCGTTCTTCGCGGCGGCCTGGTCCTTGGCCAGCTGGCCCTCGGCCTGCATGAGCTGGACCTGGAAGGGCCGCGGGTCGATCTGTGCGAGCAGGTCCCCCTGCTGCACCTGCTGGCCCTCGGTGAAGGCCACCCGCACGAGCTGGCCGTCCACGCGGCTGCGCACGGTGACGGTATCGAGGGCGGTCACGGTGCCGAGGCCGGTGAGGGTCAGGGGCATGTCCCCGGTCCGGGCCGTGGCGACGAGCACAGGAACCGGCCGGGAGGGGCCCTTGCCGGCGGCGTCGTCCTTCTTCCCGCGGAGGAGGAACAGGCCCGCCAACGCGGCCAGTCCAAGGCCGGCGAACCAGGCCCACCGGCGCCGCGTCGGGGCGGTGCCTTCGATCGGAAGGGAGGGATCGGTGCCGAGAGAATCCATGGGACATCCAAGAAGGGAGGGCGCGGCGGACGGCCCGCACGGAACGGGCATGCTATCGCATTTTGAGGTATGACCCGGTCCCTGTCATCCAGGTTGAGAAGGAACCTCCGGTGGGGCCGGAAGGGATCAGGCGGGCTGGACGCGGCCGGGTCCCCTGCCGCTGGCGACGGCGAAGAGGGTCTCCCAGGTCACGAAGGTTGGCATGGGCTTCCAATCGGACCAGGCGGCGGTGTCGAAGCTGGCGGCCAGCGCCCGGGGATCCTGGGTCGGGTGGGCCTTTACGTGGGCCTGGACGGCCTGCAGGAGATCCCGGTAGCGCAGCAGCGCATTCTTCCCGCACACCGGGCCGTGGCCGGGGATGAGCTTCGTGTCCTCGGGGATCCAGGAGGCCACCCAGACGATCTGGGCCACCAGGCCGTCGAAGCTGCCGCCGGACCCGGTGTCGATGAAGGGCAGGATGCCGTTGAAGAAGAGGTCGCCCATGTGGAGGACACGGGCGGCGGGAATCCCCACCATCACATCCCCGTCCGTGTGGCCGGGGCCGGCGTGGACGAGGTGGAGTGCGGTGCCGTCCAGGTGGATGTCCAGGCGGGCCTTCTCGGTGCTGTCCTCGGAGCCCAGGGCCAGTTCCGGCAGGCCGCCCCGCTTCGCGGGTTCCAGCTTGGCCTGCTCCGTCTCCATGCGCTTGAGGACATTCGTGTGGGCCACGATGGCCGTCACCACCTTCTCCAGGGCCGGGTTGCCGCCCACGTGGTCGGGGTGGGCGTGGGTGTTGATGAGGTACTTGATGGGCTTGTCGGTGACGGAGCGGACGGCGGTCAGGAGGCCAGGCACGAGCCGCTCGAACTGGTCGTCGATGAGCACCGCGTGCTTCGCGGTCACCACCAGCCCGATGTTCCCGCCCTGGCCAAATATGCAGTAGACGTTGTCGGCCACCTTCTCCACCCGGTGGACCCGGGCGGCGTTCTCTGCGGGGGCCGGCAATCGGTGGCGGGCGTGGGCGCCGAGGGAGAGGGGTACCAGGGCCGCAGGGATGAGCAGGGCGGGAAGGGCGCGCATGGGACCTCCGGTCGGGGTCGGGCGACCCCGGCTACAGATTGCCCACCTTCAACCGCCGCTGGGGTATCCGGGCGGGCCTGGGCAGTTCCTCCGCCAGGCTGTCCATGTTGGCGATCATCTGGGAGAGGCCCCGGCGCACGACGGTCTCCTCCTCCTCGCTGAGTCCATTCGACAGGCGCCCGCGGATCTCCGCGGAGATGCCCTCCAGGTCCCGGGCCGTGGCGGCCCCCTCGGGGGTCAGGCGGATGAGGATCCGGCGGCCGTGGGCCGGATCGGGCTCGCTGCGCAGCAGGCCGCGATCGCAGAGGGCCTTCACCACCCGGCTGGCGGTGGGATCGTCCATCCACACCTCCTTCGCCAGCAGATGCAGGGACTGGGGGCCCTTCCGGTTGATCACGAGCATGATCCAGTACTGCTGGGGGGTGAGGCCCAGGGGCGCCAGGCGGGCCCAGACCACCTGCTTGACCCGGCGGCGGGTGGCCGCCACCAGGAAGCCCAGGCCGACCTTGGTGAGGGGGGTGGGGGTCTGTTCTTGCATAAGCAACAAGGTGCGACCCATTGTCGCACCTGTCAACCGGGTTCCAGGGGGGGCGTCACCCTCCCTGCTTCCAGTAGGCCAGGTCTTTTTCCATGGGACCGGTCGTCGTCACAGGTGCCTTCCGGGCCCGGGCCAGGTGCAGGGCCCGCTCCATGAGGGCCTGGGCCTGGTTGCGCTGGCCGGCCTCGTGCAGCAGGCGGGCCTTCACCGCCAGGTTCGTGGGGTTCTCCTGCAGGGCCAGGGAATGGTCCGCCCAGGTGATGGCCTGGCTCAGGGGGATCGTCTCCTGGAGGCCGTATTCGGCCGCCTCGGCGTAGACCCGCCAGTCGTTGGGCCGCTGGGCGAAGAGGCGCTTCATCCGGGTGGCGACGATGCCCTCCACATCCACCTCCACCAGGAAGTTCACCTTCACCCGCTCCCACAGGAGCTGGATGTAGGCGGTGGAATCGCTGGTGGGATCCAGGGCGTAGGTGAGCCACTCGGTCTGGGGGCAGGTACGGGGCAGCACGTCGATCCGCAGGACGTCCTGGCGGGGGTCGTAGGCGAAGGCCCCCCACTGCTTCGCCTGGCGGTTCAGGATCACCGTCCAGGCCCCGCCCTGCCGGGGGATCATGAAGAGCGAATAGGTCCCGGCCTTCACCCCGTGGCCCTGGATCCGCACGGGATCGCTGAACCGGATGGTGGTGGCCTCGTTGGCCCCGGCCCGCCAGACCTGGTTGTAGGGGACGAGGCTGCCCCAGATGGGGCGGCCCCGCACGGCCGGCCGGTGGTAGTCGATGGCGATCACCGTGGTGCCGATGGTCTGCTGGACGCTGGCCCAGGGGCTGCGCTGGGGGAAGACGTAGTCGTCCGAGGCGCTGGCCGGCAGCGGCGGGGGCGCCGCCTGGATGGCGAGGACACCGAGGGACAGGACCAGCGCGGGGAAGGACAGGCGCATCGGGACTCCGGGAGGTGGCCCGATGATACCTGAAGGACTACTGGCCCCGGCTGGCGGTGCGCGCGCGGCCCTGGGGACGCCCGCCGGGGCGACCGGCCGGCCGGCCCGCGCCGCGGCCGCCCTGGCGGCCGTTCTCGATGGGCTGGGCGGGGATGCTGGGATCCGGCGCATAGCCTGTGACCACCTGCTTGGGAAGCTCCTTGCGGAGCAGCTTCTCGATGTCGCGGAGCAGCTTGTGTTCGTCCACGCAGACCAGGGAGGTGGCCTCGCCCTCGCTGCCGGCACGGCCCGTGCGGCCGATGCGGTGGATGTAGTCCTCGGGCACCTGGGGCAGCTCGTAGTTCACCACGTGGGGGAGCTGGTCGATGTCCAGGCCCCGGGCGGCGATGTCCGTGGCCACCAGCACCCGCACCGAGCCCTTCTTGAACTCCTCCAGAGCCTTGATGCGCTGGGGCTGGCTCTTGTTGCCGTGGATGGCCATGGAGCTGATGCCGTCCTTGTCGAGCTGTTCGGAGAGGCGGTTGGCGCCGTGCTTGGTGCGGGTGAAGACCAGCACCTGCTCCAGGCCGCGGCTCTGGATGAGGTGGGCCAGGAGGGCCCGCTTGCGCTCCCGGTCCACGGGGTGGACCACCTGCCGGACCAGCTCCGCCGCTGTGTTGCGGGGGGTGACTTCCACCAGGGCGGGGTTCTTCAGGAACGCGCCGGCCAGCTGCTTGATCTCGTCGGTGAACGTGGCCGAGAAGAGCAGGGTCTGCCGCTGGGTGGGGAGCAGGGCGATGATCTTGCGGATGTCGCGGATGAAGCCCATGTCGAGCATCCGGTCGGCCTCGTCGAGGACCACGATCTCCAGCTGGCTGAAGTTGAGGTTGCCCTGCTGCTGGTGGTCCAGCAGGCGGCCCGGGGTGGCCACGAGGATCTCCACGCCGGCCCGCAGGGCCTTGGTCTGGGGATTGATGTTCACGCCCCCGAAGATGGTGGTCGAGCGCAGGGGGATGTGGCGGCCGTAGGTGCGGACGCTCTCCTCCACCTGCATGGCCAGCTCGCGGGTGGGCGTGAGGATGAGGGCGCGGATGGGATGGCGCGCGGGCGAGGCCGAGGCGCTGGCGTGGTGCGACAACCGCTGCAGCAGGGGCAGGGTGAACCCCGCCGTCTTGCCGGTGCCGGTCTGGGCCCGGCCCATGAGATCCCGGCCCTCCAGCACGGTGGGGATGGCCTGGGCCTGGATGGGGGTGGGGGTCTCGTAGCCCTGCTCGCGTACGGCGCGCAGGAGCTCGGGCATCAGCCCGAGGGATTCGAAAGACATCAGGTGCTCCTGGTGGGGCCCGCCCGCGGAATCAGGGTTTCGGGGGCCCGGTCAGGGCATGGAAGGGAATTTCGGACTGAAAAGAGGCGGAGACCGGGGGTCGCCTGCGATCACGAAGTCCTTACCTTACCACGGTGGTCAGGATTTGGCCAACTGCAGGCCCCCGCCTGGATGCAGAGGGGCCTGCAGGCCTCCGTCCTTCCGCCTGGATCCCCTAGCGGCCGGCCGCCTTGGCCAGGGCCTGGGCCAGGTCGGCCTGGATGTCTTCCGCGTCCTCGATGCCCACGGAGAGGCGCACGAGGCCGTCGGTGATGCCCGCGGCCAGGCGGTCCTCCCGGGCCATGCCGGCGTGGGTCATGGAGGCGGGATGGCTGATGAGGGTCTCGACGCCGCCCAGGGAGACGGCCAGGCCCGCCAGCCTGACGTTGTCCATGAGGATGCGCCCCGCCTCCAGGCCGCCCTTCAGCTCGAAGGCGATCATGGATCCGAAGCCCGTCATCTGCCGCTTCGCCAGCTCATGCTGGGGGTGGCTGGGCAGGCCGATGTAGCGCACCCAGGCCACGGCGGGATGGGCCTCCAGCCACTTGGCCAGGGGCGCCGCGTTCTGCTCGGCCCGCTCCACCCGCAGGGCGAGGGTCTTCAGCCCGCGGCTCACCAGGTAGGCCTGGTGGGGGTCCATGTTGGTCCCCAGGTTGATCATCATGCTGCGGATTTGCTTGTGCAGGGCTTCCGTCTTCGCGATGACGATGCCGCCCACCACGTCCGCGTGCCCGTTGATGAACTTGGTGATGGAGTGCAGCACCACGTCCGCGCCGAGGTCCAGGGGCTTCTGCAGGTGGGGGCTGGCGAAGGTGTTGTCCACCACCAGGATGGCCCCGTTCGCGTGGGCGATCTCCGCGGCGGCGGCGATGTCCGTCACGGCCATGGCCGGGTTCGAGGGCGATTCCACATAGACCATGCGGGTGTTCGGCTTCATGGCCCGGCGCAGGCTCTCGATGTCCGTGGTGTCGAGGTAGGTGGATGCCACGCCGAAGCGGCTCAGGTGCTTCTCCATGAGGCCGCGGCTGGGGCCGTACACGGAATCCGTGCTCACCATGTGGTCGCCCGAGCTGAGGAGGGCGAGATACACGGTGCTCACGGCGCCCATGCCGCTGGCCATGGCCGTAGCCCCGAAGCCGTTCTCCAGCTCGGCCACGTTGCGCTCCAGGGCGGTGACGGTGGGGTTGCCGATGCGGGTGTAGATGTAGCCGTCGGCCTTCCCCGCGAACCGGTCGGCACCCTCCTGGGCGTTCCGGAAGGCGAAGGTGCTGGTCTGGTAGATGGGCGTGACCACGCTGCCGTGCTCGTCGTGGGGGATGCCGGCGTGGACCAGCTTGGTGTTGAAGCCGCTCTGGCGGGTGTCCATGGGGTCTCCTAGAGGTTCTTGAGGTTCGTGGCGAGATCGGCCAGGGGCCAGGTTTCCTGTTCCCCGGTGGCCATGCGCTTGACGGTGATCGTGCCGGCATCCAGCTCGCCGTCGCCCAGGATGAGGACGGTCCGGATGCCCGTGCGGTTGGCGGTGGTCATGGCCTTCTTCAGGGCGGCGCCCCGGGTCTCCAGCTGCACGGCCGCGCCCGCGGCCCACAGGCTGCGCGCCAGCCGCATGGCCTCGGCCGTGGCGCGGTCGCCCAGGGGGATGAGCAGGGCGGGGGGCTGGTGGGGTGCCTCCCCGCGGAGGGTCTGGCAGACCATGGCGAGGCGGTCCAGGCCGATGGCCCAGCCGAAAGCGGGGACGTCGGGCCCGCCCAGGTGTTTCACCAGCAGGTCGTAGCGCCCCCCGCCGAGGATGGCGCTCTGGGCGCCGATGTCGCCGCTGAGCACCTCGAAGGCGGTCTTGGTGTAGTAGTCCAGGCCGCGCACCAGCCGCGGGTCCTCCGTGAAGGGCACGCCCAGATCCTGCAGGATCTCCTTCAGCCGGGCGTGGTGCTTCTCGGAGGCCTCGTCGAGGAAGTCGGAGATGAGGGGATGGCCCTCCAGGGCCTTCTGGCAGGTGGGCACCTTGCAGTCGAGCACCCGCAGGGGGTTCTCCTCGATGCGGCGGTGGCAGTCGCCGCAGAACTGGGCCTCCCGCTCGGTGAAGAAGGCCCGGAAGGCGGCCTGGAAGGCGGGCCGGCTCTCCGGGGTGCCCACGGAGTTCAGGCTGAAGCTGAGCTTCTCCAGGCCCAGCTCCCGCAGGAAGTCGTAGAGCATCACCAGGCTCTCGGCATCGCTCTCGGGGGAGGCCACCCCGAAGCTCTCGGCGCCGATCTGCCAGAACTGCCGGTAGCGTCCCGTCTGCATGCGCTCGTACCGGAACTGGGGCCCGATGTAGTAGAGCAGCTGGGGATCGCTGGTCTGCAGCAGCTTGTGCTCGACCATGGCGCGCACCACGCCGGCCGTGTTCTCGGGGCGCATCACCACGTGGCGGCCGCCTTTGTCCACGAAGTCGTACATCTCCTTCTTCACGATGTCGGAGCTGTCGCCCACGGAGCGCTTGAAGACCTCCAGCTCCTCCAGGATGGGGGTGCGGATCTCCCGGTAGCCGTGGCGCTCGAAGCAGCGCCGGGCGGTTTCCTCGATATGCTGGAACCAGCGGAGCTCCGCTCCGAACAGATCCCGCATCCCCTTCACCGACTGGGCCATGATCCGACTCCCGAGCATCTTGCTCGCAACCTTCAGCCTACTGGCTTGGGCCGAGACCCCCAAGCCGGTCTCCCATCCACCCGCGCCCCGCCTCAAGATCATGCTGGACCCGGGCCATGGCGGAGACGACCGGGGCGCCCACGGTCCCAAGGGCCTGGCGGAGAAGGCGGCCGCCCTGGAGATCGCCCGGGCCGTGGCCGCCCGGCTGGAGGCCGCGGGCTTCCAGGTGGCCTTCACCCGGGACGACGACACCTTCATTCCCCTGTGGGACCGGGCCAAGCTGGCCAACGAGGACGGCGCCGACCTCTTCGTCAGCCTCCACCTCAACGCCGCCCGCGCCCGGGCCGCCCGGGGCTCGGAGGTCTACTTCCTCAGCCTGGGCCAGGGCGATGACGACGAGCTGGCGGCGGCGGAGAACGCCGGGGCCGGCATGGGGCCGACCGGGCCCAACCCGGACAGCGTGGTGGCCAGCATCCTCGACGACCTGGCCCAGAAGGCCTACCTCCAGGATTCCGAGCGTCTGGCCGTGGCCATCCAGAACCAGCTCAACCGGCTGGCCGGCATCAAGGAGCGGGGCGTCAAGCAGGCCCCCTTCATCGTCCTCCGCGGCGCCGCCATGCCCGCGGTCCTGGTGGAGACCGCCTTCATCTCCAACCCCCGGGAGGAGCAGAAGCTCAAGGATCCGAAGTTCGTGGCCAAGGTGGGAGACGCCATCGCCCAGGGCATCCGCCGGTATTTCGCCGCCGGCAACGGCACCGTCCGCCGCCGCGCCGTGGAAGGACCGAAGTAGGGCCCGGCTTGGACCGAAGCCGGAACGCCGTCATCAGGGAGGGCTTCAGTACTCGTAGCTCAGTTGGATTGAGCGTTGGCCTCCGAAGCCATTCCAGGGGAAACGGGAATGCACTCCGAATTTCATAAACCATCTGTTTACAGCACATGATTTATTTTAAATTCAAGCAAATTGCCACAAAACAACCTCGAAACAGACACGAAACGACCATATTTCTTCCGGGAATCCCGGCAAAGGTGGTGGAACATCAATCTTGATCAGGGCCTGGGCGCGGATCGTCCTGAGCACCAGGAGGCTCCGAATCCACAGAGGTGAGGGACACAACTCTCAAGTTGGGATTTGATCCGCAGGCCTGGTGAAAAGAACCGGCTGAAACCAATCGCGACGATGTCGCATTTGATGGGTGTCCGGCTTCGCCCCCGTTCCGGGTGGGCGGAAGCGACTCTGGCGCCAGCCTAGGAACCCACGGCGGGAGGTTCAGGGGGGATTCTGCCGGGCGTCTGTCCGGCCCCGGAGGGTCTTGGCATGAGGTCTATGGGGCGCGTTCAGAGGAAATCGCCGGAGGTATCAGGAGGAGTCTGATGGGAGAGGCACCCCACACCGGTGGACCCGCCAACAACGGTCCAGACCGCACAGGCCATGGCCAGGCAGGTAGGCCGGGATCCGAACCCGGCCAGCACCCACTTCCGGAAGGGCTGGCTGGAATCGAGGTCCAGCAGCGGCTTGCCCGGTACGGCTTCAACGAACTCCCGGAAACGGCCCGTCGTCCCCTGGTGGAATTCCTCTCCCACTTCTGGGGGCCCATCCCCTGGATGATCGAAGCCGCGGCGATCCTCTCCGCGGCGCTGCACCACTGGGCGGACTTCTCGATCATCTTCCTGCTGCTCCTGGCGAACGCCATCATCGGTTTCTGGGAGGAATTCCAGGCCGGGAACGCCATCGCCGCCCTCAAGGCCAACCTCGCCCTCAAGGCCCGGGTCAAGCGTGACGGCCAGTGGCAGGACATTCCCGCCCGCGAACTGGTGCCGGGTGACCTGATCCGGCTCCGCCTCGGCGACATCGTGCCAGCGGATGCGCGGCTTCTGGAGGGCGATCCCGTCGAGGTGGACCAGTCGGCGCTCACGGGCGAATCCCTGCCGGCCGTCCGAACACCGGGGGAGGCCGTCTATTCGGGCTCGATCGTTCGGCGAGGCGACATCGACGCCGAAGTCACCGCCACCGGGCGGGCCACCTATTTCGGCAAGACCGCGCAGCTGGTCGAGTCGGCCCATACCATCAGCCACTTCCAGAAGGCCGTTCTGAAGATCGGGGACTACCTGATCGCGATCGCGGTGCTCCTGGTCGCCGTGATTGTGGCGGTGGCGCTGTTCCGCGGCGACCGGCTCACCACCACGCTGCAGTTCGCGCTGGTGCTGACCATCGCGGCCATCCCCGTGGCCATGCCCACCGTGCTCTCGGTGACCATGGCCGTCGGCGCCCGCCTCCTCGCCCAGAAGAAGGCCATCGTCAGCCGGCTGGTCGCCATCGAAGAACTGGCGGGCATGGACGTACTCTGTTCCGACAAGACCGGCACCTTGACCCAGAACAAGCTGGCGCTCGGGCAGCCCTTCTGCCTGCCGGGGGTGGATCCCGGCGACGTCGTCCTCGCCGCCGGACTCGCCTCCCACGCCGGTTCGGGGGATGCCATCGACCAGGCCATCCTCTCCGGGCTGGACCACCCCGAGGCGCTGGCTCCCTTCGAGGTGATCCGCTTCCAGCCCTTCGACCCCGTCGGGAAGCGGACGGAGGCCACCCTGCGGGGGCCGGATGGCGCGACCTTCAAGGCCAGCAAGGGAGCCCCCCAGGTCATCCTCACCCTGGTGGGGGAGGCCAGCGGCCTGGCGGCGGAGGTGGGGAAGGCCATCGAGGGCTTCGCCGCCCGGGGCTTCCGCTCCCTGGGGGTGGCCCGGACCGACGATCGAGGGCAGTGGCGGTTCCTGGGCGTGCTGCCCCTGTCGGACCCTCCCCGGGAGGACTCCGCCGCGACGCTCGCCAGCGCCAAAGCGATGGGCGTGCGGGTGAAGATGGTGACGGGCGACCAGGTGGCCATCGCCAAGGAAGTGGCCCGCCAGGTCGGCCTGGGCACAGAGGTGCTTGATGCCGGCCTGTTCGCCGACACGGCCCACCACCTCGGCGGTCAGCTGGACGCGGCCATCGAGCGCGCGGACGGCTTCGCCCAGGTCTTTCCTGAGCACAAGTACCACATCGTCGAGGTGTTCCAGAGGCATGGGCATATCACAGGCATGACCGGCGACGGTGTCAACGATGCCCCGGCCCTCAAAAAGGCCGATGCCGGCATCGCAGTCTCCGGGGCCACGGACGCCGCGCGCGCCGCGGCGGACATCGTGCTGCTCACCCCGGGGCTGTCCGTCATCATCGACGCCATCCGGGAGAGCCGGAAGATCTTCCAGAGGATGAACAGCTACGCCATCTACCGCATCGCCGAGACGATCCGTGTGCTGCTGTTCATGACCCTGTCCATCCTCATCTTCAATTTCTATCCGGTGACGGCCGTGATGATCGTCCTCCTGGCCCTGCTGAACGACGGCGCCATCCTGACCATCGCCTACGACCACGTGAATCCCTCGCCTCAACCTGAGGCCTGGAACATGCCCCGGGTGCTCGGCATCGCCTCGGTCCTCGGTCTGGTCGGAGTGGCCGCATCCTTCGGCTTGTTCTACCTGGGCGAACGAGTGTTCCACCTCGACCGTGGCGCCATCCAGACGCTGATCTACCTGAAGCTCTCGGTGGCCGGGCAGCTCACCATCTTCGTCACCCGGACCCGCGGCCACTTCTGGTCCACCCGTCCCGCCACGGTGCTGCTGGCCGCCGTGGTCGCCAACCAGCTCGTGGCGACCCTCATCGCAGTCTTCGGATTCGGGCTCATGACCCCGATCGGATGGGGTTGGGCGCTGGGTGTCTGGGGCTACGCCCTGGCTTGGTTCTTCCTCAACGATTTCATCAAGTTGGGTGCCTATCGAATCCTGGATGCGAACCGCCCCGTGCTCGCGCATTGACGTAAAGGAGAACGCATGAGTAGTGACCTTTCCCTCGGGACCTTGGCTGGGAAGAGCCCGCTTGACCATTGCCTCACCTACATCTCCACTCAGCTCGATCCGCGGAGGCGCCAGGGCGAGGCCCAGGCTCCCCAGCCTTCCGGGCCCGCGGTGACGATCTCCTACCAGACCGGGTCGGGCGCCCACGATATCGCGATCCAGCTCGCGGACCTCCTGAAGGCCCGGTCGTCCTCGAACGCCGAGCCCTGGACAGTCTTCGACCGGCAGCTCGTGGAGAAGGTGCTTGAGGAACACCATATGTCCCAGGCCCTGGCAAAGTACATTCCCGAGGATCGCCAGTCCTCCCTCCGGCAGGTCATGGACACCATGTTCGGCGTGATCCCCTCCGCTTGGGACATGGTTCCGAAAATCGCCGAGACGGTGCTGGACCTTGCGGACGCAGGGCATGTGGTCCTGGTGGGGCGCGGCGCGAACTTCATTACGGCCAGCCGGCCGAACGTGTTCCATGTCCGGTTGATGGGTTCCATTCCGAGGCGGATCCAGCGGGTGCAGGACCGGGAGCACCTCTCCCACGAGATGGCCGCGAAGGCGGTCACCGAGGAGGATCGGGCACGAGGGCGGTACGTGAAGGCCCATTTCGGCGAAGGCATCGAGGACGACCTCCTCTACCACCTCGTCCTCAACACTGACCGCATGTCCATCGAGGCCGCCGCCGGGCTGATCGCCGACGGGGCCCGGAGGTGTTTCCCCGCCGTCTTCCCTTGAACCCTCTCATCCAGAGCCATCGGGTCACACATTGTCGGGCCGATCGCGGCTTGGATGCGCGGGGCTCCCCTTCAGGATGGCTCCCGCTGAGACGGCTCGAGGTGGACGACCCGCTGGGGGAATGGGATGTCGATCCCCGCAGACCGCAGACGGAGCAGAATCTCGCGGTTGAGGCGACTCTGAAGCACAGCCGGTTGGTCGGTGTAAGTCTCGGTCCAGTAGCGTAGGCGGAACTGGAGGGCGCTGTCGCCGAAGGCCTCGAACAGGACGTCCGGAGGGGGATCCGCCAGGATGCCCACTTCGGCACGGGCGATGTCCAGGAGGAGGGAGGACACGAGGTCGGGATCGGCCGTGTAGGCCACTCCGATCGGCACTGAGAACCGAACCTTTCGATTGACCTGGGTCCAGTTAGTGACCTTCCCCGTGATGAAGTCGGCGTTGGGAACGATCACATCGATGTTGTCGTTGGTGACGATGATGGTGCTCCGGAAGGAGATCCGGGCAACGGCGCCCACCACCTCGCCGGCCTGGATTCGGTCCCCGATCTTGATGGGGCGCTCCATGAGGATGATGATCCCCGCCACGAAATTCTGGATGATGTTCTGGAGGCCGAAGCCCACTCCGAGGCTGAAGGCGCCCGCGACCACCGTGAGCGGGGAGAGGTCCAGGCCCGCCAACCTCAGCAGCAGGAGAACCCCTAGCAGCCAGAAAAGGTAGGTCCCGATGGTGATGACTGCATGACCCGTACCGGGCTGCAGGCCGCGCCGGCTCAAGCTGGACTCGAATCGGTTCCGCGAGCCCTGGAGGACCCAACCGGCGAGCAGGAGGGCCACGATACCGAGGAGGAGGTGGATCCAGGTCGGGGCGGAGGCGAGGTGTGGCATCGTGGCCCTCGTGGCAGGTGGTGGGGCTCCCGGGAAGGGGCCTTGCAGGGCGGGGAACATCAGTCTGGATCTTGCCGCAGTTTCCCGGCTTACGACGAAGCTGAGGTGGAACCCTTGAAGGAATTGGCCGGGCCCTCTTGAAATGGCCGGTGAATTTCCCAATCTGGGAAGGTTCCTTCTTTTCGAGTACAGGGCCTCGCGGGTTTTCGTGCCAAGGGGGTCATTCAGGACCAGGAGATCAGTCAAGGGTGCCATGCGAGTCGCATGGCAGGCTCCGGGAAGGTCGGGCCGCCTCCCCCTTGAAAGAGAGATCATCAGGTGGGACTGGGCACCTCCGAGGGACTCCGCCACGCGTCCATGCCGCTCCCTGGATCGCGGCTGCGTGGGAGCGGGCCAGCACCCTTCCGTCTGGGCGGCTGACACCGGAGGGCCTTCCGCCTGGCGCGGGGGGGATCAATGTCGGACTTCTACCAGACAGGGGTGGTCGCGACCCTCCATCGACTTGTGCCGAGAGGTCACGAGGGCCTGGAGGAGGAACTGGCGGTCTACGCGAAGCAGCGGCCCACCGCTCTGGTCCTGCCTGCCCTGTATGCCGAGTTCGAGGGGCCGGCACTGGGAAGGATCCTCGAGGAACTCCGGCATGTACCCTACCTGGGTCAGATCATCTTCACCATCAGCGGGGCAGATGAAAGCCAGTTCAAGCAGACCCGAGCCATGGCCTCGATCCTTCCGCAGGAAGTCTCCTTCATTTGGAACAGTGGTCCTCGGGTTCAGGCGCTCTACCGGAAACTCGAGGAGAACAACCTGCCCGTTGGGGGAGACGGGAAGGGACGGTCCTGCTGGATGGCCTACGGCTACGTCCTGGCCACGCACAAGAGCGATGTCATCGCCCTGCACGATTGCGACATCCTGACCTTCGACCGGGAGTTCCTGGCCCGCCTCTGCTACCCGGTTGTCAATCCGAACATCAACTTCGAGTTCTGCAAGGGGTATTACGCCCGGGTGACGGACCGGATGCATGGCCGGGCGACTCGGCTGCTGGTGACTCCGCTCATCCGCTCCCTAGAGCGGATCCTGGGGTACCTTCCGTTCCTGGTGTTCCTGGACAGCTTCCGGTACCCGCTGGCCGGGGAGTTCTGCATGGAGGCCGACCTGGCGCGGGTGAACCGGATCCCCGGGGACTGGGGGCTGGAGATCGGCGTGCTGGCGGAGATCCATCGGAACTGCTCGGTCAAGCGGGTGTGCCAGGCGGAGCTCTGCGATGCCTACGAACACAAGCATCAGGCGTTGTCCCAGGACGATCCCAGCAAGGGGCTCATGAAGATGGCCATCGACATCTGCAAGACCCTCTTCCGGACGCTGTCAGCGGAAGGTGCGGTGCTGGACACGGGGGTGTTCAGGACGCTCCAGTCTCGGTACATCCGTGAGGCGGAAGACACGATCACCCGCTATCACGCAGACGCACTCATTGATGGATTGCAGTTCTGCCGGCATGCCGAGGAAGTCGCCGTGGAGACCTTCTCGAGGGCCTTGCGCATCGCGGCGGACGCCTTCCTCGAGGATCCCCTGGGGCAGCCATTGATCCCCAACTGGAACCGGATCACCGCAGCCCTTCCAGAGTTCCTGGAGGAGCTTCGGCTCGAGGTGGACCAAGACAACCGGTGAGACCCGCGATGCCCCCCCCCTTCGACCTCTTGTTCACGGACCTGGACGGCACCCTGCTGGAGGAGCGGACCTATTCCTTCGAGGCCGCGAGGCCTGCCCTGGCGCGGATCCATGCGTTCGGCATCCCCCTGGTCATCTGTACGAGCAAGACCTTTGCAGAGACCCTCCCGCTCCTAGAGAAGCTGGGTACAGGTGGCCCCCTCATCGTCGAAAATGGCGGCGCCATCTATGCCAGGCCGGGCCTGCGCGGCATCGGCGCCCCGCCCAGCGCGGGCCCCGGAGGCTGGGAGCGGTTCGGCCTCGGGATGCCCTACCCCAGGCTCGTGGAGAGCCTGCAAGCCATTCGGGTCCAGCTTCACCTCACCCTGACCGGGTTCTCGGATCTGACAGAAGAAGAAGTTGCGGAAGCCTGCGGACTCACCCTCGAAGAAGCCCGTCAAGCCAAGGCGCGAGAATTCGACGAGCCCTTTTCCATTGGGCAGGAGGCTCCCGGGGACCTCGCGCGGATCGAGGACTTGGCCAGGGCCAGGGGAACGACGGTCCACCGGGGGGGGCGCTTCCACCACCTGACCGGACCCACCGACAAGGGGCAAGCGGCTGGGATCCTGCTGCGGACCTTCGCGCGTTCCGGGGCCCCCGTCCGCAGCGTCGGGATCGGGGACAGCCCCAACGATTTATCGATGCTGTTGGCTGTGGACAACCCTGTGATCGTCCAGCGCCCCAGCGGACAGTGGGATCCGATGCTGGTGGAGCGCCTTCCCTGGGCCCTCCGCGCGGCGGGGATCGGACCCGAGGGCTGGAACCGCGCGGTTCTCTACCTGCTGCAGAAGGGAGACTGAACGATGGGCGGCGGCTTGCTCCCGGATGCCGACCTCATGGAGAGGCTCGAAGGGATCGGGAGCGTGGATCTCCTGGTCGGGATCCCCAGCTTCAACAATGCGACGACAATCCAGGGGGTCGTCCGCGCCATCCAGGCCGGCGTGTTGAAGTTCTTCCCGCAACAGAGGACCCTCATCGTCAACTCGGATGGTGGCTCCACGGACGGGACCCGGGAAGCCGTGCTCGCCGCGACGGTGGACAACACCCAGGCCCTGGTCGTTGCCCACCCGCTCTTCCCCGTCCACCGGATTGTCACGCCGTACCACGGCATTCCCGGCAAGGGGAGCGCCCTCCGCACCATCTTCCTGGCGGCCCATCACCTCCATGCCTCGGCCTGCGTGGTGGTTGATGCGGATCTCCGGAGCATCACGCCCGCCTGGATGGACTGCCTGGCCAGCCCGATCCTCCACGGCGGGTTCGATTTCGTCGCGCCCTTGTACCTGCGCCACAAGTTCGACGGGACGATCACCAACAACATCGTCTATCCCCTGACCCGCTCACTCTACGGCCTCCGGGTGCGCCAGCCCATCGGTGGGGATTTCGGCCTGTCGGGACGGCTGGCGGGGCACTACCTGAGCCAGGATGTCTGGGATTCGGATGTGGCGAGGTTCGGCATCGACATCTGGATGACCACGACGGCCATCGCGGACGGCTACAAGGTTTGCCAAGCCTTTCTGGGCGCGAAGATCCACGACGCCAAAGATCCGGGCGTCCACCTCGCCAGCATGCTCCAGCAGGTGATGGGATCCTGCTACGACCTCATGGTGAGCCGGGCGGGCCAGTGGAAGGGGCGCCGTGGATCGAGGCCGGTCCCGCTCTTCGGGCTCGAACACGCCGTGGGTCTGGAACCGGTTCCGGTGGACCAGGCTCGAATGGTCAGGATCTTCCGGTCGGGCCTGGACGACCTGACGCCCCTCTGGGCTTCGGTGCTCCGCCCATCGGTCCTTCAGGAACTCCGTGATGCGGCGGCGGAACCCCACCGCGCTCCATCCCTCTCCTCGAGGCTCTGGGTGCGGATCCTACATGACTTCTCGCTGGCCTACCGGGACCGGCCGGTGGACCGCTCCCACCTCCTGCAATCCCTCACCCCCCTCTACCTGGGGCGGGTAGCGACCTTCATGAGCGAGGCCGAGACGGCGGATGCCGAAGGCGTGGAGGCGATCCTGGAGCGGCAGTGCCTCGATTTCGAGGACTTGAAACCTGAACTGGAGGATCTCTGGGAGAGGTCCAGGAGGCAGCCATGATCGACGCCATGCTCGAAAGCCTCACGAGGGTTTGGCACACCTTCCTCGCCAGGCTGCTCTTCTTCACCCCGAGGCTCCTGGCTGCGCTGGTGGTGGTGCTGGCGGGCTGGGTGCTCGGTATGGTCCTCCGGGGAATTCTGCGCCGCGTGCTCAAGGGCGGCGCGTTCGATGCCTGGGTCGACCGCATCGGCTTGGCCTTCCTGCTGCGGCGATCGGGCTGGCCCATCCCCACCGCAGCCTTTTTGGCCGGGGTGGTGTACTGGGGGATCCTGGCGACTTCCGTCATGTTCTCGCTCATGGCCTTCGAGATGCCGCTTCTGGACCGCATGGCCACGGAATTCTTCCTGTTCCTGCCCAAGCTCGGGGTGGCGCTGGTCATTCTCGGGCTCGGCCTGATGTTCTCCGGATTCCTATCCCGCGCGGTCCTCCTGGCCTCGGTCAATGCCGAATTCCCCGTCCCGAGGGTGGTCGCCGGCGCGGTCCGGCTGCTGGTCATCATGCTTAGCTCGGCCATGGCCCTCGAGCAGGTCGGCATCGCCACCACCATGGTGGGGGTGGCGTTCGGCATTGCGTTTGGTGGCGTCATGCTTGGGCTTGCCCTGGCCTTCGGAATCGGAGGGCGGGACCTGGCCCGGGACCTTCTCCGGAAGGGGTCGCGGGGAGAATCCGAAAGGGAGGATCTCGGCCGCCACATGTGAAACCTCCTGGCATCGGCGGTCGCAAGCGACCTTCGAACCGGCCAAGACGCCGCCCTTCTCGTCGAACGATTCTGGAATCCATCGCCCATGGCCTTCCTGACTTCGGATCCCTTCGCATCCACCTTGCTCCTGCTCGCGCTGTTGTGGCTGGTTGCCAAGCTCGGAGGAGAGATCTCATCCCGGCTGCACCTTCCCGCCGTGGCCGGAGAGCTGGGAATGGGGATCGTCCTGGTGACCCTGCATCAGAGGTTTCCCCTGCTGCCGGATATCTCCCATTCCCCCGAGGCGGTGGTCCTGGCGAACTTGGGCGTGGTGGTGCTGATGTTCGTGGTCGGACTGGAATCCACGGTGCCCCAGATGGTGAAGGTGGGCCTTGCCTCCCTTCGCGTGGCCCTCCTAGGCGTGCTGCTACCCATGGGTTTCTGCCTCCTCGGAACTCGGTTACTCGTGCCGGCCGTGGGGTCCTGGACCGGTGATCTCTTCATCGCGGCATGCCTGAGTGCCACGTCCATCAGCATCAGTGTCCAGGTGCTCCGGGAGCGGAAGGCCGATGGCTCCCCTGAGGGCCGGGTCATCGTCGGAGCGGCTGTGATTGACGATGTGCTGGGCCTCCTGGTCCTCGTCGCGGTCAGCGCCCTGGTGACGGCCTCCGGAAGCGCAAACGCCCTGCCCTGGGGCGCACTCGGGTACGAGATGCTCCTCGCCCTGGGATTCCTGGCCCTGGCCTTGAGTCTGGGGCGGATGATGACGTCCGTCCTCTTCAGGATCGCCAGCCGGCTCAGAGGCGAGCAGTTGCTGCTCCCCATCGCCCTGGCCTTCGCCTTCCTCCTGGCCTATCTCGGGAACCAGGCGGGACTGGCACCCATCGTGGGGGCCTACTCGGCCGGCCTGATCCTCGAGCCCGCCCACATCCGTCTCCTGGAGGAGAGGGAGGCCCATGGGCTCAAGGATCTGCTTAGACCGCTCGTCGTCATCCTGGCCCCTCTCTTCTTCATCCAGATGGGCTCCAACGTGGATCCGACGGCCCTGGTATCCTCATCGGCCCTCCGCCTGATGCTTGTGCTGACGGTCCTGGGCATTCTCGGCAAGTATCTGGCGGGATTCTCGGCAGGGAAGGGCCTCCGCGCCAGCGTGGTGGGATGGGGCATGGTCCCACGGGGCGAGGTGGGGCTTATCTTCGTGGCCGTGGGCGCGACGCTGACAACCCCGGAGGGTTCCCTGCTTCCTCCGGAGGTCAGGGCGGGGGTCATCGGCGCCCTGCTGCTTACGACTCTGGCGGGGCCTGTAGGCCTCTCCCGGGTCCTACTGGATAAGGACGGTGAACGGATGGTACAGGGCGAGGCTGAACTCAAGTACAAAAAGTCACATCCCCCCGATTCCAGACGAGAAGGGAGGAATTCATGAGATCGCCAAGAATCCTTGCTTTTGTACTCGCTGGAGGAGAGGGGAAGCGGCTCCACCCTCTCACGGCCGATCGCTCGAAACCTGCTGTGCCCTTCGGAGGCAGATACCGCATCGTGGACTTCGTCCTGAGCAACCTGGTCAACTCTGGTATCCAGGCCATCTTCCTCCTTGTTCAGTACAAGTCCCAGTCTCTGATCGAGCATGTGGACCAGGCCTGGGTGTTCTCGCCCCTACTTCCGGACCAGTTCGTGACCGTCGTCCCGGCTCAGATGCGGGAAGGCCCTGAGTGGTACCAGGGAACGGCCGATGCGGTGTTCCAGAATCTCAACCTGATCGAGCGTCATGCCCCGGATCTGGTGGCCGTGTTCGGAGCAGACCATGTCTACCGGATGGATATCCAGCAGATGGTGGATATTCACGAAACCAGGGGGGCCGATGTGACGGTCGCGGCCATTCCGTTCCCTCTGGGAAAGGCCTCGAACTTTGGGGTCATCGAGACGGAGGAAACGGGTCGAGTGATCGGATTTCAGGAGAAACCCCGGCAACCAAAGCCCATGCCAGGAAGCCCCTCCCAAGCTTTTTGTTCCATGGGGAATTACCTCTTTGATCGGGACGTCCTTGTCAACGCTCTTCGCGATGCGCGGGAGCGTGGCGAGTCGGATTTCGGCCATCACATCCTCCCACGCCTTCGGCGAACCCACCGGGTCTACGCCTACAACTTCATGGACAATGTCGTTCCTGGAATCAGGGATTACGAAGAGAGGCACTATTGGCGTGATATCGGAACCCTGGAGGCCTACTTTGCGGCCAACCAGGATCTGGTCGGAAAGGAGCCGGTCTTCAACCTCTACAACGCGCGCTGGCCAGTCTACTCCAGTGTCTACCAAGGCCCTGGCATGCGCTTTGTGGAAGGAAGCATCACCAATAGCCTCGTGGGAGCAGGAACCCTAATCAAGGGCGGTCATGTCAGGAGTTCGGTCATTCGTCAGGAGGTGGTCATCGAAGCAGGTGCTGATGTTGAGGAATGCGTGGTCATGGACCGGACTGTCATCCGCGAAGGGGCCCGGATGAGGAGGGTCATCGTGGATCAGTTCAACACCATCCCCGTTGGTGATCGCATCGGCTTTGACGTAGAGCAGGATCGGGAACGGTTTCACGTTACCCAATCCGGGATCATAGTCGTTCCCAAAGGACGGCAGTGGAACGACCTCAACAGCTATTTTTAAGCCTCAGGCCGCCACGCGCGATCGCCCTGGTGATGCCAACCTTCGCCTCTTGGCTGCGCGAGACCCGATGGGAGAAGTGGACCTACTGGCGGTGGCGGATCGGGCCCGTGATCTCCGCCATCCTCGATTTCTTCGCCAAGGCGACTGTGATGTACCTCTTCATCATCAAGGGCGTCGGATCGCTGCTGAAGCGCCAGGATGGCCAGGCCTCCGGTACCTCCTACCGGATCTGCCCCTTCTGCCGGGAGTCTATCCATCCCGAGGCCATCCGCTGCCGGTTCTGCGGTGCGGAGGCCCCGCCGGTCGCGGCCACGGAGCCTCGGACGGGGTAGGCCGGACCCGGGTGGGCATCGTGGTTTCCCTCCTGGGTGGGAGTACCATCTAGCCACTGCTCCTTCAGACAGAGGGGTTTTCCATGCCCACACTCCGGAACCTTCTCCGGCTCCCCGTTTTCCTGGGATGGATGCTGCTGGCGCCCTTCGTACGAGGACAGGGCGACCCTATGGCGCCGAAGGCAATCCCACCCGGGGCGGGGGTCCAATACCACGGGCAGGAGCTCTTCCGGGTGCAAACAGGGCTGGGGGCCTTCACTGCCGCAGAGCGGGCCAAGGCCCTGGAGGTTCGGCTCACAGAACTGGAAGGGAACCCCTTCCGTCCGTTGCCCCCGTTGCGGGTCGTCATGGAAGGGGATGAATCAGAGGTGGTGGCCGGGGATCTTCCGCTGTTCACGGTCACGGAGGGTGATGCCCGGGCCGCTGGGATGTCCAGGGCAGCTCTGGCACAGGCCCGACTGGAATCAGTCCAGGGGGCCCTCGTCCAGCATCATCCGTTGAATCGCCTGAAAGCCCTGGCTCTGGGGCTCCTGCTGGCCCTCTCGGTGACCCTGGGAGCTTGGCTGGTCTTCTGGCTGGTGCGCAGATGGTTCCGTCTGCTGAGAAGCCGCCTAGAGACCCATGCGGTGGCCTGGATGGGAAGGTTGAGGCTTCAGGAACTCGAACTGGTGACAGAAGACCGCGCCCGGAGTCTCCTGGCGTTCCTCGGCCGGAGCGTGGAGATCCTGATCCAGCTTGCGTTCGGGTACCTCTACCTGAGCTTCCTGTTCAGCCTCTTCCCGTGGAGTCGGGGGCTGGCCCAGCGCCTGTTCCTGGTCGTGCTGGGGCCGGTTCTGAGGGCGGGCCGAGCAGTGTTGGACTACCTTCCGAACCTGTTCTTCCTGCTCATCATCCTTGTCGGGGCCCGCTACTTATTGCGTCTCCTTCGGCTGGTGTTCGGCGCGATCCAGAGCGGAAAACTGAGGATCTCAGGCTTCCACCCCGAGTGGGCGGACCCCACCCTCAAACTCTGCCGGATCCTGGTGCTGGCCTTCACCCTGGTGCTGGCCTTCCCCTACCTGCCTGGGTCGGATTCGGAAGCCTTCAAGGGCGTGAGCCTATTCGTGGGCGTGATCTTCAGCCTGGGCTCCTCCGGAGCCATGGGGAACCTGATCGCCGGGATCCTGATCACCTACATGCGTCCCTTCCGCCTGGGCGACCGCGTCCAGATCGGCGACACGGTAGGCGATGTCATCGAACGCACGGCGCTTGCCACCCGGCTCCGCACCATCAAGAACGTGGAGGTCAGCGTGCCCAACACCACGATCCTGGCGAGCCAGGTGCACAACTTCTCAGCGTGCGCCCAGGAGCGTGGCCTCATCCTGCACAGTACGGTCACCATCGGCTACGATGCGCCCTGGCGCACCGTGCATGCCCTGCTCATCGAGGCGGCCCGCGCCACGGAGGGCATCCTGGTCGATCCACCGCCGTTCGTATTCCAGACCAGCCTCGACGACTTCTACGTCTCGTACCAGATCAACGCCTTCACCCGCGACGCAAACCGCATGGCGGACCTGCAGTCCTGCCTCCACCAGAACATCCAGGAGGCCTTCAACTTGGGTGGCGTGGAGATCATGAGCCCGCACTACCGGGCGCTCCGGGACGGAAACGCCTCGACGATTCCGCCCGGGAACCTGCCGGGGGACTACAAGGTCCCAGCCTTCCGGGTGGAGTTGGATCCCCCTGGAGGACTCCCTCAGCCCGGGTTGGGTGATTGACGAGTCTGGAGTCGAGGGCAGGGAAGCCCCTTCAATCAAACCGCCATAGGATTCGTCCCTCGCTGTGCCAGGAGGGCCGACCACTGTAGGAGGGGATGGGCCGATTGAGCAGGGTCCTTCCCAGCACCCACTGCAGTCGGGTGGAGGCCTCTCCCCCCAGGCCATGGGGTAGCCCTGGCCAGGGATCTCGCGCTAGGATGTGAGTCGAGGGGCGATTGCCAGGGTTTTGCCAGGAGAATAAAACGCTGCCGGTATCGGACTTGTCCTTATTTTTTATGCAGATAAGCAATAAATTTAATCATTTCATTAAAAGTACCCGTAGCTCAGTTGGATAGAGCGTTGGCCTCCGAAGCCAAAGGTCGCTGGTTCGATTCCAGTCGGGTGCACCAGTCAAACCCCTGAAACCCAATGGTTTCGGGGGTTTCCCTTTTGCAGCCGGAGATGCCGGGGCGTCCCCTGCGAGGGGCCCCTATCGGACTCCGGTGGCGATCAGCTGCAGGAGGAACCTGGCGGCGAAGGCCCGGCCTTCGGAGGTGAAGGCGAGGGTCACCTCGAAGGCCTGCTTGCCGTCCTGGATCCGCAGCCGGTAGGGCTTCCGGGTGAGGGTCGCCATACGGTCGGGGGTGATGCGCCACTTCAAGAGGGTCAGGCCGGCCAGGTCCTCCGTCTGGATGGTTTCCGTGGAGTCGTCCGTGAACGCGCCCTGCCAGGCCGGTTCGCCCTCCCGTCGCGGGACCCTGAGGATGCAAAGGTGCTGTTCCGGCTGGCCGTAGGCCACAAGCTCACCGGTGAGGCGCGGGCCGTCTGGCTGCGTGTGCGGGTGGACCGCCGGACTGCAGGCCAGAACGAGGCCCAACACCAGGAGCCAGGACCACGCGGTTCGAGCCTGTGCCATCGAAGGGCCCTTCCCGGGGAGTCGCCCCTCCATCCTACCGGCGGTCCCGCAGGGCCGTCCGGACGGCTTCCAGGAGGGCATCCGGGGCGATGGGCTTGGTGCATACGCGGTGGGCCCCCAGGCGCAGCAGGCTGGCCTCCATGTCCTCGGTCCGGAAGGCCGTGAGCACGATGGCGGGGAGCCGGGGGTTGACCTTCCGGGCCAGGCGGACCACGGTGGCGCCATTGCAGCCCGCCATGGAGAAGTCCGTGAGGAGCAGATCGGGCGCCGAGTCCTGGATGCGGTCGAGGATCTCCCCGGCGCCCGAGGGGAGCCATTCCTCCACGTCGAAGCCGCCCTTCTCCAGGGAGCGGCGCAGGTAGGTCCGCATCATCTGGCAGTCGTCGATCACCATCACCTTGGGCATGCCTCCATCTTCGGCAGGCGCCCCGGGAAGATCAGGGTTTCCCCCGAACGGTGGCAAGCCGGGGGCCCAACGGGCGTCCGGGGCCCACGAAAAAGGGGGGCGTTGACCGCCCCCCCTTTCCGCTGTCGCAGACACGCTGCTACTTGGTGTTCAGTCCCCGGGCCGCTTCGAGAGGTTCGACGCTGGGGTCGGCGCCGCGGAAGGCGCGGTACATCGCGGCCATGTCCTCCGTGCTGCCGCGGGACAGGATCATCTTCCGGAACCGGTCGCCGTTGGCGCGGGTGAGGTCGCCGTGGGCCTTGAACCAGGCGTAGGCATCGTGGTCCAGCACCTCGCTCCACAGGTAGGCGTAGTAGCCGGCGGCGTAGTCGCCGGTCCAGATGTGGGCGAAGTAGGGGGTGTGGTAGCGGGGCGGGACCTGGGACAGATCCAGGTGGAAGCCCTTCAGGGCCTGGTCCTCGAAGGCCTGCACGTCCTTGACCTGCTCGGTGGCGGGCAGGGTGTGCCAGGCCATGTCGAGCAGGGCGGAGGCCAGGTACTCGGTCAGGGCGTAGCCCTGGTTGAAGGTGCGGGCCTTCCGGATCTTCTGCACCAGCGCCTCGGGCATGGGCTTCCCGGTGCGGTAGTCCTTGGCGTAGTGGGCGAACACCTGGGGCTGGAGGGCCCAGTTCTCGTTGAACTGGGAGGGGAACTCCACGAAGTCGCGGGGCACGTTGGTGCCCGCGAGCAGGGGGTACTTCACGTTCGAGAGCATGCCGTGCAGGGCGTGGCCGAACTCGTGGAACATGGTGGTCACGTCATCGAAGCTGAGCAGGGCGGGCTGGCCGGCTGCGGGCTTGCTGAAATTGCAGACGTTGTAGACCGCGGGCTTGGTCTTCAGCAGGCCGGACTGGTCCACGAAGCTGTCCATCCAGGCGCCGCCGGACTTGTTGTCGCGCTTGAAGTAGTCGGCATAGAAGAGGGCGAGGGGCTTCTTGTCGGCGTCGAAGACCTCGAACACCCGCACGTCAGGCTGGTAGACGGGGATGTCCTTGCGCTCCTTGAAGGTGAGGCCGTAGAGCTTGTTGGCGGCGTAGAAGACGCCGTCCTGCAGCACGCGGTTGAGCTCGAAGTAGGGCTTGATCTGGGCCTCGTCCAGGTCGTACTCGGCCTTGCGCACCTGCTCGGCGTAGAAGTCCCAGTCCCAGGGCGCGAGCTGGAAGCCGCCGCCCTGCTGGTCGATGAGGGCCTGGATCTTCGCGGCCTCGGCCCGGGCCTTGGCGGTGGCGGCGGGCACCAGCGAGGTCATGAGCTTCTCGGCGGCCTCGGGGGTCTTCGCCATCTGGTCGTACATCGCATAGGTGGCGAAATCCTTGCAGCCGAACAGCGCGGCCTTCTCGGCCCGGACCTGGGCCAGACGCAGGTCGATGGCACGGGTGTCGTCGGCGTTGCCCAGGCTGGCGCGGTCCACGGAGGCCTTGAAGAGGCGCTCGCGGACGGCGCGGTTCTCGAGGGAGGCCAGGGCGGGCTGCTGGGTGGTGTTCTGCAGGGTGAGGAGGAACTTGCCCTCCAGCCCCCGGGCCTTGGCCGCCGCGGCGGCGGCCTCGATCTCGCCCTTGGACAGGCCCTTCAGGTCCGCCTCGTGGTCGAGCACGAGGGCGCCGTCCTTGGTGGCGGCCAGCAGGCGGTTCCGGAACTCGGTGGTGAGCTTGGACTCCTCCTGGTTCAGGGCGCGCAGCTTCGTCTGGTCCGCGGCGGAGAGTTCCGCGCCGGCGTGGACGAAGGTGCGGTAGTAGCGCTCCACCAGCTCCCGGCCCTCGGCCCCGAGCTTCAGGTGGGCGCGCTGGTCGTGGATGGCCTTGATGCGCTGGAAGAGCTTCGCGTTCAGGAAGATTTCGTCGTCGTGGGCGGCCAGTTCCGGCGCCACCACGGCCTGGATCTTCTGAAGTTCGGGGTTCGTGTTGGCCGAGGTGAGGTGGAAGAAGACCTTCTTCACGCGGGTCAGCTCGGCGCCGGAACGCTCCAGGGCCACGATCGTGTTCTCGAAAGTGGGGGCCGCCGGGTTGGTCGCGACCTTCGTGACCTCCGACAGGTGGGCCTTCATGCCGGCCTCCAGGGCGGGCAGGAAGTCGCTGTCCTTGATCCTGTCGAACTGGGGGGCCTGGAAGGGCAGGGGGCTCGGCTTCATGAAGGGCGCTCCGGGCGGGGTGCCTGCGAAGGCGATGGCGCAGGCGGTGAGCGCCCAGGCCAGGGGGAGGGGGACGGGTCGGATCGAAGGCATGAGGGGCATTCTCCTGGGACATGCGCCGGCGCGATCTGCGCCCGCGGTGGGGCCTCGACGAAGCCCCCATGCTACCGCCCGAGGGAATCCCGATCCCAGGGTCAGATGCGGAGGACCCCGGGGATCCGCGACCAGTCACCGGTCTCGAGGCCCCGGGTCAAGGGCCGAAGCATGGGACGGAGCGCAGGCAGCGGGTCCCCCGGCGAGGGCCCAGCCTCCGGCAGGGGGGCCTCCGAACCGTCCCAGAGCAGTACCCGGGGCAGCCCACAAGCGGCGGCTGTGCGGCGGGCGGCCTCCAGCAGGGCCTCGGCCTCAGCGGCATCCGTCGGATGGAAGCCGAGGAGCCCCAGGCTCCGGTGGTGCGGATCCACGCTCCAGAGGGCCAGGCCACGGCCCGCGCGGGCGCCCCGGGTGGGCGGGCCGGGCAGGCCCGTCACGTCGAGGAGGATGCGTTCCCGTTCCACTTGCCAGTCCCATAGGGCGGGGGAGGCCCGGAGGGCAAAGGGTCCCCCGGGCCAGGGGATCTCGGCCGCGACCGAAGGAAGCTCCCCCTCCCCGACCAGGACATCCACGGCTTCGGCCGGATCACCGGGCCAGGCCGGGAAGGCCCGGGGCCGGAGGGGACGTTCGCGGAAGCCCGCCCGGTGGTAGCTCGACAGGCCTGCCTCCGCGAAGAGGAAGCAGGCCTGGGCTGCGGGATCCTCCCGGACGAGGCGGTCGGCGAGGCGGTCGAGGAGGGCCGCGGCGAATCCCCGGCGGCGATGGGCCGGATCGGTGAACACGCTCCCGAGGCCGTACGCGTGGCCAGGCACGCCCCGGTGGCGGCTGTCCATGCGGTAGGCTTGGCAGGAGGCCAGGGCTCCGCCGGCCTCATCCCGAAGCACCCAGGTGGCCATCGATTCCCGCGGCCAGGGATGGTTTCGCAGCCGCCGCACGAGGGTCAGGTAGGTCTCGAGGGGCAGGGCGCCGCCCCAGGCCGTCCAGGTGGCTACTTCCCTTTCACGCGCCAGGGCCTCCGGGGCCCGGACCAGGTCCATCACGGCCTCCCGCGCCCAGGTTAGCGGAGGCCCCCGGCGGGCTACCCTGGAGGCGTTCCTGGAGTCCCATGCCCCCGTCCCGTCGCCCGCCCATCACCTCCTGGATGCGACGGTTGTGGGCACCCCTCCGTCAGGCCCTGAAGCAGGGATTGAGCCCAGGCGCCCTGGCCGCCGCCATGGCCGTCGGGCTCGCCCTGGGGGTCTTCCCCCTGGTGGGGACCACGACCCTGCTCAGCGCAGGGGTGGCCGCCGCCCTCGGCCTGAACCAGGCCGTCGTTCAGCTGGCGAACTACCTGGCCTACCCCCTCCAGCTGGCACTCCTGGTCCCCTTCATCCGGCTGGGCGAGCGGGTCTTCGGGGTCCCCCACGCCCCCCTGGCCCTGGGGACCCTCCTCGACGGGTTGCGTTCGGACTTCCTGCCCACCCTGGGGGCCTTCGGCACCAGCCTGGGGCACGCCTGCGTGGCCTGGGCCCTGGTGGTTCCGGCCACGGCGGGGCTTCTGGCCCTCCTGCTGAGGCCTCTGCTCGGGAGGCTGGTCCGGTCCGGCACGGGCAGAACGTGACGTGGAACCCTTGCGCCGCATCGTCTTGCGAGGCACAATACGACTTGAATCAGAGCCTAAACCGGAGGCAACCGTGGACCGTGAACTCTTGAAGGGCAGCACCCCCCTGCTCCTGCTGTCGCTGTTGTCCGAGGCGCCCATGTATGGCTACCAGATCATCGAGACGGTCCGACAACGCACCGGTGGGACCTACACCCTCAAGGAGGGGGCGTTGTATCCGGCCCTGCACAAGCTCGAAGCGGCCGAGTTCATCACCTCGTACTGGGAGACCCAGCAGAACGGCCGGGAGCGTCGCTACTACGCCATCCAACCCGCAGGCGCGGCCTTCCTAAAGGCCAAGAAGAAGGAGTGGAACCAGTTTGTGGACATGGTCGAGGCCTTCGTGGGGCCGAGGGCCTGAAGACACCATGACCCGGGCCCTCGCCAGCTATCTGTCGCAGGTGGAGGGTGGCCTGCGGGGGGTCTCCCGTCGCCGCCGGGCGATGCTGCTGCGGGAACTGGAATCCCACCTCATGGATGAGGCCGAGGCCCGCGGCCTGGAGGACGAGGCTGGCATGGCCGAACTCCTGGCGGAGAAGGAGCGGCCGGGTGCCCTGGCCCTGGAACTCTCCAGCGGCGAGGGGCAGGATGCCAATCACCGCGGCAGCTCGGCCCTGGTGGCGGGCATGTTTCTCGGGCTCGCCACCGGCGGCCACATGCTGATCGAAGGCTGGCACTGGTTCATCTGCCTGCCCTTCGCGGCGGCCCAGGGCCTGGCCGTGGGCGCGGGCTTCTTCTGGGCCCGGCGGCGCTGGGCGCGGCTCGGCCCGGTGGCCCGGATGGCGGTGGCGGTAGGCATCACCACGTTGCTCTCCATCCCCCTCGGATTCACCACCATGCATGGATTCAAGCCCACGCGCCTGTTCTACGGGGCCTACACGGGCTACCTCCTGGAGCGCCATGCCACGGAGCGCCCGATCTGGCAGGCGGTCCTGGAGACGGTCCTGTTCACGGCCTTCATGTTCTTCGTCGAAGTGGTGCTGCTCGGGCGCGTGCGATTCCAGTGGTGGAAGGTGCTCTACGAGCTGAGCTTCAACGGCACCCTCCTCCTGAGTGTCCTGGGGGCCCTCAAGCTCAAGCGGGTCCTCTCGGAGCGCTGGGTGTTCATGCCCCAGGAGCAGGGGTGAGGCTGTCCAGGGGGGCCCCTCCTGCGCTCCCCCCGGCCCTTGCCCCTTGAGTTGGACGCCTCCGGACGGTAGACTGGCTGTCTTGCGTGGACAAGCCGCGTGCGCGCACCCCATTCCCGGGGGCATCCGGTCGGTCCCAGGAGGTCAAGATGAAGGAAAAGATCCATCCCGAGCTGCATGAGGTGAAGGTCCACTGCGCCTGCGGCAACGAGTTCATGACCCGCTCCACGAAGAAGGAGCTCCGCGTGGAAGTCTGCGCCGCCTGCCACCCGTTCTTCACGGGCAAGCAGCGCCTGATGGACACCGAGGGCCGTGTGGAGAAGTTCAACAAGAAGTATGCGAAGAAGGAGGCCGCTCCGGCCGTCGTCGAGACGACCCCCGAGGCCTAGCTGCTGCGATCCGAGGGACGGGCCGAGTGATCGGCCCGTCCTTTTTGTTTGGGCGGGACTGCGTGAGGTGATTCATGCTCGATCAGCTTGAAGCCGTGGAGGCCCGCTTCCAGGAAGTGGAGGCACAGCTCCAGGATCCGGCCGTGGTCTCGGACCCCAAGCGGCTGAGGGAGCTGACCAAGCTCCGCGCCGAGCTGGAGCCGGTCGTGCAGGCCTTCCAGGCCCAGCGGACCCTCCTGAAGCAGCTGGAGGAGGCCGAGGGCATCCTGGCCGACAAGACCATGGATGCGGATCTGCGGGACATGGCCCTGGCCGAGATCCCCGACCTGAAGAAGGCCCTGGCCGCGGGCGAGGCGGAACTCCGGCGCCTGCTCGTGCCCAGGGATCCCGCGGACGCCAAGAACGTGATCCTGGAGGTCCGCGCCGGGACCGGGGGCGAAGAGGCGGCCCTCTTCGCGGCGGAGCTCTTCCGGATGTACGCGCGCTTCGCCGAGCGCCGGGGCTTCAAGGTCACGGTTCTCGACGAGAGCGAGGCGGAGCAGGGCGGCCTCAAGGAGGTGGTGGCCGAGATCCAGGGCGACGGCGCCTACTCGCTGTTCCGCTTCGAGTCGGGTGTCCACCGCGTCCAGCGGGTGCCCAAGACCGAGACCCAGGGCCGCATCCACACCTCCGCCGCGACGGTGGCCGTCATGCCCGAGGCCGAGGAGGTGGACATCGAGATCCAGCAGAAGGACCTGCGCATCGACACCTTTTGTTCCGGCGGGAAGGGCGGCCAGAGCGTGAACACCACCTACTCCGCCGTACGCCTCACCCACCTGCCCACCAACACCGTGGTGAGCTGCCAGGACGAGCGCAGCCAGATCAAGAACATGGCCAAGGCCATGACCGTGCTGCGCAGCCGCCTGCTGCAGAAGGCCCAGGATGAGGCCGACGCCGCCCATTCGGCCCTCCGCAAGTCCCAGGTGGGTAGCGGCGACCGGAGCGAGAAGATCCGCACCTACAACTTCCCCCAGGGCCGGGTCACCGACCACCGGGTGGGCGTCACCATCCATCAGATCGACAGCTTCATGTCCGGCCAGCTCGAGCCGATCCTCGAACCTCTGCGCACGGCCTTCGAGGCGGAGCGGCTGCAGGCGATCGAGGCCTGAAGATGGCCTGGAAACACGAAATCGGGAGGCGGAGCCTCCCGATTTCGGTACCGATCGGTCACAGGCCGATCGCAGGAACAGCTATTTCTTGATCGTCACCTGCTCGGGTGCGGTGAGGCTGAAGGCCAGGGGCTGGGCGGCGGGGATGCGGATGATGGTGTCCGCGGTGCCGGCGGCCACGGCGGTGCCGGCGGCGGCGCCGATGGCGGCTCCGCCCAGGGCGTGGTCGTTCTTGTTCTTCTTGTCGGACAGGATGCCGATGAGGGCGCCGAGGGCCGCGCCGCCGCCGATGATCTTGGCGTTCCGGGCCCCCTTGGCCTCGGCCACCATGACGTGGGTGTCGGTGTCGATGCCCACGCCGCCGACCTCGGTCACCTTGATGCCGAGGGCGCCCTTGCCGCTGCTGAGGCGGCCGGCCGGCACGCTCTGGGTGACGACGCCGCGGACCCGGGTCCCGGCGCTCCAGACGAGCTGGCCGCTCACCATCACATCCGAGGCGAGGGTGCCGTCCCAGGCATCGCCGGCCTGGTCCTTGTCGGTGGCCAGGTCACGCGCCAGCGCCACCTCCAGCTTGGTGCCCGTGGGGACGTCGACCACCACCGGCTTGGGGGCGGCCTTGGGGGCCGGGGCGGATTCCAGCTGGGCGGCCTCCTGCTTCGCCACCTTGGCCCGCTTCTTGGCGTCGGCCACCTGGCGCTCCAGGGACTTCACCTGGCCCTTGGTGAGTTCCTTGGCGGTGTCGCCATCCTCGCTGGTGTGCTTGCCGGCCTTGGCGTCCGCCAGTTCCTGTTCCAGCTGGGCGACCTTGGCATCGGCAGCCTTGGCGGCGGCCTCGGCCTGGAGGGCGGCCTCGCTCTTGCGGTTGCAGGCCATGCCCGAGGCGAGGCCCAAGGTCAGCGCCGCCACGAGCGAGAGCCTGGAAAGGGTGCGGGAAGCAGCAGAAGACATAGGGAACCTCCAGAAGATGTGCGGACTTGCCGTATAGTATGGCAGCCCCGAGCGGGTTTTTATCCATGACGCAGCCCAGCCTGAACCCCCGCGGTGAGTCGGTCCTCAAGACCCTCATCGAGACCTACCTCCGCGAGGGGGAACCGGTCGGTTCGCGCCTCCTGGCCAAGCGCTACCCCGAGCCCCTCTCCAGCGCCACCATCCGCAACGTGCTGTCCGACCTGGAGGACGAGGCCCTGGTGGCCCAGCCGCACACCTCGGCGGGCCGGGTGCCCACGGAGCGGGCCTACCGGTACTACGTGGATCGCTGGCTGGACCCGACGCCGCCCGATCCGGCGGCGGAGGCCCGTCTGGCCGAGGCGCTGGATGGCCTGGACCTGGATCCCGAGACCTGGGCCCGGCACGCGAGCCGCACGCTCGCCGAGGTCATGGGCGGCATCTGCGTGGCCCTGCCCCAGGGCCTGAGCCAGAGCCGCCTCGCCCGCCTGGAATTCGTGCCGGTGGGGCCCGGCCGATTGGTGGCCGTCTGGGTGGGCAGCCGGGGCGAGGTGGAACACCGCCTCATGGAGAACGTCTGGAGCTACGGCGAGGCCATGCTGACGGAGCTGGGCAATTACGCCACGGCCCAGTTCGCCGGGCTGACCTTCCCCGAGATGCGGGCCCGTCTGCTGGACACCCTCCAGGCCGCGGCCCGGGAGGGCGAGACCCTGCGGACCCGGCTCCGGGACCTGGCCGTGCGCTGGCCCCGCGAGGAGGCGCCCGCCGAGGCGCCGGTGGTGGTCTCGGGCCTGGGTCGGCTGGGCAGCTTCCCGGAGTTCGATGATGTGGCCCGGTTCCGGGAGCTGGTGGCGGCCTTCGAGGAGCATGGGCGCCTGGTCCGGCTCCTGGATGCCTTCGCCGAGCGGGCCTCGTCGGACATCCAGCTGCTGCTGGGCTCGGAGAATCCCTATCTGGAGGGCATGCCCCTCGCCACCGCCGTCCGGACCCTCCACCTGGGGCCGGCGGGCTACGTCACCTTCGCGCTGGTGGGGCCCCTGCGCATGGACTATGGCAGGGTCCTGGGCGGCCTGCGCTGGTGGTCCGGCCAGGTCCAGAAGCGCCGGCCCCGCCCGTAGATCGGCCTGCCGCCCCGCTTCTGTCTGGCACTTTTGCTGCTTATACTGCTTCGATGAATCCCGAGATGCCCAACCAACCCGACCCGAAGCCCGTCGCGCCCGGTGAGGCCGAAGACCTTGTGGACCTCAACCTGGACGAAGTCGGCGAGCCCGACCTCCAGGCCCTCGCCGATGCGGCGGCTTCCGAATACAAAACCCAGACGCTTCCGGATATGGACCTGTCCGGGCCCGGCGACGAATCCCCGGAGGGCGAACGGCGGGTTGATCTGGAATCGGCCCTCACCGAGGTCGAGGGGCAGCTTGGCGAGATGATGAAGCGCGAAGCGGAGCTCATGGACCAGCACCGCCGGCTCGCCGCGGACTTCAACAATTTCCGGAACCGGGCCCAGCGGGACATCGCCCTGGCCGTGGAGCAGGCCGAGCGCCGCATCCTCCTGGAGATGCTCCCGGTGCTGGACAACTTCGACCGGGGCCTCAGCGCCAGCTACCAGGACGTGGAGACCTTCCGCGCCGGCGTGGAGCTGATCCGCCGGCAGTTCCTCGAGGCGCTGCGGCGCCTCAATGTGGAACCCCTGGCCCTGCAGGTGGGCGATCCCTTCGACGCGCTCCACGCCGAGGCCCTCACCACCTTCAGCGACCCGGCGCTGCCCGATGGCGCGGTGGCGGCCATCTACGAGCGGGGTTTCAACCTCAAGGGCCAGCTCCTGCGCGCGGCGCGCGTGGTGGTGAACCGCCATCCGGATGCGGAAAAATCCTAAGTCGGCCCACGGGTGGGCGCGCCCTGGCGCTGGCTGGTCCGAGGCGAAGTGAGTAGCATGAACTCGACAACCCTGGAGTACAACCCATGGCAGGCAAACTGATCGGCATCGATCTGGGTACGACCAACAGTTGCGTCTGCGTCATGGAGGGCGGCGATCCGCGGGTGATCGCCAACCGCGAGGGCAGCCGGACCACCCCCTCCGTAGTGGCCTTCACCGACAAGGGCGATGTGCTCATCGGGCACATCGCCAAGCGGCAGGCCGTCACCAATCCCCAGCGCACCCTCTTCGCCGTCAAGCGCCTCATCGGGCAGCGGTTCCACGCCCCCAAGGTGCAGGAGGCCCTCACCCGGCTGCCCTTCCCCGTGGTGGCCGCGCCCAACGGCGACGCCTGGCTGCGGGTCGGGGACCGGGACTACGCGCCGCCGGAGGTGGCGGCCATCGTCCTCCGCAACCTCAAGGCCTCCGCCGAGGCCTTCCTCCACGAGGAGGTGACCGACGCCGTCATCACGGTGCCGGCCTACTTCGATGACGCGCAGCGTCAGGCCACGAAGGACGCCGGGAAGATCGCCGGCCTCAACGTCCAGCGCATCATCAACGAGCCCACGGCCGCGGCCCTGGCTTACGGCTTCAACAAGAAGGGCGTGAAGCAGATCCTGGCCATCTACGACTTCGGCGGCGGCACCTTCGACTTCACCCTCATGGAGATGAACGACGGTGTCTTCGAGGTGCTGGCCACCAGCGGCGACACCTTCCTGGGCGGCGAGGATATCGACCAGGCCATCCAGAACTGGCTGGTGGTGCAGTTCCGCGAGAAGACGGGCCTCGACCTCACCACGGACCGCATGGCCCTCCAGCGGCTGAAGGAGGCCAGCGAGAAGGCCAAGTGCGAGCTGTCCACCCTGGACAAGGTCGACATCCGCCTCCCCTTCATCGCCCAGGGGACCAGCGGCCCCCAGCACCTGGAGGCCACCCTCACCCGCGAGCAGCTCGAGGGCATGGTGAAGGAGCTCGTCGAGATGACGCTCCTGCCCATCAAGGACGCGCTCCAGCAGGCGGGGAAGACGGCCAAGGAGGTGGACGAGATCATCCTCGTGGGCGGGCAGACCCGCATGCCGCTCGTCCAGCGGCTGGTCCGCGACTTCTTCGGCAAGGAGCCGAACCGGAACATCAACCCCGACGAGGTGGTGGCCACCGGCGCCTCCATCCAGGGCGCCGTCCTCAAGGGCGACATCAAGGACCTGGTGCTGCTGGACGTCACGCCCCTGAGCCTCGGCATCGAGACCCAGGGCGGCGGGTTCGTCAAGATCATCCAGCGCAACGCCACCATCCCCCTCCGGGATTCCCGGGTGTTCACCACGGTCACGGACAACCAGGCCCGGGTGGAGATCCACGTCCTCCAGGGCGAGCGCGAACTGGCCGAGCACAACAAGAGCCTGGGCCGCTTCGATCTCATCAACCTGCCGCCCCTCCCCAAGGGCGTGCCCCAGATCGAGGTCAGCTTCGACATCGACTCGAACGGCATCGTCAAGGTCTCGGCCCGGGATCTCATGACCGGTCTGGAGCAGAGCATGAGCATCCGGCCCAGCTCCGGCCTCTCCGAACTGGAGATCCAGCGCATGATCCGCGAGGCCCTGGCCAATGCCGAGACCGACGTCAAGAAGCGGGACGCCCTGAAGTACATCGCCTCCGCCGAGGGCCTCATCTTCTCCTGCGACAAGAGCTTCGCCGAGTGCGGCAAGTACCTCACGGACGAGCAGCAGACCATGGTGCGGGACGTGCTCTCCAGGGCCCGCCAGGCCGTGGCCGCCCAGGACAGCGACGCCCTGCGGGCCTGCGAGGCCCAGCTCCTGGAAGCCCAGAACCTCCTCACGGACGCCGTGCTCGCCGCCAGCGAGGCCATGATGGCCTCCCTGGAAGGGGACGGGGACGCTGCCGCGCCGCCGAACTAGGGGCAGGCCTCAGGCTTCAGGCCCCGGCCTTCATGGGGGCGCGGGGAGTTGGCGTTGCACGTCCACCGGTTCACATCCGGCTTCCCCGGGTGAAGCGCGGTTCGGTCGGGCAGCACAGATCCGGCGGGCCTCCGCGTCTGTGCCGTCGAATCCGGGGGCAGGGTGCGCCCGGCGGGGCGAGCGGGAATACGCCGGGTTCGCGGACCTGGACCGCGGACCGGCCCGGGAACTCGAATTCCAATTGGACTTGGCCCAGGAACCGGGGTTTTTGAGCGAGAATGGAAATCTGATCGGGCAGTCCCAGGACGTTGCCCGGTCGGTGGCAGGGCTCGCCAACGCGCTTGGTGACATCCTCGAGCGGGAAGGCGATTCCACCTGAGCCGAGCCTCCGTCCCCTCCCCCGAGGACTGAGGATTGAAGACTAAAGACTGAATGCTGAGGACCGACTCCGAATGAAACGTGACTACTACGAGGTGCTCGGGGTGTCCCGGGACGCCGGGACCGACGAGCTGAAGAAGGCCTACCGCAAGCTGGCCATGGAACTGCATCCCGACCGCAATCCGGGCAACAAGGAGGCGGAGGAGAAGTTCAAGGAGGCCGCGGAGGCCTACAGCGTCCTCTCCGATCCGGAGAAGCGGAAGGTCTACGACCAGTTCGGCCACGCCGGCCTGGGCGGGGCCGGGGGCGGGGGGGGGCAGCAGTTCCAGTTCGATCCCAGCCAGTTCGCGGATTTCGAGGACATCCTCGGCAGCTTCTTCGGAGGCGGCATCTTCGGCGATCTCTTCGGGGGCGGCCGCCGCCGGTCCACGGGGGAGGAGCGGGGTTCCGACCTCCAGTACAACCTCCGCATCGGATTCAAGGACGCCATCTTCGGCCAGGAGGCCATGGAGCTCTCCATCCCCCGCCTGGAGGCCTGCGACACCTGCCACGGGTCGGGCTGCGAGGCGGGCAGCCGGCCCGAGACCTGTCCCCAGTGCCGGGGCCAGGGGCAGGTGGCGGTTCGGCAGGGTTTCTTCCAGATGCTGGCGCCGTGCCCCCGCTGCGAAGGCCGCGGCCGGTTCATCCCGAAGCCCTGCAAGGCCTGCGGCGGCGAGGGCCGGGTCCACCGGAAGACCAAGGTGAGCTTCAAGATCCCCGCGGGCGTGGACCGGGGCACCCGGCTGCGGCTCCAGGGGCAGGGCGAGTCGGGACGCTTCGGCGGGCGGGCGGGGGATCTCTACATCGTGTTCGATGTGGAGCCCGATCCTGCCTACGAGCGCGATGGCTCCGATCTGCACCGCCGGCTGGATGTCTCCTGGCCCCTGCTGGTGCTGGGCGGGACGCTCCCGGTGGAGACGCCCTACGGCGCCGACAAGATCAAGGTGGCCCCCGGCACTCCCGCGGACCACGTGGTCAAGCTCCAGAACGCGGGCGTGCCGCGCCTGCAGGGCGGGGGCCGGGGCGACCTCTACCTTCACCTCCGGGCCGCGGTGCCGAAGTCGCTCACCGCTGAGCAGCGGGAGCTCCTCGAGCAGCTCCGGCAGAACCTGGATGGCGGGGCCGCAGGCGAGGCCGAGGCGGGCTTCCTCTCCAAGGTGTTCGGCGGCGCGGAGAAGAACGGGAAGAAGAAGCGGAAGTAGGCCCTACTCCGCCACTACGACCTGCCCCTTCCCGGCGGATTTCGCCTGGAAGAGGGCCCGGTCGGCCCGTTCGATGAGGTGTTCCGCGCCGTCGGCGTGGTCGGGGAAGGCGGCGATGCCGGCGCTGAGGGACACGGGTACCTCCATGCCGTCCAGGTCCAGGGGGGCCTCCTTGAGCACCTGGATGAGCCGCTCCCCCAGCTTGCTGGCGCCCTGGCTGGTGGTGCCCGGCATGAGGATGCAGAACTCGTCGCCGCCGTAGCGGTAGAGCCGGTCGTGGGCGCGGCAGAGGCGCTGGGCCGTGCGGGCGACACGCTCCAGCATGTGGCTGCCGGCGGGATGGCCGAAGCGGCTGTTCACGGCCTTGAGGTTGTCCACGTCCAGGAAGAGCAGGGACAGCGGCTCGCCCTTGGCAGCGGCGGCCCGCACGGCCCGGGGCAGCTCCGCCTCCAGGCAGCGCCGGTTCTGGGCCACGGTGAGATCGTCCTTGAAGGAGAGGGCGCGGCTCTCCTCCAGGCGCCAGGCGTTGAGCAGCAGGGGCTCCACATCCGCGATGCTGGCCAGCAGGGCCTCCGGACGCTCCCGCGGGTCGCGCAGCCGCAGGATGCCCATCTGCTCGGAGGGGCAGAGGAGCACCGCCTCGCCCCGGCGGACCAGGTCGGCCGCCTCCTGGCGGGGCAGGGGGGCCTCGGGGTAGCTCCCGTCGCCCGCCTGCTGGTAGAAGGTGTCCTCCCGGCGCAGCCAGATGGCCCCGCCGCGCGCGCCGGCGAGACGGACGGCGCGATCCAGCACCAGGCGGAGCAGTTCATCGAGGGTGGCCTGGTGGAGCATGCGCCGCAGCCAGCCGTCGGTGCCCAGGTCCCGCTGCCGCAGGTGCTCCAGGGCGGCGCGGGCGGCCTCCAGGGGACGGTCCTGGCGGAGCACCCAGCCGGGGCGGAGGTTCAGCACCGTGCTGACTTCCTCGGGATCGCCCTCCTGCACCCACCAGAGCAGCTCGGTCCCCTCCATGGGGATGAGCCGGGGATCCGGGCGCTCGGCCACCAGCACCACCGTGCCCTTCCCGGCCCCGTCCACCACCTGGTGGCCCCAGGCGGTCAAGGCCGTCCGGAGGGCGTGGCCTGCCGGGGAGGGATGGGGTTCCAGCCAGTGGATTCGGGACATCGTCGAGGGGCTCGGAGGGCTCAGCCGAGCGCCGCTTCCAGGCGGAGGGCGAGGTGGCTGAGGTGGGAGGCGAACTGCTCCAGGGCCGGCAGGGCGTCCTTCTGGCCCCGCTCGGCGCGGACCCAGCGCTTGAGCAGGGCGAGGGATTGGGGATCCCGCACCCCCAGGCGCTTGGCCGTCTGGATGAGCTTGTGGGACAGGCGGGTGCGCTCCGCAGCGGGGGCGGCCTTGATCTCCCCCGCCAGCCTGAGGGCTTCCTGGGCCACTTCCAGGTCCTGCCGGATGAGGGGGATCCGGGCATTGATCCGCAGGAGGAACAGTTCCATGAAGCGGAGCAGGTCGGCCAGCAGGTCCATGCCGTCCTGGAGGGCCTGGGGCACGTCCTCGGGACTCTCCAGCAGGCGGTTCAGCTGCTGGATCAGCCCCTCGGCCTCCTCCCGGTCCGGACGGCGCATGAGCGGGAATTCCGGGCTGCGGCGGAAGGCCTGCACGTGCTGGTGGGCCTGGGACAGGCCGAGGGCGAGCCGGGGCCAGTCCTGGAGCTCGAGGTGGAGGAGGAGCTGCCCGTGCATGGGCGACACCTGTTCCCAGAGCCGTTGGAGGCGCTGCCGGAGGCGTTCCCCCTCCTCCATGAGGTTGGGGGAGTCGGGGAACAGGCGTTGTTGTACTTCGGGCGAGAAGATGCCCACCAGGCCCCCCATGAGCTGCCGCTGGTGGTTCAGCAGGAGGCCCCGCAGGCTGTCCAGGGTCTGGGCCAGCTGGTCGGCGTCCCGGCCGGCGAGGGCCTGCTGGAGGAGGCTGCGCAGGGTGTTCTGGTCCTGGCGCAGGGCGAGGACGGCTTGGCGGAAGAAGAGGCGCAGGCGGGGCGTCTCCTCCGCGTCCTCGGGCAACGTCTCGATGCCGGAAGGGTGGTAGGCCCGGTCGGCCATGCGGCCCAGTTCGGATTCGATGACGAGGCAGGTGGGCACCGCAGCATAGCGATCCCGGGGACTGGCCGTGGCCGCGGGCTCCAGGTTCCCGATCAGCCCCGTCAGGGCGATGTGGTTGGCCAGGGCGCGGGCCACCAGCGTGAAGGTGGGCTGGTCCTCCCGGCGCAGCTGCTGGAGGAGGCGGCGCATCTCCGGGGGCATGGCCTCCTTCAGGCGGTCGCCCTCCATGCGGGGCAGCGTCCAGCCCAGGTGGTCCCAGAGCCAGCGGAGGCTGCCGCGGACCTGCTCCACCGCCGGCCAGTGCACGCCTCGATCCAGGGGCCGGATGAGGCTCAGGCGGAGGTTCGAGACCACGTGTTCCAGCAGGAGCAGGGGGGCCACGCGCTCGTGGATCTCGGGGGGGATGCAGGCTTCGAGCAGCTCCGCGAGCCGGGCCAGGGCCTCCTCCAGCCGCCCCTGGCCCTGGATGGCCCGATTCACGGCTTTCATCTGGGCGTTGAGGCGGGCCACGGCGGCCGGGCCGTTCTCGCAGGCCTGGAGGGCGCCGAGGATGCGCCGGAAGGGAGCCTTGTGGTCCGCCAGGAAGGCGCTCCAGATGGACCGCAGGTGGGCCGCGTCCTCCGTGGGGGCCAGGGACATGGCTCGCAGCGAGGCCAGGAGGTCCAGCAGGAGGCTCACCCATTCGGGCTGCTCCTGCTCCGCGAGGAGTTCCCGGTGGGCGGCCTCGGCCAGGAGACCGATGCGCCCCAGGCTGTGCTGCAGCACCAGCCCCATGGCCGGCCGGGCCTCGCCCAGGCGGCGGGGGGAGAACTGGTGCAGGAAGGCGAGGAAGGTGCCCAGGTTCCGGCGGAGAGAGGCCTGGGCCGGGGATTCCTCCCCGGGCCGGGGACCGGCCGGCGGGGCCTCGACCAGGGGCTCGAGGTCGCCGGCGCCGGCCTTCAGGACATCCTCGAGCAGGGCCAGATCGCCTCGGGACAGACCCTTCTCCCGGACGAGCTGCCGGGCCATGAGCAGGCGCTGGGGCTGGGTCCCAGGGGAGGACATGGCAGAAGCATACATGGGAAGGCACTTAGGGGTGTTACCATCCCCTCACCCCAATTCCGGAGGCGCTCGGTGGTCAGCAAGCTCGGCGAAATGCTCGTCAAGGCCCAGCTCATCACTGAGGCCCAGCTGGAAGAAGTCATCAAAGTTCAGCGGCGGGAAGGCGGGAAGCTGGGGAGCATCGTCGTCCGCCAGGGGTACTGTTCCGATCAGGACATCGTGAGCTTCCTGGGCATGCAGTACGGCGTGCCCGCCGCCGACCTCGAGCAGTGGCCCCCCATCGATCCCTCGGTGGTGGCCCTTATCCCCGCGGAGCTGGCCCAGCGGCACAAGGTGCTGCCCCTCCAGCGCACCGGCAACGTCCTGACCCTGGCCATGTCCGACCCCACGGACATCTTCGCCATGGACGACGTGCGCTTCCACACGGGGTACAACGTGGATCCGGTTGTCTCCAGCGAGATGGGGCTCATCCGGGCCGTGGAGCGCTACTACGGCGGGTCCAGCCAGGTGGCCCTGCGGGGGGACGGCACCGCCACGCGGGGGGGATCGGCCGCCAGCGGCGGCTCCGGTCATGGGGGTGGGCCGGCCGGGTCAGCGGCCGCGGCCTTCAGCGCCTTCGACGAGCAGGAAGAGCACATTGACCTCTCGGAGTTGGAACAGCAGCTGGACGCAGACGCCGAGTTCGACACCACAGACGACGACGAGGAGAGCATCAACGTCGGCGCCCTCAAGCGGGGCAGCGAGGACGCACCCGTGGTCAAGCTGGTGAACATGGTGCTCATTGACGCCATCAAGCGCGGGGCCTCCGATATCCACGTGGAGCCCTACGAGAAGAGCTACCGCATCCGGTTCCGCATCGACGGCATCCTCATGGAGGTCATGCGGCCCAACCTGAAGCTGAAAGACCCCCTCACCTCACGCGTGAAGATCCTGGCCAAGCTCAACATCGCCGAAAAGCGCCTGCCCCAGGACGGCCGCATCAAGCTCCGCGTCAACATGGGCGGCCGCCAGAAGGTCATCGACTACCGCGTCAGCATCCTGCCCACGCTGTTCGGCGAGAAGATCGTGCTGCGGCTGCTGGACTCCGACAAGCTCATGCTCGACCTCACCAAGCTGGGCTTCGAGCCCGAGAGCCTGGAGCGGTGGGACCGGCAGATCTCCAAGCCCTACGGCATGGTGCTGGTGACCGGCCCCACGGGATCGGGCAAGACCAACACCCTCTACTCCTCCATCGCCAAGCTGAACACCCCGGACACCAACATCCTCACCGCCGAGGATCCGGTGGAATTCAACTTCCCTGGCATCAACCAGGTGCAGATGAAGGAGCAGATCGGCCTCAACTTCGCGGCCGCCCTGCGCTCCTTCCTCCGGCAGGATCCGAACATCATCCTCGTGGGCGAGATCCGCGACTTCGAGACGGCGGAGATCGCCATCAAGGCCTCCCTCACGGGCCACCTGGTGCTCTCCACGCTGCACACGAACGACGCCCCCAGCACCATCAACCGCCTGATGAACATGGGCGTGGAGCCCTTCCTGGTGGCCACCTCCGTGAACATCATCTGCGCCCAGCGCCTCGTCCGCCGCCTGTGCCCCAACTGCAAGGCCGTGGATACCCACCAGCAGCCCGACGAGGCGCTGATGAAGGTGGGCTTCACGCCCGAGGAGATCCAGAAGGGCATCACCTTCTACAAGCCCGTGGGCTGCGAGGCCTGCAATAAGCGGGGCTACAAGGGACGCCTGGGCCTCTACGAGGTGCTGGAGATCTCCGAGACCCTCAAGGACATGATCCTCACCGGGGCCTCCGCCATCGAACTCCGCGAGCAGGGCCAGAAGGAGGGCATGATCACCCTCCGTCGCAGCGGCTGCCGCAAGGTGCTCGACGGCATCACCACCATCGAGGAGATCATCCGCGAGACCGTACTGTAGGCGGTCCGTCCGGTCAGATCTTTGACAGGATCAACAGGATTGAAAGATCGATTGGCAGGATTCCAGGAAAGGACCGCGCCGGATGGCAGGTGGATCCGCTAAGGATGAGCTTCCAGGCCGAGTGATCGGCGCGGCGATGAAGGTGCATTCGACGCCCGGGCCCGGCTTCGCCGAGGTCGTGCACCAGGCTGCCTTTTCGCTGGCGTTGACGCCGGTAGGGCGTCCCTTCGAGCGTGAGCCGAGGATCGAGGTCTGGCACCGGGGTGAGCCCGCCGGGCCCCCTCGGATGGACCTCCTTGCGGCCGGAACGTTGATTGTTGAGTTGAAAGCGGTCCAGGCCATCGCTCCGGAACGTGAGGTCCAAGTCGTGAATGATCCCGCTGCCGCCGGGTTGGAACATGCATTGCTATTGGATTTTGGAACCCGTAGTCTCCAGAGCAGGAATGAAATTCGTACACCCGACGTCTCTTAACCCTGTTAATCCTGCTTTTAATCCTGTCGATCCTGCCAGCGTTTTTCTGCTGTTGTCCTTCCCGAGGCCCTCATGAGCGAAGTCGGTTCCAACTACGTCGTCCCCCTACAGCAGCTCCTGAAGACGATGGTGGAGTACGGGGGGACCGACCTCCACCTCACCACGGACTCCGCGCCGCAGATCCGCATCGACGGGCGCATGGTGCCCCTCAAGCTGCCGCCGCTCGACGCCTCCCAGACCCGCTGGCTCTGCTACGGCGTCATGACGGACCAGCAGAAGCACCGCCTCGAGGAGGATCTGGAGGTGGACTTCTCCTTCGGACTGCAGGGCGTCGCGCGCTTCCGCGCCAACGTCTTCAACCAGCGGGGCGCCACCGCGGGTGTCTTCCGCACCATCCCCGAGAAGATCCGCAGCTTCGATGAACTGGGCCTGCCGCCCTCCGTCCAGGCTCTCTGCGACAAGCCCCGCGGGCTGGTGCTGGTCACGGGCGTGACCGGCTCGGGCAAGTCCACGACCCTGGCCGCCATGGTGGACAAGATCAACACCGAGGAGCCCCTCCACATCCTCACCATCGAGGATCCGGTGGAATACGTCCACCGGCACAAGCGCGCCCTGGTGAACCAGCGGGAGATCCACGCCGATACCCACAGCTTCAAGAAGGCCCTTCGCTCCGCCCTCCGCCAGGATCCCGATGTGGTGCTGGTGGGCGAGCTGCGCGACCTGGAGACCATCGAATCGGCCCTCACCATCGCCGAGACGGGCCACCTGACCTTCGGCACCCTGCACACCAACAGCACCGTGCAGACCATCAACCGCATCATCGACGTGTTCCCCTCCCACCAGCAGGCCCAGATCCGGGCCCAGCTCTCCCTGGTGCTGGAGGGCGTCATCTGCCAGAGCCTCATCCCGAAGTCGTCGGGCAAGGGCCGTGCCCTGGCCCTGGAGATCATGCTTCCCAACTCCGCCATCCGGAACCTCATCCGCGAGGACAAGATCCACCAGATCTATGGTGTCATGCAGTCGGGCCAGGCGAAGTACGGCATGCAGACCTTCAACCAGAGCCTGTCGGAGCTGGTGCTCAGGGGCGACATCAGCCAGGACCAGGCCTTCGAGTACAGCTCCAACACCGACGAGCTGAGGGAACTCATCAACCGGGGGGTGGGAATCTCCGCGGCGGGAGGCCGGGGCGCAGCCCCCACCCCTGCGGCCAAGCCCGGCAGCCCTCTGCTGGGCGGTCGGAACCCCAACATCAAGTACACCTAGGACTTCACTAGATAGCCATTCCTGCCTATCCTGAATCCATCACCATCCCTGCTCGCACCTCGAGGTCCACATGCCCGCATATGCATGGAAAGGCAAGAACAGGCTGGGGGAGCTCCAGGAAGGGGTCCTGGTCTCCGATTCCCGGGATGCCGCCGCCAACACCCTGAAGCGCAACGGCATCGAGGTCATCAACGTGCGCCTCATGGCCGCCGAGGGCGGCAGGTCCTTCGGCAAGGTTCCGGCCAAGGAATTGGCCATCTTCACCCGCCAATTCAGCGTGATGATCGACGCCGGCCTGCCCCTGGTGCAGTGCCTGGAGATCCTCGGGGCCCAGCAGAAGCACAAGGGATTCCAGCGCATCATCGAGTCCGTGCGGGACGACGTGGAGAAGGGCCTCACCCTCCAGGCCGCCCTGTCCAAGCACCCCAAGGCCTTCAACGACCTCTACGTGAACATGGTGGGCGCCGGCGAGACGGGCGGCATCCTGGACGTCATCCTCCAGCGGCTCTCCGGCTACATCGAAAAGGCAGTCAAGCTCACGGCCAAGGTGAAGGGGGCCATGACCTACCCCATCGCGGTCATCTCCATCGCCATCATCGTGGTGGTCGTCATCATGGTGAAGGTCATCCCCGTGTTCTCAGCCATGTATGAGGGCCTGGGCAGCAAGCTCCCCTACCCCACCCTGGTCTGCATCACCCTGTCGAACATCATCATCAACTACTGGTACATCGTGGCCATCGCCCTCACGTTCATCGTCGTTGGGCTCCGCCAGTACTACAAGACCCCCCAGGGCAGGCTCCAGATCGACATGGTCCTCCTGAAGATCCCCATCATCGGTGACCTGCTGCGCAAGGTGGCCGTGGCCCGCTTCTGCCGCACCCTGGGCACCCTCATCAGCTCCGGCGTGCCCATCCTCGAGGGCATGGACATCACGGCCCGTACCGCGGGCAACCAGGTCATCCACAACGCCATCCTGAAATCAAAAGATGCCGTGGAGCAGGGCCGCAACATCAGTGCCCCCCTGGCCGAGACCAAGGTCTTCCCCGCCATGGTGGTGCAGATGGTGGGTGTGGGCGAGGCCACGGGTGCCTTGGACGCCATGCTCTCCAAGGTGGCCGACTTCTATGAGGACGAGGTGGACAACGCCGTGGCCAACCTCACCAGCCTCATGGAGCCGATCATGATCGCCATCCTGGGCGGCATCATCGGCTTCATCGTCATCGCCATGTATATGCCCATCTTCAATCTGGCCAACGTCTTCGGCAAGGATTAAGGATTCTGGGGGCGTCCTATCGCGACTCCCAGCACGGACTTTGCTATGCTTCCCGGTACCTCCGGAGGTCGCCCCATGTCCCGCCTGACCTGTTCCCGCTCCTCTCGCGCCGTAGGTTTCAGTCTTATCGAACTTCTCCTGGTACTAGCACTTATTGGCATCATCAGCGCCATCGCCATCCCCAGTTACATGGGGCAGCGTCGGCGTGCCACGATCATTGGTGACGCCATGGCCAATGCGAAGGTGCTTCAAATGGCGCTGGAGACTCGACGGGCTGAGAATGGGATCTATGGGCCCGCGGCCACCTACGAGTGGAAGGCCGATGGGAGTGCCACCACGGGCCCAGGCCTTATTCCCACCTTCGTTCCTGCTGGAAGCAGCAAGATGAACTACGCGGTGGTCGTCAATGCTGATGGCGTTTCCTACACCCTGACGGTGACCGCGCCGGAATACGCCAACGCGACTGCCTACCAGACCAACCAGTCCGGAGCGGAGCTGGCTCGCTTGCAATGACCCCTGCGGGAATCTGAACCTTGCAGAGGCATTAGTGTATGCCGGTCCTCCGCCATTGGAGTCATTCCTTTGGCGGGGGGGCGTTCGTGTTCAAGCGCCTGTTTCGACTGGGAGTGGTGACGCACCCTGTCTTCCGAAGTGACCAGCTGCGTCAACGGGAGTCCATGAATAAAGGCGATGGTAGCGACTTGACAGCTTGGTCGACCATCTCTGAATGCCGAAAGGTCGCACCCCAATGGGCCTCCAGTTCGAGAATCGCCAGTTCGAAGTATTGGGAAATCGCAAAGCCGGGATCGGCTGTGGGGTTGGCCCGGATTCTGCTATAAAAGCTGCGGGCATCACGACCCAGGGGAGAACACCATGAAGAATCAGAAGGGCTTTACCCTCATCGAGCTGTTGCTGGTGCTTGCCATCATCGGCATCATCTCGGCCATCGCGATCCCGGCCCTGCTGGGTCAGCGTGAGCGCGCCAAGGCCAAGGCTGTCCAGGGGAACGTGGATGCGGTCGCCGGTGAACTGGCTCGCATCAACGACACCATCAAGGAAGCCGGCAGCACCCCGACGGCGACCGACATCGTCACCTCCTTCCTGCTGCTGTCCAACTACAACACCCCGAACACGATGAATCCCTACAATGGCAGCCAGGCTCCCTTCCTCAGCACCGATGCCCCGGGTCTCGGTCAGGTGGGCCTGAATGCCACGGATGCCTATGTGGATCCTGCCACCAACCTGAGCTACCCGGCCGTGGTGATCCAGGGCAGCTACCTCGAGGGTGGCGTGGGCAAGTCCCGGGTCAAGGTCGTGGCGCTCGATTAAGGCGCACGGTTCAGCCTGTTTCCGGAAGCACCCCCGAGGTTCTGGGGGTGCTTCTTCCTTGTTAGGGCCTTCCCCGTTTCCGGTTTTGCATGAGCCCTTCACTACCCGTCGGCTCCCGCGGATTAGGTTGCTTTGCCAGAAAGGACCCCCATGTTTCGTAGGGCGATCAGGGCGCGCCAAGGTCAGAGGGAGAATGCCCCCCTTCTTGAAGGTGCAGTCCAAGAGAAGGACCCGGCGCAAGCGCGGCCTTTCTGGAAGCGCGATCTGGCCGACTCGCCCTGGATGCCCTGGCTCATGGGCCTGCTCTTGGTGGTTTTGGTGGGCTTGGCCTATGCCAACAGCCTGAACAGCCCTTTCACCTACGATGACTACAACGATGTGCTGGAGAATACTTCCATCCGGCATCTCTGGCCCCTCTGGGATGTCTTTCGCATCCAGGGTCAAGGCTTTCTGACCCGGCCCGTGGCCAACCTCACTTTTGCGTTGGACTACGCCCTGGGCGGCCCCAAGCCCTTCTGGTTCCACCTCACCAATCTGCTCATCCACATGACGGCGGCCCTGGCCCTTTTCGGCCTCCTGCGTCGCACCCTGCTCCTGTCTGTGTTCAAGGGGCGTTTCTTACAAACGGCTTCCACCCTTGCGTTGGTGATTGCGGGGCTTTGGGCCCTTCATCCCTTGAACACGGAAGCAGTGGCTTACATCACGCAGCGGTACGAATCCCTTGCTTCGATGTTCATGCTGCTGTCCTTGTATGCCCTGATGCGTGGTACAGCCTCATCCCGTCCCTGGCGCTGGAATTTGCTGTCAGTACTGGCCTGCGTGGGGGCCTTGGGCAGCAAAGAGGTGGCCGTCTCCCTCCCCCTGCTGGTGCTTTTGTACGATCGCACCTTCCTGGCAGGGACTTTCAGGGATGCCTGGCGAGCCCGCCGCCCTGTCTATCTCGGTCTGCTTCTGACCTGGGTCGCCTTCGGCTACCTCCAGGCCCATCCGATACCGCGCCCCTTCGCGGGGTTCGGGCTCGATACGCCCTGGTGGCGCTATGCGCTCAATCAGCCTGCGGTGATCCTGCACTACCTGCGGCTGGCCGTTTGGCCCCATCCCCTGGTATTCGACTATTACTGGCATGTGGTGACCAAGTGGCAGCCGCTTTTGCCTGGCTTGGTGATACTGGGTGCAGTGCTGGTCTTCACAGTTTGGGCCTTGTTCAAGCGGCCTGTACTTGCCTTCCCTCCGCTCGTATTTCTGGCCATCCTAGCGCCCACTTCTAGCTTCATGCCCATCTTGGACCTGGCGGTTGAACACCGGATGTACCTGCCCCTGGCCCCGGTGCTCGTGGTGCTGGTGTTGGTGATCCATGCCCTGTGGCTGCGCATCCAGAAGCGTTCGCCTGTGCTTCAGAAGGGCCTCCGGGTCCTGTTGGCTGCTGGGCTAGCCTTGATCACTACGACCCTGGGTGCTCTGACCTACCTCCGCAACGAGGACTACCGGGATCCCATGGATCTCTGGAGGAGCGTGACCCTGGCGGTCCCGAGCAATCCCCGCGGCCACAACAACTATGCCTTTAACCTCGCTCTGGCTGGATACCAGAAGGCCGCCCTCGAGGAATACGAGAAAGCCATCGCCCTGGCGCCGGGTATGGCCCTTTTCCACAACAATTACGGATTGACCCTGGCCAAGCTCGGCCAGTATCAGAAGTCTCTCAACCAGATGAAGCTGGCGGTAGAGTTGGACCCCACCACTCCCAAGTATGTGAGCAATATGGGCTTCACTCTGCTCATGAAGGGTGACGTAGAAGAGGCCGAATCCTGCTTCGAGAAGGTCCGCCGGATGGACCCAAAGGATGATTTCGCCCTCGCGGGCCTTGCCTCCGTGCTGCAGGCGAAACACGAAAGCGCCAAGGCCCTTGAGAAGCTCCGGCAGGCGGTCGCGCTGGATCCATACAATCCGGGCTACTGGTGGCAGATGAGTCAGATCCTGTTGGACATGGGCCATTCGGACGAGGCCCGGGCAGCCTTCCGAGAAAATATTCGGCTGGAGCCCAACGCCCAGCGAGTTTCGGATCTGGCGTGGACCATGCACCTGCGAGGGCAGGACGGAGAGGCGTTGCGGGCTCTGAAACAGGCCTTGACCACCAAACCCGGAGATGACAAGTCGACAATTCGAGTGGCCTGGATCATGGCGACCAGTCCAGACGATGCCTTGCGCAACGGTCCTGAAGCGGTCCGGCTGGCCGGTCTCGCCCTGCGAACCCAGCCGGTCCGGTCCCCAGAACTGCTGGATGTATTGGCTGTGGCTCTGGCAGAGGCCGGAAGGTTTCCCGAAGCGCGGGCCACCCTCCAGGAAGCCCTTGCGGCTTCACAAGGACGTCCGGCGGCATATCAGGCCAATCTCCAGACCCAACTCGCCTCGTTCCAGAAGAACCTGCCTTGGCGGGACATGCCTAAGGCACAACCACAAGCCGCGCCGGCGGATGCGTCGTCAATGCGTTCCAGCGAGAGGCCGCCTTCCTAGACGAGGGGTAGAGTCCAATGTTTGGATACGAGATTGCTCCCTTCCTCGAACGAGGAGGATCAGGATGCGCCTGACCCGGACCATGGATGCCCAAGGGGCCTGAATCCCTTATCTGTGGGATGGCGTCACTTTTCAGCCCGCCTTGCCAGACGAATGGGATTGAGGCCGGTTCCGGCAATGGCAGCGATTCCCACGGCCGACAGGGCAGCTAGGTGGGCAGCTTCTCCCGCCAAGCTGACCGCCAGGGCCTGGGCGGTATCGATACCGAAAGGTGCAAGGGCAAGGATGGTGGCGGCCTGATGGGAACCGAACCCACCGGGGAGGAGAGGCAGGCCGAACGCCAGCATGACGAAAAAGGCCAACCGCAGGGGGACTATGACAGGGAATCCATGCCCGAATGGAAAGGCGAGCAGGCAGCACCAAGCGGCCACGATATCCACGGCCAAGATGCCGGATTGAAGAAGGAGGAGCCTGGGAAGGAGCCAAGGCTGCCGCAGGGCCTGGGATTGGTCGTGGATCTCGTCGAACCGGTGGATCCAGGGGTGCCGCCCCGGATGCCGCGAAGTCCAGAGGCTCAGGCGATGGCGGAGTTCATGCCCTGAGACCAGGAAAAGCAGCAATAGCACGACCAGGATGGCTGTTCCAAGGGAGAGCAGCAGAATCGGCCCTGTGCGCAGCCCTATGCGAGAACCTTGGCCGAATACGCCAACCAGAAGCGCGGTGAGCGTGGCCAAATCGAACAGGCGGTCCATCGTCAGGGCCGTTCCGGATCTAGGCAAGGAGACTGCTGCGTGCCGGTTGAGCGCCGCGACTTTCAGGAGTTCGCCACCGCCCAAAGGAAGAAACAGGCTCCCAAAATAGCCCAGGGAGACGGATTGCCACGTCTGTGAGAAGGTGGCGTATCGCCCAAGGACCAGTGAAAGCCGGAGCGCTCTCAGGGAAACGCCCAAGATCGCCAGCATTGCCGCAGCGGCCAGCCAGCGGCCCTTGGTTTCCTGAAGTTCAGTCATGAACTGGATCCAAGACACGCGGGATGCCAAAAATGCCAGGAGGATGACGCCCGCCGAGGCCGAAAGCCAAGCTCCCCAAGTCCTCCAGCGGTCACGATTCATCTGCGCTCCGGTCAAAATTGATTTTCTCCCGGATCACCACGAAGGGCTTGCGGCGGACTTGGCCGTGGATGGCGGCGACATATTCACCGATGACCCCCAGAAACAGCAATTGAATCCCTGCGAAAAAGAGGATCAAGACGACGACCGTGGTTGCGCCGGGAGCCTGGAAATTCCAGTTCAGCAGTTTGATGATGGCGTAGATCAGAGCGAAAAGAAGGCTTAGGCCAGACAGGCAGATTCCCAGAATGGTGGCGAGGCGAATGGGAACGAGGCTGTAGCTCACGATGCTATTGATGGCGGTGTCGAGGTACCGGCCAAAGTTATAGGAGGAGATGCCGGCTCTCCGTTTCTGGCGCTCGTAGGGTTCATGGACCCGCGTGAATCCGACCGAGGCGATCACCCCTCTAATGTGCGGATTGAAGTCATCCACCTTCAGGAGCTCATCCACTACTTTGCGGTCGTAGAGTCCGAACCCGGAATGGTCATCCACCATTTCTTCGCCGGATAGATTCCGCACGATCCGGTAGTAGGTTTTGCGCGCCAGCCGGAGCAGGAGGTCGTCGGCCCGGTTGGTGTAGATGCCAAAGACCACCTCAGCCCCCTGTTCCCATAGTTCGATGAAACGTGGGATTTTTTCCGGAGGATCCTGGAGATCCGAGAGGACTGGAATAACCGCATCCCCGGTCGTGTGGTGGAGTAGGGTCAGGGAATTCTTTTCCGCGCCCCAGTTCCGTGTGTAGGTGAGCACCTTCACCCGGGGATCTGCCGCGGCGATTTCGCGAAGGATCATGAGTGTCCGATCGGTGCTGCAGTTGTCTCCGAATATATGCTCGTAGTCGAAGTGGTCTGAAAGCAGCGCCATGACGGCCTTCACTTCTTCATAGCACCGACGAACGTTGCCTTCCTCGTTGTAGGCGGGACTAATGATGCTGATGAGCCTTTTTGTGTTCATTCTTGACCCTCAAGCAATTTGCGTGCCCCCCGGTGGTTGGGATCGAGCTTGAGGGCTTCCCGGGCGGCGGCGCGGGCCTCGTCCTTGCGGCCGAGGGCCTGGAGGATCTGGCCCTTGCGCCACCAGGCGCCTGCGTAGCCGGCGCTGCCGCCTTCGAGGGGCTCGCGGAGGACCTGGTCGAGGGCGGCGAGGCCCTCGGCGAGGTGCTGGCCGGAGCGGGCGGCCACCTTGCCGAGTTGGAGGCGGAGGAGGCTGGGGGCGTCGGTGCGGCCGAGATGGTCCTGCGCCACCTGCCAGGCCAGGTCGGGCCGGCCGGCGTTGAGGTAGGCTCCGCTTACGGCGGCTACGCCCCGGGCGCTCCCAGCCACGTGGGGCAGGAGGCGGGCCGCCTCGGCCAGCAGGCGGGCGTTCTTCCCGGCCTCGCCCAGGGCCTTCTTGGCGGGGCGCCGGTCCAGGGCGTCGAGGTACTGGTCCACGACTTCGGGATCCTGCGGGGCCAAGGCCAGGGCGCGGCCGAAATAGGGCTCCGCGTCGCGCCAGCGGTCCTCCTCCACCAGGACGAGGGCCTGGAGCAGGTCGCCCCGGGCGGGGGCCACCCGGCGGAGGGACTCGGCGCAGGCCAGGGCCTTGCGGGTGCTGCCGCCGAGGAGGCCGGGCAGCATCTCATAGGCCAGCCCCAGGCTCATCCAGGCGTCGGCCAGGGTGGGATCGGCCTGGGTGGCGGCGCGGAAATCGTCCATGGCACCCAGGGCCTTGCGCAGGGAGCCGAGGTTCCGCTGGGCGATGGCCGTGCCGGCCCGCGCGAGGCCCCGCGCCAGCAGGGCATCGGCCAGGCCGGGCTGGAAGGCCAGGGCCCGGTCCGCCGCGGCGCGGGCCTCCCCGAAGCGCTGGAAGCTGGAGAGGGCCTGGGACTGGGCCGCCCAGGCCCGGGCGTCGTCCGGATGCTGGCGGATCCGGGCGCTCGTGTTGGCCAGGACCTTGAGGTAGCGGCCGGCGTCCAGGTCGGCGCGGGTGGTCGGGGTCTGGAGGGCGAGGACGGGCAGGGCGAGGAGCAGCATGGGGGCCTTCGGAAAGCTGGGACAGGATTAGCAGGATTGGGGGGCCGGATGAACCGGATTCAGATGGGCAAGGGACGATCCTTACCCCGGGTATAGTGCATGGGCGCGGGTTTGCGGTATGCTGGGTGATTGTCTGGACACGGCTCTGGAGGAGATTCCATGACCATCAAGGGCGGGCTGCTGGAAGGCAAGCGGGGCCTCATCATCGGCGTGGCGAACAAGCGGTCCATCGCCTGGGGCATCACCCAGAAGGTGGCCGAGGCCGGCGCCCAGCTGTGCCTCACCTACCAGAACGAGCGCCTGGGCGAGAACGTCCGGGAGCTGGCGGCAGACCTGAAGCATCCCCTGATCCTGCCCATGGATGTGGGCAGCGACAGCCAGATCGTCATGGCCTTCGACGAGATCCGCAAGAAGTGGGGGAAGCTCGACTTCCTGGTGCATGCGGTGGCCTACGCGCCCCGGCAGGCCCTGGAGGGCCGCTTCCTCGACACCAGCCGCGAGGATTTCCGCGTGGCCCACGACATCAGCGCCTACTCCCTGGCGGCCGTGGCCCATGCGGCGGCGCCCCTGATGGCCGAGGGCGGCTCCATCGTGACCCTCAGCTACCTGGGCGGCACCCGCGTGGTGCCCAACTACAACGTGATGGGCGTGGCCAAGGCCAGCCTCGAGGCCAGCGTGCGCTACCTGGCCGCCGACCTGGGCCCCCAGGGCATCCGCGTGAACGCCATCTCCGCGGGCCCGATCAAGACGCTCGCCGCCTCGGGCATCTCCGGCTTCGGTTCCATGCTGAAGCACCACCGCACCCGCACGCCCCTGCAGAAGGACACGGACCAGGAGGAGGTGGGCGATGCCGGCCTCTTCCTCGTGAGCGCCATGGGCCGCGGCATCACGGGCCAGGTTCTCTACGTGGACGGTGGCTACAGCATCATGGCGGATTGAGATTCTCCGGGGGTTCCGCGCTTACGCGCACACCCCCGGGACCCCGCGCGAAGCCCGGCGGAGCCGGGTTTCGCTTTGTCCCTCCGGGGGCGCCGTTCCGCGCGCCGGGCCTGCCGATCTTCAGGCCTTCTGGAGGCCCGCGAGGGTGTCCAGCACGTCCTGCACGTGGCCCTTCACGCTGACCTTGGGCCAGGCGTGGCGGATGATGCCCTTGGGATCCACGAGGAAGGTGCTGCGGAGGATGCCCTCGACTTCCTTGCCGTACATCAGCTTCTTCCCGAAGGCGCCGAGGGGCTTCAGCAGGGCGCAGTCGGGGTCGGAGAGCAGGGGGAAGGTGAGCGCCTGCTTGGTGATGAAATTCTGGTGGCTCTTGAGGCTGTCGCGGCTGAGGCCGTAGACTCGGGCGCCGAGGGCCTGCACGCGGGCCAGGTTGTCGCGGAAGTCGCAGGCCTCGGTGGTGCAGCCGGGCGTACTGTCCTTGGGGTAGGCATAGAGGACGGTCCAACTGCCGCGCAGGTCGCGGTCGGTGACGGTGGCGCCCTGGTCATCCTGCAGGGTGAAGGCGGGAAGGGGCTTTCCGACGAGGCTCATGCGGGCTCCGCGAAGGTGGAGGTCCATGCTAAGGCCAACACGACCGCCAGGGCCGCCCATCCCAGGGGGGTGGCGTCCGTGGCCAGGCGGGGCAGCTCCTCGGCGAGGAGGCGCCCCAGGCTGTCGTGGGTGGGGCCCGGACCGAGGCCCAGGGCCGAGAGGGTGGCCTCGCCCCAGAGGGCGCCCAGCCAGGCGCTGGGGAAGAGGGGGGCGATCTGATCCAGGCCCCAGGGCCCCCAGCGGCGGAGGCGGGAGGCGGGCCCGGCGCCCATGAGGGTTTCGCTGAGCCAGGCGGGGGAGCGGCGGAAGGCCTCGACCCGGGCCCGGAGCGGCGCCTCCAGGTGCAGGGCCAGGAGACCGCCGAGCAGGAGGGCCAGGGGTAGAGGCGCCAGGCCGCCGAAGGCGGCGGCCAGGGGCAGCAGGAAGAGCAGGGGCGGAAGGTTCCGCAGTGCGGAGAGGGCTCCGCGCCAGCGGCCTCCGCCGAGGGCGAGCCCCAGGCCCACGGCCAGGGCCAGCAGGGCGCAGAGGCTGGCGAAGCCCAGGCTCCGGGCCCCGGCCAGACCCAGGCGCAGGAGGCCGTCGCGGCCCAGGTCATCGAGGCCCAGGGGATGCCGCAGGCTCGGCCCCGCTCCGCCGCGCCACGGATCCAGAGGCGCCTCCGGCAGCAGGAAGGCCGCCAGGAAGGCGAGGCGCCCGAGCAGGGCCAGCCGCGGGCCCCTCATGCCTCCTCCCGTTCCAGGGGCCGGGCCAGGAGCCACAGGACGGCGAGGATCAGGATCCAGGCGGCGAGCCCGGTCCGGTCGCGGCGGGCGATGCGGTCCATCCAGTCCGTGCCGAGGCCGGGCACGCCCAGCAGCCGCTCGATCACCAGGGCTGCGGTGAGCCAGAGGGGCACCCGCGCCGCCAGCCAGCGGCCCCAGAGGCGCCGCAGGGCGAGGCCGCGGGCCAGGCGCACGGCCCGGCCGCCCCAGGCGGCAGGGAAGGGCGATTCGGAAGGCAGAGCCTGGGCCAGCCAGCGCACTTCGCCGGGCAGCGCGGCCAGCAGGAAGGCGGTGGTCCAGCCGCCGAGGCCGGGCGGACCCCAGGCCGCGGGCCATAGCGCCAGCAGGAGGGCCGCCCAGAGCAGATCGGGCGGGGCCTCCAGCAGGGCCAGGGACCTCCTTCGGGCGAGGCCCGGACCACCGAGCCAGGCCAGCAGGGGCGCGGCGAGGGCCAGGGTGCCGAGGGCGAGGGCCGCGGGAAGCAGCGCGTGGGCCGGGAAGGGCGGCGGCTGGGCGGACTTCCAGAGGGCGCCGGGCAGGACCAGGGCCAGGGCGAGGCCGAGGCTCCAGACGGCGAGCCCCTGGAGGCGGTCGCGCCCTACTTCTCCCAGCGCCATCCCGCCGCGCCGGGCGTGGAGAGGTAGAGGCCCAGGAGGCCGGGCGTCACCTGGAGCCGCCTGTCCACCCAGAGGACGCTGTGGAAGTCCACCAGGGGAAGGGCGCCGGGGGCCTTGGCCCACAGGTCCTGCAGATCGGTCCAGGCCACATCGCCGGGCTCCTTCAGGCGGGACACGATCCGGGCGAGGGCGGGGCTGCTCCATCCGGTAAGGTTCAGGGGGCCGTGGGGTTCCATGTACTCCAGCACGGACCAGGGTTCGGGGTCGAAGGTGGCCAGGTAGCAGGCCAGCTGGAAGTCCCCCTTCTGGAGCCGGGCGGCCAGGAGCGCCGGCTCGACAGGCTGAAGGTCGATCTGGACGCCGTCCTTGCGGGCCCGTTCGCGCAGGGCCATGAGGAGCTTCTCCACAGGCTCGTCGCCGGCGGCGTAGAGCAGGGGGAGGGGCTGGCCCTTCGAGAGGGGTACGGTCGCCGCGTCGATGCCTTGCTCCTCGAAGCCCAGCACCCCAGGCCACAAGCCGCGGCTCGGGCGGGCGCCGGCGCCCAGGAGCTGGGGCGGAAAGGCGTCCCTCCGCCAGCGCTCCATGGCCTGGAGGGGGGCGAGGCCCATGCGGCTCCACACCACGAGCTGGTAGGTGCTGGGCTGGGTCACCACGCGGTAGCCCTGCGGCGGCTGGGACTGCAGGCGGGCAGGGGGCACGCCGATGCTGAGCCAGCCCTTCTGGAGCGCCTGGGTCACGGCCTGGCTGTCGCCGAGGATCCGGAAGTGCAGGCCTTCGATGGTGGGCTTGAGGAAGTGGTCCCGGCGCAGGAGGCGCCAGTCGCCGCCGTCGTGCCGCAGGAGGAAGGGGCCGGTCCCGCGGTCCGGGTGGCCGCGCTGGGCGATGGGGATGCGGGCCAGCCCCATGAGCAGCCGGCCCGGGGCCATGGGCGACTGGATCGCCACCTGGCCGTCCTTCAGTTCGATGCGCGATCCTTCAAGGATGGCCCGCTTGGTGGGGCTGGCCTTGGGATCGGCCAGAATGGCCTGGAGGGTCCAGATCGCATCCTCCGCCTCCGCGGGGCTGCCGTCGGTGAAGCGCGCGTCCTTGCGGAGCTTGAAGAGGAAGGTGCCGTCCTTCAGCTTCCAGGAGGCGGCCAGGCGGGGCACCACCTTGCCGGCGGCATCGAGGCCCACGAGGGCATCCCCCGTGAGGGCCTGGAGGATGGCCTGCTCGTAGCCCTCGCCCTTCACCAAATCCAGGGGGCCCGGGTCCCGCGCGAAGCTCTCCTCCACCATCTGGGCGTGGGCCACGAGGGTGGCCAGAGAGAGCAGCAGGATGGCGAGTTTGTTCCGCATGAGAGGATTCCTGATTTTTCCCAGGATGCGCCGGTGGCCGGGGCTTGCCAAGTCCCCTTCGAGGGCCGTACGCGGCAGGTGGATGGGTGTTGCTACTCTGAACAGGGGGAAACCATTGGCGGACGCGTCGACATCCAACCTCTTCTGGTGGTGGCCTCTCCTGGCCCGTCACCGGCGGAAGCTCTATGGGGGGCTGGCGGCCACGATCTGGTGCAGCGTGGCGGCTTCGGTGGTGCCCTTCTGGTCCGGCAAGGCGGTCCATGCCCTGGAGCTTCGGGACTGGCACGGCTCCCGGATCTACCTCCTCTGGATGCTGGCCTTCACCCTGACCGCGGGCATCGGCCGCTACTTCATGCGGAACACCCTCATCGGCCTCAGCCGCGAGGTGGAGCGGGAGCAGCGGGAGGGGCTGTACACCTACCTCCTGGGCCGCCCCTTCGCCTTCTACGAGCGGCAGCGCGTGGGCGACCTCATGTCCCGCGTGGGCGACGACGTGGGCACGGTGCGCATGGCCACGGGGCCGGGGCTCATGAGCTTCCTCCAGGTGGTGTCCATCCTGCCCGTCACCCTGGGGCTGATGATCCACATCAACTGGCGGCTCACCCTGGCGGTGATGCTGCCCTTCTCCTTCCTGGCCCTGGGCTTCTACCTGATCGGGAAGGCGAGCCACGCAATCCAGCAGAAGCTGCAGCTGGCCTTCTCCGCCCTGTCCACCTTCAGCCACGAGACCATCAGCGGCGAGCGGGTGGTGCAGGCCTTCGGGCTGGAGGAGGCCCGCGTGGGCCATTTCCGGGAACTGAGCCTCCGCCACGCCGAGCTCAGCATGAAGCAGACCGTGGTGTTCAGCGCCTACGCGCCCCTGTCGGCCTTCATCAGCGGGGTCTCCGCCCTGGTGCTGGTGGCCTACGGCGGCAGCCTGATGGTCCGCGGTGTCCTGGACCTCGGGGACCTCACGGCCTTCACCGGATTCCTGGTGGCCCTGGCCTGGCCCATGATGAGCCTGGGCTGGTCCGTGAACCTCTTCCAGCGGGCCCGGGCGGGCCAGGAGCGCATCGACTACGTGCTGCACAGCCCGGAGCCCGCGCTGCCGCCCGCGGCGCCCATCGTCCTTCCCGAACAGCCCGCCGCGCTCGTTCTGGAGGGCGCCGTCCACCGCTTCGACAGCGGCCGCGGCCTGGGGCCCCTGGATCTGGAGCTGGCCCCCGGCGACAGCCTGGCCGTGGTGGGCGGCATCGGGTCGGGGAAGACGCTGCTCCTGCAGATGCTCGCCGGGCTGCGCGAACCCCAGGCGGGGCGCCTGCGGGTGGACGGCGCGCAACTGGACGAGACGGGGCTCCGGCGCCACTGGGCCGGCCTCGGCTGGGTGCCCCAGGAGGCCTTCCTGTTCTCCGATACGCTGCGCCTGAACCTGGCCATGGGGCGCCCCGAGGCCACGGAGGCGGAGATCTGGGACATCGCCCGGGTGGTCTGCCTGGACGAGCTGATCCAGCGCCTGCCCCAGGGCCTGGACACCGTGGTGGGCGAGCGCGGCGTGGCCCTCAGCGGCGGCGAGCGGCAGCGGGCCGCCCTGGCCCGGGCCCTCCTGCGCCACCCGCGCCTGCTGCTCCTGGACGACGCCCTCTCGGCCGTGGATGCCGAAACCGAGAGCCGCATCCTGGAGAACCTGCGCACCTTCCTCGGCAAGTCCACCCTGGTGCTGGCCACCCATCGCGTCTTCGTGGCCGAGACCTGCAGTCGGGTGCTCGTGCTCCACGAGGGAAAGGTCCAGCAGCTCGGCACCCCCGAGGACCTGGCAGGCCAGCCGGGCACCTACGCCCGCCTGAAGCAGCTGCAGAGCCTGGAACGGGAGCTGGTGCGGGGGGCCTAGCCGGGCCTCAGCTTCCTTCCCGGAACGTCACCTTGTTGATCTCGGCGAAGGTCGTGATGCCGAGGCGCACCTTCTCGATGGCGCTGTCGCGGAGGAACTGCATGCCGCCGCGCCGGGCGGCGGCCTTCACTTCGCGGACGGGGGCGCGCTGCACCAGGAGCTCCCGCAGCTCGTCGTTGAGGCCCATGAACTCGATGATGGCCTGCCGGCCGCGGAAGCCCGTCCCGTGGCAGTCCACGCATCCCACGCGGTCGAAGAGGCTGGCGCTGCGCAGCCAGGCCTCGTCCACGCCGTTCTCCTCCAGCTCCTGGGGGCTGGGCGGCGGGGCAGGGCGCTTGCACTTGGGGCAGAGCACGCGCACCAGGCGCTGGGCCAGGATGCAGTTCAGCGAGGACACGAAGTTGTAGACCTCCACGCCCATGTGCTGGAAGCGGCCCAGCACGTCCAGCACGTTGTTGGCGTGGACGGTGGTGAACACCAGGTGGCCCGTGAGGGCGGACTGGATGGCGATCTGCGCCGTCTCGGGGTCGCGGATCTCGCCCACGAGGATCTTGTCGGGGTCGTGGCGCAGGATGGACCGCAGGCCCAGGGCGAAGGTGAGGCCCTTCTTCTCGTTCACGGGGATCTGGGTGACGCCTTCGAGCTGGTACTCGACGGGATCCTCGATGGTGATGATCTTGTCCTCGGGGGCCTTGATCTCGCTGAGCACGGCGTAGAGGGTGGTGGTCTTGCCCGAGCCGGTGGGACCGGTCACCAGGAACATGCCGTAGGGCTCCCGGGCGAAGCGGCGCAGGCGCTGCAGCTCGTGGGCCGAGAATCCCAGGATCTCCAGGGTGAGGGACTGGAACTCCTCGGTGAGGTTCTCCTTGTCCAGGATGCGGATGACCGCGTCCTCGCCGTGGATGGTGGGCATGATGCTGACGCGGAAGTCGATGGCGCGGCCGCGCACCTTGAGCTTGAACCGGCCGTCCTGGGGCTTGCGCTTCTCGGCGATGTCCAGCTCGGACATGACCTTGATGCGGCTGATGATGGGCGAGGCGAAGCGCCGGTCGATGGGATCCGCCGCAGGGTAGAGGCTGCCGTCGATGCGGTACTTGATCTGGAAGCCCGTGGCCGTGGTCTCCAGATGGATGTCGGAGGCGCGTCGCTGCAGGGCGTTGAAGACGGTGGTGTCCACCAGGCGGACGATGGGGGCCTCGTCCTTGTCCGTCAGGCGCTCCAGGTCGAGCACCTCGTCGTCCAGATCCTCCTCGTGGAGCACCTGGATCTTGAGGGCCTCGCCCGCCTCGTCCATGACCTTCTGGCCGCTCTCGGACTTCTTCAGGACCTCCTGGATCTGGGCCTGGGGGGCGCCCGCGAAGCGCAGGGGCCGCTTGAGGCGGAGGCGGAGGAGGTCCTGGGTGGGGATGTCCAGGGGATCGGCCATGGCCAGCCAGAGGACGCCTTCCCGCTCCTGGACCGGCACGAAGTGGTGCTTGAGCATCAGATCCAGGGGCAGGGCCTGGAACAGGGCGAAGTCCACCGGCTCGCGGGTGAGGTCCAGGGTCGGGTACAGCTCCCGGGCCGGACGGAAGTCCGGAAGGGTCGATTCGCCGGCTTCGACGGGTTCCGCGGGGACCGTGGGGGGCTGTGGGGACATGGAAGCATCCTAGCGGAGAAAACCGGCGGGGGATCGCGGGCGGTCATGGATCACAACCGACCGTCCGGTCAGGTCTGAAACATTGACCCTTCCGTGACACAGGCGGCACAATCGTCCTGCTCGGGAGGGCCCATGCGTGGGTATGCGCCAATACTGCTTCTGGTTCTGATCGCCGCCTTCCTGCCGGTGCTGGTCTGGACCCTCTCCCGGCTGCTGCGGCCGCGGTTCCCCAACCCTACGAAATACTCGGCTTACGAGTGTGGCATCACCGCCACATCCGAGGCCCGGGAGAAGTTCAGCGTCCGCTACTACCTGGTGGCCGTCATGTTCCTGGTCTTCGACGTGGAGACGGTCTTCCTGATGCCCTGGGCCATCCAGATGAAGGAGCTGGCCGTCTTCGGAATCATCGAGATGGGGATCTTCCTGTTCCTCCTGCTGTTCGGCTACGGCTACATCTGGTCCAAGGGAGCCCTGACATGGGAGTAAATCAACCGACCGCCCTGGAGCATGTGCTCATCACCACCAAGGTGGAGAAGGTCATCAATTGGGCGCGGGCCTCGAGCGTGTGGCCCATGACTTTCGGCTTGGCCTGCTGCGCCATCGAGATGATGGCCGCCGGCGCCAGCCGCTTCGACTTCGACCGCTTCGGCGCCGGCATCTTCCGGGCCACGCCCCGGCAGAGCGATCTGATGATCGTGGCCGGCACCGTCACCTACAAGATGGCGCCCATCATCAAGAAGCTCTATGACCAGATGCCCGAGCCCAAGTGGGTGATCGCCATGGGCTCCTGCGCCACCGCCGGCGGGCCCTTCGACTCGTACCACACCATCCAGGGCGTGGACAAGGTCGTGCCCGTGGACATCTACATCCCGGGCTGCCCACCCCGCCCTGAGAGCCTCATCTACGGGTTCCTCAAGCTGCAGGACAAGATCATGACCAGCAGCCTGGCGGACCGGTACAAGGAGATCTTCGAGGAGGTCGGCTGATGTCCGAACCGATCGAACCCCAGACCCCGGCCGAGCCCGAGGTTCCCGCCGGCCCGTATGTCTACGACCACGCCGCCTCCCCCCAGCGCCAGGTGGTCCTGCCGAAGACCGTCCCCCTGCCCAGCCTGAAGACCTACCGGGCCGAGGTGGCGGCCCAGCAGGCTGCGGACGAGGCCAAGTGGCAGAAGATGCAGGCGGATTACGAGACCGCCAAGGCGAAGGCCGAGGCCGAGGGCAAGGAGGCTCCCAAGCCCCCGGTGAAGCCTGTGCCGAGGAAGGACGACAACGACATGAAGACCCCCTGGCCCCAGGAGGCCAGGGACCCCGACTTGCTGCGCCTCCAGGAGCTGCTGGGCGACAAGGTCGAGGAGATCTTCGAGCAGGCCGGGGAACTGACCTGCCAGGTACGGAAGGAGGCTCTGCTCGAGGCCCTCCGCTTCTGCCGCGACGACGCTGCGCTCAAATACGAGATGCTGGCGGACCAGACCGGGACGCACTATCCCGCCGCCAAGGATTTCGCCTTCTCCCTGGTCTATCAGCTGACCAGCATCAGCCGGCGCAAGCGCCTGCGGGTGCGGATCCTGGTGCCGGAGGGTTTCGAGCCCGAGAGCGCCTGCTCCCTCTATCCCGGCGCGAACTGGATGGAGCGCGAGACCTACGACATGCTGGGCGTCAGATTCAAGGACCATCCCGACATGACTCGCATCCTCTGCCCGGAGGATTGGGAGGGCTACCCGCTGCGGAAGGAGTATCCGACCGTGGGCTGGGGCCAACGCGACATCGACTTCCGCGAGGACCGGGGCGGCGTGCTGATGCGCCTCGCCATGGAGAAGGCGGGCCAGATGGGCATCAACCTGAAGCAACCCCTGGCGGACTAGGAGCGGACGGTGTTCAAGAACGAGGAACTGGAAATCAACCTCGGGCCCCAGCACCCCTCCACCCATGGTGTGCTCCGGGTGAAGCTGCGGCTCGACGGCGAGACGGTGGTGAAGTGCACGCCGATCATCGGCTACCTGCACCGCGGCGTGGAGAAGATCTGCGAGAACAAGACCTTCTTCCAGGGCCAAGTCTGGACGGACCGCATGGACTACGTGGCGGCCATCAGCAACAACCTGGGCTGGGCCGAGGGCGTCGAGAAGCTCTTCGGCATCGAGGTGCCCCGGCGGGCGCGGTACATCCGGACCATGCTCACCGAGATGAACCGGCTGGCCTCCCACCTGCTGTGGCTGGCCACCCACGCCCTGGACATCGGGGCCATGACGGTCTTCCTCTACACCTTCCGGGAACGGGAGTACCTGCTCGATCTCTTCGAGTCCTTCTGCGGCGCGCGCCTCACCACCACGGCCTTCCGCATCGGCGGGCTGCGCGAGGACCTGCCTCCCGGCTTCATCAAGCAGGCCCAGGCCTTCCAGGACATCTTCCTGGACTGCATGGAGGAGTACGAGACCCTCCTCTCCGAGAACCGCATCTGGAAGAAGCGCACCGTCGGCGTCGCGAAGATCAGCGCCGAGGATTGCATCGCCCTGGGCATCACCGGCCCCGTGCTCCGCGCCGCCGGCGTGCCCTACGACATCCGCAAGGCCTTCCCCAGCGCCGCCTATGCGGAGATGGACTTCGAGATCCCCACCCGCCCCGAGGCCGACACCTACGCCCGGTACCTGGTGCGGCTCGCCGAGATGCGCCAGAGCCACCGCATCATCCAGCAATGCATCGACGGCCTGCCCGAGGGCCCGGTGATGGCCAAGATCCCCAAGATCCTCAAGTCCGAGGTGAATGAGGTCTACCACTCCATCGAAGCGCCGAAGGGCGAGCTGGGCTACTACTTCGTGGGAGAGAAGGGCGGCACCATGCCCTACCGCATGCACGTCCGGGCGCCCAGCTTCGTGAACATGCAGGCGCTGTCCAAGATGGTCGTGGGCAGGCTCCTGGCCGACGTGATTGCCGCCATCGGCACCCTTGACGTGGTGCTGGGCGAGATTGACCGCTGAGGATTCCCTCCATGCCGACGATGACCCTGACACAAACCCTGGTGATGGGCCTGATCCAGATCGTGGCCGTGCTGGTCCTGATCTTCGTGATGGTGCCCCTCCTCACCTTCGCCGAGCGCAAGGTGATCGGCTACGTCCAGGTCCGCCTGGGCGCCACCCGCACCGCCGGCGGCCACCGCGGCCTCACCGGCATGCTCAACCGCGGCATGTGGGGCATGGGCAAAGTGCCCGTGCTCTCCATCCTCCGCGGCCTTCCGGTGTTCATCGCGGACATCGTCAAGCTGATCCTCAAGGAGGACATCATCCCCGAGAAGGCCGATCGCGCCGTGTTCACCCTGGCGCCCATCCTCTCCGTGATGGCCGCCTTCGGCGTGTTCTCGGCCATCGCCTTCTATCCCGGCGTCCTCTTCACCTTCCCCGCGGGGTTTCCCGTCGTGGGCGGGCTGCCCTTCATGGGTTTCATCTCCGACGTCAATGTGAGCCTGCTCTACATCATCGGGCTGGCCTCCGTGGGCGTGTACGGCATCGTGTTGGGCGCCTGGGCCTCCAACTCCAAGTACCCCCTGCTCGGCGGACTGCGTTCCGCCGCCCAGATCGTGAGCTACGAAGTGCCGCTCACCCTCAGTCTGCTGGTGCCGGTGATCCTGTCCGGCTCCCTCAACTTCCGGGAGATGTCCCTGCGCCTGGCCACGGGCGAGGGCATGAGCCCCCTGGCCTTCATTCCGCTCTTCATCGGCTTCTTCCTCTACACCACCTGCGGCTTCGCGGAGACGAATCGGACCCCCTTCGATCTCCCGGAGGCGGAGAACGAGCTGGTGGCGGGCTTCCACACGGAGTACTCCGGCATGAAGTTCGGGTTCTTCTACCTGGCCGAGTACACCAACATGATCGTGGTCTCCACCTTCGCCAGCGGCTTCTTCCTGGGCGGCTACCACCTCCTGCCCTTCGGACTCCAGCGGTTCATTCCCGCCACGGTCCCCTTCTTTGGGCAGCCGAGCCTGATCTTCTTCTTCGGGAAGGTCTTCTTCATCCTCTTCACCTACCTGTGGGTGCGGGCCACGCTGCCCCGCTATCGGTACGACCAGCTCATGGATGTGGGCTGGAAGTACCTCATCCCGCTCACCCTGGTGAACCTGTTCGTCGCGGCCATGATCCGCTTCGCCTACTGAGGGAGGATCCGTGCGCCTGCTCAAGACCCTGATCCCTTCCGACATCGCCGCGGGCCTCGCCCTCACGGGCAAGTACTTCGGCAAGGTCTTCCTGTCCGCCAATCGCAAGAAGGTCCGCGCCCACCTGAAGCACTTCACCCAGGAGTACCCGGAGATCCCGGTGCGCCTGGCTCCCCGCTTCCGGGGCCGACTCACCCTCCTGAAGGACGAGCAGGGCGAGATCAAGTGCGTGTGCTGCCTCGCCTGCGAGAAGATCTGCCCCACCGAGGTCATCACCATCGAGAAGGGCAAGAAGGAGGGGCGCAAGATGCCCTTCCCGGTCCGCTACGACTTCGAGATGGAGCGCTGCATCTTCTGCGAGTTCTGCGTGGAGAGCTGCGGCTTCGACTCCATCATCCTGAACCACCAGTTCGAGCTCGCCACCTACAACCGCGAGGACTTCTCCCTCGGCATGGAGGGCGACGGCCAGAACATGTTCATCCCCTCGCCCGTGGGCAAGTACAGCGTGGCCGAGGACTGAACCGCCCCATCACGGACTCGAAGGACACCCCATGGAACACCTACTCGAAACGCTCGGCCGGAACATGTTCGGGATCTTCGGGCTCCTGGCCCTGGCGGGAGCCGCGTTCATGGTGGCGGCCCGGAGCGCGGTCCACAGCGTTCTCGCCTTCCTCTTCACCATGCTCTGCGTGGCGGGCTGCTTCCTCTCCCTGGAGGCCGAGTTCCTGGGCGTGGCGCAGATCCTCGTCTATGCCGGCGGCATTGTCGTCCTGTTCCTGTTCGTCGTGATGCTCGTCGAGATCAGCAAGTTCAAGCAGAAGGCGAAGCTGGAAGTCTTCCAGACCCAGTCGCGAGTCGCGGTCGTGGCGGTCCTCGCCGGCGTGGCGGCCTTCGCCGGGGTGTTCCGGAATGCCATTTTCGGCCCGGCCTCGCCTGAGGCGCTGGTTCTCCGGCCGGAGCTGGCCCGGGGGCTCAACGTGGCCAAGGAGAACGCCCAGGCCGTCAGTCGCGGCCTCTTCGCCGACTACCTGCTGCCCTTCGAGATCCTGAGCGTGATCCTCCTCGTCGCCCTGGTCGGCGCCGTGGTCCTGGCCAAATCGGAGAGGGTGTGATGGTCAGCCTGAATTCGGTCCTCCTCATCTCCTTCGCCCTGTTCTCCATCGGGGTGGCTGGCGTGCTCATTCGCCGGAATGCCCTGGTGATCCTCATGTGCGTGGAGCTGATGCTCAACGCCGCCAACCTGAACTTCATCGCCTTCGCCCGCCACAGCGGCTCCGCTTCCGGGCAGGCCTTCGCGTTGCTGGTGATGGGCTTCGCGGCCGCCGAAGTGGCCGTGGGCCTCGCCCTGGTGGTGGCCCTCTACCGCAGGCGGGACACCGTCCAGGTGGACGACATCAACCTGCTGAAGGGATGACGACCATGAGTCTCGCCATGATCACGGAGCCATCCGCCATGACCGCCGCATCCCACGCGGGCAGCCTCCTGTGGCTGATCCCCTTCCTGCCCTTCTTCGGGTTCCTCATCAACGGCCTTTCCGGCCGGAAGCTGCGGAACACCAAGGTGGTGGACTTCTTCGCCCTCGGCAGCGTGGGGCTGGCTTTCGTCCTCACCCTGGTCCACTTCGGGCGCCTCATGGGGCTGCCCGCCGAGGAACGCTCCATCCACCAGAGCCTCTGGACTTGGTTCGATGCGGGGGGCGCACGCGTGCTGGGCGGCCTCTCCACCTACAAGATCGAGTGGGCCTACAAGTTCGACGTGCTCAGCGGCTGCATGGCCCTGCTGGTGACCGGCGCGGGATTCCTCATCCACCTCTTCAGCACCGGCTACATGGCCGAGGAGCGCAACGACGGCCGCTACTACCGGTTCATGGCCTACATGAACCTGTTCGTGTTCAGCATGCTCAACCTGGTCCTGGGCGCCAACATCCTGATGATGTTCCTGGGCTGGGAGGGCGTGGGCCTCTGCTCCTACCTGCTCATCGGGTTCTACTTCGAGAAGGAGTTCGCGGCGGTCGCGGGCAAGAAGGCCTTCGTCACCAACCGCATCGGCGACTTCGGCTTCATGATCGGGTTCTTCCTGATCTTCATGGTCTTCGGCAGCCTGGACTACGACACCCTCATGGGCTCCGTGCGCGGCGTGATGGCCCTGCCTTCCATCACCCTCTTCGGCCATGCCGCCAGCCCCACCTGGTGGTTCAACCTCATCGGCTGCTGCCTCTTCGTGGGCGCCATGGGCAAGTCGGCCCAGATTCCCCTCTACGTCTGGCTGCCGGACGCCATGGCGGGCCCGACCCCGGTGAGCGCGCTCATCCACGCGGCCACCATGGTGACCAGCGGCCTCTACATGATCACCCGCCTGAACTTCATCTACGTCAACGCCCCGGTGGCGCTGGCGGTGGTGCTCGCCTTCGGCTCACTCACGGCCTTCGTGGCCGCCACCATGGGCCTGGCCCAGTACGACATCAAGAAGGTGCTGGCCTATTCCACGGTGAGCCAGCTGGGCTACATGTTCATGGGCATGGGCGCCGGGGCCTTCGCGGCCGGCATGTTCCATGTGTTCACCCATGCCTTCTTCAAGGCCAGCCTCTTCCTTGGATCCGGCGCGGTGATCGCCGCCTGCCACCACGAGCAGGACATGCGGAACATGGGCGGCCTCCGGAAGCTGATGCCCATCACCTCGCTGGCCATGATCGCGGCGACCTTCGCCATCGCGGGCATCTTCCCCTTCTCCGGCTTCTTCTCGAAGGACGAGATCCTCTGGAAGGTGTTCGACGGCTGGTATGCCGGCGGGAGCTTCGCCGGGCCGAAGCTGAACCTCATCGCCTGGATCCTGGGCATGCTCGGCGCGTTCTGCACGGCCTTCTACATGACCCGCCTCATCGCCATGACCTTCTACGGCAACTACCGGGGGGCGGGGGACGATCCCTACGGCCTCACGGTGCAGTCCGAGGCGCATCACGCCCATGACGACCATGCCCACGGGCATGGCCACGACGCCCACGGCCATGCCCACGGGGAGAACCACGCCCATGAGCTGGACCAGGCCCACGCCCATCATGATGACGATCCCGAGGACCACGACATCGTGCCCGGGCACCACCCGCACGAGGTGAGCTGGCGCATGTGGCTGCCGGTGGCCATCCTCGCGGGCCTCGCGGTGGTGGGTGGCTTCCTGAACTTCCCCGAGAGCCTCCACCGCGTCCTGCCCCATTTCTTGCAGCCATTCTTCCCCGCCGAGCTGTTCACCAAGTGGATCGAGCCGCTGCTCTACCAGGTGGCGCCCGCTGCCCACGGAGAGCATGTCCCGCCCGCCATCGAGTACGGCCTGATGGCCTGGGCCACCCTCGTGTGGGCCCCCGGCGCCATGCTGCTGGCGTGGTGGATGTACAAGGTGGATCCCAGCTGGAGCCGCGCGAAGGCCTTCGTGGCCCGCTTCCCGAACCTCTACCGCTGGGTGAACGCCAAGTACTACGTGGACGAGTTCTACGAGGCCGCCCTCATCGGGCCCTGCAAGCGCCTCTCCGCCCAGCTCTGGAGCTTCGACACCTGGGTGGTGGACGGCATGGTGAACGGCGCCGCCCGCTTCACGGTGCTCTGGGCCGACAGCATGCACTGGGTCGACCAGAAGATCGTGGACGGCCTGGTGAATGGCGTGGCCTGGCTCATCCACCAGGTGAGCCTGGTGTTCCGGCGGCTCCAGAGCGGCCGGGTCCAGCACTATGCCTTCGTCATGTTCCTCGGCTTCCTCGTTTTCGCGTTCTGGAAATTCCTGGTCTAGGCCCTCGCCCTTCTGGTTGGAGTCCCCATGTTCACCGCAAACACGACACTGATGCTGGTGGCGACCTTCCTGCCCTTCCTGGGCGCGCTGGTCCTGCTCCTGGTGCCCAAGGGCCAGCGCAAGGTCTTCGAGTACGGCTCCCTGGCCGTGATGATCGTCAGTTTCCTGCTGAGCCTGCCCTTCTGGTTCGGCTACGACCGCACCAGCGACGCGGTGCAGTGGTTCGCCGCCTGGACCTGGATCCCGTCCATCGGGGTCAAGTTCGCCGTGGGCATGGACGGCATCAGCCTCCTGCTCTGGCTCCTGACCACCTTCATCGGCCCCATCGCCATCGCCTGCTCCTTCAGCTCGATCACCGAGCGGCACAAGGAGTACTACCTCTGGATGCTGGTGCTGCAGACCGCCATGCTTGGCGTCTTCATCACCCAGGACATGTTCCTCTTCTACCTGTTCTGGGAAGTGATGCTGGTGCCGATGTACTTCCTCATCGCCATCTGGGGCGGCCCGCAGAAGCTCTACGCCGCCATCAAGCTCTTCCTCTACACCCTGGCGGGCTCGGTGCTGATGCTGGTGGCCATCCTGGCCATCTACTTCCTCCAGCACAAGACCACCGGCACCTACGACTTCTCCCTGGCCAGCTTCCAGGCCATGGCCCCCGTGATCGCCCAGCAGACCAAGGCCTTCCAGTACCTGATGGCCCTGGCCTTCTTCATCGGCTTCGCCATCAAGGTGCCGATGTTCCCCTTCCACACCTGGCTGCCCGACGCCCACGTGCAGGCGCCCACGGCCGGCTCGGTGATCCTGGCCGCCATCCTCCTGAAGATGGGCACCTACGGCTTCGTGCGGTTCCTGCTCCCGATCCTGCCCGGCGCCACCAAGGACCTGATGCCCTGGTTCATCGCCCTGGCCCTCATCGGCATCATCTACGGTGCCCTGGTGGCCATGATCCAGAAGGACATGAAGAAGCTGGTGGCCTACTCCTCCGTGAGCCACCTGGGCATGTGCATGCTGGGCCTCTTCGCCCTGAACCCCTACGGCATCAAGGGCGGCCTCTTCCAGATGCTCAACCACGGCATCAGCACCAGCGGGCTCTTCCTCGCGGTGGGCATCGTCTACGAGCGCCGGCACACCCGCATGATCGCGGACTTCGGCGGCCTCTCGAAGAGCATGCCCGTCTACGCCACCATCTTCATGATCATGACCATGAGCAGCCTGGGCCTGCCCCTGCTGAACGGGTTCGTCGGCGAGGCCATCATCCTCATGGGCTCCTTCCAGGCCTTCCCCTGGGCCGCCCTGGTAGCCACCCTCGGCATCATCCTCGGCGCGGCTTATCTGCTGTGGATGTACCAGCGCGTGATGTTCGGACCCATCACCCCCGTCAACGAGAAGATGGAGGACCTGAGCATGCGCGAGATCCTCTACTTCGCGCCCCTGGTCGTCGCCGCCTTCTGGATCGGCATGTATCCCAAGCCGATCATGGACGTGATGGACGCCCCCGTCCGCAAGCTAGTGATGCAGGTCAACCCCGGCTACTACGCTGCCGAGAACCTGGCCGCCAGGCAGGCCGAGGCCGCGAAGGTGGGCATGCGCGGGATGGAGGCTCCGGCCGCTCCTGGCGCCGAAGGCCATGAGGCCCCCGTCCACGGCGGAACCCCGGCCGAGATGACCCACGGGGGAGGCCACTGATGACCGGCTTCGCGCAGGGGCTTCTGGATGCGCTCCTCCGGGACGCGCACCTGATCACCCCCCAACTCTTCCTGATGACGGTCGCCACGCTGATGCTGTGGCCCGGCGACCTGTTCGTGAACCGCGGCTCCAAGCACCAGTGGGCGCCGGTGACCTTGGTCATCCTGGCCGTCGCTGCGGTGCTGGTCGCGCGGACCGAGAACGGCCTTGGCTTCGGCCGCATGTTCCAGATGGACGGCCTCACCCGAGGCTTCGAGTTGCTCAGCATCCTGGGCGCCGCCGGCGCCGTGGCCCTCAGCCAGCGGGTGCTGAACGGCCTCAAGCAGCAGACGGTGGAGTACTACGCCCTGATCCTCTTCTCGCTGTCGGGGATGCTCTTCCTCTGCGGGGCCACGGATCTCATCTCCGTCTACTTCAGCCTTGAACTCATGGCGGTCTGCATCTACATCCTGGTGGCCTACCTGCGGGACTGGAAGACCAGCGTGGAGGCCGGCCTGAAGTACTTCCTGCTGGGGGCCTTCTCCAGCGGCATCCTCGTCTATGGCATCAGCCTCCTCTACGGGGCCGCCGGCGGAACCACCACCAACCTGGCGGACCTGAATCAGGCCCTGGCGCTCGTGCCGAAGCCGGATTCCCTGCTGGTCTTTGGCGGGGTGCTGATGGTGCTGGTGGGCATGGCCTTCAAGGTGGCCGCAGTCCCCTTCCACATGTGGTCGCCGGACGCCTATGAGGGCGCGCCCACGCCCATCACGGCCTTCATGGCCACCGCCCCCAAGGCCGCGGCCCTGGCGGCCTTCCTCCGGGTGTTCGGAACCGGCTTCCACGGCCTGTTCACGGAGTGGGTCCTGCCCCTCTCCTACATCGCCGGCGCCAGCATGATCCTGGGCAACGTGGCGGCGGTGAAGCAGGTCAGCATGAAGCGCCTCCTGGCCTACTCCAGCATCGCCCACGTGGGCTACATGCTGCTGGGGGTGCTGTCGGCGGATCCCGTGGCCGGCGCCCAGGCCGTGTGGCTCTACATGGCCATCTACATCGTCATGAACGTCGGCGCCTTCGCGGTGGTGATCTACCTCCAGGGCAAGGGGGAGGGGGAGCGCATCGAGGACTTCAAGGGCCTGGGCCGCAAGCACCCCGTGCTGGGCTTCGCCATGATGATGTTCCTCCTCAGCCTGGCCGGCATCCCGCCCCTTCTGGGCTTCTTCGGGAAGTTCTACCTCTTCAAGCTGGCCATCGAGCAGGGCCACGTCACCCTCACGGTGATCGCGCTCCTCACCAGCGCCATCAGCGCCTACTACTACCTGGGGGTCGTGAACCAGATGTACTTCCGGGAACCTGCCGAAGGCGAAGCCCCGGCCCTGGGCACGCTGCCCACCTTCATCGTGGGCGTGGCCTGTCTGGTGATCCTGGTGGGCACGGCCTTCGGGCCCTGGCTGCTGGAGTGGGCCGGCAAGATCACCCTGAGCTGAAGTTGGGCTCTACACTGGAGGGCGCGGGAGGTTCCCGCGCCCTCTTTCGTTGGGGTCACAGGTGATCTTGCGGCGCGACAAGGATGGGGTGGACCCCGGTGAGCGGGCCCTCTGGGGCGACCTCATGTCCCTGGGTCTCACCTTCCCCCTCTGCATCGTGCTGGGGTTCTTTCTGGGCCGCTGGATCGGCGGCTGGTTCGGCCACGCCACCGGCGGGCAGTGGATGGGCCTGGCCTGGGGGGTCTCCGCGGCTTTCTGGGAGCTGTACAAGGTGAGCCGCAGGATGTCGAAGCGGGACGAGGAGGAACTCAGCCGGTCCCAGGAACCTCCTCCCCGAAAGGATGGGCGGAAAGATGGCCGCTGAGGGGGAGGACCACCTCCGCTGGGCCACCCGCTTCCAGGTGGGCCTGCTACTCCTGGGTGCCCCCCTCTGGGGCCTCCTGCACTCCTGGGAAGCCGCCCTGGCCTTCGGGGTGGGCGGAGGCACGAGCCTGGCCTTCTGGGCCCTCCACCGGTACCTCACGGCCCGGATGCTCACCCCCTCCGTGCGCCGGCGCTGGCTCTACGGCTTCCTTTCGCTGGGAAAACTGGCGTTGATCGCGCTGGTGCTGCGTGGGATGATGGACCGATACCCGGCGGAAGCCCTGCCGCTCGCCACGGGGGTCCTGCTCTTCGTGGGCGGCATCCTCCTGGAAGCCATCCGGCTGGCCTTCCACCGCGTCGATCCGACCCCTCCCGCTTGAGGTCCACCCGAGATGGAACACCACCCCTCGCTCCTCGCCCAGTGGCTCACCCAGATCCTCCATCTGGCCCGCCATGCCTGGCCCGGCTTCGCCCACGGGGAACCGCTCTCCGTGCTGGAGCGCTATGACCACCTGCTGAACGCCCTTCTGGCGGCCCTGGTGGCCATGGCGATCACGGCCCTGGTGCGGAAGAACCTGGCCCGCATCCCCGGCCCCCTGCAGCAGATCTTCGAGGGTGTCGTGGAGTGGCTGCAGGGCATGATCGGCGACAACATTGCCCACCACGGCGAGCGCTACCTGCCCTTCATCGGGACCCTGGCGCTGTTCGTCTTCTTCAACAACCTCTTCGGCCTCATCCCCGGCCTGAGCCCCGCCACCAGCAACTGGAACGTGACGCTCGGCGCCGCCCTCGTGGTCTTCGCCTACTACAACTTCCACGGCATGAAGGAGCAGGGCGTCGGCAAGTACTGGCTGCACTTCGCCGGTCCCATCTGGTGGCTCATGCCCCTGATGTTCCCCCTGGAGATCCTCGGCCTGCTCTCCCGCATCCTCAGCCACTCCCTCCGTCTCTTCGGCAACATCGCCGGCGAGCACGTGGTGGCGGGCATCTTCTTCGGGCTCATGCCCCTGCTGCTCCCGGTGCCCATGATGGTGCTGGGCCTCTTCTTCGGCCTGATCCAGACCTTCGTGTTCACCATGCTGGCCGTGATCTACCTCAGCGGGGCCGTCAGTCACGAGCATTGACCCTAACGCAGAAAGCAGCGCAGCCGCTTTCTGCGCACGTGAAAGCCTTCACCCGCCCGGCGGATTCCGAACCCTCCGGGCAACAACCAGGAGCAGTTCCATGAAGAAGTTCCTCACCACCGCCTTCCTCTTCACCATGGCCGCCGTGGCCTTCGCGCAGGGCGCCCCCGCGGCTGCTGCCACGAAGAGCCTCTTCGAGGGCCAGTTCACCGCCCACATCGCGCTCGCCATCGCCGCCGCCGGCTGCGGTCTGGCCCAGGGCAAGGCCGTGGTCGCCGCCTGCGAGGGCGTGGCCCGCAACCCCCAGGCCGCCGGCAACATCCGCACCACCATGATCATCGGCCTGGCCCTCATCGAGGCCCTCGTGATCTACGTGCTCGTCGCCGCCTTCGCCATCAAGTAGGCCGCGGATCTTTTTTTCGGCGGGGCGCCCTTTTCCGGGGCGCCCCGTTTTTTTATGATTCAATCGTCCTGCCGATGAGACTTCCGACGCCATGACTCCCCACCCTCTCTTCCCCATGCCCCCGGAGGTGACCCGCGTGGTCCTCGGGGGGGGGTCGCCCATCGATCTGGATGGGTTGCGGATCCACTCGCCCGAGGATGCGCACGACTTCGCATTGAACTACGGCTACGACATGCGCGTCCCCGCCCAGCGGGCCCACGTGGTGCGGGTCTACGAGGACGCCGTGGACTTCCTCGAGGCCGTGGTCCTGGATGGCACGGATCTGCACGTGCCGGTGGAGCTTCAGGATGTGGAGGACCCCCTGGACCTCCTGCTGTGGGCCTCGGAGCGCCCCTGCCCGAATCGCGGCCGGTGGGCCTGCGCACTCCTCCGCGTGATGCACACCCTCTTCCACGTGGACCACAACGTGAACCTGCGCTTCCTGCCGGAGATCCAGAGCCAGGTCTTCGACCGCTACGACCGGTACCTGGTGCGCGACGGGAGCAGCTGGCTGCTGCGCGGGGCCTACGAGGTCCCCCTGGTGGCCGTGGAGCGCAAGGAGAACAAGGATCGCGTGTCCATGCTGCTCAAGATGCTCCACAAGCCCGAGAACGTGGCGGAGACCATCTACGATCAGATCGGCATCCGCCTGGTGGCGGAGGACCAGCTGGGCGTGCTCATGGTCATCCGCTTCCTCCTGGACCACCATGTGCTCATGCCCACTCACATCAAGCCGAGCCGCAGCCGCAACCTGATGATCGACATGCAGGCCCTGGAAACCTGGATGGAGGCCCTTCCTCCGGCCTTCTGCATCCAGGACCTCAGCCCCTCCGAGCGCCTGGAACTCAACCGGATCCTCGCCGCCAAGCGGCCGACCACGGATCAGAACCCCTTTTCAAGCAAGGATTACTCGGCCGTCCAGTTCACGGCCCGGACCCTCATCCGCCTCCCGAGCCCCTGGACGGGCGGCCATGACCCCCTCCTGGCGCGCTCTGGGGACCCCGGCCAGCCGCATCTGGCTGACCCCACCCGAATTCCGATGTTGATCCAGGAACAGGAGGAGTTTACCTTCTTCTTCGCACACGAAGTTCAAGTGATGGAGAGATCAGGTTTCCAAAGCGCCCAATCCGGGCCCGCTTCACATTCGGAATACAAACAGCGCCAGCGGGACGCCGCCCGGCGGCGAGTGCTCCAGGGAATCCTTCAGGAGGAACCATGCTGAACATCCAGACCCGCCAAGACGGAACCGCCTCCGTGGTCTCCATCCAGGGCAAGGTCAATTTCGAGGTGACTGCCCAGCTGCGGGACGTGATCCGAGAGACGGTGGCCACGGCTCAGCCCAAGCTCCTCGTGATCAACCTGGAGGGCGTCAGCTTCATCGACTCCTCGGGCCTGGGCCTGCTGGTGGCGGCCCGCAACAGCGTGGACAAGTCGGGCGGGAAGCTGCATCTCGCCTGCCTGCCGCCGCCGGTGAAGAAGACCTTCGACCAGACCAATCTCACGAACTACTTCTCCATTTTCGCCACCGAGCAGGACGCCCTGCGCGGCGCCTGAGGACTCCTTCCACACCAGCCTGAAGGGTGGCCATGGCCAAGGGCGTCGTTCTGGTTGTCGATGACGAGGCCCCGATCCGGGACATCCTCAGCTTCTACCTGAAGCGTGCAGGTTACCAGGTGCTCACCGCCGCCAACGGCGCCGAGGCCCTGGTGGAGATGGGCCACCTGAAGCCCGACCTCATCATCTCGGATCTGAGGATGCCCGAGATGCCGGGGGACGAGCTCTGCAAGCGGGTGAAGACCGACCCGGCCACCCAGGACATCTACTTCATCATCCTGTCGGCCCTGGATGGCACGGCCTCGCGCATCGGCGGGCTCTCCCTGGGCGCGGACGACATGATCCCCAAGCCCTTCCACGCCCAGGAGGTGCTGGCCAAGGTGGACTCGACCTTCCGGCTGATCGGGATGCAGAAGGAGATCAAGCGGCAGAACCGCGAGCTCACGGCCTTCCAGACGAAGGTGCAGGAGGAGATGGAACTGGCGGCCGCCCTCCAGATGGGCCTGCTGCCCAAGCTGCCCGGAGAGGCACCGGGCGTGCGCTACACCCATCGCTACCTGCCGGCCTCCGGCATCGGTGGCGACATCTACGACGTGCTGCCGCTGCCGGATGGCGGGGCGGCGATCATGATCGCGGATGTGAGCGGCCACGGCGTCACGGCGGCGCTCATCTCCGCCATGGTCAAGACCTCCTTCGAGAACCAGGTCCGGCTGGGCGGCGAGCCCCTGGCCTGGGCGATGGGGATGAACGAGGACCTCTGCCGTTCCACCCTGGCCGAGCAGTTCGCCACCGCCTGGCTGGGGCGCGTGGACCAGGGACGCAACGTGGTGCGCTATGTGGCCGCCGGGCACTGCGCCCCCCTCCGCATCTTGGGCGGGGCCCAGGGCGGCCTCCGGCGCTCGGAGGTGCTCCGGGGCAAGGGCTTCATGCTGGGGCTCGACAGCCAGCTCCCCTTCGTGGAGCAGGACGCGGAGTTCCTGCCCGGCGACCGGCTGGTGCTCTACACGGACGGCCTGGTGGAAGTGGAGCGCGAGGACCGCACCATGCTCGAGGAGGCCGGCCTGCGCCGGCTCTGCGCGGAACTGCCCGGGGACGCGGACGCGGCCGCCGATGCCCTGGTGTCCCAGGCCCGGGCCCATAACGCCCCGGCGGCCTTCATCGACGACGTGACGCTGGTGATCCTCGACCGGATGGACTGACGGCTCAGCCCAGTTCCGCCAGGGTGGCCTCGATGCCGTCCTCCAGCTCCGTGAAGGGGGCGGAGAAGCCCGCCTCGCGGAGGCTGCGCACATCGGCCTGGGTGAAGCTCTGGTACTTGCCGCGCAGGGTCTCGGGGAAGGGGATGTACTCGATGCGGCCGCGGCCCAGGAGCCGGATCAGGGTCTGCGCGATGTCGTTGAAGCTGCGGGCCCGGCCCGTGCCGGCGTTGAAGATGCCCCTGGCGCTGGCGGCCCCTCCGAAGTGCAGGTTGATGGCGACGATGTCCTCCACGAAGACGAAGTCCCGGAGCTGGCCGCCGTCGCCGTAGCCGTCCGTGCCCTGGAAGAGGCGGCACACGCCCTGCTCCTTGAGCTGGCGCAGGAGCTGGTGCAGCACGGACATCATGCGGCCCTTGTGGTCCTCCCGCGGGCCGAAGACGTTGAAGTACCGGAGGCCCACCACGGGACTCTGCACCGCCGGTAGCAGGCTCCGCACATGCTGGTCAAAGGCCAGCTTGGAGTAGCCGTAGACGTTGAGAGGGCGCTCGTTGCGAGGCACCGGCTCGAAGTCCCGGCTGGCGCCGTAGGTGGCCGCGCTGGAGGCGTAGACCAGGGGCGTGCGCCGGGCCAGGCACCAGTGGAGGAGCGCCTTCGAGTCCCCGAAATTGTTCTCCATCATGTAGCGGCCGTCGGTTTCCATGGTGTCGGAGCAGGCGCCGTTGTGGAACACCGCCTCGGGGCGCAGGTCGAGGGTGCCGGCGTCCAGCCGCGCCCGGAACTCGCGCTTGTCCAGGTAGTCCGAGATGACCAGATCCGCGAGGTTCCGCGCCTTCTCGCCCCGGGTGAGGTTGTCCACCACCAGGATGTCCGTGTGGCCGGAGCGGTTCAGGGCCTTCACCAGGTTGCTGCCCACGAATCCGGCGCCGCCGGTGACGATGAACATCGGAAACTCCTCTGCCTGCTTCCAGGATACCGGCGGCTAGCCGATCGCGTCCTCGGCCTCGGAGGCCTGCAGGCGCCGGAGCAGCCGCGGCCCCAGTTCCGCCACGAGGGTGGCCGCCAGGATGAGCAGGCCGCCGGCCAACTGCAGGGGGCTGAGGTATTCCCGGATGCCGGGGATCCAGCCGCTGATGGCGAGCAGGGCGGTCCAGAGGGGCTCCGTGGAGAACAGGATGGCGCTCTCCGTGGCGCCCAGCCGGGCCTGCATGGTGCTCTGGACGTAGAAGGCCAGGGTGGTGGCCAGGATCCCCATGAAGCCGAGGGCCACCCAGGTCCCGGGCCGGGCCAGGGCCCGCGCCGTCCCCTCGAAGCCCCAGGGGGCGGGGAGGACCAGGGTGATGAGGAGGGACGCGAGTCCGGTCACCGCCACCTGCATGAAGGCCAGGATCCAGCCGGAGGAGCGGCGCGAGAAGTGGGCGGTCATGACGATGTGGAAACCGCAGAGTACGGCCGCCACCAGCGTCTCGGAGTCGCCGCGGTTCCAGCCACCCCAGGCCGCCCCGGGCTCCCGCACCAGGAGCAGGAGGCCCAGGAGCGCCACCCCGGCGCCGAGGGCATGGGAGGGCCGCAGGCGGTCCCCGGCCAGGAGGGCCACCATGGGCGTGAAGATCACATAGAGTCCCGTGATGAAACCCGACTTCGAGGTGGTGGTGAACCGGAGCCCGTCCGTCTGCAGCCAGAAGAGCGTGGCCAGCACGAGGCCCAGCCAGAGGCCGTCCTTCACCGCCTGCCGACGGATGGGGATGCGCAGGAGCGCCACCATGAGGCCCAGCCCCGCGGTGCCGATGGCGAAGCGGAGGGTGAGCAGGGCCCCCACGGAGAGGCCGGCCTGGAGCCCGTACTTGGTGGCGGGGAACCCGCCGCCCCAGATGGCCGCGGTGAGGGCCAGGCTGACGACGGCGACGAGATGGGACCTGCGGGATGCCTGCATCCCCTCAGACTAGATGAGTCCCGTCGATCTGCAAGAACCTGGACGATTACCCTGACGGATGGAGACTATTTCAGGATGACGCTGATGCGAATCGTCAATTCCGGCTGGTCGGGATCGTCGGTGGTGAGGGCCAGCGTCTCGCTGTAGCGGCCGGCCTTCATGGACGCGGGCATCACCACGGCCAGCTCCTGCTGGGAGGCGGCCTTCTGCAGCAGGCCCTCCACCCGCACCTGGGGCAGGGAGCAGGACATGCCCGTGACCCGGAACGCGCGGCCCTCGGCCTGCTTCAGGACGAGCTTGTCCCGCAACTCGGTGCCGGCGTTGCCCTCGAAGACCAGGCCCACGGGGCTGGCCAGGACGGCGGGCTTAAGCTCCCACTGGATGTCCAGGGGCAGCTGGGGCACGTGGGCGTTGGTGAAGCGGACGGTGGCCGTCTCCACACCCCGGAACTGGCCCTTGGGCACCGCCCGGCCGTTGAAGGCCACGTCCAGGATCGAATCCTTGCCGTCGGGGCGCCAGGCGAAGGTGAGGAAGGGCGCACCCGGAGCGCGAGCCTCGGTGATCTTCACGGGCTCGGCGTTGCCGGAGGCGTAGCGGACCGTGGCATGGACAGTGGCGGTCCGCGCGGCATTGAAGTAGACGGCATCCTGGGAGGGCATCACCTCCTGCACCACCTCGGTCTCGAAGGTCAGGGTGACGGCGGGGGTCTTGGGGTCGTTGCAGAGCACCTCGATGGACTTGCGCACCGGACCGCGGTACCCCCGGGGGTCGAAGGTGGCCTCCAGCTCCGTGCTCTCGCCGGGATTGATGGACCACTTGCCCAGCACGGTGGCGGTGCAGCCGCAGGACGGGCGCACCTGGGAGATGCTCAGCACGGCGTTGCCCGTGTTGGTCACCCGGTACTTGGCCGCGACCTTGCGGTCCGGCGTGATGCGGCCGAAGTCGTGGTTGAAGCTGTCGAAATGGATGACGGGGGCCTGGGCCATGAGGGAGACGGCGGCGCAGGCGAAAAGGAGACGGCGGATCATGCGGGCACCTCGGGGTGGGAAGACAGCATCCTACCCGGAGATCAGCTCCATCAAGGCCTTCCAGGCCTCGTCGGAACCGATCCGGGTGAGACAGGGGTGCCCCTCCACGGCGCAGACCGGGAGGAAGCAGGGGGCGCAGGGCACGTCGTTCCGCCGGAGCCCGCGGCTCTTCGGGCCCCAGGGCGTGGAACCGCGCGGATCGGTGGCGCCATAGATGGCCAGGGTGGGCGTCCCGCAGGCCGCGGCCAGGTGGCTCAGGCCGGAGTCGTTGCCCAGGGCCCCCTTCGAGCCCCGCAGCCAGGCTGCCGCCTCCTTGAGGCTGGTGCGGCCGCAGAGGTCGAGGCCTTCCGTGCCCGCCACTTCGGCGCAGACGGCGGCCTCATCCGGGGAGCCCAGCACCGCCACGGCGAAACCCTCCAGGCGGGCCCGGAGCAGGATCATGCGGTAGGACTCGGCCGGCCAGGCCTTGGAGGCCCAGGTGGAGCCGGGCATGAGGCAGAGGTAGGGCTGGGTGGGACGCTCGATGGAGACGCCGGGATCGAAGTCCGCATAGGGCATGGGGGGTAGGTCCGGCCAGCGGCGCCTCAGCACGGCGTGGTAGCGCAGGAGGAAGGGGCCCTCCGCCTTCCAGAAGGGGCCGCTGTGGGTGTTGAAGGGGCCCGCCAGGCTCTCGTCCACGCCGATGCGCTCCGGCACCCGGGCCAGCCAGGCCGCCAGGGCCGGGCGCAGGGATTTGGGGAAGTGGATGCTCCGCGCGGCCCGATGCCGCCGGAGGGTGCGTGCCAGGGCCCAGGGGCCCGGTTTGCCCTCGTCGGGAAGCACCGCATCGCAGAGGGCCGTGCCCTCCACCAGGCCCACCGCCGCCCTGGGTCCCCAGACCACGATTGGCCCCTCGCCGATCTGCCGGAGCAGCCGCAGCACGGGCAGCTGCATGGCGGCGTCTCCGACGAACCGCGGGAAGCGCACCCAGGTGGCGTGGTCGGGGATCAGAGCCATGTCGTCACCGCTTCGCGGAAGGCCGCTGCGGCATCATAGCCCCGGGTGAGGGCGGTGCCGAAGGCATGGGCGCGGTCCCGCTGGTCCTGCCAGGTGGTGGGGTCGGCCATCAGGGGGGCCAGACGGGCGGCGGCGGCCTCCAGGAGGGCGGGATCGGGGCTCCGGCGGTCGTCGGCCTTGGCGAGAAGGAACCCGCCCTCGCCATCCTTCAGCACCGTGCCGATGCCGCCCACGGTGGGGGCCAGCACGGGCACCCCGAGCTCCAGGGCCTCGATGAGGGCGATGGGGAAGAACCCCTCGTTGCGGCTGGTCATGACGTAGAGGTCGAGGGCGGCGAAGGCCGGCGCGAGATCCTTCAGGGGGCCCAGGCGGCGGGTCCGGTCCCGGAGGGGGGAGGCAGCCAGGGCGGCGTCGAGGGTCTGGGCCGTGGCGGCCTCCTCGCGCCCCGCGAAGAGCAGGGAGAGGCCCGGCAGGGAGCGGTCCAGGGCCTCGGCGAACCGGAGCACGGAGACGGGATCCTTCCGGCCGTCGATCTGGCCCACGTAGCCCACGAGGGTTCCGCCCTCCGGCAGCCCGAGGGAGCCCCGGGCGGCGCGCCGGTCCTCGGGCGAGGCCGCCGGGGCCTCGGGCCGGGGATAGAGCGGGTGGATGATGCTGCAGGGCGCCGGTCCCAGGTGCGCACGGACGGCGGCGGTGAACTCGTAGGTGCAGATCCACCGGTCCACACAGCCGCGGATCCCGCGGTACTTCCGCAGGTGTCGCTCGTAGTGCTCATGGAGGGTCACCACGGCGGGGATCCGGATTCCCAGGCGCGCCAGCCAAGGCAGGGCGCGCTGCACGCCCTTGTGGTTGCAGACGACAAGCAGATCCGGCCGGTTCCGCCGGAGCCAGCGGAAGGCTCCCCAGGCCCCGGGCAGGTGCAGGATCTCGCCGACGTTCGGGTTGCGCGCCCGCAGCTCGGGCTCGATGTCGCGCTTGCCGGGTTCCTTCCTGAACAGCACCGTCACCTTCACGGGCAGGTCCGCGAGGGCGGCCACCTGCTCGAGGAGCACCCGCTCGCCGCCGCCGAAGGACAGCTTCCGGTGGGCAAAGACAACGTGCTTCACGGGACTCCGGAAATGACGTCATCATAGGGCAACTGACCCAATGCGTCACTTCCCCCAGGTGGCTATGTCCCTCGCCCAGACCCAACGGATCCTGCTGGTGGAGGACGAGCCGGGCCTCCGGGAGGTCCTGACCCTCGCCCTGGAGGGAGCGGGGTTCAAGTGCGAGGCGGTCTCCGGCATCGAGGAGGGGCAGCGGGCCCTGGCGGAGACCACCTTCGACGGGGTGCTGTCCGACCTCAAGCTCAAGGACGGTTCGGGCATCGAGCTGCTCACCTGGATGAATGAGCAGGGCCTGGCGACGCCAGTGGTGATCATGACCGCGTACGCCACCACGGAGACGACCGTGCAGGCCCTGAACCAGGGGGCCGTGGACTTCATCACCAAGCCCTTCAGGCACGAGGATCTCATCGCCACCTTGAAGGGACTGCTGGCCGCCACCGAACCGGAGGAGGCCCCGCCCCAGGACCTGGGCGAGCTGGTGGGGGTGGGGCCCACCATGCGGAAGATCAATGCCCTCATCGGCAAGGTCTCCCGGGCAGATACCACGGTGCTGCTGACGGGGGAGAGCGGCACGGGCAAGGAGGTGGTGGCCCGCCTCATCCACCGCTACTCCGAGCGCGCCAAGGGACCCTTCGTGGCCGTGAACTGCGGAGCCCTGCCGGAGGCCCTGCTGGAATCCGAGCTCTTCGGCTTCGAGAAGGGGGCCTTCACCGGGGCCAGCGCGCTGAAGCGGGGCCTCTTCGAGGAGGCGGGCGGCGGGATCCTGTTCCTGGATGAGATCGGGGAGATGCCCCTGGCCCTGCAGGTGAAGCTGCTGCGGGTGCTGCAGGAGCGCCGGGTGCGGCGGCTGGGGGCCACCGACGAGCGGCCCGTGGATGTCCGGGTCATCGCGGCCACCAACCGGGACCTGCGGGCCCGGGCCGAGAGTGGGGCTTTCCGCGACGATCTGTTCTACCGCCTGAACATCCTGCAGATCGAGCTGCCGCCGCTGCGGGAGCGGCCTGAGGACCTGCCCGTGCTGGCGGAGCACTTCATCCGGCGGGCCTGCCAGAAGCTGGCCAAGCCCCCCATGCAGCTCCATCCGGAGGCCATGGACCTGCTCCTTTCCTACCGGTTCCCGGGCAACGTGCGGGAGCTGGAGAACCTCATGGAGCGCTGCGTGGCCCTCAATCCGGGGGGCCCCATCACCCGGGAGCTGCTGCCGGAAAACCTGTTCTCCGGCAACGCCGGGGCGGAGTCGGGGCGTCCGGTCCCCCTGGCCATCCCGGCGGAGGGCTTCGATCTGGAGGCCTGGCTCACCGCCCTCAAGGGGCACTTCCTGCGCCGGGCCCTCGATGAGGTGGGCGGCGTGAAGACCAAGGCCGGGAAGCGCCTGGGCATGAGCTTCCGCGCCTACCGCTACTGGCTGGCGGAGCTGGGCGGCGTGGAGGCCCTGCCGGCGGCCTTCCCCTGGCCGGAGGACTACCCGGCACCCGCCGTGGAGGAGGGCGGAACCGAGGGGCCGAAGGACGCATGATGCCCATGGATCCTTGCTTTTCCGGCCATTCCTGGCACACTGGAACGCTCGCGGGGGATGCTCCCGAGCCCTTTTCACGGACCCGTCCCATGACGACCCCCTCCCGTTGCAAGGCCCGCGGCTTCTCGCTGCTGGAACTGCTGGTGGCCATGATGATCATCGCGGTCATCGCCACCCTGGGTTTCAAGCAGTACCAGCGGTACAGCGCCAACGCCCGGTATCTGAAGGCCCAGGACGACCTCAAGATCGTGGCCGACGGCCTGGACCAGTACTACCTGAAGCACGCCCGGTACCCGGATTTCAGCAGCTACGAGGCCATGGTGGACGGCAACTCGCCCCTGGTGAAGGAGAGCCTCATCAAGGTGGGCATGAGCCCCATGGACCCCTTCAGCCAGCCCTACGAGGGGAAGGCCTCCCACGGCAACTACGAGCTGAAGTGCCAGGGGGATCCTGACCACCCGGATGAATTCAAGCCCTTCACCCGCACGCCGGGGCAGGGCCAGGTCATCGGCGGGAGCGCCCCGGCCGAGGCCGGAACCCCGGCGGCCGGGAGCGGGAAGTGATCGACCTCCACAAGCTGCCCCCGGAGGGGCTCCGCCTGAACGGCGCCGTGGACCGCCTGCCCCTCGAGGGGGATGCGGCCCTGCGGGACCTGGAGTGGGCCCTGTTCGCGCTGCCCTCAGGCCAGGACATCTTCCTGGAGGTGAAGGGCCGGGCGGTCTGGGAGGGCACTTGCAGCCGCTGCCTGTCCCCCCTGGACCGGCCCCTGGCGGTGTCCAGCCAGTTCCTGGGCAGCAAGGATCCGGATCTGGTGGGCCGGGGCTCGCACACCCTGGGCTCCCAGGATCTCGATGTGGTGTTCCTGCCAGAGGACACGCTCGAGGAAGCCGAAGTGGTCCGCGAGCAGTTCGAGCTCCAGGCCCCCATGCACCCGCTCTGCGCCGAGGACTGCAAGGGGCTCTGCCCGAACTGCGGCAAGAACTGGAACAAGGGGCCCTGCCAGTGCCGCCCCGAGGCGGACCGGGCCCCTTCCGCCCTCAGCCGGGCCCTCTCCAAGGCCCTCGCAGGAATCAAGCTGGACCCCGAATCCTGATGCATTTATCCTGGAACATTCGTGTTTCAAGCTAGGAGCAAGCCATGCCGAATCCCAAGCGCCGCCACTCCCGGGCCCGCCGCGACCGCCGGCGCACCCACGATGCCCTCGAAGTCATGAGCGCCAGCACCTGCCCGAACTGCCAGACCCCCAAGCTGCCTCACCGCGTGTGCCCGAGCTGCGGCTTCTACCGCGGCAAGCTGGCGGTGCGGACCGCCGAGACCGCCTGAGACCCGGCAGCGTGGACGGCCACCGCATCGCGCTGGATGCCATGGGGGGCGACCATGCCCCCCACGTGACCCTGCAGGGTGCCCGGGAGGCCCTCGTGGCCTGGCCCGGCCTGTTCCTCTACCTGGTAGGGGACGAGGCCGTGCTGCGTCCGGCCCTGGCGAAGCACGGGTTCTCGGCCGGCCTTCTGGCGCGGGCCGAGGTGGTGCATGCCTCCCAGGTCGTCTCGATGGAGGACAAGGCGACCTCCATCCTGAAGGAGAAGAAGGACAGCTCCATCCGCGTCGCCGCCCAGCTCGTCCGCGAGGGGAAGGCCCACGGCATGGTGTCCATGGGCCACACCGGCGCGGCCATGGTGGCCTCCAGCCTCGTCATCGGCAAGCTCGAGGGCGTGGACCGGCCGGCCCTGGCCAGCGTGATGCCCAACACCCAGGGCGGTCCCACCGTGCTCCTGGACGTGGGCGCCAACGTGGACTGCCGGGCCGATCACATCGCGCAGTTCGCGGTGATGGGCTCGGTCTACGCCGAGGAGGTGCTCGGCATCGAGCGTCCCCGCGTGGGCATCCTCAGCGTGGGCGAGGAGGATGGCAAGGGGACGGACGTGACCAAGGACGCCTCCGCCATGCTCCGGGAGCTGGAGATCCGCTTCGAGGGCAACGCCGAGGGCCGCGACATCTGGAACGGCAACTTCGACGTCATCGCCTGCGACGGCTTCGTGGGCAACGTGGTGCTGAAGTCCAGCGAGGCCCTGGCCGAGGGCATCATCGGCGGCCTGAAGGACAGCTTCATGGAGAGCGCCATCACCAAGCTAGCCGGGTTGATGGCCCGACCGGCCCTGCGGCGCTTCAAGCAGCGCCTCGACTACACCGAGTACGGCGGCGCCCCGCTGCTGGGGGTCAAGGGCGTGAGCATCATCGGCCATGGCCGCAGCGACCACAAGGCCGTGCGCAACGCCATCCGCGCCGCCCTGCGCGCCGTCGAGCACCGCCTCCACGAACGCATCCAGGAGCGCGTGGCCCAGCTGCTGCCACAGGACTGAGGCCGGCGCACCGGCTTCCCGATTCTTTGAGGTGCCCATGAGCAAGGTGGCATGGCTGTTCCCGGGTCAGGGATCCCAGGCGGTGGGCATGGGCATGGCCCTGGCCGCCTCCGAGCCCGCGGCGAAGGCGGTGCTCGAGGACGCGGACGCGGCCCTGGGGTTCCGGCTCTCCCAGCTGATGGCGGAGGGCCCGGAGGAGACCCTGAAGCTCACAGAGCACACCCAGCCGGCCATCCTCACCCACAGCACCATGGCCGTGCGGGCCTTCGCCCACCGGCTGCCGCGGCCTGATTTCGCCGCGGGCCACTCCCTGGGCGAGTACAGCGCCCTGGTGGCCCTCGGGGCCCTCAGCTTCCATGATGCCGTGACCACGGTGCGGGAGCGCGGCCGGGCCATGCAGGAGGCCGTGCCCGTGGGCGTGGGTGCCATGGCCGCGCTGCTGGGCATGAGCCTGGCCGACGTGGAGGCCAGCTGCGCCGAGGCCGCGGCTGCTACGGGGAAGATCGTGGTGCCCGCCAACTTCAACGGCCCCGGGCAGATCGTCATCGCCGGTCATGCCGAGGCGGTGGATGCGGCCCTGGAGGCCGCCAAGGCCCGGGGCGGACGCAAGGCCCTGAAGCTCCCCGTGAGCGCTCCCTTCCATTCGCCCCTCATGGAGCCCGCGAAGGCCCGCATGGAGCCCCTCCTCCGCGGCCTGGCCTTCAAGGCGCCCCTCTGCCCGCTGGTGAACAACGTGGACGCCGCGGCCGTGAGCGACCCCGAGGCCCTCCGCGACGGCCTCATCCGCCAGATCCCCGGCGCGGTGCGGTGGGAGGCCACCTTGTCCCTCCTGCTGGACCAGGGCGTCACCACGTTCCTCGAACTCGGGCCCGGCAAGGTGCTGTCCGGCCTCGTGAAGCGCCAGGCCAAGGAGCGGGGCCTGGAGGTTGTCGCCAGCAACCTGGGCGCCCCGGAGGACTTGGTCCAGCTAGGCTGAGCCGACTCGACCCGGGGGAACCCTCCATCGGGATGCATCCGAGATGTGACCAAGAGCAAGGCCCGCGCAGCCATTCCTGGATGCTGATACCGGTATCATTTTCGGGAACGGGATGGGAAGGGCGCTGCGCCGATGGGTGGCCGTCGCCACGTCCCGCATCGCGAGGGGCCCATGCGCAAGGATCTCGTCTTCGGAATGGCCGGCTCGGGAGGCGACGGCATCGTCTCCGCCGGCGACTCGCTGCTTCAGGCCGCCTCGGCTGAGGGCTACCACGGCGTGATGACCAAGAGCTTCGGGTCCCAGATCCGGGGCGGCGAGTCGTCCTGCCGGGTGCGCATCAGCACGGAGCCGGTCCTGAACCCCGGCGGCAACCTCGATGTGGCCGTGGCCCTGAACTGGGAGGACTTCCTCAAGTTCGGCGCCGAGCTTCCCGTGGCCGGCAGCACCGTGGTGATCTACGAGGCCGCCACGGGCGTGGCCGAGAACCAGATCCCCCTGGTGGGCGTGACGCCCCTGCAGGTCATCGCGGTGCCCATCGCCGAGATGGCCAAGAGCACCGCCGGCACCGAGCGGGCCAAGAACACGGTGGTGCTGGGGCTCATCGCCGGGTGGTTCGGCATCGGCGGCGAGGCGGTGATGAAGGGCATCTCGAAGAAGCTGGCCAGGAAGAGCCAGGAACTCGTCGAAGCCAACCAGAAGGCCTTCGACGCGGGTGTGGCCTTCGCGAAGACGCACCCCCTCAAGGCCGACATGACCGTCGAGCCCTCCAAGAGCAAGGGCGCCGTGAAGCTCCTGACCGACGGCAACGACATGTGCGCCGCCGCGGCGATCTTCGCCGGCTGCCAGTTCTTCGGCGGCTACCCGATCACGCCCTCCACCGAGATCATGCAGTTCTTCACCAGCCACGTCTGGAAGTACGGCGGCGCGGTGCTGCAGGCCGAGGATGAGATCGCCGGCATCGGCGCGGCCGTGGGCGCCTCCTTCGCGGGGAAGAAGGCCATGACGGCCACGAGCGGCCCCGGCCTCTCCCTCAAGTCCGAGATGATGGGCCTGGCCAGCATCGCCGAGCTGCCCCTCGTGATCGTGGACGTGCAGCGCGGCGGCCCCTCCACGGGCCTGCCCACCAAGACCGAGCAGTCCGACTTCTTCGCGGCGGCCTTCTCGGCCCATGGCGATGTGATCCGCCCCGTGCTGGCCCCGACCTCCGTGGCTGATATCTTCCGCACCACCGTGGAGGCCTTCAACATCGCCGAGTACTACCAGACGCCGGTGATCGTGCTGTCCGACCAGGAGATCGCCTCCCGCAAGGAGACCCTGGATCCCATCGACACCAGCCAGTTCAAGATCCTCAACCGCCTGCTGCCGACCGGTTCCGACCTGCAGGACTACAAGCGGTTCAAGCAGACGGAAAACCACATCAGCCCCATCAGCCACCCCGGCATGCTGGGCGGCACCTACCTGGCTTCCGGCATCGAGCACGTCGAGTCCGGCGCCCCCACGAACAGCGGCTCCGTCCATGCGCGCATGAACGAGAAGCGCATCCGCAAGTTCGATCCGCTGAAGGAGCGCAAGGACCTCTTCGAGATCACCGGCAACCCCGACGCCCCGCTGGCCCTCATCGCCTGGGGCAGCGTCGCGGGTGTCTGCCGCGAGGCGCTGCAGATGGCCCGCGCCGAGGGGCTCGACGTCAAGCTGATGGTGCCCTACCTGCTCTACCCCGTGGCCGAGCAGACCTACCGCGACTTCTTCGCCTCCGTGCAGAAGGGCCTCGTCGTCGAACAGTCCCACCTGGCCCAGACCTTCAAGGTGCTGCGCATGCACCTCGACCTGCCCAAGGGCCTGCAGTCCCTGGCCCGCAGCGGCGCGAACCCCTTCCTGCCCGGCGAGATCGTCGCGGCCCTCCACCATCTCCTCTCGGAGCTGCAGCGCAGCCACGAGGGCAAGCTTCAGCCCCAGGAGTGAGGTCCACCATGAGCGCGAACGCCACCTGCGAATTCCAGGCCAAGGACTACAAGAGCGACCTGAAGCCCATCTGGTGCCCCGGATGCGGCGACTACTCCGTGGTGCAGGGCATCTACCGGGCCCTGGCCGCCATCGGCCGCCCGCCCCACGAGGTCGCCTTCATTTCGGGCATCGGCTGCTCCAGCCGCATCCCCGGCTACACCACGGCCTACGGCTTCAACACCGTCCACGGCCGGGCCCTGCCCATCGCCCAGGGCATCAAGCTGGCCAACCCCGACCTGCTGGTGCTGGCGGCGGGCGGGGACGGCGACGGCTTCTCCATCGGCGGCGGCCACATCGCCCACCTGATCCGCCGGAACATCGACATCACCTACCTCGTGATGGACAACCAGATCTACGGCCTCACCAAGGGCCAGCTTTCGCCCACCTCCCAGAAGGGCCGCACCACCTGCACCTCGCCCTATGGGAGCCTCGAGAACCCCGTCAATCCGCTGCTCTACGTGCTGGCCTACGGCGCCGGCTTCGTGGCCCAGGCCTCGCCCACCGATCTGGCCGGCATGGCGTCCATCATCGAGGAGGCGATCCGCTACCCCGGCTTCGCCTTCGTGAACATCCAGTCCCCCTGCGTGACCTACGGCGAGGAGGCCCAGCAGATCAAGGGCCTCAAGGCCATCAGCGAGAACCTGGCGAGCCTGGGCCACAACCCGGCGGACCGCCTGGCCGCCATGGACCTGGCCCAGCACTACGGCGAGAAGCTGCACCTCGGCGTGTTCTACCGGAACCCCGAGCCGGCCCCGACCTACGATGCGCTGATCCGCGAGCGGCAGGCCGCCCTCTCCAAGGACGCGGCCCCGAAGGAGCGCATCCTCGACCTCTTCATCAAGAAGTGACGGGAGCAGCCATGACGACGCGCGGCATCGATTTCAAGGCCCTCAGCCTGAAGGACGCGCTGGACCTGGCCGTCCTGGTGGAGCAGGAGGCGAAGGAGCGCTACGAGGAGTTCGCGGCGCAGATGGATCAGCACCGCACGCCGGATGCGGCCAGGTTCTTCCGCTACATGGCCCTCAACGAGGCCAAGCACGGCGAGGCTCTGGCCGCACGCCGGGCCAAGCTGTTCGGCGGGGCCCCGAGCGCCGTCACCCGGGCGATGATCTTCGACATCGAGGCGCCGGACTACGATGAGGCCCGCGCCTTCATGAGCCCGCGCCAGGCCATGCAGGCGGCCCTGGCCTCGGAGGTGAAGGCCCACAGCTTCTTCGTGGAGGCCCTGCCCGCCCTCCAGGACGCCGATGTGAAGGCCCTTTTCGAGGAACTCCGCGACGAGGAGGTCGAGCACCAGGACCTCGTGAAGGCGGAACTGGCCAAGCTGCCGCCCGACTCCGGCCTCTCGGACGAGGACTTCGTGGACGGCCCCACGGCCCAGTAGGCCCCTCAGCCCTCCCGGGGGCGCCAGAGCTCGGTCAGCACCACCGCCACCTGAGCCAGCATGGCGGCGCCGAGGAAACCGGCGGCGGCCCAGGCGGCCCAGCGGGCCGAGGGGGCCCCCTGGCGGAGCATCCACTGGGCGAGGTCGAACACCACGGCTGCCGCGGTGGCGGCCATCAGGGCCTTCCGGCCGGACCAGGCCGTGCGCCGGAGGTAGAGCAGGCTGCTCAGCAGCAGGATCGCCGGGAAGCCGAAGAGGTGCAGGGGGCGGGAGCGGAACAGGCCCATGAGCCCCTGGGGCGTCTCCTCCAGGGCGATGGGGCGCAGATCCTCGTACGAGGCCAGCCGCGGGAACTGGCCGCCCTGGTCGTGGCAGCGCGAGCAGTTGTTGGCCACGATCGATTCCACCGGCGGCCAGCCCGCCCGGGTCGCGCCGCCCTGCACCCAGGCGCGGAAGGTATCCACCTGGGCCTGGTTCGTGTTCACCGCCATGACCCCGTCGAGCACGGCGAGCAGGCGGGAATGGCGGGGCGATCCGCCCTCCCCGGCGGCGGGAACGGGAGCCAACTCCCGGGTGGCCACGAAGACCAGGCCCAGGGCCATGACCGCGGCCAGGGCGAGCAGCACCAGGGTGGCGAAGATCCGTTCGGAGGCCGGCTGGTCGCGCAGGCTCATGGGGCACCTCACGGGGATGGTACCCGTAGAATGGCTCCATGAGCGAATTCGACCGGAAGGCCAGGGACTGGGATGCGGACGCCGCCAAGGTGGCGCGGGCGGAGCGGGTGGCCGAGGCCATCCACGCCCTCGGGGGGGACCTCTCCAGGCAGAGCGCCCTGGAGGTGGGCTGCGGCACGGGACTGCTGGGCTTCGCGCTGCGTCCCCATGTGGCCCACATGACGCTGGCGGACACCTCGGCGGGGATGCTCGAGGTGCTGCGGGAGAAGATCGCCGCCTCCGGCCTCGACGGCATGGAGGCCCTCCAGCACGACTTCACCCAGGGGCCCCTTCCGGAGGCGCGGTACGGCCTCCTCTGCTCGCTGATGACCTTCCACCACATCCCCGACACGGACGATGCCCTGCGCCGCTTCCACGGACTGCTGGAGCCGGGCGGGCTGCTGGCCATCGCCGATCTGGATGCGGAGGACGGCTCCTTCCATGGCCCGGAGGTCCCGGTCCACCGGGGCTTCGACCGGGAGGACCTGAAGGCGCGGCTCCTCAAGGCCGGCTTCCGGGACATCCGCTTCAGCACGCCCTATGTCATCGACCGCGAAACCGCCGGGGGGCCCCGGCGGTTTCCGGTGTTCCTGGTCCTGGCCGAGTAGGCCTGATCAGTCGATGACCACCGGCCCGGTGGCCCGCGTCTTCTGCAGGAGCAGGAGCAGGGGCAGGAGGGCGAAGCAGATCACCCCCATGAACCAGAAGGTGTCGGCGAAGGCCATCATGGTGGATTGGCGGACCACCAGGCCGTAGGCGGATCCCTGGGCCATGTGGGCCGCGTCCGCGGGGGAGAGCCCGCCCCGCAGCACGCCCAGCTGGGTCGCCCGGTCCAGGAAGCCCTGGTAGGCCGGGTTGCCGGGGGCCAGGTTGCCGATCAGGTTGGCCTGGTGGACCTGGGCGCGCCTGGAGAGCAGGGTGGTGGCGATGGCGATGCCGCTGCTGCCGCCGATGTTGCGCAGCAGGTTCATGAGGCCTGTGGCGTAGGCGGTCTTCTCGTGGGGGATGTGCTGGAAGGCCATCACGTTGATGGGCACGAAGAGGAAGGCGAACCCCATGCTCTGGACGATCCGGGACATCATGGCCGTCTTGAAGTCCACCATGAGGTTGAAGCCGGCCATCTGGAGCAGCCCCAGGCCGCAGAACAGGAAGCCCACGCCGATGAGCCACCGGGTGTCGAACCGCTTCAGCAGGACGGCCACCACCGGCATCATGCACAGCACGGCCACGCCGCCCGGGCTCAGCACCCATCCGCTCAGCACCGCCGTGTAGCCCAGCAGGGTCTGCAGGAAGATGGGCAGCAGGGCCAGGCTGCCGTAAAGCACGAAGCCGAGGACGAAGAGCATCAGGGCCGCCACGGCGAACGTGCGGTCCTTCAGGAGGCGCAGGTCGACGATGGGGCGTTTCTTGCGGAGCTCGTAGAGCACTGCGGTCACGAGCGCCACCACGGCGAGGATGCCGAAGAAGACGATGAAGCCCGAGGAGAACCAGTCCTTGCGCTGCCCCTCGTCCAGCACGATCTCCAGGGAGGCCAGGCCCAGGGTGATGATGCCGATGCCCAGGTAGTCGAACTTGTTGTCCTTGAGGGAGATGCGATGGAAGGTCGGGGGGTCGTGGACCAGCGAGGTGGTGAGGGCGATGGAGAGGAAGCCCACGGGGATGTTGATGAGGAAGATCCAGTGCCAGCTGAAGTTGTCGGTGATCCAGCCGCCCAGCACGGGCCCGATGATCGGGGCCAGCACCACGCCCATGCCGTAGAAGGCCATGGCCGCGCCGCGCTTCTCGTGGGGGAAGGTCTCCACCAGGATGGCCTGGGAGATGGGCTGGAGGCCGCCGCCGCCCAGGCCCTGCATGATGCGGAAGAATATGAGCCACCCCAGCGAGGGGGCGATGCCGCAGAGCAGCGAGGCCACCGTGAAGATGCTCACGCAGGTGATGTAGAAGCGCTTCCGCCCGATGAGGCTGGAGAAGTAGCCGCCCAGGGGCAGCACCACGGCGTTGGCCACCAGGTACGAGGTGAGCACCCAGGTGGTCTCCTCCACCGTGGCGGACAGGTTCCCCGCGATGTGCGGCAGGGCCACGTTCGCCACGCTGGTGTCGAGCACCTCCATGAACGTCGCGATCATCACCGTCATGGCGATGATCCACGGGTTGATGCGGGGGTGGGCGTGGTCGCTCAAGGGTGGGTCCTCGCGGTCACTTCGTGATCACGGTGGCTTCGACGTTCATGCCGGGCCGCAGGACCACCTTGCCGGCCTCCGCGTCGTCGATGCGGATCTTCACGGGGATGCGCTGGACCACCTTCACGAAGTTGCCCACGGCGTTCTCGGGGGGGAGCAGGCTCATGCGCGAGCCGGTGGAACCGGCGATGGAATCCACGTGGCCCTTGAGCACCACGCCGTTCATGTCCACCTTGACCTCGGCCTCCTGGCCGGGATGCATGTCCGCGAGCTGGGTCTCCTTGAAGTTGGCGGTGACCCAGGTCTGGTGCAGGGGGATGAGCGTCATCAGGCCCTGGCCCGGCTGGATGGTCTGGCCGGGCTCCACGTACTTGCGGGTGACCACGCCCTCGACCGAGGCCGTGATCCGCGTGTAGCCGAGCTGGAGGTTCAGCGCCTCGAGGGCCGCCTTGGCCTGCGCCACCTGCGCCTGGGCGGACGCCAGGCGGGCCTCGGCGGCGACCACCGCCACCTTCCGGCTCTGGGATTCGTGCTGCATGGAGGCCAGTCGCTCCCGGGCGGCCTTCCAGTCGTTCTCGGCCACCTCGGCCTGGGTGCGGAAGGCATCGAATTGCTGGGCGGAGATCTCCTCGCGGTCCGCCAGGGGCTTCATGCGCTGCACATCGTTCCGGGCCTTGTCGAAGCTGGCGCGCTTGGCGTCGGCGTTGGCCTTGACGGCCTCTAGGTCCGAGCCCTTGGCCTGCTGGAAGGCCACCTGCGCACGCTGCAGCTCAGCCTTCGCGCCCTCCACCTGGGCCTGGGCCTGAGCCAGAGTGGCCTTCGCCTGGTCCACCTTGGCCTGGATGTCCCTGGGATCGATGGACACCAGCAGATCCCCCGCCTTCACGGCCTGGTTGTCCGCGACCGCCACCTGTTCGACGCTGCCGTAGACGCGGGCCGAGACCGGGACGAGGTGCCCGTCCACCTGGGCGTCATCAGTACTCACGCGGTTGCGGGACTCGAACCACAGGCCGAGGCCCACCAGGAGGAGGACAGGGACGGCAATCTTGAGGACGGTCAGCGCCCGGCCACCGGTGGCGGGTTCCTCGGCCGGCGCCGGGGTGGTTGCATCTTGGTTCATGTCGGTCTCCATCAGCGGGTGTAGAGCGATTCGATCTGGCCCATGGCCAGGGCCAGGTCCGCGCGGGACTGGTTGAGGCGGTAGAGGGCGCTGATCTGGTTGTCGTTGGCGCGGGCGAGCTCGTCCTGGGCGTTGATCACTTCGATGTTGTTGCTGACCCCGGCCTCGAAACGGTGGCGGGCCTGCGTGAGGGCCTCCTGGGAGAGGTTCACGGCGAGGTCCGCCACCTCGACCTCGTGCTGGGCGGCGTCCAGCTCGGCCTGGGCCACCTGGATCTCCAGCCCCACCTGGGCCCGCACATCGCGGCGGGCTTCCTGGACGCTGGCCTGTTCGGACTTGGCCTTCGAGATCTGGGCGGAGACCCGGCCGCCGGTGAAGAGGGGCACCTTCACGCCCAGGGACACCTGGTAGGTGGGAACCCAGGCCTGGGACTGGAGGCCCGTGGAGGCGTAGCTCCCCGTGGCCACCACGCTGGGCATCCGGAGACCCTGGGCTGCCTGCCGCAGGCTTGCCGCGGCCTTCTCACGGGCGTCCAGGGCCGCCAGCTCAGGGCGCTGCCGGAGACCCGACTGGTAGGCCGCCTCGAAGCTGAGCTGGGGCAGGGAGGGAGCGGCCAGGGTGTCCTGCAGTTCGATGGCCGTGCCGGGTTTCAGGTCCAGGAGCTTCCCGAGGCCGGCCAGGGCCGTGAGGCGCTGGGTCTGGGCCTGGATGAGGCGCTGGCGCTCCGTCTGGAGCTGCACCTGGGCGCGCAGCGTGTCCAGCTTGGTTCCCACGCCCTGCTTCTGCTGGTTCTCCGCCAGGGTGGCCAGGGCCCCGGCCAGGTCCACCCGGGACTGGGAGGCGTTCACGGAGGCCGCCGCCCGGAGGGCCCGCAGATACTGGCCCACCACAAGGGCGGCGATCTGCTCGCGGACGGCCCGGCCCTGGGCCCGGGCCGAATCCTCGGCGTAGCGCGAGGCCTTCCAGCGCTTCCAGAGGCTGAGGTCGAAGAGCGAGACCTGGGCCTCGACGCCCACCTGGCCCCAGTTGAAGGGGCCCACCACTTCGGGGCCGTGGGGCTGCGGCATGCCCATGAGGGCGTCGAGGTTGTACTTGTTGCGCTGGCCGAAGGCCTGGGCCGCCACGGTGGGCATGAGGGCGCCCGCGGCCGACCGCCGGTCGTCCTGGCTTTCCGCGATGGCGAGCAGGGACTGCTGCACCCGGGGGTTCTGGTCCAGGGCGATCCGCAGGGCCTGCGGGAGGCTCAACTGGACCGTGGCGGCCGGGCTCGAGGCCACCGGGGCGGGGGCCTGGGCCCGGACCGTGCCCGCCGCCAGCAGCGCCAGGAGGAGCGCCGGTCCCCGACCGGGGGTGCTGGGGGCCCCGGAGACCCGGGTGCTGGGGCAGGACATGGAAGCCTCCGTCTCGTTGCGATCAGTCGTCGTGGGGTTCATGCGGAGGCCTCGCCATTGGCCCGGATGCGGTTCAGGAAGCCCCTGAGCTGATCCAGTTCGGCCCGGCTGAAGCCCCTGAGGTGCGCATTCAGGATCTTGATGGCCACCGGCGGGAGTTGGGGCAGCAGGTCCCGCCCCGCATCGGTGAGCTCCAGCATCGCGACCCGGCGGTCCTTGCTGCTGCGCTCGCGGCGGATCAGGCCCTTCTCCTCCAGGCGGTCGAGCATGCGGGTCATGGAGCCCGTGTCGTACCGGCTGTAGCGGCAGAGTTCGGCAGCCGTGGAGGCGCAGCCCCGGGAGATGCGCATGAGGATGGCCCACTGAGCTGCGGTGATGCCGGTGCCCCGGTGGAGCAGCTCCTCGTCGAGGGCCGCCAGGATCTGCCTGGAGGCCTCCGCGATGAGCCGGCCGATGCTGTCCTCCGGATTGTAGTTCTCGGGGGTGTACAGCGGTTCGGGAACGCCTGTCGCCTCGCTCATGACTCGGATTCCATGTTGATGCCTAAGCAATTACTGCCGAAGCAGTAATGTATAGAGTCTCGCCTTCACCTGTCAACCCCACCCCACGGAAGGGAGGGGGTTTCAGCGGTTATTTCCCGGTGGACGGCCGTGGGATCATGGAGGGATGCCTGCAGGAGGCTGCCGTGGTCCGCGCATCGCTCCTCCGTCCCGTTCTGCTCGCCGCCCTCCTGGGTGGGGGCGGCCCGACCGCCTGGGCCCAGCAGGGGGACCCACCCAGGGCGTCCCTGGCGCTGCCCGCTCCAGCGGCCGGTCCCGCGACGCTGGATGGCGCCCTGAAGGCGCGTCGCACCACCCGCGAGCTCGCCGGTCCCGCCCTCTCCCTGGGGGAGGCTGCCCAACTCCTCTGGAGCGCCCAGGGGGAGAACCGCCCCGGGCGACGCACCGTGCCCAGCGCCCACGCGACCTACCCCCTGGGCCTGTATCTCGTCGCGGAGGGGAGTCCCACGCTGGTGGCGGGGACCTACCGCTACCAGCCCGGGGCCCATGCCCTCCGGCCCGTTGGGAAGCAGGGTGTCGCCGCCCTCCTGGGGGCCATCCAGGGGATGCAGCCCTGGATCGGGAAGGCCCCCGCGGTCTTCGTCGTCACGGGGCGGCCCCTGAAGATCTCCCGCCGGGAGCCCGCCGCGAGCTTCGACTACACCTTCTGGGAGTGCGGCGCCGCCTCCCAGGCCCTGCTGCTCCAGGCCGAGGCCCTGGGCCTGGGCGCCGGCACGGCCTCCGGCGTGGACCTGGCCGCCGTGGGCGCGGCCCTGGGCCTGCCGTCCGGGGAGAAGGCCCTGGTGCTGCTGCCCGTGGGGCGGATCCGGCCGTCCAGGTAGGGGCCGCTGAACTTCCAGGGGTCTCGGCCCATTCGATGGGTGGGTGGCCCGGCTCGACTAACCTTGAGGGGTCTGCGTGCGATCCCGGAGGCTCCATGAAACCTGTCTGGCTGTGTCTTCCCGCCCTGGCGCTTCCGGCGGGCTCCCAGCCGGCGCTGATCCAGGTGGATCGCGCGATCACCTTCCCGGGCTTCAACGGGTTCGCCCTCCACGGCAGCGTGCGCGCGGGAGGGGCGCATCCCTACTTCGCGGTGATGGTGGCGGGTTCGGGGCCCACGGACCGGGACTGGTCGAACCCGATGATCCCCGTGGCCAGCCACGCCGGGCGGGACTTCGCGGGGTGGCTCCAGGCCCAGGGCCTCGGCAGCCTCCGGTACGACAAGCGCTTCATCGGGTCGCGGGACCCGAAGCTGGACATCTCCCTGGATGCCCAGGTGGGCGACCTCAAGGCCGCCCTGGCTGCCGCCCGCCAGCTGCCCGAGGCGAAGGGGAAGAAGCTCCTGCTCGTGGGCCACGGCGAGGGGGCGCTGCTTTCCCTCCTGGCGGCGGGGAACGCGGACGCGGTGCTGCTCCTGGCCCTGCCCGGCCGGGACATGGCCACCACCATCAAGGAACAGCTGCGCCCGCAGCTTCCGCCAGAGAAGGCGGCGGCCAACCTCGCCTACCTGGACGACGTGTTCCAGGCCATCCGCCGGAACCAGCCCACGCCCGAACCCGGTGACGAGGTGTACCCCGCCCTGGGCCGCCTCGCCCGGGGCCTCATGGCGCCCGAGACCCTCGACTTCGTGCGGGACACCCTCGACCTCGACCCCTGGACCCTGGCGGCCCGGCTGACCGGTCCCGCGGCCATCGCGTGGGGCGATTCCGATGTCCAGACCTGGCGGCCCGCCACGGTCCCCGCCACCTTCCACGGGACGGTCCTCGAGCTGCCCGGGGCGAACTACCTGCTGCGCCGCGAGACCCGCCCCCGCGCCGACCTGACCCCCGCCAGCGCCATGACCGCCTACGGTGACAGCACGCCGCTGGCGGATCTCGCCCCCCTGGCGGCCTGGCTGAAGGGGCTGAAGTAGGCGCGCTTAACATCCTTTAACCGCCGGCGATCCGGGCCCTGGCTAGACTCCCCGCAGGAGGCGCCATGGCCGAGGGGCTGGAACTGAAGCTGGAGGTATCCCGGGGCCAGCGGCTGGTGGCCCTTGCCGTCCTGCTTGCCTTCCTCGGCATCGCCTGGGCCGCGACCTGGGAGGATTGGCACCGGGGGCGGTGGGGGCTTGAATCGGCGTTCATGCTGGCGCTCCGGCTGCTCCAGGCTGTCGTGCTCTGGCAGGCGGCCCTGCGGCTCGACGCCAAGGTGCTGGTGGTGGAGGGGAGCATCCTCACGGTGACCACGCAGCTCCGCAGGCCCTTCGGCCTGGGGCGCCTGGATGTGCCCGTCCGCGAGGCGGCCCTGGAGTGGATCGGCGGCTCGCTGGTGATCCAGACGGGTGAGCACGGCGGCCAGCTCCGGCTGGGGCATGCCCCCGCCGCCCGGGCCGTGGCGGATTGGCTGGTGGCCCGGGGCGCGCCGCCGCCGGTGGGTGGGTAGACTGGTCCTTCCGAACGCAACGGAGGTTCCATGTTCCGCCTCGACGGCAAGATCGCCCTCATCACCGGTGCCAGCCAGGGCATCGGCGAAGCCATCGCGAAGCGCCTCGCGGCCCAGGGGGCCACGGTGGTGTGCGCGGCGCGGACCTTGAGGAACCTCCAGGTCGTGGCGGACGCCATCACGGAGGCGGGCGGGAAATCGGACGTGGTGGTGGCCGACCTGTCCGACACGGCCTCGGTGAAGGCCGCCGTGGCCACCACCGTGGAGCGCCACGGCGCCGTGCACATCCTGGTGAACAACGCCGGCATCACCCGCGACAAGTTGCTCATCCAGATGAAGGAGGAGGACTGGGACGCGGTGCTGGACACCAACCTCAAGGGCGCCTGGGCCGCCATCCAGGCCGCCACCAAGCCCATGATGAAGCAGCGCTGGGGCCGCATCGTGAACATCGCCTCCGTGGTGGGCCAGATGGGCAACCCGGGCCAGGCGAACTACGTGGCGGCGAAGGCCGGCCTCATCGGCCTCACCAAGTCGGTGGCCCGGGAACTGGCCAGCCGCAACGTGACGGCCAACGCGGTGACGCCGGGCTACATCGAGACCGCCATGACCGCGGGTCTGTCGGAGGACGTGAAGGCCGAGTTCACCAAGCAGATCCCCCTGGGCCGCATGGGCACCGGCGAGGACATCGCCGCCGCCGTGGCCTTCCTGGCCAGCGAGGAGGCCGGCTACATCACGGGCCAGACCCTGAGCGTGAACGGCGGCATGTTGATGGCCTGAGATGAAGCCCTGGCGGGATTCCCCGATCCACCGCGGCCTGGCCTCGCTCCGTCCCCGCTGGGCCTGGATCACCCTGGCCTGTGGCCTGCCCTGGCTCCTGGTCCCCGCCCGCCGCCTCGTCACGGGCACGGGCTGCCTATGGACCCTGTCGGCCCTGGCCTTCTGGACCGGCGCCCTGGTGCTGGGCTTCCTAGGGGTCCGCTGGCTCTGGCGGCGGATCCTCTTCAAGGTGTCCCGGCGGCTCTGGGTGATCCTGATTCTCGTCTCCCTGCTGCCCGCCCTCACGCTCACGGCGCTCTTCGTCTCCCTGGGCTGGCTGGGCCTGGGCGCCCAGGTGGGCCGGGCCTTCCAGGGCGATCTCAAACGGATGGAGACCGCCGTGCGCGAGGCGGTGAAACAGCCTTCGGATGCCGCCGCTCTCAAGGCCCTGGAGGTGCTGGGCGAGGCGCACGTCCGGCGGGTGGACGCCCTGCCGCTCGGCGTGAAGGACGGCTTCGTGGGCTACGTGTACGACGTGACCCCTGAAGGGAAGAAGGTGGTGGCCCTGCGGGCGGTGGCCGCCGAGGGGGACCGCCACCGCCTCCTGAGCCTCGGTCTGGGCCGCATGAGCGCCTCGGGGCGGGAGATCTGGGGCGGCCGCATGGCCTACCGCCTGGACTGGGGCTCCGGGGAGAAGGCCAAGGCCTCCTCGAAGCACGGGGACGAGGACGCCCCGCTGGAGTTCTCAGGCCTGTTCAGCGGTACCCCGCCGGTCACCACCTACCAGGACGGCGAGGTGCCCCAGGGCCGCGGCCTCTTCCGCCCCTTCAGCCTCCCCCCCGTGGGCCTGCGGGTGATCGACTGGGAGACGGGCCGGCCCATGCTCCTCAGCGCCACCCCTGAGACGAACCTGGAGGAGCTCTTCCGGGGCTTCGGCTACGGATCCAAGGGCGGCAACCTCTCCGGCAAGACCCTCCTCATCATCGGCGGGCTGGTGATGGGCATCCTCGTCCTCTTCTCCTTCCAGCTGGTGGCGCTGGTCATGGGGTTCTACCTGACCCGGCAGCTGGGGAAGTCCGTGGACGGCCTCTTCCGGGGCGTTTCGCGGCTCAGCACCGGTGACTTCACCGTGCGCGTCCGGCCCCGGGGGCGGGACCAGGTGGCGGCGCTCACGGCCGCCTTCAACACCATGGCCGGCCGGCTGCAGCAGGCCGACGCCGAGCGGGAGGAGCGCCTGCGCATGGAGGAGGAGCTCCGGGTGGCCCGCGAGGTCCAGATGCGCCTCCTGCCGGACCTGGAGGCCCTGCACCTGCCCTCGGTGCGGGCCACCATCCTGCCCGCGCGGGAAGTGGCCGGCGACTACTACGACCTGTTCCCCCTGCCGGACGGTAGCCTGGCGTTCCTCATCGCCGACGTGAGCGGCAAGGGCACCAGCGCGGCCTTCTACGCCGCCGAGACCAAGGGCGTCCTCTCCGCCCTGGACAAGCAGGCCCTGGATCCCCGCGAGGTCGCGGCCCGCCTCAATGCCATCTGGTGCGAGGGCCACGGCAAGAACCTCTTCCTCACCCTGGTCTACGGCACCTTCCATCCGCGCACGGGGCGCTTCGCCTTCGTGCGCGCCGGCCACCCCCCGGCCTTCCTGCGGCGGG
>MTLD01000089.1_pt1 | contig 119017 bp, 91 predicted proteins | sample 1982471 | NCBI WGS metagenome assembly MTLD01 (sample SAMN05712604, study PRJNA340218) | biofilm metagenome | isolation source: sample SPM anode biofilm adapted to -50 mV | place: USA | collected 2012-02-03
ACTTGGTGTCCATTCTTTTCAGCCTACCTCAGACACTGGCTGCGGGTGTTTACGGTCACGATCGTTGGAAAGCCGGGACTGGGGGGTGTACCTATAGTTTTTCGACTTCGGAAAACAAGACTACCGTCACTATTACCGCAGGAACGTTACTACAAGTTATCGAGGGAGTTAATGTGCAATCCGGCACCTATACGCTTTCCTGGGAAGGTACGGCCCAGGGCCGCATTGGTTCTGGTTCCTATGGCGCCTCCGGGGTGACAGCTACGGTAACAGGAGGCGTCAATACTGCCATTGAATTCAATACGGGCACGGTAACTAAAGTGCAATTCGAATGTGCCTCTTCCGCCACGGCTTTTGAATTCAGGCCGTACACCATGGAATGTGCGTTATGCGCGCGGTATGCCCAATGGGTTGGCGCGAATTGGTCCGGTATAGAAGAAACGGCCACCACGTTTAGCATTAATATTTCCTATTCCACCCCAATGAGAGCAGCAGGAGCTTTAACTTCATTAGTAAACACGATAGGCGCCCGGGTTGCGGGGGCGGATAAAACCATGTCGGGATGCACCATCACTTCATCTTCCACAAACACAACCGGTGCTTGGATTCTTATCACTACCACTGCCACAGGAGGTACTGCAGGTCGCCCAGTGGTTAGCAAAGCTCCGGCAAGTATCGTATTTGTTTCGTGTGAAATGTAAGAGGCAAGGAGAAAATACGACTATCGCTGTTACAACAAGAAACAACAGCAGCAAAATAAATGCTTCATTGTATGCTATTTTTAAGCCCTTCCAAATAATCCGCCCACATCTGCATCATCCCGCGGCGCGTCTCCAGATGCGCCGTTCTGTTATAAGCTCGTCCAAGCGGGTCTTTCACCGCATGGGCGAGCTGATGCTCAATAATATCCGGCCTCACCCCTAGCACCTCGTCCAGGATCGTACGCGCCATAGCCCTGAATCCATGCCCGGTAATCTCCGTTTTTTCAAATCCCATGCGCCTTAATCCCGCATTGACTGCATTTTCACTCATGCAGCGTAATGGTGACCGGTGACATGGGAATACATACTTGCTATGGCCGGTCAAGGGTTTCAGGTCTTTTAATATCGCTACCGCCTGCCGACAAAGCGGCACAAGGTGCGCAATTTTCATTTTCATTCGTTCTGCCGGGATATTCCACTCCCCGGCATCAAGATCCATTTCAGTCCATTCTGCGGCTCGGAGCTCTCCAGGCCGGACGAAAAATAGAGGGGCTAACTGAAGAGCACACTTGACAACATACGACCCCTCGTAGACATCGATCGAACGGAGTAGCGGCGCTACATGTTTTGGGTCTATAGGTGCTGCATAGTGTCCATTCTTCACAGGCGGCAATGCCCCTTTCAGGTCCGCCGCCGGATCGCGCTCAGCCCGGCCGGTAGCAATGGCATACCGAAATATCTGGCCGCACTCAAACCTTACCCGGTGCGCCGTATCCAAAATCCCCCTTAACTCAATCCTCCGTAACACGGACAAAACTTCCGGTGCCGTGATTTCATGGATAGGCCGCTGCCCCAACCAGGGAAAAACACTCTTTTCGATCCGTTCTAGCTTGTGTTTTGCGTGACTGGGGACCCAAGTGTGTGCAAACTTGGCATGCCATTCCCTGGCCACAACTTCGAACGAATTCTCGCTTGTTCCGCTTATTCGACAAAGTTTTTTAGTTAAACCTGGATCAACACCCCGAGCAAGATCCCTGCGAGCCGCTTCCCGCCTCTCCCTGGCCAGGGCAAGAGATACATCCGGATACATCCCCAGGGCTAATGTTTTCTGTTGACCGGCGAAACGATAGTTCATTCGCCATAGTTTGCTCCCGAGCTTTGTAACCAATAAGAACATCCCGCCGCCGTCGGAAAGCTTATAATCTTTCTCTCCGGACTTGGCTTTCCTGATTTGGGTATCAGATAGCGGAACTACGCGTTTCGGCATCAGAATTTCCTTTTTGATGGTATTCAAAATTTTTAACTGGAATAATACCAACAAAATACCATCAAAAAATCACGATTCACATATACATCATAGTACAGAACACTTCAACGGATAACAAAAAAGCCCTGGAAATTCCAAGGCTTATTTGTTACATGCTATGTACTGCGCTAATTTACTGGTGCCCGGAGCCGGAATCGAACCGGCACAGCCTTACGGCCGAGGGATTTTAAGTCCCTTGCGTCTACCAGTTCCGCCATCCGGGCACGCTACTTCAGCCCTAAGGAAAAACCAGGCAACCTATCAGCAGTTAACTCGCTCCTTGAGCTCTTTTCCAGTTTTGAAAAAAGGAGTTTTCTTAGCAGGAATGCTGACAACTTCGCCGCTTTTGGGATTACGGGCTTCCCGACCGGTCCGTTCCCTGATGGTAAAGCTGCCAAACCCGCGAATTTCAACCTTATCGCCGGTTCTAAGCGCATCTTCGATTGAGTCAAAAACTGTATTGACCAACATTTCAGAGGCCTTCATGTTCAATTCACCGTGCATCTGCACAACTTTTTCAATCAATTCGCTCTTGGTCATTACCTGTCTCCTGCCATGTATCTTAATTATTGCTTCTGCTTTTCATTTGCTTGCTGAAGAAGCTCGCCAAGGTTCGAGGTAGCCTTACCCTGAGAACCAAGATATTGCTCGAACTCTTCTTTCTCGACGGCTGCCTGCATGGCCTTGATCGAAAGAGAAATGCGGCGTTCTTTGGAATCACAACTCAAGACCACGGCTTCAAGCGTGGCGCCGATCTCAGCAAATTCCTTGGCGGACGGTACCTTTTCCCGAGAAAGTTCAGAGACATGGATCAGTCCTTCAACCCCCTCTTCCAACTCAACAAAAACACCGAAATCAGTCAAAGAGGTGACTTTACCCATAACCTTAGTCCCGGGTCGATATGTTGTGGGAGCTATGCTCCAGGGATCAGGCTCAAGTTGTTTGATACCGAGGGAAAGACGCTCGTTCTCGACATCAACCTTAAGTACCACGGCCTGCACAATGTCACCTTTCGTGTAGATATCTCCAGGATGTTTGATCCGCTTGGTCCAGGAAATATCTGAAACATGAACCAAACCATCGATACCATCTTCAATGCCAATGAACATGCCGAAGTCGGTCATATTTTTGATTTGGCCTTCAATTTTGGTTCCGACGGAATATTTTTCCGCAATATGCAGCCAAGGATTTTCGCCAGCCTGCTTCAAGCCCAGTGAAATTTTGCGGTTATTCATGTCAATACCGAGCACTACCGCCTCGACTTCATCTCCAACCGATAAAACATCAGCCGCCCTGCGTACGCGTTTGGTCCACGACATTTCGGAAACGTGAATCAACCCTTCAACACCCGGTTCAAGTTCAACAAACGCACCATACTCCATCAGGCTAACCACATGGCCCTTGATACGGGATTCCAACGGATATTTTGCAGGTACGTCAAGCCAGGGATCCGGTAAAGTCTGCTTTACTCCCAAGGAGATTTTACCCTTGGTACGGTCAAATTTGAGAACCTTGGCCGTAATCGGCTGCCCAGGTTTCAACACATCGGCAGGCTTACCCACCCGCCCCCAGGAAAGATCGGAAACGTGCAACAGACCGTCAACGCCGCCCAGATCTACAAAGGCGCCATACTCGGTAACGTTTTTAACCACACCCTCGACAATCTGACCTTCTTCAAGCTTTGCAAGCGTAACGTCACGGACGGCGGCACGCTCTTCGTCAAGGATCACCCGACGTGAAAGCACAATATTGTCACGACGCTGGTTGAGCTTTATCACTTTGAACTTGCTGGTAAGTCCAATGTAACTGTCGGAATCGGAAGAAGGACGGATATCCACCTGAGAAGCCGGTAAAAAGGCCTGAACGCCATAAATATCAACACTGTAGCCGCCATTGACGCGAGCGGTTATGGTTCCTTCTATAACGCCGCCCTCATGGCCGGCATCTCCGATTTTTTCCCAGGCTGCAAGGTAATCGGCCTTCTTTTTGGATAGAATGTATCCCTTTTTACCATCTTCACGAGTCATCAGAACACGGATACGATCACCAACCTTGACGGTAATCTCTCCGTCGGCATCACGGAACTCGGATGCCGGAACCACCCCTTCTGATTTGAGGCCAATATCAACAAGTACGGTTTCCTGGTCAATACGCACGACCGTTCCTTCTATGATTTTGTCCCTCTCGGGCTTCTCTTTGAGGCTTTCTTTGTAAAGCTCTGCAAATTCACTACTCTGCTGTTCTGAATCCGGATCATCAAAATCTCCGTTGTCAGCAGCGTTGAGCCGTTTGAAGTCAACCATTAAACCATACCCCCTGAACGTTTTCTTTTACTCTTTTTTATTCGTCTTCGTAACAACATAAGCGATTAAGATAGCAACATATAGATAAATTTTCAATTGTTTTTATTGAGTTCCTCAATCCTGCTCATTACTTCATCAATAATCCACTTGGGAGTGGAAGCGCCAGCCGTGACTCCGACCCTGGCAACCCCTTCAAACCAAGCCTGATCAATTTCAGCCGCTGTTTCAATGTGATGAGTGCGGGGTTGGAGTTCTGCGCAGACTTCGGCCAAACGGCGGGTGTTTGCGCTATTGTAACCTCCAACAACCAGCATGCAGTCCACCTGACGGGCTAATTCCTTTGCTTCTTCCTGTCGAACCGCGGTTGCGTCGCAAATCGTATTGAAAACACGGATTTCTCCGCCCCGCAGAAGACATTCCGACACCACGTTCTTCAGATTTTCAAAAGACTGTGTTGTCTGGGCAACCACCCCGATCTTATTCATGACCGGTAATTTCTTTACTTCGTCACCTGAACCGACAACAAGCACCTTGTCGCCGCCATAAGAGACAATCCCCTGCACCTCGGGATGATCTGCATCGCCCACGACAACAACGCTATAACCGGTTTCGGAGAGGCTTTTGACATGTTCCTGGGCCTTTTTGACAAATGGACAGGTGGCGTCCACGATCTCCAGTTTCTTGTGGTTGGCCTCGGAAATTTCGTCCGAAGCGACTCCATGAGAGCGGATGATGATCGTGCCACTATCCATACTGTCCAGATTTTTGAGTGCCTTAACCCCCATTTCCTCAAGCTTGCTGACGACTTGCGGGGAATGAATGATCGGTCCGAGGGTAAAGGTCTTTTTGTCCATACCGGCTGCTTCAAAAGCCATCTGGGTGGCGCGTTTGACACCAAAGCAAAAACCGGCTCGTTTGGCGAGAATTACTTTCATATACTCGACTCCAATTGCGCTGCCTTTTCCAGAACAAGCGTTTCCATTCTACTCACGACTTCTTCAATTCCAATATCCGAAGAGTCTATTGGTATGGCGTCCTCCGCCTGTTTCAGTGGCGCCAAATCACGCTGTGAATCCTGCTCGTCGCGGTGAATAACGGCAGCAATGGTTTCCTGGAGGGTTATGCGTTCGCCCCTGGCGGCCAATTCTTCAAAACGCCTTTTGCCGCGTACTTCAGGGGAGGCAAACAGGAAAAACTTCAAATCCGCGTCGGGGAAAACAACAGTGCCAATATCCCGCCCTTCCAACACAACGCCACCGCTACGCCCCATCTCCCGCTGCGCCAGCAAGAGTGCGTCACGTACTGGTTTGAGCGCCGATATGCGCGATGTCATCCGCGACACTTCCGGTGTCCGTATCTGACCGGTGACATCCTGGCCATTGGCGATAACTTTCTGGGTTCCGGCGTTTGTTTCAAGACGCACCTCAAGGTTGGCGCAAAATTGCTTGAGAGCGTCATCATCCGCCGGATCAAATCCGTTGCGACTCATAAGTACTGCCACTGCCCGATACATGGCGCCGGTATCGATCTGCAGATACCCGAGCCGTTTGGCCAACAATTGTGCAATGGTGCTTTTACCCGCGCCGGACGGGCCGTCTATGGCTATTACCAGCCCATGTTTGACCTGATTCACGCGGCACCAGCCCGAAACTGCTCAAGCAGCGAGTAAAACGTGGGAAACGAAGTTGCCACGCAATCAATATCATTAATGGTAATAGGCTCACCCGCCACCAAGCCGGCAATGGATAGTGACATGGCAATACGGTGATCGCCATGACTCTCTGCCACGCCGCCCTTCAAACGCTCACCCCCTGTAATGTCCATACCGTCGTCGCATTCTTCGACAACAACCCCCAAACCACGCAGATTGACAGCCATGGCAGCAATCCGGTCAGTTTCCTTGACCCGCAGCTCACGCGCATCACGTATGGAGGTTGTCCCTTCTGCACAGGCAGCAGCCACACAAATGGCAGGAAACTCGTCAATGGCCCGCGGAACAGTGTCTCCGGCAATCTGCACACCTTTAAGCTGGGAATAGCGTACCAGAATATCGGCAACCGGCTCGGCGGAAACCTCGTGTTCATCCAAAAGCTCGATATTTCCACCCATGGAACGCAATACATCGATGATGCCGGTACGGGTCGGATTGACGCCCACATTGCGAATCAACAGCTCGGAACCAGGCGTAATCAGCGCCGCCACAATAAAAAATGCAGCCGACGAAATATCGCCCGGTACGTTTATTTCCTGCCCCTGAAGCTCAACGCCCCCCTTTACTGTCACGCCATTATGAAATGTTTCCAAAGAAGCGCCAAACAGCCCGAACATTCTTTCGGAATGATCGCGGGAAAGGCTCGGCTCGCGCACCGAGGTATCCCCATCGGCATACTGGGCAGCCAACATAATGGCCGATTTGATCTGTGCGCTTGAAACCGGAGACTCATAACCAATGGCGTTCAGGGTGCCGCCACTAATGGCCAACGGAGCAAGACTCCCCTTGACGCGGCCCTGTATATGGGCCCCCATTCTGGAAAGCGGCTCCACAATACGTTTCATGGGACGTTTACGCAGATACTGATCACCGGTAAGCACTGAAAAAAAATTCTGCCCTGCCAGCAAACCAGTCAGAAGCCGGATTGTCGTGCCGGAATTGCCGCAATCAATGACATCAGTTGGTTCCACAAGTCCGTGCAGGCCTCTTCCATGAATGGTCAGCACCTGGCCATCATCGTCAATCTGAACACCCATGGCACGGAAAGCAGCCATGGTAGCCAGATTATCCTCGCCCCGCAGAAAACCGCGGACAGTAGTAACGCCGTTGGCAATTGCCCCGAGCATGATTGAACGGTGGGAAATAGACTTATCGCCGGGAACGATGATTTCGCCCTTCAGCGACGGCACCTTACTGATGGTGATGGAATTCACAAATACTCCAATGTTGCTTATGTGATCTACACGTGAATGGTTTATTCCAATTCCAAATCAAAGCGCTCTCTGCGCTGGCTCGGTCTATGGATCCTCAACGTACATCTGTACGCCTCGTCACCTTGATATCATCTTTGATTTGAAACCGGAATTAGAGGATACCATCGCGAAACTGCTTGGCAATGGTAAAAAATTCGGCAAGTCCCTCGGAGTCGCCACGATCAATTCGTCGGCGCAGCTCTGCCAGGCTTGAAGAAAATCCGTCAATGCTGGCCAACAACGCCTGCCGGTTCATCAAGGCAATGTCCCGCCACATAACCGGGTCCGAAGAGGCGATCCGGGTAAAATCGCGGAAACCGCCAGCAGTATACGACAGCACATTTTCCCCCTCAACATCGGCCGTGCCAACCGCATGAACCAAAGCGTAGGCCACAGCATGGGGAAGATGTGATATCTCGGCAAAGATCCTGTCATGATGTCCCGGTTCCATGGAGCAGACATTGGCCCCGGCAGCCTGCCAGAGGCGTGATACCGTATCAAGCGCTCTGCTATCGGTACGTTCCGTAGGCGTCAGGATGCATCGTTTACCCTTGAAAAGGGTGGCAAAGGAAGCTGCCGACCCCGTATTTTCGGTTCCTGCGATCGGATGCCCGCCCACAAAGTGACATCCGGGCGGTGTCAGGCGCTCACACTCCCTGACGATCTCGGCCTTGACGCTGCCGCCATCGGTAATAATACACCCCGGCGCAAGTGATGCGGCAATAGTTTGCACCATCGCAGGAATGGTGCAGACCGGAATGGAAATAAAGACCATCTGGGCATCACGTACGCCCTCGGCCGGATTTTGCGAAAATTCATCAATTATCCCGAGAGACAGGGCGGTTTCAAGATTGGCACGCGACCTGCCGATGCCGACAACGGTTTTAACTGCTCCGGCTTCGCGCAATGCCCGCGCAAAGGAACCGCCAATCAGTCCCACCCCAATAATTGCCAATCGATCGATAATACAAGACATGCTGTGTAGCCCCTTACATCGACCGCGGATAAGATCCGAGTATTTTCAGGAACTGACAGCATGACTTCAGTTCTTCCAGTGCCTCGGCCACTGCAGGGTCAGAAACGTGGCCAAACAGATCAAGAAAGAAAATATATTCCCAAGCCTTCTTTTTAAAGGGGCGGGATTCTATTTTGGAGAGGTTGATATCGCGTTTTGCAAAGGGTTCCAGCATACGGAAAAGGATTCCCGCCTCATCCTTCACCGAAAAGAGAACCGAAGTCTTGTCGTTTCCTGACCGATCGCATCCCTTTCGGCTAATTACCAGGAAGCGGGTAAAGTTATTTACCTGATCCTCGATTCTGCTTTTGACAACCTTGAGATCGTAGAGCGAAGCAGCCAGTTCGCTGGCAATAGCGGCAGCGGTATAATCCTCGCTCACTATCTGGGCCGCCACAGCGGTTGAAGCCACATCCACCGCCGGAATACCGGGCAGATTGCCCTCCAGCCAGTTGCGGCATTGTGCAAGCGGCTGCACATGGGAGTAGATTTTCTTGATATCTTCAATCCGGCCGGTACGCGACAACAGGTCGTGATGTACCTCAAGCAGAATCTCGGCGGTAATTTTCAGGTTGCTGTCGACAAACATGTCGAGGGTGTGGGAGATTACCCCCTCGGTAGAGTTTTCCACCGGTACGACACCATACAGCGCCTTGCCCTTCTCAACTTCTTCAAAAACCGACGGAATGGATTTGAGCGGCACCAGCTCGGCCGAAAACCCGAACTGCTGCATGGTGGCCAGATGACTGAACGTCGCCTTCGGCCCCAGAAATGCAACCTTCATGGGCGACTCAAGCGAGAGACACGCCGAGATAACCTCGCGATACACGCTCTTCAGGGCGTCATTGGGGAACGGACCAGGATTAGCAGACGTCAAACGCTCATAAATCTGGCGTTCCCGCCCAGGCACATGAAATTCCATATTTTTGCCGGACTTAAGCCGTCCAACATCCAGCACCACACGCGAACGCTCGTTGAGAAGCGCTACGATCTGGTCATCAATACAGTCAATCTTTGTGCGAAGTTCTTCGATTGTCGGAGTGTTCTGCTGCAATGAAACCGCCTGGCAGGCTAAAGTACATAAGGAGAGCTAAATGTTAGTTCATTGTCATACAAAAAGCAACTGTTTTAAAAAATAGACGTTTGTAGCTCATGCGAATCGAAAGAAACGGAACCGGGTACCATGCCTGCTTATTCATATACCATCGCAAACATAGTGTCAAACCAGTCATACCAAATCATTGCCCGCCTTGAAAAAAATAAAAATTGAAACGGCACATAAAATCAATATTATATACTCATGTTTATCTATTGTCTTGAAATCCATCTCTCGCTTCCCACTGATACCCTCAAGGGAAAGCGCGGTATTGTCAAAAGTCTGCTCAGCCGTGCCCGCAACCGTTTCAACGTTTCCTGCGCCGAAGTGGACCGGCAAGACAACCCCCGCGCGGCAGTTTTGGGATTTGTTACCGTCAGCCCGGACAAAGGCATCGCACGCACAACCCTGGAACGAGTTGAGGACTGGATCTATGAAAACTGGCCCGACGTTGAAATCACGGGATCGGATATTTCAGAAATCTGAGAGGCGAACTAAAATAATCTTGACTTGTACCCAGAGTTGGGTTATTTAGAAAAACTCTCATGGTGGCTATGGTGAAGCGGTCAACACTTACGACTGTGACTCGTACATACGAGGGTTCGAATCCCTCTAGCCACCCCAAATATTCAAAGCACTTGGACCCGCGTTCCAAGTGCTTTTTTCATTTCCTGATTCCAGATTAATGCAGAGGTAGCCATGAAACCAATTCTCAGCCTCATGATTTTGTTGTTTTTCCTTTTGTGTTCCTGCTCTCGGAATGAAAAGCCGGACAAATGGGTTTTCCTGTCAAAAGACAAGGACAACGCCTACTTTTATACCCTCGACAAGATGTCTAAAACCGATCAACATCTGGCAAAAATCTGGGTAAAAACAGTATTTCACGAGACACGGCATAGCGATGACGGCGACGTAAGCTACGCAAAAAACATGTTTATGATCAAATGCATCGAAAAGAAATACAAAATGAATGTGGGCTTCAATTATTCACCATCAAATGAGGCGGTTTCCAAAACAGACGCCGAACAAGGAGAAGCATTACCACTGGTCACGGGCAAGTCGAACAGGGAAGCACTATCCACAACCGGTACAATCCAGCAGGATGTGTACCTGCCGATTCTTCCCAATAGTCCAGCCGATCGTCTCTACGGCATAGTGTGCCGGTAAAACCCATTGCTCCCTGCCTTACAAGGGTAACGAAAAAGCCGCATCGGCCGATGCGGCTTTTTCGTTACCCCCTGCACAACTATATCCCCGGTTTCTGAGCTGTGCGGGATGAACTCAGCACATCAGCCCATTAACGTCCCGACCCCATCTTCCGGTCAGCTGCTTTTACAAAATTTTTCACCATCAGGGCAGTCAAGGTTCTGGTCATCTCACTCAAACCTCCCATGGTTGCTTTCGTAAATTTCCTGCCCGACTCAGTACGCAGAAAAGCAATGTAGTCGCGAAGTTCGCTATCGGAAAAATCTCTGTAGGTATTGTATAAACCGGCCTGCACCTGCTTACGCAATACCGGACCCAATTCGGCCTTCTTTTGTTTCATCTCTTTCTCAAACTCTTTGCGGAACTTTTTCTTTTCAGCGGCGCTGCCGGGAATGGCGTTTGAAACCCCGGAAGCGGCATCAAAAATCAATTGCTGTATCATTTCCGAACTTCTCCCGACATTATCCAAATCCCGGATCAACGCCCAGCGTCTGGCAGGAGGTGGATTGTCATCCAGATCCTTCAGAATATGCTGCGCCAGCTCCGGAGTTGTTATAGCCGCATTGATTTGTGCCTCAGCAACCTTTATCCCAAGCGGACTTTTTGTCCAGGCGACGACCTTTTCCAGAGAAGTGGCATCTAAATGTGAGCGATAATAAGCCCGAAACCTTTGCTTGGCTTTTTGAGGATCGAATCCGGCCAATGCCTGACCAAAGACATCTGCCAAATCGCTGTTCCCGCCGGCGGATGACATGACGCCCGATTCAACCTGCTGCACAAACTGGTCGATTTGCCGGTCAATACTTGCCCCCTTCATCAACTGCTCTACAAGGTTGTTCGGCGCGGCTCCCAAGGTGCGCCCACCTTTGGAATCAGTCGAAGCCACATTGGCAAACGTCCCTATACGGTTGAATTTCTGTGTTTCTTCCAGCAAGACTTCATCTGCGGAGAATTCGAAAACGTCCTTTGACTTGCTCAGATAGACCGTGTTGCCCTCAATCCAGATCGAATTGCCAACCTCTTTCGACCCATCCTTGAAAAATACGGTAGGCGCTCCAAATGCCAGATTGGTCATGAAAACAGCTATGAACAAACATACGAAAAAAAACAGCCGCATAAACACCCCCTTGTTGCCGGATTAAATTACTCCTGAAGCCGTGACGCTGGAATACCGAAGTGTTTGAAAGAGCCGGGGCCACAACGCCGCCTGTGCCGTTGCAATCGTCAGCTATGGGAAATCTCCGCCGTATTGTTGCATACCGCGGAAGTACCCAAGGCAGAGGCCTTTCAGGCTAGCGGAGGTATGGAAGCGTCACGGCTTCAGGTTACTGTGAAAAACATTACGACTTTATTTTTGTTTCCGTTGCGGATGGAACCGTTTTTTTCAACAGGCCTTGAATATCCACACCAGGCAACAGTTTCGTCAACATCCCCATCAGCCCGTCTGTTGCACTGCCGCCGCCTGTAACAAGTACATCCGGGACAATCTTGATGCTGCCATTTTCAATGGCGGCAGAAATCAGCTCCACGATCTTGATCTGTTTGATAGCTTCTTCACCGATGGCCTGCTGCTGCTTGTTGTAGGCCTGGGCAGTCGCCTCACCGATAGCAGCGATCTTTGATGCCTCACCGTCACCAATGGCCTTCAGCCGCTTGCCCTCGCCAACGCCCTCAAGAGCCTTGGCTTCCGCCGTACCTTCGGCAAGAGTAATCATCTCGGTCTTTTTCTGGGTCGCCACTTTCACGGCGATTTCGGATGCAACCAGCGTCGGTTGCTGATCGGCGGTAGCACGCATTTTCTCCATCTCGGTGCGTTCCGCCTGGGACTTCTGTTCCATCTTGTACATTTCCTGTTGCTGTTCGGCGATGATCCGCTTGGTCTGGGTCTGCATCAAATCCTCCGGCAAGCGGATCTGACAGATCAGAACCGATACACACTCCACATGATAGCGCTCAAGGTCGGCGCGAGCGCGGGTTTCCGCCTTAGCCTGCTCTTCCGAGCGGCTCTGGAGAAAGTTCATTGCCGAAGCAGTGGAAGCCTGATTTCTGAAGGAAGAATCGATCATCGGGTGAATGACATGCTGGATCAGGTTATCGATGGAGCCGACCTTAGCCACCATGTAAGGCGCCTGATCCGGCCGGACGCGGATAACAACCTTGACCGACACCTGGATAGGGAAGCCATCTTTGGAAATAACCGTCAACTGATCAAAGCGGGTCTCCGCCTGATCGTCCCAGTCAATCGTAATATTGGTCGTATCGATAACATAAACCATGAATGCGCGGCGATTGAGGTAATAGCGTCCAGGGCCGGCAACTTCTTCCTGAATGCCGCGAAAGCCCTTGGGCACGACATACTTCTCTTTGCCCTCTTCCTCGGAAGCCCCAATCTGAGTTGAACCGAGACGCTTCTTCATCTCATCAGTGGGGTCCTCGCCCACGTTCGACACTACCACCCCGACTTGGCCGCGCTCGATAACAGCCACATCATCAATTTCAACGCTGAACATGAACGGGTTAATGTAATAGGTTCCCGGCCGCAGAACGTCAAGCTGCGGGCCGCGCTGCCCCCGTTTGGTCAGAAAGGAGGAACCATCCTGATAATCGTTGTGGCCGGTTACGGGACAAGCAACGTATTCCCGTTCCGGCAACGGAATGCCGTCCAGAGCGGCTACCAGACCAACCTTATTGGCCTCGATAATAACAGCCGGAGCGATCTGAACCTGAAATAAATTCAGGTTGATACGATAGGTACCCGGCAACAGGACATCGATCTGAGGCCCCTTCTGGCCACCGTTCTCCAGGAATGTCTCGCCGTTCTCGTAATTGGAGTGCCCCGTTACGCTTTGTGCCAGAAGCCGTCCCATGGGAATGGGAGCGCCATCTTGCGCAGTAACCATGCCGACCTGCCCCTTGGCGATCACCACGGCCTCAGCCTTGGTAATTTTGAAAAGGTTGGGATGGATACGGTAGACACCCGGCGGCAGGATTTCGGTCTGCGGCCCCTTCTGACCGCCGTTTCCGATAAACGCCTCGCCATCCTGAAACGAGTTGTGGCCGGGAACAACCGTAGCGAAAATCCGGCCGGCCGGGATGGCCAAACCATCGGCCGACTCCACCAGGCCTATCTCCCCTTCGCTGATCTTGGTTGCAGTACTTTTGGTAACCTTGAACAGATAGGGATTAATACGGTAATTGCCGGGCGGGATGATTTCGATCTGCGGTCCCTTCTGACCGCCGTTCTTTATAAATGACTCGCCATCCTGAAAGGATGAGTGGCCTGCAACCGCCCGGGCGAAAATCTTGCCCTCTGGAATAGCAACGCCGTCAACCGACTCCACGATGCCGATCTCAAAATCCTTGATTTCGGTAACAATGCCCTTGGTCAACTTGAACAGATAGGGATTGATCCGGTATTTACCAGGAGGCAGCACTTCGATTTGCGGTCCCTTCTGGCCACCGTTTTTGATAAAAGCCTCGCCATCCTGAAATGAGTTATGCCCTTTCACCACTTCGGCAAAGATTCTGCCGGCCGGAATGGACGAACCGTCAACCGATTCGATCAGACCGATCTCGTTATCCAGGATCTCGGTAAAAAAGCTCTTGCTGGCCTTGTAAATGAAAGGAATCAGAAAGTGCATACCCGGCCCCAGCGTGCGCGCCTGGATACCGACTTCGTTGCCCAAAGCGACCACCCGCCCTTGAGGCATTTTGCTGCCGAACCACCTGCGTTCGATCAGGGCAATCTCATTACCGCCCACAACCACCACCGAATTCCAAAGCAGGATGACAAGAGCGGCCAAACCCAAAAGATAGTGGGTATGGTGGCCAATCCAGGACAACAGGGAAAAAGCATCGTACATTACATTCCTCCGATCAGGGTTGCATTCTTAAAGGCAGACAGTTTGTTTCGCCCGCAAACAAACCGGTTTACGGCAACATATATTTTAAGGCTGCGCGTGACAATTTCTCATGTGACCAAATGGCCTATTTTGTCAGCCACTGTAATTACAGCATGTGTTCCCGAATTGAACTCAAGAAAATCATTTTCAATCCCGTCGCTGAAAATTACGCCATTTTCCGGCATTTGAGAAACAAGCATGAGGGGCTTCTTTTGCGTAATCTTGCCAAAGGTTGTCTTCGCCGATGATGTTTTGCTTGGCCACGGTTCACGAACAGAAAAATACAAGTAATTTGCATCCCATGTAAAATCACCTTGCAGCACACTTTCCTGTTTTTTGCCAGTCAGTTTAGAAGTAATTCCCATAGCGCCGGCGAGTATGCTCCGGAACCAGCCAGATGACCCAAGGCCGGTTGATACGATGATTCCACTGGACGAATGCGTCTCGGATCGATTGTCAATCTGTAATTCATAGTGAGCAGATGAATGTGTTTTCTGCCCAATGAAAAGATCGTTCACTCCGTAAAGAGTCTGGCCATTATTGAGTTCAACCTTTGCCATCGTTACCTTGCGGACAGAGCGGCTTCCGGAAAACACATCCGGAATTATCTTTGACAAATCCGGCACCTGAAAAGGCAAGAGAGCCCCTTCCCAACGATCAGGATCGGGATTCACCCCAATAACCGGTTGTTCGTTCAAATACTTGAGAACATTAGCAACCAAACCATCCTGACCGAGAACAACGACTGTATCGGCATGACCAAAAACAAAATTCGTAATAAACTCTCTGTCGACAATTTGCAGCCGTCCTAAAGAAGAAAGAAAACGTTGAGCATCCAGAACCGAGGCCTTGTACCTCTCATGTTCGCGTTTGTAATCCGAAAAATCGGCGCCAAGATGCTCGATGTAAAATCGAGCCTGCGACTCTGTATTGAAACGCCCAATAAGCTCCTCTAACCGGGTTTTTCTGATTATCAATACTATTTTGTTTTCGCTGGCGCGCTCCATTATTCGGATGTGTCTCTTGCCATCAGCTCCCGAAGAAGCTCCGGCGAAATATTCAGGTGCCCGATTTTATCTGCATTTTCAGCCAGTTCCTTGAAAGCGCTCGCAACAAGTTGTCCCGGATTCATGCCAACACTCGCCAACGCCTGAAGTATCCTGGGATCAGTTTTTGATAACGCCGCCATCAGCGCCGAAATGCCATATGCCCTTGCGTCCGCTTCATTTCTAGCGTTTTCCGAAGCAAGAACAACCAGTTCGCGATTCTTCTCTTCAAGCGCAATCTTGGCGGCCATTTCGGCCTCACTTAGCTCACGCTTTTTCTTCTGAACAGACTTTTCAGCATCCATCTGCGTTTCCCGGATCTGACGTTTTTTATTCTCCACGGCAATTTCCGTATTCAATTCATTCTCTTTTATTGCCCTCTCCTGCTCCACAGCTGCATTTCTTCGTGAAAAAACTGCCTCGTCCGCTTCCCGAAGAATCTGCTCCCTCATTTCAGCTTCAAGGGCGCGAGAAGTTTCCGGTGTAGGCTTGATTGCCAGAATTGACAAGCCCAAAACCTCGATTCCCAGGGATGTGGTTTCCTCGGATTGCCGCATACCTTCCCGCAACGCATTCACAAGAGAGTCCGAACTTCCGAGTGCTTGCCGCAACGACATTCTTTTCAAGGAAGATCGCGTCAGAACCTGGGCATGGTTGATGAGGCGTTGTGAAAGCTTTTGAGGATCATCAGATGTGTAGTCTTTCCCATTCGGAGCCAACGTAAAATTCATCAATTGCGACAATTTTTTCGGATCTGTGACGCTATACGTTAGTTGCCCCTGAATGGTAACCTCCTGGAAGTCTGATGTAACCTCTTTGAAAATAAATGGGACATCAGTACTTGCAACAGGAATCCGCACTATGGACGACGCAGGCTCAAAGTAAAAAAAAGCCAAGCCCGCCCCCTCCCGCACCAATTGACCATTTTTGTAAAGCAACACATATTCGGTTGGATGAACCTTAATGAACTTGATTCCAAGCATTCGGACCCCTTATTTTCAAATTTATGATTCTCCCCGACTGGAAAATGGCAGGACGCAACTTTGATAATCTTGTGTTTACATACTCATCTCTATGGCCTTCTCTCCTGACATTTCTTTGGAAGAAATGCTGTGATTCTTGGAATCCCAAGCTCCAGCGTCACCATCAGCGAACACCCCCGAGCATCTGATGAACATCGTGCGACATGATAGCCAGGAATGCCGCGAGACCGATGTAATACACGCCATAGGTGATACGTTGTTCGAGGCTCACTGAATAATACGCAGCATTTTCAGGAGCTGAAGGATCGTATTTCCAGGCTTTCATTGCCTGAGGGGCCGCCATAAGCGCCATCATGATCAATAGTGGGCTGGGGCGATAAAAGAACAGAGCCGCCAGAATAGGCACGCCCAAGAGCCATATTCGCGGACTAATTATTGCAGTGATCCTGCCGCCATCAAACGGAGAAACGGGAATCAGATTGAATAGGTTCAGGAAAAAACCGGCATTGGCCACTGCCAAAAGCAGCATGCTGTTGGTCTGGCGTGCAATAAAATAACAGGCAAGCGCACCGAGCGTACCGGTAAAAGGCCCGGCAAACCCTATGGATGCCTCGGTTTTCACGTCGTGCGGAAGTTCCTTGAGCTCAATCCAGGCGCCGACAAATGGGATGAATGTTGGAGCCCCCACATCCAAACCTTGTTGACGCGCGGCAATGTAGTGCCCCATTTCGTGAACGAATATCATCAGAACCAAACCGACGGAATACTTCCAGCCGAATATCCATGAATAGGAAATAATGGATAAAAGCATGGTGCCGCCGGTAAGCAGCACCTTGCCAAGCTTACCGGAGGCAAGCAGCGCAAAAAGAATTTTCATTTCACACTATTCCGATGGTGTTGTGTCGTTTGTTATGGCCGGAGGCTGCGAAGTGACATCGTCTTTGTTGCGTCTGAATTTTTTAAAAATGCCGCCGAAGCCCGCAACCGCCGCAATCACAATAACTTTTGCAAACTTTGCGATAAATGCAAAAACGACTGCCAACAACCCCAGTTTTTTCGCTGCCACACCTGCGACAATTGCAGCAAGGCCGTACGCCGCAACCTTATCGGTGCTTGAGTTGAAATCGGCATAACGCTTGCCTGTGTCGAACTCAAGAGCGCCAAGCAAGGTTTGGGCTACGGGTTTCAAGCTTTCAATGCTGTTGCGGTCCGCAACCATGTTCATGCTGATATACCCTTCACGGCCCAATGCCAGCGTATTGTAGTTAATGCCCTGTTCCGCGGTAGCCGGCTGTCCCTTGTCACGGGAGGCAATCGACCAGACCAGACGATGGCTTGCTGCATCATAGGCTGGCTTTTCAACCCATCCCAGAATATCCATTTCCGGAATGCCGCGTTCTTTGCGCGATTTGTTCGTTTCCTCGGTTCCCTTACGGATGCTGTCCAGCAATTCATCCGCTTTCCAGTCTCTGGCGTCATCGTCCTTGACATATCCGGACTTGTGATAGGTTACCGCGACAAACCAGTCCGACTTGGTGTCGTTGGAAGGAGCAATCAAGCCGACAAACCCATCGCCGACGCGATTTCCCATAGCTTCCATCAAGGCTTTGGACTCGGCAGCAGGAATAAATCCATACCCCTTTGGGAGATGGAATGTTGCCTGCCCGGCAAATGGTATATCCGCCGGACCTTGCCTGGTTGCAGCTTCCGCAGCTTTTGCAGTTTTCTCTATCTCTTGCTTCGTTTGCTCCGCACTGCTCGCATGCGTTTGAAAAACGGAAGAAAACAGAAAAAATGCCATTGCCGCCATTATAAAACCGGACTGTTTCAAAAAAACCATTGCTCCCCCTTTTGATGTATACAAGATCAACAAGCTCTTAATCACAGTCTACTCTATCCTAGTCGTCGTTCTCCGTCTCATCGCCGGCCACCGGCTTGGGGCGCTCCCGGTCCACATCCGCTTTGAGCCGCGCAGCATCGCCGATGAGTCGAGAGACCGGCTTGTCCGAACTTATGCGCACCACTGGCGGTAATCGTTCATGCATAACCACCTCATCCGCCAATATGCCGTTGAAATGATAATTCATCATCAGCTTTACCCCTGAGCAAAGCACAGCCACCATAATGCTTGCCACGGCAAAACTATGGCGGCAGTCCGGCTTGATATTCCGGAGATGGAAAAACACCATGACCGCGAAAACGGCAATTGCTCCATGACTCCCATAGCGGGTGAGTATCTCCCACGAAAACGCATAGGCAATGGCGGAACTCAGCAGACTCCATATCTCCATGACGGCAAATCCGCACCCCAGAATAAACAGGTGGCGTCCCAGACGCGCATTTCCACCAAAAAGGCGATTGGCAAATGCCCATATCCCGCACCAGATCATTCCAAAGCACAGAGTAACGAAGATGGCCAGAAAAAAAGTAACTGCATCAAACTTCTCAGTGATATCAAGCCATGCGCCCACCCCGGCCAACCCTGCAAGCAGGATTAAACCGGACAGGGCCGGAGGCCACCCTTCCCAATCATGGAAAGTGGTATCCGTGATCTCATCCGCAACCGCAAAGTCGGAAGAACGAACCCGCAGGCTGATATGACCAAGCTTGAAAACCGTGGCGCCATCAATCGAAAGCTCCGTTTGCCGCCGTCTTTTATAAAGTATCCCGTTACAACTGCCCGCATCCCGTAGTATCAAGCCCTCGTCAGCCGTTTGCTCGACAATTGCGTGATGCGCCGAAACGTGGGGATCATCCAGGATAACATCGTTGTCATAAGCACGCCCGATGCGTATCGGCAATGCTTCCACCCGATAGCGGTGTTTCACGTCCTTATTGCCGGAAAGTATTTCTACGAAAAACGGCCCGGTCATGGCTTTTTCTCCCGGCCGATGGATTCAAGGAAAATCCTGGAGATACGCAATCCATTTTCATAGGAAACGCCCTTGATATCCAGCCGGCTTTCCAGATTCATGAGGTTTTCATCGGCGCTGTCGCTCAACACGGCAAAATCATACAATCCAGCAAACTTCCGGTAGGCGCGCACGCATAGGGCGGCCCTCATGGGCAGTTTGCCGTTTGTCACGAACTGCTCGGTGCACGATGGGCTGGTCAAGCGCCGATCCTTGTGGCTGCCGAAAGTTTCGTTTTTAACCGATTTGGAAGCCAGCCTTGAAAAACGCAGGGCGCCAAGCTTTGTGCTCCGGGTGTATTCATGACTGATCGACACGTGACCGGTCTGCATCTCATCCGAAACGAAAATGGACGACTCCATGGAGCACTTGATTTGTTCCACCGTGTAGGGCATATCCGGTTTGTCGGAGGATTGTCCCCAGCAACGCATCTGATCCGATTCCCGGACAGGCACGCGATAGCTACCGAGGATTTTGATGGACAAAGAAGCAGACAAGAGATGATCCACCATAGTGGCCTGATGCGCCAGCAATTGCTGCCCAACCGTCTCGTTGAAGTTCTTCGGCGTTTTTTGCAGCGAAGCCGCCTTTTTCAACAGTTCCCGTGCATAGCGGATGGGAACCAGGAAGCTTACCAACTCGCCATCAAGCCGTTTGGACACATTCACTCCGGCTACACGTCCATCGGCCGTAATGCTTGGCCCACCGCTCATTCCTGCGTTGATGGGGCCCGTAAACATCAGTTGTTCATAAAAACCGCGACGGGTAATGCCGTTGTAAGCGCCTTCCGAGATGGCAAATCCCAGATCAAGCGGATTGCCGAGGGAGTAGAGATACTGTCCCTGCTTAAGCTCGGAAAGAAGTTCCGGAATTTTGAAGAAACCTGTGCCGGAGCGGTTTATGCGCACCACTGCCAAGTCATGCAGTACATCCACGGCAAGCAGTTCCATGGCGCCGCGCCTGCCGTGGGTGTCCACGTACTCGCCCACGTAGGTTTCCGGCTCCAAAGCCAACTGGGATACAACGTGATAGTTGGTCACCACCAGATTGCTCGTATCGATCAGAAACCCGGACCCAACGGTTGATTGGGCTCTCCCGTTCTTAAGCAGGATACGTAACTGAAGGAGATCATCCCGCGCGGATGAATACAGCTTTTGCGCGGTAGTTGACGGCGCAGGCAGTTTAACCTGCTCCTCTCCGGTTTCCGCTTCCAGCGCTGCACTATTCACATATGCCAGCAAACCAAGCGCCAACAATATTGATGCAAGCCCCGCTAGCCTCATTGACCATCGCTTTTCATGCATATTTCACCACTTTTTTACCGCAATTGGATCGACTCATTTATGTCAGCACCGCCACCATGAGCTTTGGCAAGGCAAGACTGACGGCAATGCCGTAAAACAGATCAAGCCAGACAATTGATCCAAAAGAAAGTATGAATATCAAACCGACAATGGGAGAAACGCAGAGTTTTGCCAAAAGGGGAGCGCGTTTTCCCGATACGGCCGCCCACATTGATTTGGCGTCTCCGGTGCTTGGGATTGAATGCATCGCAATGGATATTCCCAGCCACATGAGAACACCGTCCACAAGGGTCGCTGCGCCATTGAATTCAAACACTCGCAATGCCGAAGGGAATGTCAGCAGAGCGCCAAACAGGGAATTGACAAAGAATGGTCCGGCACTGACGAAAACATGATGTATCCAGCTCGCTGATTCTCCATGAATCACATAACCAGCCGGATTGCCGAAACGGAAATAGCAGACTTTATAAACCGGAATAGTAAAGAACCGGCAAAACAGTTGATGAGCAAGTTCATGAATAACAACGCCGGGAAAAGTCAGGGCGGATATCAAGCTCGCTGGAATGAAAAACATGGGATTCTTCCTCGCCTACTTGTTGCCTTTCAGTTTTGATTCAATATCTGAAATAACAATATTAATCTTTTCTATCTCACTTCTCGGCAACTCCACGTCGACAAGAAGGTCAAATGTGTTCAAGGCGGCAGCAAATTGGCCTGCGTGGTACTGTGCATATGCAAGTTTTTTTATCAACTCCTTGTCCTTTGGATAACGGGACCGCAGTTCCTGATAGAGCTTGGCGGCTTCTGCATATTGCCCTGCCTTATCGGCATCCAATGCCCGGCTTTTACGCATCACGTCAACCAGGGAATCTTTGAAACCGGGGAGTTGAAATGCAAAGAGAATTAACCCCGCAGCGATGATGCCCTTAACCCATAGGGGCACATGGTAGATTTCCGGCGGCAAAGTTGTGGTTCCGCCCTGTTGTTCCTCATCATCCGGTGAATCGAATGTGCGAATTGCCTCTGGCTTCATACAAATTATTCCTCTTCCACGAAAACACATTGCCTTGACTCTGATTGTCTCAGCGTTTGATGTGGAAGAGAGGCTGACGTATATCCATCCATAAGCGACAGAAACACAAAAGCCTACCCCAAAAAAAAGGTAGGCTTCCGTGATAGATGAAACACCATCCGTCACTTCGACAGCCCCTCTGCCCGGTTTTAACTGGGTGGTAGCTTTGTGCCACACGGTTACCCGTGCTTTACCATTTCGGCGACTATCTCTTATATTCTGTTTTCAATCAAACATTCAAAAACGAATTGTGCACAAAGTATGCAAACAATTTATTCTGATGTGAGATCTATAATCAGGCTGCAAGTTTTGTCAATATATTTTTCAATAGATATTTATAATGAAGACTCAAAAAAAGACACCTATCATAAAAAACAGGACGTATCAGTTCCAACTGTTTGAGTTAACATCAATCAGACCAATCGTTATGCTCCTGCTGCTCACCATTTTTCCCCGGTCCGATTGACTTTACCCTCCCTGCGGTGCTATTTAATAACGTTCAACTATAATCAAGGAGCCTTACGTGTCTGTTAAAACCTATCATAGCCGTCTTTTTACTTTTGTCGCCCGGCGGCCCCGCCTGATCCTGGGATTGGCGCTACTGTTTTCCGTTATTTCAGTTATCTATACCAAACAGAATATGGAGTTCTTAACCGGGCGCGACGACATGATGCCCAAAAACGCTCCCTTCCAGGTTGATTACCGTGACTATCGCCAGGAATTCGGTGACCAGGAAGAAGTGGTCGTTGTCATCGAATCGGACGACGCTGAAAAGGCCACCCGCTGCAGTGATGCGATTTTTGAACGGTTGAACCGGGAAAAAGGCGTCTTTCGCGAGGTATTCTACCCCGGCGGCCTGCCCTACTTCCGCAAAAACGGCCTGCTGTTCATGCCGTTGGAGGACATCAAAAACCTGCGCACCACCCTGACCATGGCAGCACCGGTACTGAAAGACCTGGCCGCATCTCCCTCAGTACAAACCCTCTTTACCAGCTTAACCGGACAGATTGATGGTTATCTAGCAAAAAGCGATCCGGATTCCCTTAAAAGCCTGACCTTCATGCTGACGACCCTCGACAAAGGTTTCAAGGCATTCGACGGAAAATCCAGCGGCATGAGCATGGACTCGTTCCTCAAGGGAAGCAGCAACGGCGAACCTTCCATGATGGAGAACGCCGGCAAGCAACGGGTAATCACGATCCTGCCGGTCAAGGAGCAGGACAGCTTTGTTCCGGCTGAAAAAGCCATCAAGACCACCCGGAACATTGTGCGTGAAATCCTGGCCCGGCCGGAATTCAAGGGCGTCAACGCCGGTCTGACCGGCGTACCGGTACTTGAATACGAAGAGATGACCACCAGCCAGCGGGACATCAGCATCGCCACGGTATTGTCATTATCTCTGACCGTGGTTCTGCTGTTATTTGCCTTCAGGGGCGTCTTGAACGTAATAGCGGCCATGGTTTCGTTGATCGTCGGCATTTGCCTCTCCTTTGGCTTTGCCACAGCCGCAGTCGGCCATCTCAACATTCTCTCCATGGTTTTTGCCATCATGCTGATCGGTCTGGGAATCGAATATGGTATCCAGGTGGTGCTGCGCTACCAGGAAGAGCTGAGACGCGGAGCAAGCGGCATGGAAGCCATCGAGACCGGACTGGGCGCCAATGTCCGTTCGATCATCATGGCAGCCGCTACCGTAGCTTTGGCTTTTGCCACCTTTGCCTTTACCGATTTCAAGGGCATCGCGGAACTGGGCATCATCGCAGCCGGTGGTGTGGTTATCTGCGTTATCGCCACGTTTACCGTGCTGCCGGCCATGCTGATCCTGCTGGAGCGCTTCAAAAAGCCCGCTAAGCACTATCTCTCGGTCCCCGACAGCGAGCGGGAAGTGGAAGTGACCGGCCGCCCCTTATTCCGGGCGATCCTCGACCGCCCCCGGACGGTTGCCACCGTAACTCTGCTGCTCTCCCTGCTCTGCGTCTATCCCACCATTACAACCCATTTCGACTATAATATGATGAACCTGCAAGCCAAGGGGCTACAATCGGTTGAATACGCCTACAAGCTGATGCGCAGCAAGGAAAACTCCGGCTATTTCGCCGTGGTAACGGCGCGGGATAGCCAGGAAGCCAAAGAACTGACGCAACGGCTGGAAAAGCTGCCCAGCGTGGATCATGTGGTCAGCCTGACTGCGCTGGTTCCCGATCAACAGGAAGCAAAACTGGCAGAGCTGTCGGCCCTGCGAAAGGTAATGGCCACGGTAAAACCGGTTCCCTATGAGGAAAACCTGCGCCTGATGGAATTGCCGACAATATTCGAGAACTTCCGCAATCGGGTGAATAAACTGAAACTGGCGCTGGAAGCGCGTAAAGCACCGGAGGCAAAGCCGGTGGGCGCTTTTCTGACCACACTGGACCGTTTCTTTTCCTCGCTGGAAAAGGAAAAGGACAAAAACGCCGTTGGTATGCTGCGGGATTTCCAAGGGGGGATGTTTGCCGAACTGCCCGGCAAACTGACGATGATGAAGGAAAGCCTGGAAGCTGCGCCGGTTAGCGCGGCTGACGTGCCGGCCCAGATGAAGCAGCGTTTTGTGGGTAAGACCGGCAAGCTGTTGCTGCAGGTAGCTGCCAAGAAAGAGATCTTTGAACGCCAGCCGCTGGAAGAATTCGTCACCCAGGTCAAGAGCGTCGTTCCCCATGCCACTGGCGAACCGGTCATGGTGTACGAGTCCCTGACTATTCTCCGGGACTCCTATCTGCGGGCCTTTATCTATGCCTTTATCGGTATTACCGTGATTCTGCTGATCAACTTCAAAAGCATCCGCTTCGCCCTGATCGGCGCTCTGCCTCTGGCAGCCGGTCTGCTGCTGATGGTGGGCGGCATGTGGTTGTTCGGAATCACCTTCAATTCGGCCAACCTCATTGTTTTGCCGTTAATCCTGGGGGTGGGGATCGACTCGGCCATCTACATCATCAACCGCTATCGCCAGGGTAACGAATCACCGGCCCAGGTGGCCGTAAGCAGCGCAGGCACCGGCGTATTCCTCAACGCCCTGACGATTCTGTTCAGCTTCGGCGCTCTGATGGTGGCCCATCACCAGGGAGTATTCAGCATCGGTGCGGTCATGTCCCTGGGCATGGTCGCGACTGTGGCGGTCTTTTTGGCCTTCCTGCCCGCCCTGCTCAGCCTGTGGGGAAAGCGGTAGTATTCATAACGGAGGTATCACCATGATCGAACTTTTGCGCAAACGCCGCAGCATCCGTAACTACACTGCTGAAACCATAGACCCCGCCACCGTCGAACTATTGATCGAAGCACTGCTCCGCGCGCCGACGTCGCGGAACATCAATCCGTGGGAGTTCATTATTGTCGACGACAGAACGTTGCTGTCAAAGCTTTCCACATCCAAGGAGCACGGCTCGACGTTTCTGAGAGAGGCGCAACTGGGCATTGTTGTCTGTGCCGACACCACCCAGTCGGATGTCTGGATTGAGGATTGCTCAATTGCCTCTATTCTCGTGCAGATGACCGCCCTGTCGCTGGGGCTCGGCAGTTGCTGGATCCAGATCCGCAAGCGCCATCATAACGCCAAGAGCTCGGCGGAACAGTACATTCAAAAACTCCTCGGCCTCCCGGAACATATCAAGGTCCAGTCGATCATCAGCATCGGCCACCCCGATGAGGAGCGGGAACCGCTGCCAGCCGATGAACTCGAATATCACAAGGTCAGACATAACCATCATGACACGCCGTGGTCTCGATCATGATCGATTCCCGCTTCGACTTCGACACCGTCATTGACCGCAGCAATACCGGTAGTGAAAAATGGGACAAATACAAGGGGCGCGATATCATACCGCTGTGGGTTGCGGACATGGATTTCCGTTCGCCGCCCGCTGTCATCGAGGCGCTCCACGAACGTGTCAAACATGGCGTTTTCGGCTATACCCACCCCTCGCAAGGGCTGATCGATGCGGTCATGGGTCACCTGGAGCGAGATTTTGGCTGGCGCATCAAGCCGGAGTGGATCGTCTGGCTTCCCGGACTTGTCTGCGGCCTGAACGTACTCTGCCGTGCAGTTGGCGAAACCGATGACGAAGTCGTTACCTTTACCCCGGTTTACCCGCCATTTCTGTCAGCACCGCCCCTGTCCCAACGCAAGCTGATTACTGTTCCTCTGCATCTGTGTAATGGACGTTGGGAAGCCGACCTGGAGGAGTTGGAGCGCGCCATCACGCCGCAAACGAAACTCCTGCTGCTGTGTTCTCCCCACAATCCGGTGGGGCGTTGCTGGTCGCAGGATGAGTTGCTCGGTTTGGCGGAGCTTGCCGCACGCCACGATCTGGTAATCGGTTCCGATGACATCCATGCCGGTCTCATCCTGGACACAGACAAGCGCCACATCCCCATAGCTACCCTTTCACCGGAAATCGCGAGTCGCACCATTACTCTGCTGGCCCCCAGCAAGACCTACAACATCCCCGGCCTGGGCTGTTCATTCGCGGTAATCCCCGACCAGGGACTGCGTAACAGCTTCATAAAGGCCAAGGGGCGTATCGTACCCCATGTGAATGCACTCGGCTACACCGCCGCCGAAGCAGCCTACCGCGATGGAGAAGAATGGAGGATAGCGCTGATCGATTATCTGCGCACAAATCGGGATCTGGTGATTGAAGCGGTCAAGCAGATGCGCGGTTTGTCGATTACCCCGGTGGAAGCAACCTATCTGGCATGGATAGATACCCGTCAGCGCGGAATCGAGCATCCCGGCCGTTTCTTCGAGGAAACTGGTGTGGGGCTATCCGATGGCAGCGACTTCTGCGGCCCCGGATTTGTCCGGCTCAATTTCGGTTGCGCCCGTTCACTTTTGCAAGAGGCGTTGCAACGCATGGAACATGCACTGATTTGCCGAGCATAGGGCAACGAATAGATAAGGTGACCTGTGCCTCTCGCAAAAGTATCTGTCATGCCCGAATTCTTCTATCGGGCATCCATGATTTCAATTCGTTACAAGCTGGATTCCCGACTAAAACCGTTTCGGGAATGACAAAAGTGGACTTTTGCAAGTGGCTCGATCTGAATAGCAAAAAGGCCCGCCATAACGATGACGGGCCTTTTTGCTCAGTAGAAGAAATATGACCTCTTGCCTCTCGGAGGCTATTGACTAATTCCCGGAAAAACCTTTACAGAACAAATCATTAGAAGCGGTTGTGGGAGAACAGAGTTTTGTCGAATCGCCTGACGTTGCGCAGCAGATGGAGCAGGAAAATTCATCATCATCCTTCATCAACTCATGACGTTTCTGGACATCGTCGATACCGCAAACTTTACCACTTTCGTGTCTCATATATGTAACCTCCTTGAGTGACGAATCAGTGTCACTCTCATGTTTCTTATCCTAATCACTTTGAAGAAAACAATCAAGCAAATCTTGATTTAAATAATAAAGAATCTACTCACAACTCAATCATAAAAGCTTATCCTCAGAATAAAGGTCGGCGGGACCCCACCGAACTGGCTTTGAGGCACGCCCTGTACAGACGCCGGGCCGTAGCCATAAAAGATCGCACCCCGCAGACTCATGTTTTCCGTGAAATCCCAGGACAGGGAGGGAACCAGCACGCCTGAAACATCGGTGAGGCTCTGCAGAATCTCGAACGTGCCGCTCCACCTCTCATTGAAGGTATAGGACGTCTGCACGGCCAATGCCTGACGTCCGAGTATTTGCGTATCGCCCCGCTGGATCCTGTTGCTGTACGCCGGTGTGGCAAGCAGCGAGGGAAGCGAACGCGGCTCATTGGCGCCGAAACCGGAATAATGGTACTCCAGGAGAACTTTGAGTCCGGTGCCGAGGTTGAAGTTGTTCGACACCCCCAGCACGGCCTTGGGAACCAGCTTGTGATTTCCGAACAGGCCTGGCGAAGGGGTATCGCCTGGGGTTTGAAATACCGCAAACTCGCCATGGGCCTCGAAATCACCGATAGCCGCGGAACTGGTGACACCGTAGAGATAATCTGTCGCCCGCTTCGCAAATATCAATTCCGCGTCAACCGGCCCCACATATCCCCGAAGCCGTATGCCCAGCGCCGATTGATCCCAGCTTGGCCCCCAGGCGGTCACCATATCAACCGACGTCGTGTCGGTAATCTTGATGTCGGCCCTTGCCGCATCAATGCCCCTGCGCCACTCCCTGTTGATTTCCAGAGGCGTGAAAGGCGCAAAAATATCGACGGCGCTGAAAACCGTCCCCCTCCCCCACCCCACGGCCTGCCTACCGATAGTGAGGTTGACTCTCGACGTCTGGTAGGCGTATGAAGCCCGATCCAGTTCGTTATAATCGAAAAAATCCCCAGAGCGGCTTACCGCGCCGCCCAATTGCCTGAACCGGTAGGGACCCGGCAAACTCGATGGAAGTGCAGCAGCAATACCGGCTGACGCTCCCGAGCTCCAGGTCATACGGTTGTCGTAGGCAATATCAAGTTGATTTTCTTTGTTTATCCGATACACCGTCTCGAAACGCGCCTCTCCGAACAACGATCCCGTAACACCATCATTTTCCGGCGACGAGTGGCGGGGAGGTGCCGATACCAGGCCCATGCCTATCAACGAAGTGCTGAATTTGAGCGATGAATCACCGTCATCACTGGTCCAGAGGTCGCGTGCGGCAGCAGTTGAACTCACGGCCATGGTCAGGACAACCAAAAGCGACCGGATATGAACACGTGAACTCATCAACCCCGGTTGCCGGTAATGACGCCGTCAGTTAGCGTGATAACCCGGCCGGCATGATTCATCATCCGGGGATCATGGGTCGCAAACAAAAAGGTCATGGCGTGGCGCTTGTTCAGGTTCAGCATGAGTTCCATCAGCGATTCCGCGTTGGCGCCATCCAGGTTTGCGGTCGGTTCGTCGGCCAGGACCAACTGCGGCCGCGATACCACGGCCCGCGCTACGGCCACTCTCTGCTGTTGTCCGCCGGAAAGCTCGGACGGTCGCCGGTCAGCCAGTTCCGCCAGACCCAGCTCGCTGAGGATTTCCATTGCCCGGTCACGTTTTTCCTCGCCCACGCCCTGAAGTTCGAGCACGAACTCCACATTTTCCACGGCTGTCAGGACAGGAACCAGGTTAAAGGCCTGGAAAACGAATCCCAGACTGGAAAGCCTGAGTTTGGCGCGTTCTTCTTTCGAGAGTTTCGAGATATCCCGGCCCAGCACCAGCAGTTCTCCGCCGGAAATGGAATCCAAGGCTCCGACCAGATTCAAGAGCGTGCTCTTGCCGCTGCCGCTGGGGCCGACCAACGCGGCGAACTCACCCTGCCTAAGTTCGAAGTCGATTCCACGAAGCGCATGCACGTCAAGACTTCCGATGGTGAACGTTTTGGTCAGACTTTTTGCCGATACCAGCACTGGATCGCCCATTAACTCATCCTCAATGTTTCAGCAGGATCGAGACGCACGGCATACCAGGCCGGATAGAGCGAGGCTGCGATGGTAGCGAAATACGCAAGGATCGCCGTATAGATGAAAAACCATATCCCGAAATCTCCGTACAGAACCGGGTCCACGACGGTTCCGAGCGCAGTCATGGATTTTCCGGTAGCCAGAATCCGGATGCCGCTTCTGGCAAAGTAATACGTTATCGGACCGGCCAGCGCCAAGGTAGCCGCTCCCGATATCGTGCCAAGGGCCAGGGCTTCGCTGAAAACAAGCCTGAAGATGGAGGCACGCCCCATTCCAAGTGCGGAAAGCATGGCCAATTCCCGCTTGCGTTCCAGCACCGCCGTAAGCTGCGAACTGGCGACCCCCAGCAGGGCGACCAGGATCAGAATAACGGTTATGATTCGGGAAAACACATCGTTTATCTTGACTGCCTGTTTGCTCTGGGGGCTGATCTGAGCCCACGTCCAGGCAGTGTCCCCATTGAGGAGCAAGGCTCGAATCCGGTCCCGAAATTGCTCAGCCTCACCAGGGTCCTTGAGGATGATCGTTATTTCTCCAGCTCCCGGCGATCCGCTCAGCTTTTCCGCGTCTTGCAGCGTCACCTGGCACACCAGGCTGTCCAACTGCCTGTTCCCCAGGTTGACAATCCCGGCTATCTCGAACATATCGCTTTTCGCCGTTCCGGCAGCATCCACCACCGTAACGACCACGGAATCGCCGATGCCGATCCGCAGCCGCTCAGCCGTGGTTTTTCCGATCACCATGGCATGGCTGTCGCCCGGCCTGAGATATCTGCCCGACTCCAGGGTACGGACATAGCGAAGCGCCCGTGGTTCCGTCAGCGGATCAACCCCGGTAATCAGTACCCCGCAAACCCGCGTGCCCATGGCCAGCATTCCCTGAATCCTGACCCGGGGAGTCGCCACGCTAACCGCAGCATCTTTGCGCACCATATCGAGCGTTCTGCTCCATTCATGCAGACGAAGCCCTGGATCATGACTCACGATCCAGTTTCCGGGCACTACCCGCACATGCCCGACTCCCCCCTCGGCCACGTTTCTGATGTACATCCCGACCTTTCCCCTGGAAAGGCTGATGTTGATCAGCGCAATGGTACAGCCGACCGTAATTCCGATTACCGAAAGCAGGGTGCGCCGGTAGTTTCTGGTCAAATTGCGGACCGCATAACGGGTGGTGACGGAAAGACGGCTCATAAACCGGAAGATATGGCCTGTCATTGCCGCATCGCCTCCACCGGTTCGAGCCGGCTGATTCTCCGCGCGGGCCAAAGCGAGGCAAGGACAGAGGTAACGCACACCGCGCCGACGCCACTGAGGATATCCCCCAGCTTCAGGATGGGAAAAACCTTCATTCCGAGGTCCATTCCTTCGAAGGAAAAGTTTGAAGCCCCTCCTGCGCCGCCGAGCGCGGCAAGATCAATCCCGTTGCGGGCTCCGTACAGGGTAAGCCCCGTACCGACCACAGTCCCCAGTGCCACACCAATAATGCCCAGCGTCAAGGATTCGATTGCCAGCAACCGGATCAGCCTGGCCGGGTTGCATCCCAAGGCAAGCATCATCCCGAATTCGTGGACTCTCTCGAAGGTTGCCATCAACATGGTGTTTGCGATGCCCGCGATGGTTGTCAGGAAGACCATCACCAGAATCATATAATTGACCCTGCCAGACATCTGGAGCAAGGTAGCCATGTTGGGAACGATCCGGTCCCAGCCGAGGATTTCATAGGGTTTGAGGGAGGGGTTATTTTTGAGTGACGCCAAAACTCCTGCTATGAACGGCTGGCCATCAGTGCGGATAACCATTTCGTGGACCTGATCCGTCATACCAAGGAATTCCTGTGACACCGGCAAATCCATGATGATGCCCGCCTGATTGATCTGGTCAACCGGTGTTTCCATGACCGCCTTGACTCGATAAAGCCCGCTGGCAATGGAACCGTCAACTGCCTGCCCCATCAGCGCCAGGGTATCCCCCGGCCGCACTCCCATATCCGCGGCCAGCCCCTTACCCACCAGCACTTCCTGACCAACCGGAATCTGTCCCGGTGCGAGGCGTTCCAGAATGCCGTCAGCCCTTCTTTCAACTGAAATGCTCATGCCCGTGAGGTTCGCCACATACCCGGTTTCTTTCAGCGAAGCCAGAACCGGCGTGTAAACCCGCAACGAAACTTCCCGCACATGGGGCACTGCCGCAATTTGGGTGGAAAGCGCCGACGCATCCGGAATAACCCGTTCAATCGCCTCGTCATCCCGGTACTTGGGGGCATGGATCTGAATGTGTCCCAGCATGGGACCGGTCAGCGTTTCAAAGATTCTCGCTTCGTGTCCATTCATGAAGCTGTTGATCCAGATGAGCGTCACCTGGGCGATGGCAATCGCGAAACAGGCCAGCATGGTCCTGACCGGGTTTCGTCCCAGGTTGCGCCAGCCCATGCGGATATCGGTCCGCCATCCGGAAAGAGATTGCACGCTATTGCCTTTCCAGTTGCGAAAGACTGAAAAGATTATCCGGAAGCTTCACATTGAACTTCATGTCCAGATACCGAAGTTCGGTCTGGTGCCCTGGCTGATCGACCGTTTCCAGAATTACACGGGTCGGAATCCTGCGGCCTCCCATTGTCTTGACATCAGTAAAGCGCATGGTGCGGGCCAGACGGCCCTTGCGATCGTAAAAGAGCGCCACAACCGGCAAGGTGGCTTCCTCGTTAACGACCCACTCGATTTTCTGCCAGCGCCCCACAACGCCCGGCCTGACATCCATGATTCCCTTCCACCCCTTTGGATCGGTTGAGCGGCCAACTATTCTGGTGTTAAAATCCCGTTCATAAGAGGTGTCTTTTACCAGGTCGTCGTTGGTAAAATCGGTTCCCATCCAGGAACTCAGCATCATTGAAGGCGGAATGCGAATTGTCCGGGAGATTTTGGGGAGATAATTCCAGAGGTTATTGCCGACCTTGAGCGTCTCCGTACCTGCTTCCCGCGCCGGTTCATCGATAATGATCAGGGACTTGTCCTTCCCCTTTGACCAGACCCGCATTTTCAGGTGTCTGGTTTGGGTCTCGGTTTTGGCGATCAATTCCACATGGCCGCTGGAAGCGGATGTGCGATACAAATCATCCAGGCGGCGAACCACGTCTTCAACCTTCGGCATGTCCGCTGACATGGCGTTAGCCACAAACAAGGCAAAAACCAACCCAAAGGAGAGAAGCATGGTTCGGATAGCCGACAAGCTCATGCGAACTCCTTTTCTATTTTTGACTTCATCCAGAGGGCTCAGATTTATTTACCTCACGGCTGATGATGACAGCGAGCGCAATTATCCTTAATCATGAAAGCTTTTTTCCCATTGTGGCATCTCCCGCAATACTTGCCCGCGTTCAGGTCGTTCATGGTTATCTTGACAGTGCCCTGCTTCATCTTGGGAAAAATTTCAGGGTTATGACAGTCAGAACAGGTCAATCCGGCATTCTTGTGAGCTGTTCCGTCAAACACCACCGTCCCCATTGGGCTTCCCTTGAATTCCAGGGACTTGCCCGTTCCGACCGCAAGAACATTGCCGCTTGCCATAGCCGCCAGAATCAAAACGGTTGTCGCTATTGTTTTTTTCATACAAATCTCCCCTTTCCTGATTAGCTCGGTTTCAACAAGCCCCTCGCTTATGGAGCTGTGACAGTTTGCGACACCAAGATTTGTATAATTATAACAGAAATTCGCACGATGGAGGCCGGGCCGATCGCTCGCATGCCGGTACTCCAAGGTCATTCGAGAGCAATGATATAATTAGTTTCCATCCGGAAACTCCGGATGAGAAGCTAGCGGTTTTCAATTCGGAAACGCGGAATTTTTCGTCCTGGCCAGGAAATCAAGGGATTGCGCGGAGGCGTACATGGGTACGCCGCACAAGCAAGCCCACAGATTGACGCCGCCAGGGCGGAAAAGAACCGTTTCCGGATGAAAACTAATTATGATACGTCACAAGAAGAAAGTGGTGGGGAGGTGCGGTATGCTACTGCCTATTCGGGATTATTATCCCCAGGCACGTCAGATTTTTTGGCAATAACTGAATAGGCGGAAGCCCGTCAATGGGTAAGCGATTATTGAAAAAATTGTTTATTCCGTTCTTGATGACTTCTGAGTGAATACTTTTTCCAGGTTATCAACTTCGTCGAGCACAGAAATGGCCAAACGTCCATACTCTTCCGGTATTTTTGCAGCTTCCAGACGTTTCATGATTTCCCCGAATTTTTTCACATCCTTCGAACCGCCCTCCGCAAGGAGCAAAGGCATGAGAGTCTGCCATGTCAGGTGCATTTTGGAAACAATAGCAGACAACTTATTGGTATTTTTCATTTCCGACCATATCACCAATTCACGACCGTAAAAACCGAGAAGCATAACATTTGTCGGTACGCGCTGCTTGAATGGCTTGGCAAGCAGGGCTGTAATAGCCGTAATTTTATTGGCTGCCGTCATTGCCTCTTGCCTGTTCTTCGTGTTTATGGCCCGTTCAAGGTCGGACGAAGATTTTGTAAGGGCCGACAAATTATCGCCCGCAAAGCCATTAGCGGTATTTATCAGGTTTTTTTCACCCCTCTCAAGTATAAGCAACTTTTTTGAAGCCTTTTTCCATCTGTCGGCTTTCGCAAGGTCGAAAATATCCTCCGCATAGCCGGAAATCAGTTCAAGCTCATCGCGGATGGTATTGGCCTTATCCTTATGCACTCCCGGAGAGGGAGAAGAATTCTTGTCATGAGAAATCGATTTTTCATCGGCAGCATGGACATGTGAAACGGGAAAGATGTAACCCGACAGGAAAAAGATCTGAAAACAAGACAAAAAGACTACAAACATTTTGAGCTGCGCTGTAAGTCGCACATTCCTTTCGCGTTCAATAATTGGATTTTCCCGTTTGATAATCTGCATATCCCAATTGCCTTTCTTCAGCGGAAGCTCAATAAAGAAGGTATTTTTTACGGCGTTCCGCAAATTGTTCATTTTCCTTCAGCCATGCTGCAATAATTTCGTCAGCAGGTAATCCTGCCTGGATCAATCTTCGCAGGCGGCCTGTTCCTGCAAGAAGATCAAACCCTCTTGTCTTAAAAAAGTGTTCTTGCTCTTTTTCGCTCAGTGAATTGTACAAAGCACAGAGGAGCTGAATCCCTGTTTCCACAGGTCTGTAAGCACGGGCCTCGGTAATAACAAGCCGCACACCGGACAAGGGCCGGTCGCAAAACTTCGGGTGGCTGCTCTTGCCGGGGATACTCCGGGGAGTAAACCGAACCGGCTCAAATCTGACGCCAGGCAAATACTTGCGATTCAGCAACGCAGCAAGAGCATCGGCATCTATGCCCGGAAAGCCCATCACTTTGAACGGATCCTCAGTGCCCCGCCCTTCACTGGCGGTTGTCCCCTCCAGGAAACACATTCCCGGATAAAGAAGCGCCGTCTCAAAGTCCGGAATATTCGGACTCGTAGAGACCCACTCAAGACCGGTTTCGGGCCACTGCATCTCCCGTTGCCAGCCTTCCATCTTGACCACTCGGAGATCCAGAGTTTCCAATCCCGGAAGCAGCCGTTCCGTCTTGATCATAAGCGCCAGTTCACCAGCCGTCAAGCCATGAACGACAGGTATGGGATATTCCCCAACAAACGAACGGTAGTTCTGTTCCAATACAAATCCTGAATAATATCCGCCGCCAACAGGGTTAGGGCGATCAAGAACAACAAAAGGAACATGGGCTTCAGCAGCAGCCTGCATGGCAAATCCCATTGTGGAAATATACGTATAAAAGCGCGCGCCGACCCCCTGAATGTCATAGAGAAGAAAATCAAGGCCACGCATCATTTCAGGAGTCGGTTTTTTTACTTTCCCATAGAGGCTGTACACCGGAATGCCGGTGCGTCTGTCGACGTGACCCGCTATTTTTACGCCATCCTCCTCCGCCCCTCGCAGCCCATGTTCCGGCGAAAAAATAGCGATAAGGTTCACGCCATGAGAATGCATACTATCGATCAGGTGCACTCCATCCACCACAGCGGTATGATTCGTGACCAACCCAATACGTTTTCCTTCAAATTCATGAAAACTCTTCTCGATGAGAACCTTTGCGCCGACCTTGACTTGAGCGCCCGCATTTGCGGGAGAAGTTGCGAGAAACATGGTCAACAGCAAAAGCAGTGTCGCATTTTTAATCATTAGCATGGAACCCCCGTTACGGAAGTGATGATACCGGTACTCCTACCGTTTTTATCTATTCAATCTATTCGGCAATAACCAGGACTTTAATTAATCCCAAATTCGAACTTTTCACCCACAAAAAAAGGGGTTACGCTGTTAACGTAACCCCTTGATATTATTGGCTGGGGTACCTGGATTCGAACCAAGAGTGACGGAGTCAGAGTCCGTATTATTATGTAAATCACAACATTTCACCCTCTTTCACCACACATCAAAAACACTCAATAAAGTATTGACATTCCGACATTTTATCTCTATTTTACACCCCATACCATTTCACAGTCTTTCACCCACAGCCAACACATCAGAGGATACACGAGAGGATACACGGATTTTTATTCTCGTAACAGGAGGTGAACCTATGGCAAAGGGAACCCGATTTACAGACAAGTTTATCATGAATCTTAAACCGGCTGAAAAGGAATATTGGGTGCGGGAGGGGCAAGGCTTTGCTATCCGCGTTTTACCTTCAGGTGAAAAGGCGTGGTATTACATATTCACCTTTGACGGACGCAAGCGCTTCATGCGGCTCAAAAATGGAGGGTATCCCGATGTTTCCCTTGCCGATGCGCGGGAAGCCTTCGACATTGCCAAAGTAAAGGTAAAGAACGGCATTGACCCCCTGGCGGAAGATCGAGCGGCCAAAGAGGAACGCCGTCAACAGCTAACCTTCGACGAGCTGGCACGGCAGTACATAAACGAGCAGATCGAAGGCCAGGTTGTGGACAAGTCCGTTTATGACATAAAGCGGGTTTTGCTTGGCGCTATTGACAAGGAAACCGGGAAATTAAAACAGAACTCTATAGACGACTTCAAGGACTGGCGCAATCGTAAGGCTTGCACAATTACCCAGGAAGACGCTGCAACCCTTTTGAAAACAGTGGCTAAGAGATCGGCAGCATCGGCACGGAATATCGTCAAAGCAGCGCGGCCAATGTTTGCCTATGCCCTGCCGCGAGGAATTGTAACCGTTAATTCATTTCAAATGTCAGGGACGAAGACCTTTCTCCCCAAAAAGGTAAAGGCGGATTTAAAACCCACAACAAAAAGCCGGACCCTTGAAGAGACTGAAATCAAATCCTTGTGGAAAGCAATGGACGGGGACTGCATCGGCAGCAAAGAGGCAAAAAACGCCTTGCGCCTCATGCTGCTTTTAGGGCAGCGTCCGACAGAGATTTTAGGGCTTAATTCAAGCGAAATTTCCGGTAACTGGTGGACACTGCCGAAGGAGCGCACAAAAGCACGTCTTGACAAGAACCGGCGCGATCATTCCGTTTTCCTTGTACCTGAAGCCCTGGCCTTGATAGGTACCAAGAAAGGGATTGTCTTTGAATCCCGCAACAGGTCCAGCGACGGATCAAAAGACCATATTTCTATTAATTCCATAGGTAATTTTATTCGTAAAAATAAATATTTTGGATTAGCTCCGTTCGGCGCTCATGACATGCGCCGGACAATGCGAACATTCATGTCTGACATTGACGGTATTTCCGTTAAAGCATCTGAAGCCGTTATCAATCACGCTTTGGAAGGAACAAAAAAGAATTATGATCTTCACAATTACCGGCGACAAATTGAAAAAGCGTTGACTTTATGGCGTGATAAGCTGGTTGAAATTATCGGAGAACCGCTTGTAAAAGAATTGCCTTCTAACGTTATCAGTATTCATTCCGGACGCAAGGCCATATGCTGATATTCCAAGTAAAAGCTTTCGTATCCAATTCCAACCTTCTTCTTTGAAAATAGGTAGCTGCAACTCACAGGGTTAGGGGATCTGGGCTGATTATTTACGCCGCCGCTCTCCAGTTGATCTCTTCGATCAGGCTGATAATGCGCGTCGCACCCTCATCACCGAAGACACCATCCAGCCCCTCGTCGTGCAGGTCGGTGAAAGGGGGCTCGTAGAGCAGGTCAGGGTCCATGGCGCCGTTCTGAGTCAGGTTGCTGATGATCTGTTCGATGAAGCGGATCTGGGTGGCCGAATAAGTCGTGCTGTGCAGGAACTCGCCGAAAGCCTCAATGGCTGCCTCCCGGTCCAGCCCTACCAACTTGCGGATGAACATCCCCAAGCTCTGCTGATGGCCGAAGACCATCTCGAAGCGTTTCCGGCTCCCCACTTCCTCCGAAGCGAACAGCAGCCGCTCCAGCTCTTCCAGGTCCTGCCGGGTAATCTGACGGTTCATGCGTAACTTGATGATGGTGATGTGGTCGGCGTGCTCGCGGATGAAGCGCTCTACCTTCAATTTGTACTGGCGCATCTCCTCAGGCCCGGCATAGCCCGGCGCGTAAACTTCCTTCTGCTCGCCGATAGTGTCCTCAAAGTCGGTATAGACGATTCGACGTTCTCCCTTGTCCAGGAAGGCGATCATGTTGCGCAACCGCAGGCGAACCTGCTCCAGTAGCGGCAGAGTGACCCCAGCCCACCAACTATCAAGTTGCAGTTCCAGGATCAGCTCCATCTGCTGAGCCACCATGGGGATACTCCCCTTGGCCTCCAGATCGGCGGCGATCTCCATCACCTTGTCCCGCAGCCGGGCGAATGAGGGGGTCTTCTCCAGCAGGGCCAGCTGCAAATTGAGGATCAGCAGGTCGAAGCGCTTGGCGGTCTCGTCCTCCTTGGGCAATTCGGCCGGCAATCCGGCCAGATGCAGGTTCAGTTCCAGCAAGTCTTCCGGGGACAGGTTGCCCCAGGACTCCTTCTTGCCGAATTTCTCCAGGTGCCGGCGGTGTGGGCGAACAATGAAATTGTCCGGGTTCATCAGGCTGACCTCAGCGTGCAGGGTATCCGCCAGGCCTCTCCGAAACTCTGTTTCGCCATCTGTAGCCGAATAGTCCGGCCGCTGAAGCTGCATCAGCAATTGCAGGCGCTGTTTGAAAATCTTTTTCGTCAGCGACTCCTGCACTGAAGTCTCAATCCCATCGGGGTTTTCACTGAAGAACTCGAAGTTTTGACAGTAGTCAAAGACAAAGAACTCCTGCTTGTCCTGCTCCGGGCCGAACAACTCCGAACAGAGCCGGGTGCCGCGTCCCAGCATCTGATGGAACTTGGTCTTAGAGCGCACAAGCTTGAAGAAGACCAGATTGAGAACCTCCGGCACGTCGATGCCGGTATCCAACATATCCACCGAAATGGCGATGGTCGGGTCATTGGCCTTCACCGAAAACTCGTCGAGCAGAGTCTGGGCGTAGGGTTCATAGTTGTCGATGATCCGGCAGAAACTTCCCTTCAGGTGGGGATAGTTCTTGTCGAAACGCTCCTGGATGAACAGGGCGTGGTTGTGGTTCTTGGCAAAAATGATCGTCTTGCCGAGCCGGTCGTCTCCCTCAACCTTCAGTCCATGGCGCATCAGGTGCTCCAGCACCTTGTCCACGGTGTCGATGTTGAACAGCCAGTTATTGAGGGCCGCCGAGTCGATTTTCTCCGGCATGCCGCCGTTCTCCTCATCCCAGAACTTCTCTTCGTATTCCAGCTGTTCTTCTTCCGACAACTCGTTGTACTTGACACCCTCACGCTGAAACTTGAGCGGTACCGAATGTGCTTTGGGCGGCACCAGGAAGCCGTCGCTTACCGCCAGACCAAGTTCATAGTAATAAGTCGGCACTCCCTTTTCCAGTTCAAAGAGCTGGTAGGTGTTGCGGTCCACCTCGGAGCGAGGAGTGGCGGTTAGCCCCAGCAGCAGTGAATCGAAATATTCGAAAATGGCGCGATACTTCTGGTAGACCGAGCGATGGGCTTCATCAATGACGATTAGGTCGAAGTGGCCAGGACTGAAGCGCTTGTTGCCTCCCTTGGCTTCATCAATGCTATTCATCATGGTCGGATAGGTGGAGAGCACGATCCGGCTGGTGGTATCATCCTTAATCTTGGTGATATCCACGGCGCTGGTGTGAGGCAGATGCTCCTTGAAGGCGTTGCCGGCCTGGGTCAGTAAAGCATTACGGTCAGCCAGAAACAGTATCCGCTTGATCCAGTTGCATTTCTGCAGCAGCTCGATCAAAGCGATCACGGTACGAGTCTTGCCGGTACCTGTGGCCATGACCAGCAGCACCTTGCGTTGTTTGTGTTTCTGGAAATCCTCGCAAGTGCGACGGATGGCTTCCAACTGGTAGTAGCGCCCGACAATAGCCTTGTTGATGGTGGCGCTGGTCAGCCCTTTAATGCTGCCGCGACGGTTGATCAACAGTTGCAGCTCATCCTTCTTGTAGAAACCCTGTACCCGGCGGGGAGGATAGTTCCGGTCGTCCCACAGCCAGGTCTCGTAGCCGTTGGTAAAGAAGATGACCGGCCGCTGGCCTTTCATATTCTCCAGGCAGTCGGCGTACAGTTTGGCCTGTTGCTGGCCGATGCGCGATTCCTTACGGGTACGCTTGGCCTCAACTACCGCCAAGGGAAGACCGTCGTCACCCCACAGCACGTAATCAACAAAACCCTCGCCCTTGTCATTGGGCATACCGGTTACCGGATATTCCAGCACATCGGCTGCCGTCAGGTCCCAGCCCGCTTCCTTCAGCAGAAGGTCGATGAAGAAGTCCCTGGTTTCGGCTTCGCTATAATCGTGGTCGTCGGGTGTCTGCTGGTTAGCCCGTTTGTATTCCTGGATTTTAGCTTGAAGGGTGGCAATCTCTTCCTGGGTGCGGGCCAGTTCAGCCTCTTTGGCGGCTAATTTGTCGTCTTTGTCCCTTATGTGCTCTTGGAGCTTTACCAACTGCTCGGCGTTTTTGTCGGCGACAGAACTGTCCCTCTGGGGAATCTTGGTTATATCGAAGAGTTGCTTGCCGATAACTGACGGAGTTGGAGAGTAGCAGCGTGCCAACCAATAGAGGACGTGGAAGAGTTCCTTGATGACATGCAGGGCGTCGCTGTTGCTGATCGGTTTGTCGCTGTGAACAGCCAGGTTGCCGATTTTCTGGATGGTGAGGATCTTGGGAAAGAGGCAAGGTTCCAGGTTGTCCCGAAAGGTCGGCTCGTGGATCAAGGCGGCCAGGTTGTCGGCGTAGGGTTTCTTGAGATAGGAGTCGTTGGCGTAGAGCCACTTCACCGCCTGCTCCAGCGAGCGCCGGGCATGGAAACAGCTGGTTCGTGGGGCGCTGTTGACGTTCTGCTCGGCCTCGCGGGCGGGAGTGGATAGTTCGGGCCAGTTGGTGTTCAGGAAGGTGAAGTTGGACATCGCTGCTCCGTTAAATGGTCGGCAGGTAATGACGTTCTTGAATCCTACGAAATACCCAGCTCCTGTGGTGACAAGCCGATGACCGCACAAGATGCGAGCATTGCTTTTCGGACATCCTTCGACAGTCGATATTCTCCGACAATTTGCAGGACCTCTTCAATCCTGATGACTTCCGCCAGCACGGAGCACTGTTGTAAATCTTTCTCTTTCTTTGCCTCTCTATCATTTCCTGTTCGTCTTTGGGCAATAATAAGTTTGTGGAGCATGAGGGATTCCGGTGATGGGATACGGATACCGAAATCTTCGATGCGCACTGTTACTGGCCTGATAAACAAGAGGTCGATGAACGGGAGTGGTTGGGCGGAAACTTTCCAGGGAGGTATGACAACTGAAGGAGGAGCCGCTCCACCCCGGCGGTGAGTAATGAACTCAATCTCAAATGTCCCTTGGAGAAATGTCTCAATCCCCGAGTAGTCCTGAATGGCAGTATACCCCAAACGTTCCAACAATTCGGGAATCGACTCCGTAACAGTCGCGGGGATCTTAACTGCGTTATCGACAGCAAAATCGATATCATTTGTCGCCAGACCGTAAGCGAGCATGAAGTGTTCGCTATAGATCAGCATCGGCCAGCTTCCAATGAGCAGGCCATGGGAGAAAAACCCCGCTTTGTCCAGTTCTCGCAGGAGATTCGTAACCGGTTGGATGAGCCGACTATGTTCGAAAATAATCTTCAAGACCTTATCCCTTTGGGAGGATGGCGTTCAGGGTTGCGATCCGTTTCTTGTTAGCCTTCAGATCAGCTAACAGCTTCTTTCGCTTTTCAAGCGCCGGCTTCAACTCTTCTGCCTTTCCGGGGGCGAGATGTTCGAACTTTACTTCCAAACCGTCACGGTATCTCAGGCAAGGGTAGATATACTCCTTGCCGTGGCTCTTCACTTTTCGTTGCCCAAGTGACCCTTTTGGCAGCTTTTCGAGTTCATTGATTATTTTATCGACAACGAGGACGCAACGGTCCCGCTCTGATTGCAGCATTCTGAAAACACTATCGTCTTTTTCTTTTCCCCGCATGACCAACACCTCTTTTGTACCAACATCTTACCATATTATTGAGTTGTGTGGCACAAATATTTTGTACCTACACAACACACTATAACAGGACTATGTGGTACAAAATTCTGGAGTTTTCCTCCTTAGCGTCAGAACATTTGCTTGCAGGAACGGCCCCCATATGTTGCCATGTCTTTAATTGCCCTTTGATATCATGGCCGGTGTCCCATTGATCGTGTATGTCGCATTCTATCCAATTTGGCCTGATAACTACTACAGCTCCCCTTTGAAAGCGCGCTGCAGGATGGAGTTAAAAAAAGTATTGCTTGCATCAACAGATTCTTTCTGAGACTGCATCAGCGTCTCGACTCTTTTGACAAAACAGACATACTTTTGCTGCTCAATTATCGGTGGAATCAGAAACATAACTTCCCTTATATTTTTGGTACTTAAGCCATCCATGATGGCTCCGTGAGCCATATTCTTGAGTTGTCGGAGGAACGTGCCACTTTGAAAGATAGTTGCTGCCAGAAATTCAGGAAGGCATTTATTCTTATCAGTTCTGATTCTGAACAAATGGTAGGAGATTCTTGCATCATCCACACTTTCAGGAACGACACAGGCTTCACCTATTGTCCCCATACGTGTTACCAATACATCGCCGGGCTTTACATCAAAACTTCCAAGTTCTGCCGCTTTTCTCTTCGTAAGAAATTTGCTGGTTTTGTAATTAAACTTTCCATCACGAACGCTTTCTATCCCGAATAATGGGATACCTTCACTGACAAGTTCGTGAACTTTAAGTTGAGTACCAAAAGGTCCGCATCTCAAATCGGTTTTAGGGTTTCGCAAAGCTGCTTCAATATTCCCTCGCTCCCACCCCTTCGGATTCGTCACAGGATCACCAAACATCTCCAGAAAAACCGAACGCAACAGTTCCTCGGTCAGCCGAACAGCATTCTGCCGTTTGCGCCGGATGGAATCGGCCTTGTCGAGGATGGCGGCGATGCGCTTTTGTTCTGGGAGTGGAGGAAGAAGTACATTTACACCGTGTACATTGTTACGATTCAAGGTTGGAACGCCAGTGCCTTCTGAATATTTTTCCAAACCAAAATCGCTCAGTAGGTAATAAATGAATTTAGGATCATTCCCGTGAAAGTCTTTTACATATAATGCCGTGTTAAGAGGCCAATAGCCAGAGTCCACAAAATGTACCTTGCCAATAGAGCCACTTCGCCCTGTAATCACGCCTGGACCAGATACTTTTGCTTCATTGTGATTTCCAACAGGGCCATTTGCCGCAAAAATTGGAACATTCCCATTATTACGATTTTGCACTGGCAAATCGTAACCACGCTGCAATGTTGCCACTTCAATGAGAGGCTTCAGTATCCACCCACGCTTCAAAGAAGAGGTCATCCCACCATCCCCTTCAACTCCGCCAACTCCACCGCAATCTCCCGCTCCAGCGCCTCCAGCCGGGCAATAATCACCTGCGGCGGCTCGTACTTCACTTCCTCATGCTCCACCTTCTTGTAGCGGTTGATGGAGAGGTCATACTTGTTGTCGCGAATCTCCTGCACCGGCACACAGAACGCCTTTGCAGTCCGGTCAGTATCTTTAGCCGGGTTGCGTCCCTGCCAGCGGGTCAGAACATCGGGAATGTCGTTATCCTCAATGGGATTACGCTTGTCATCCAGAGAAAAGCCGTCGGCCTGCATGTCGTAGAACCAGACATGATCCGTGCCGCCGGAGTTGGTCTTGGTGAAAATAAGAATCCCGGTGGAGACACCGGCATAGGGGCGGAACACGCCTGAAGGCATGGAGATCATCGCCTCCAGTTTGTGGCCGTCCACCAGAATTTTGCGCAACTCCAGGTGCGCCTTACTTGACCCGAACAGCACCCCGTCCGGCACGATCACCGCACATCGCCCGCCCGGCTTCAACAACCGCAGCATCAACACGATGAACAGCAGCTCGGTCTTCTTGGTCTTGACCGTGCGCAGCAGATCCTTGGCCACAGTCTCCTCGTCCAGCGATCCCTTGAAAGGGGGGTTAGCCAGGATCAGGGTGTAGGCGTCGATAATCTCGGCCGCGCTGCTGGAAAGGGAGTCCTTCCGCTCGATGGCCGGGTTCTCCACCCCGTGCAGCATCATGTTCATGCTGGCTATACGCAACATGGTGGAATCGAAGTCGAAACCGTTGAAGAGCGTTTCGTTGAAGTGGTGTTTCAGTTTTGTATTGTGGAACAGATCATTGTGGTGCTCACGCAGGAATTCGCCGGCCGCCACTAGGAATCCGGCCGTGCCGCAGGCCGGGTCGCAAATGATGTCGTCCGGCTTGGGCTGCATCAGCTCCACCATCATCTTTATGATATGGCGAGGGGTGCGGAACTGACCGTTGGTACCTGCAGTGGTCAGTTTTGAGAGCATGTATTCGTAAAGGTCGCCCTTGGTGTCCCGGTCTTCCATCGGTACGTCGCTGATCTGCTCCACCACTCGCTCCAACAGGCTGGGGGTTGGGATCATGAAGATGGCATCTTTCATATGATGGGCATATGCGGTGTCCTCGCCACCATGGAGGTTCTTGATGAAAGGGAAGACTTCCAGACTGACGGTCTTGAACATCTCCTCGGCCTCAAACTCCCTGAAGCGCGACCAGCGCAGGTTGTCTTGTCCCGACCCGAAGATCGGCTCCTTGATCGGCTTGCCCAAGCGGTTGGCTTGTTTCTCTCTACTTGTGTGGATATCGTCCAGTCTCTTGATGAACAGCAGAAATGAGATCTGCTCGATCACCCGCAATGGGTCCGAGATCCCCCCGGACCAGAAGGTATTCCATATCTTGTCGATCTTTGCCTTGTTTTCACCGGTCAACACGTAGCGGCTCTCCTTGAATAATGTTCCATGTCAGGCATGAGTGTTTTTTGAATCAGATGTCGGCTCCGGAATCATTGCGAAAAAGGGAGGGACAGCATTTAATGTATTTCTTTGAATGGTTACCTGATTGGAAACGTATACTTACATAACAGAAACGGGAGGTTTTATCCATCGGAATGAGCATCTTCAAAGATATATGCATGCAACAGGCGGTTCGTCATGCGATTCAATTTTGTCCCGTTCGAGCGAAAAAAAGTAGCCCCGGAAGATAGATTATCTGGGGCTACTTGTCTTTCCGAAGCCACCTCTCCTTTATGAAAGGAGGGGTGATTGAATGGCCGTTGTCCCGGCTCTTGTTTTAGACATCAGATTGAGACCATCGCCAGTTATGGTCTAAACAACTCTGCAAAACCTGGGTTCTTTGCAATCTTCTCAGTAAGATCTTTGACGGCTGCCGGCAAGGCGTCTTGAATTTGACCGCATTTATCGTGGTTATTCCAGAACTCAAACTCAAATCTATATTTTTCCTGGACTGATAAGATTTTGCCGTTGGTCGATACAAGCTCCATCCCGAAATTCCACTCGGGCCTGAGCACTGAAATATCAATCTTTGTTAGTTTTCCGCTGATTTTAATGCTGGAATCCGGAGCGTAACCGCTTGCGTCAACTACTTCCTTTAAGAGATTTTTCTTTACCATTCCTGCAAATGTTTTCTCTCCGAACATAAATGGGCTTACCCCACCAATCAATCCGCAGCTTACTTTTGAGAGATTGGGTTCGTAAGCATCAAAGCTGCCAAATGATGCTGTAGCCCCATTCAATGACTTTTTTAGTGTGGCTGCGCTCGTTGTTAATGCAGGAAGATCAGGGTGTTCAGATGCCGTACTGATCATGCACTGATATGTTGCTTTGTTGCACCACATTTTTATAGCCTTTTCGGATGTGTTTTCAATTGGGTATGTAATGGTAATCCAATTTCCACGGTCATATTCGTTCAATAAGGCGATGTAAGCAGACTTGTCATTGGTTTGAAAATGACCAGTTTTGGCCTCTTCTTTTGCCCTGTCTATGGTAGTCGACAGTTTTGCCAGCACATCTCCAGATAGCGATTCCTTGAGCTTGATGGTCTGAGCCGTCTCGATTGCAGAATGCGGTGTACCCCATTTTCCGGCAGCCTTTTCAACCATTTCAACTTGAGTAAGAGAACTACCACCCGGTGAGAACAAATCTGCACCAATTGATAAGGCAGTGCCTACCGCAGCTATTGGCGTAGCATAAATTCCGCCCCCTGCACTGCCCACCGTCATGCCATCGCCAACAGTTTTTACGCTGCTACAGCCTGTTACCGGAAGTAACATCGCCAAACAAAGTAGTGCCTTTTTCACCATACCTCCATTGTCAAAAACTAATAGTTGAAAAACCGCCTGAAACAAAGAACCATTCACAGATTCTGCGAGTGAATCGAGAAACACGGCACGTCATCTCATCATCGCCCCTCGATGCCGAGGAAACAATGAATGAAACAAGCAAAATTGCCGATCGTTTTCCGGTCGTCCCCCAATTCCGCCCGCCAAGAGTTATCTTCTCCCGCGGTAGCCATGTTGCGGCTCAAGATATTGCAAGCATCAATAAAAGCGTTATGGGCAATGGTTCGGTGCTGGTCCATAGAATCACGTTGCTCCCGTGATGACAATTGCCATAGAGCCCGGATTTGGGCATACTCGGCGGCCTTGACGAACAAGTCCCGACGCAGTGGAAGAATATTTTGAGGAAGTTCAGCATTGCGGATGGCTTCATAGCAAGATCTGGCTTGGACGTATATAAGCATAATTCGTCCTATTTCCCCTTGTTGATCGGAGCACACGAAACCGAATACCTCGATGCGCTGTAACAGACGACATTGTAGTCAGTGTCCACGAAACGAACCACAGAGTCTATTCCGTCCACTTGAATAACCTCACTGGGAAAATGCCTTCCCGTAGCGGCCGACACATTTTCGTTTTTTCTCAGCAGCAGCGCAAAAAGCATGAGAACCATAGAAATGAGAAATAATATTCTGTAATTCATGTTGTTTTTCCTCTGAGTGTTGTCAGAAACTTACTCGTCGTCATTCTCTATGCTAACCATATAAAGCCATGAAACGGCTGAAGTAATCTGTATTGCGGCTAGGGTCGGTATGAATTTGAGCCATCCGCTGACCCTCAATCTTTCATACCCCTCCGGGTAATATCCTGGGATGTACGCTGCTGTCAGCAGGATCATGATTATCCCGACACAGAAGCCCATTACGACAACATTAAGTGTATTGCCCCTCATTTCCGGCCCTCCGGTATCTCTCTGCACTTTGGATTTTGCATCATCATATTTCATCACTAAGCACACAAAACGATGGACACCCTTTATTGAGTCTGTGTTTTCTGTGGTTCATAGCGATGAACATGAATCGAAGATAACATTCTGAGTTTTATTCCGTCAACCAATATATCTCATAACATATTGAATTTGTTGATGTTGCACTCCGACATGGAATTGTTATTCTGCTGTTGCACTCGGACAGCAGAACAAAAGTAATAATCCGATAACCGTAGATCCTCGTCGGGTTCTCGCCTTCAGACCCAACTCCTCGCTGAGGTACACGATAAACGCGAAACACCCCTCGCCCTAGCGGCATCAACCGGGTTTCCCCTCGACCGTCAAAACCTCCACCAGTCTCACCGGAACAGGAAACCAACAAACAAAAAAAGCGGCCCACCTCATCGAGGGGCGGGCCGCCTTAATATTATGGCGTACAGAAATAACACACAAAGCAGCGCACATAAATGGACTATGCCAAAGCTCGTCGACGAGCTCTCTGGCACCACAGCAACACAACGCGCCTCCAATTTCAAATGGCAAAGTATTCGGTTTCGTGTGCTCCGATCAATAGGGTGAAATAGGACGAATAATGCTTAAATACGATCAGGCCACCTCAGCGGAATTGGTGTCTCTATAAACTTGCGCCCCAAACTATACATCATGTCGCTTTAATCGCGCTTCAAGCACACTTGAAACTCACTTCATTACCATTTCAAATGACCTTATGCTGCTTTTTCCTTGCTCTTGTTAGCTGGAAACTTACTTCACATCAACGTTCCTGATCCTGCCCGACCGCCATGGCCGGTGGTATTCGGAGCAGAAAATGGGATTCAAAGACTCCCTAACATCCTTTGCATTATTCACAACCTATTTTAAGCACCTTAACAAACGATTGGACTCACCGAGCAATCGTTGTCGGGCTTGCAGCGAAGCTGTTGTTGCTTTTATCAGATTCAATGATTTTGTTCTTTGTATCAGCTATGGCACCGATATAATACGTTCCGGTTATGTTGTCAGGAATCGTAATGGTCGTGTTGTAGGTTAGCTGAGCCCCGGCCGCCAATGAGCTGATATACTCATCGCCAAGGAACGTATCGCTCGTGGTAATGCCGCTGTCAGTGGAAAGATACAGGCCCACATAAAACAGGCCGGATGTTCCTGTTCCCTGGTTTTTAACCGTAACTGGGACCGTGATTGCCTGACCCGGGGCCGCACTTGCCGGAGCCCCTAAAGCTGTGACAACCAAGTCGGGACCAGGAGTAATGACCGTCGGGCTTGCTGCGAAGCTGTTGTTGCTTTTGTCAGATTCTATGATCTTGTTCTTTGTATCGGCTATGGCCCCGATATAATACGTTCCGGTTATGTTCTCGGGAATCGCAATAGTTGTTGTATAAGTCAGTTCACTTCCGGCGGCCAATGAGCTGATATAGTCATCTCCAAGAAATGTATCACTCGTAGTAATGTTGCTGTCGGTAGAAAGATACAGACCCACGTAGAACAGACCGGAGGTTCCTGTTCCCTGATTCTTGGCCGTAACCGGAACCGTTATCGTCTGCCCGGAAGAAGTTTTTGCCGGAGCCCCCAAAGCCGTGACAATCAGGTCGGGTCCGGCAGTGATGGTCGTCGGGCTTGCCGCAAAGCTGTTATTGCTTTCATCGGATTCAGCTATCTTGCTTTTCGTATCGGCTATGGCCCCGATGTAATACGTTCCGGTAATGTTCTTCGGAATCGTGATGGTCGTTGTGAAAGTCTGTTCGCCCCCGGCTACCAATGAACTGAGGTACTCCTGCCCAAGGAACGTATCGCCGGTGGTTATGTTGCTGTCGCTGGAAAGGTACAGCCCCACATAGAACAGACCCGACGTGGCGGTCCCCTGGTTTTTGACCGTGACCGGGATAGTAATTGTCTGACCGGAGGATGTTTTCGCCGGAGCGCCTACAGCCGTGACGATCAGATCGGGGCCGGCAGGTTTGTTGTATACGATTACCGCAGAAAGTGCCGCGTGATTGCCGAGCGCATCAGTAGCGGTAACTGTTATCGTGTTGTTACCATTCGCAAGTCCCGACACCGGACAACTCCACGTTGTTGGGGTCTGGTATGTGACGTTTCCGACAACAGCGGAAGTATTCGCTGTAACGAGTACCGTTGATCCTGCTTCCACGGTGCCGCTGATTGTTTGACTGGATGCAGTCGTCGGAGAAACGACCGGATTGATGGTAAATGTCGGCGGCGTAACATCCACTACAAAGTCAAGCGAAGCGGTCTGGGTGTCTGTCAGAACAAGGCCTTGTTCGGGCACCGGATGAGTTCCCTTGTTTTCCGTTAAAGCATCAACAAACCAGTTACCTGCAAAGGCACCGAGACGATAGGTTCCATCCTGGGCAGATGCGGTGCTGACAACTATGGATGAGTCGGCATTGCGGAGTGTTACCTCCACCCCTGACAATGACTGGTCATCTGAGGTTTTGACTTTCCCCTGCACCCAAGCAGTAATCGGGTGCACAGTCAGATCGTTGTTGTTCAAAGGTCCGGTTGAAGTAGAGAGATCACGCCGAGTGTTCCCGATATATCCAAGCGTCTGGGCAATTGAATTATCAAGGGTGATGTCCCAGTTAGCCGCTTCGAACAGCGAGAGAGAATAGTTCCCTGATGCGTTGCTGATACCGTAGCTGACCGGCTCGGTCTTGTCTATCGCATTGCGGATTTTCGCCTTAACCGGGATACCGGCTACCGGAGCGCCGTTTGGATCGAGTATGCGCCCACTTGCGTATATATCGCCAATTTTCAACGGTATGTCGTTGCTTGACGTATCACCGTTGATCGTAATGTTCAACGGCTGGTTGTCGTATCCGGTATACCCTTTTGAATAGCTTCCCGGAGCAGTCAAGCCTGGATGGGAATTAAGCGAATATTGACCGGCAGGTAACAGCAGATCATACGCACCACTGTCATTTGTTATTGAGATCCCGGCTGCTGCATTGCCATCGGCCTGAACCCAGACGCCCGGGATTCCGGTGCCGGTCACATTATCCATTACGTGGCCGGTCACGTGGTAGGTTCCCGGGGTAATGCTCAGTTGCAGGTTCGCAATGCTCTGGCCGGCAGACAGTGAAACAGGCGTAGCCGTTCCGACATATCCGTACATGACCGGAAGCAGCACATAGTCGCCTGGTTGCTTGATAACCGTTACATAGGTACCGGAATCATCGGCAATTGCCCAGGAAACATGTCTTTTCCATTTGTCGAGCAATCGAACAATAGCGCCCGGGACTGGAGTTGCCCCGTTAAGAACCATGCCGGACACAGTTTGCATCTGGCTGCCCGGTTTTACCGTGAAGGATGCGGTAGCGCTATCGGCTCCGGCGGTTACCTTTACTATATAGCTACCAGGAGCGTGGTACAGATCGCTGGCAAGGTCATACTTCAGGGTTGTTGTGATGGCAGAATCAAGCGTTCCATCCTCGTCTCCCTGGATATTGGGACTGCTTGAGGTGGTTCCGTCTTTTACCTTGAACGAGCGAATCGCATAATCTCCCGTGTCTATCACACCATTGCGGTTGGCATCCACAAACTGTTCGACGAGAATTTCGCCCGTTTGCGCGGTAAAGTTATGAACCAGCAATTGGACGGACCCGGTCTGATCCGTGGAGATGGACGCCGGACTTACACTAATAGCCAGACCGGCTGTATACATAATAGTTACTGATTTGACACTGGTGCTGCCATATGAGTTCATGGCGGTAACAGTGAAAACATTCGCACCAGGCACCAGATTTGAAACGCCGCATGACCATCCCCCCGAACCGCTAAATGAGACGGCACCGACAACAGCTGAGGTGCTTGATGAAATATTTATGCCCGCCCCTGATTCGATGGTGCCGCTCAGAGAGATGGATGATTTATAGACCGTACTATCAACCTCTGTAATTGTCAGAGCCGGTAGGGTTGTTGCTGCAAACGCAGCAACAACAGTATGACCGGCCGTGACGTTGCTGATGGTATACGTAGTGCCGGTTACATTACTCAGGACATTCACGCCGTTATCGGTAAGCGCAGCAAGATGGAAGCCGGTTGACGGTGTAATCGTGAGAGTAGCGCTGGCGCCATAGGTGACGGTTGCATTGCCGGGCGTGATCGAGCCATTACCGCCGCTGACCGAAGCGGTAACCAACTGGGGCTCGTCATAAAGAGGAAGCGCGTCCACATAGGTTCCGGCACTTTCATTGCCAACGGTATCATAGGCCGTCAGTTTCAGCCTCGTTACAACGCCATTATTCAGGCCGCCAATTTCAGTTCCATTGACAGCCGCACCGGTAATCTGTTTAAGAAGCGTGCCGTTGGAATAGACTTTATATCCGGCTGTATCGGAAGATGTTGGAGGCGTCCACGAAAGAAGCACTGCTCCACTTCCGTCCCGTGGCTTGTCAATCGCGGCAAGATTGGTGACATCCAGCGGCGGCGTATTGATGGCGAGGTTGACAGGCGCTTGGCAAAGCAGGGCACTGCCGGCTAATACCGACTGTTCAAGCACAACGTTGAGCGCACGAGTTCCACTAGTGTTATCCACTTCGTACACCGAACCAAGGGTAAGCTTGGCGGTTGTCAGTGCAGCCAGCGCAGAAGCACGATCAAGCCCCAGTAAACTGGGTACTTTGGTCATGCAGCGCAACTGCACCGAAGAGCCATTCACATAGTCGAGGGGATAGGTTGGTCCACCGTCCAGCAACATCACGTCGCTCAAGCCGATATCAAGACGTTCGGCATTGACTCCTGAACCGACACGCACAGCGAAGCGTGCCACAGTTCCGCTGCCGGATGGAGGTATGGCACCGCTGGTATGGGCAAAGGTATAGAGCGCTGATCCGTTGGCCAGCGTCTCGTTGTCCATGACCAAGACGCCGTTAGGTCCCTTGGCGTTCCAAAAGAAATCGCCGATGCCGGAATGGCCTGAAGTGGCTGGAGAAGCCAGCAACGGCGTCACCACTGCAATATCCTGCGCCCCGGCTTGGCTCAGATCGGTCACTCCGGTAGCCGTACCCGAGGAAGGAACCATGTTGAGCCGGAACTGTACCCCCCCCAATCCATCGGCAGGAATGGCATCTGCCACGACGTCAAAATAGAAGTCCTCGCCCGGTGTTACCTGTGTTGCGGATGGGACGATGCGCATGCCGGCAGCAAGAGTGTTGCCGCAGACAAAGCAGAGCATAACGAGAATCAGGCTGATTACCTGAAAGAATTTATACCGAATCATCCATCCCCCCAACAATCTCAAAGGATCACACAACAGAAACCTGCCTCACACAAAACCAGCAAGGTGAAAAGTTTGAAAACCAACAGTCTAAACATGTCTCACACACAGACACGAAGAGTTCCCCCAAAAGAAAGAACAACAAAACCTATCTCACGCAAAACCGCAAAAACACGAAGGACCAGCCAAAACCAAAAGATTTCAAACCATAAAATTCTTTTCTTTACCGCTTTGCGTGATGCCAGTTTTCAGATTTTACTGCAGCGGTACATTCGTTCTGCCGTACTGTTTCGCAAAACTTGCAAAATCCTGTGCATCGACCTTGCCGCTCTGGCTTTGGACAAACTTGTAATCAGGGTTATAGTTCCCGTCATTCGGAGCAGTCCGGTACTGCTTCCTGAACTCCTCGAAGTCGGAATCATCAACCTTGCCGTCAAGGTTTATATCCGCATAAAAGCCTTTAACCGGCTCGCTGGCAGTCACTATTCCAGTGTTGGCAGGCAAACGGCGGTAATGCAGCAACGTGGCAAGAGTGCCTCCCCGGTAGAAACTGATTTGGGCAGTTTCGCCACCTTTAACCCACAAACTGGTCATATCAGCACCGAACAGGTTATTAAGGTCCAAAACCCCTTCCGGCGCAGTGATACCAGCTCCGACGAAAACACTCAACGGATAGGCGGCAACCGGCGTTTCCAGGATCAGCAGATCACCCTGTCCCGGCATGGCCTGCTGATCGTTGGGCTGAAGGTAGACCTTCATATTTATCAGATCATTGGCGAATCCCTGCAAAGAGCCGTCTTGGGCTGGTACATAGGGAGCTACCATTGAGGCGGTTTTGACTTCCAATGTGCCCGAATAGCCCACGTTGGCCGGATCGCCAGGGGCTCGGGTAACCGATCGCGCGTAATAGCTGGTATTGGGGGCAAGTCCGGCCACCCGCACTTTCATGACCCCTTTGAGCTTGGCCGCGGCAGCAACATCTTGTGAAACATCCGGCATGGGGGTTACGGTAACCCCATCAACCAGAGAAGTGGTCATGGAAGAATCGGTAAAGACCTCGACATCGGGATCAGCCGCCACGTCGGTCATCCAGACTATGGAGAACGACGAGGTGGTAACATCCGTCACGCGGGCGCTGACCGTATCTGGCACAGCAAAAACCGTGCGAGACAAGGTCAGCAGCAAAGACGCCGCAAGCAGGATCCTTTTCATTTTTTTGCTCTCCCTCCCGGACAGACCGGACAAACTTCAGGTCCGGGCAATGGATTCTTTTTCTCACGTGCTACCCAGAGGGGATAGGCCCCCTCCAGGTAGCGAAAATCACCAGGCAGGCCACGAAATGCCTTACGAACCTCTTCCAGCGACTGTGGCGCCAACGGAAGAACCAGCACCATTGGCATCGGCTTCTCCAGCTTGCCGGCCAGGCCTTTGTTCTTGGATGCCGTGCGAAGCTCGGTTGTAACAGCTTTCAGTCGCTCATCCAGAGTGCGACCGGCAATCTGCTTTGCACCATCCACCGGCCCCTTGGTCCGTTCATCCTTATCGCGCAGGTCGTACAGGCGGAGTTGGACGGAATTGGTACGTGTCCAGGTCAGATCGTCCCACATCACCGGACGCAGGTTATCGGAACGCTTGCCGGTGATGGGCAACCCATCGCCCTGCCAGGCCGGAATGCCGCCCTCCAGTATAAAAACTTTCTCGTACCCTTTTTTCACAAAGGCATCCGCTCCAGCTCGGGCATTCCTCAGGCCGAGGGAATCATCAGCCAGCACGATAAGCTTTGACTTGGGAAGATTTTTGACTTTTAACTGTTCAGCAGGAATGTTCACTGCGCCTTCGATATGCCCCTGTTCAAAAGCACCTGAAGTGCGCACATCTACAATCCACAAGCTACTGCCTTCCTTGACCAGATTATGCACCCGCTGGGGCGCAATCCACTTCCAGCCTGCGGCAAAGACAAGCTGCGGCAACAGTAAAAACACCGCTAGAGTCCATATTCTAAAATGCCTCATATTTCTCAGTCCTCATTTCGAACAAAACAAAAAGTCAAAACCTGACACTCGCCAAAGCACTAAGTACAAAGAGTCAAATCAAAACAAAAGGTTACGGAGCCCATCCATCCACCCGATTCTTCATGGCAATGATGAGGCCGTCTCCAGGATTGACGGTAAAGTTGCTACCAATCAGCTCGTTCCCCCCCTGCCCTGTTCGTACAACCACACTTCGCCATGCGCCGGTATCGCTATCAAAGCGACGCACGCTCTGGACATTGTCCAGCCCCAACGACTTCATCAGATCATAGGCGCTATAGCCATAAGGCACTGCCAGCAGACCAATCTGATTTACGCCGGGCAGCAGAGTGTAGGTGCTCGTCTCACCTGCATCCGCCACGGTCAGAGCGCCCGCTTTCGAGCAATAGAGTGTCAGTCCCATCCCCTTGGTAATGGAGAAATCACCACCGGATACGTTGGACTCGGTATAGGTGTTGTGAAGAGGGTCGTATGCAAGCAGGCGATCAATGCCCAAAGTATCCTTGTTAGCGGCCAGGAGGGTGGCGGCGGTACTGCTGGCGGTTGCCAGCCTGCTTCCCGCGGCGATCAGGTTGTAACCGGGCTTGAGGCTGACCTCAATCGGCAGGGACTCAGTCTGCAGGGCCGCAGTGTAAATCTGGTACTTGCCGTCGCGGGTATCCTGCCAGACAACCATTCCGGTCCCAACAGCCGGTTCTTCCTGGCGGGCCGGATCCGAAACCAACCTGCCGCCGACGCCGGAAGAAAGGACACGGAAAGAAAGATTCGGATCATCGGAACTTGTCTCGTAATCGGTGAATACCAGCAAATCGGCGTTCAGGGCCGGTTGGGAATGGTCGCCCGATCCATAGGTCACACGGATGCCGCTACGGGCCGGAGTGCTGGTGTAGATGTCGGCCTGGCTGTTTCTGCGGTCGGCCCAGGTGATGATGTTTCCGCTTACGACCGGGCCGAACAGATCGGCCGGCCCAGATGCCACCTGGCGTTCCGTACGGCTGACCAAGTCATAGGCATAGACCTCACCCGATCCATGGCGATAGTCTTCCCAGACCAGGGTTGTGCCGAACAGAACAGGATGGATTTGGTCACGTTCGTGGCTGGTTACCTGAATTGTTTCGTTGGTCTTGATGTTTTTGGCAAAGATATCCCAGTTATTATTGCGATAGTCCTGCCAGGCTACCCAATCGCCGGATACGGCGGGACGCTGTTTATCACCGGTTCCGGTAGCTATGGCAAGCTCCTGCCCGGCAGCCAGGTCATAGCCGTAGATCTCCCAACCACCGTTGCGCTGGTCCTGCCAAACCACGAAGTTGCCGTCGATGGCGGGACGCTCTCGGCCGGAACTGGCGCCGGGAATCCTCATGGAAGTTGCGCCGCCACTGGAGGCATCCTTGACATAGATATCCCAGACGCCGTTACGCTGGTCCTGCCAGACTACCTTTGTCCCGGAAATGCGGGGATGCTGCTGGTCAGCGATGGGATTGGGGTCCAAAGCCCCGGCGTTGAACCATTCCGTTGCTGTTACGACCAAATCTTTGGTAACGGTGTGACTGGGGGCAGTGGTGTCAAGCGAGTTATCCAGACCGTCGGAAACTTTCAGACGGGCTGTGTAGGTCCCGGTAGCAACGAGTTTTCCGGAGGTATCCTTGCCGTCCCAGCTGAGATGCAGATCTGTACCGGGAAGTGCCGTTCCCTTAAGGGTGCGGATCACGCTGTCGGCCTGGAAGGCCGTGCCGGAGGCAATGGCGATTTCCACCGGCAGAGAGGCGGCCTGACTGGCGGTTTTGATGGTAAAGTCCACTGTGCGGGAAGCAACTACTCCCTTGGGAGACTGAGGGGCAAAAGATGCGGGAGTTGCCGTGAAACTGCTTATGGCAGGCGCCGATGCAATTACTTTCACGGTTGCGCTTTTGGCAGCCTCTACATTGCCTGCCCGGTCAGTGCTGTAGAACTGAACCGTATAGTCACCGGCATCGGTCAGGTTAAAAGGCAAGGCAGGGATAAAGTCATTATCCAGGTTGTTCACCTTGCGGTACATGGCATCTACCCCGCTGCCGCCGTCGTTGTCGGTGGCGGTAAGCAACAGCCGGGTCTGGGGAGTGATGTAGGCTGGAGCTGTGCCAACAGCCGGACCGTCGAAGATCAGGGTGGTAGTCGGCGCAGTGGTATCCACATCCGGTTTGGTAAAGGTCAAGGTATAGACACCGGAGGTGTTGACATCGGCCCGGTAATCGATGAACTGCAGGGTCCAGGTCTTTTTGAAGTCCTTGTCCAGCCCCTCATCGACCCAGAAGTTATTGGGATCCAGGTGCACGCCGTCACTGCGGGTCACATCTTTCAGCTTCTGCATCCCTTGGGAAGGATCGGCCATTTTAGTGTAGATCCAGCCGTTGGCATTTCCCGTCGGCAGGTTCAGGGCAACAGCCGGTTTGTCGGCCATGGGGCGGACTGGCGCGGCGGAAGGCAAGATCACTGTCACCGGTGTGCGGGCAGCGCTCATGTCAGTGGAACCATTGGGAATCTCGGATTCAAAAATGGCACCGGCGGTATCATTCACATCTGCCAGAAAATCCAGTTTGCTGTCACGTCCCGGCAGGTTGACCTTGACCATGTGGGTTAGAAAGTGGGCGTTGGTTTCGCGGATCAGTGAGGTCGTTTCTCCACCCAATTCAGAGGAATGGGTAAAGCTGGTCTTGAATTCCACGAAATGGCCCGAAAGGGTCGAGATCATTTGCCAGGCAGCAGTTGCTACCTTTTTGCTGGCCAGATCACCGAAATTGACGGAAAGGGACGGGGTCACGGCGGAATCATTGACCGAGGCGCCCAAGATACGGAAGTCGATCAGCAGACCCTGTTTGTTATCGACGATCTTAGGCTGGGCCGAATCGATCCTGAGTTTGTTGGCAACTCCGTAGCCGTCGTTCAGAACCCGTACCCCAAGGGGATAGGGAACCGGTGCCTCAACCTGGGTGGTAAAAGGATTGTCGCCTAAAACGGCAGAGGGCATGAAGTAGTCCAGCACCAGTTGGGGCATCGGTTTGACCGTGATCTTGGCTGGGTTGATAGCAACGGTTTCCTGCTGACCGTTCACGGTATACGTGAGCGTTGCCCCCACCCAGTAGTCCACGCCGATCTGCTTGATGGCGCCGTCCTGTTCGATATATCCGGCTCCGGGCGACGGAATAATCAGCCAATGGGCTTCGCCTCTGCCCGAAGCGATTACCGATCCGCTGCCATCCAAGGCGCCACCGATACCGGAGAGCGTCGGAGTGCGGACAAAGAACAGGTCGTTCTTGAGGTTGCCGCTCGTGTCGCGAACCACCACGTCCACTCGGATATCCTGGAGAGACTGGTCGGAAATACCGTTAGTGATAACCAGTTTGGCGTCAAAAGCAGTACGCTCAATAGTCAGTTCCTGGAGAATCTCGATGGAGACTTTGGCACAGGCGGCATGAGCACGCGGAACCGTGCTAAGATTGGCAATAAACATCAGTACTATCAGCAACGGCATAAACAAATGTCTCATGCATAACCTCATCAGGACTGAATAAAAAAACATCAAATTAAAAACCATCTCGCGCAAAGGTCTTTACCGTCTTTGCATGAGCCGGTTGTTTATTCCGCCAAAAGTCGCATTACCACATCCCCCGCGTTTCGCGCATTGGGTGGCAGCGGTCTGGTGGAATTCGCGATAAAAGCAAAAGCGATTTCCCGGCCATCCTTGCCAATTCCGTAGCCCGCCAAAGCGGCAACATTCTCCAAGCTGCCGGTCTTGGCACGGAAATGCTCACTTTTGAAACCGGAGCTACGCAACGTGCCGTCCAGGCCAGCCCGTGGCAAGCTATGGAGCAGCGAAGAGTACCAGGGCTGTTTGGCCACCTCTGCCAGGTAACGCGCCATTGCACGGGCTGTGATGCGGTTAGCCGGCAGCAAGCCGGAGCCATCCGCAATAATGGCTTGATTGTCCATGAGGTTATGGCGTCTGTGGTGTTCCCGAAGCAGCGCCAGCCCCTTGTCCCGTGTTCCCGGCAAACCGTCCGAGCCTGAGCCAAGGGCCAGGAGCAGATTGTCGGCGGCAACGTTGAGGCTGTTCATGTTCATCTCGTCAATATAGCCTTTCACACCCGGACCGGGCATGGTGGTCACCATGACTGCATCAGGTGGCGTTGCGCCAATGCTTGCCTCGCCCTGAATCCTGATGCCAGCTTGATTTAGGATGGTCATGAAACTTTGGGCGGCATACCGGGCCGGATCGGTCAGTGGAAAGCGCCAATGGAGCGAAACCGATTCCCTGGAAATGTCACCGCTTATCCGGTAACCGGTGACATCGCTTTGGGTAACACTCAGGGCAGTTTTGCTTCCGGCTACGGTTCTGGCTGACACGGCAAAGCGGACATCGGAGTTGGGAGGTTCGACGGTAACACGGGGAGGCTTGCCCGTTTCTCCGGGGGCAACACAAACGGAAACCGTGTGCAGGTCAAGCCCCAAAGCAGAAGCAGGCGCATATCCGGCCCCTTTCCTGGTGCGTTCCAATCCGCGTGTATCAAAACGCGTCGCGTCCGCCACTACCCCCCCTGTTATGGCTGTTATGCCTTTGTCTCGGAGCGCTTGGCCTGCCTGTTTCAGGTCTTCGGCCGACAGCAGGCAGTTGCCGTTGCCACGCAGATAAATGTTGCCGCGCAGCGTGCCGTGGTCCACCTCTCCGTCACGGAGGATTTCCGTAGACAGCGTTAACGGTTTACCCTCCCCTTCCCGTTCAAGGACTGCGCCTGCGACAAAGAGCTTCACCAATGAAGCAGGGGAAAGCGATTCATTAACATTACCGGCATTGACAATCTCGGTACCGCTCTTCAGGTCCACGACAGCTACTCCCCAATGGGCATCATGCGGAAGCAACTCCGCCAGCCGCTGGGTGAGAAACTCTTCCTGAGGCGACATAGCCAGCGCCACGCAGGGAGCAAAGAATAGAACGATAATCAAGATCCAGATGCGCTTCATTTAAAAAACCTTGTCTCACGCAAAGGCGCCAAGTTTAACTGCTCATCACTTCCAAAGTCCCTTTGCTTTCAGCACCTTCGTCAACTCAGGCTCGTCGTAGCCGATAATTTTTGCATCTCCAACAATAAGAATTGGAACACCGATTGCTCCAAGTTTCTGGAAATCGTCTTTTCCGCGTTCGCTAGTATTGACGTCTATCTCCTCGAAAGGAATATTATGCTCCTGCAAAAACCTCCTGGCTTTGTCACAATAGCCGCATCCTATCCTGGAGTAGAGAAATACGGTTTTATCCGGTGCAACAATTGGACTGGTTTCAGACGTATTGCCGGATGATTCCCTGGTAATGGTAATACCGCTGAAAAAAGAATGTCCGAAGTAGAGAATGCAGCCCAATAGCGCAACGCTGAATATGGTTTTGAATGGGATGGATACGCCGCTTGACTGTTTCGATACACTTTCACGAGACGCATGAGAATAAGTAGGGCGCTGAGATACTTTTGCATACGCCACCTGGCAGGCAGGACATTGCCATTCAGGGGCCAAATCTTCCGGTTTCCTCACATAGCCACAGTTCGGGCATCGCATATTCGGCCTCCTTATCGGCTATCCCCCACTCTCGCAAAGGTAAAATTTGAATTCACCATGTACACAATGACTGCCCCCTCAACTCCCTCTTTTTGGTCGCCACCTCGATTCAAACTATTCAAAAATATCCGTTATATTTATTATTTTCAATGTATTGATATCAAGTTTATGTAAATCAATATCGGTACCAAGTATCTTCAATCTTATAGCAGATATTTTCTTTTTCAGACTTTTACTGTTTTCGTACTTTTGATTTTCAGTATTTTTATCATAAAATGAAAATTTGTTTACATTCCAAACGAGTAAATCATTCCATTTTTTTGTTATCCTTTTACCATTTACTGTTTTTTTGTAGCAATATGTCATTCTAATTAAAGGCTTTACACTTCCTACATTTAACAACACATATTCAGCATTAAGTTCTTTACTATAATTTATTCCATCCATATCATAATCAATAGTTTCCATTAGCACTGGAACAAATTTAAACCCATTCCAACCTATCATCATAAGAATAGTTTGACTTGAATTAGTACCTACATTGCCTTCGAATGTAACCAAAATAAAAGGTTGTTTATTTATTCCAAATAAATAAACTAGCTTTGACTTTGCCTTATTATACCAAGATGTTACCATTATTTTATCTTTATAAATATATTTATCATCACCTGTCTTATCATAAATAAATAAATTCAAGTAATGATCATCAAAACTGCTCGATACACAGTTCATTTTTTGTGTATTTTTAAGATAACCACATTGGTACCCATTTTCTTTAATCTCATCTTGTGCAACAAAATAATCTGTTACACTAGATATAGCTTCTGTAAAAAAAACTATCGTAACTATAAAGGAGAGCATAATTATTTTAAACATTACTTACTCCACAAAAAATCTATGTACACAAAAAGTAGGTTTTCCTGCTTGATTAAAGCTTGTATAATTAAATTTAGGCGATGAAGACGATTGGATAGCAGAATCAATACATCCTTTTAATTTATTACATTGACCTTCATTTAGATTTGAAGGATTACTAGCAACCCTGTATTGTCGGCTTTTGTAACCTTGAAACATATATCTTCCTCTTCGATCTTTTTTCTTTAAAACCCCTAACGCTGTACCACCACCCCACTGTTTTTTATTGGCTCTCGCCCTATTGTAAATTGCGTCAGTTATTGCCCTTTTTTCATTTACACCATCATCGCAATCATTAGAGGATTCAGCAAAGCATGTCAATGCTACTTCTTTTATTGTTCCAGCTGGTAATTTGGCATCACAACACAATCCACTAGGATCAATTAAATTAATAGTGTTGTTTTGGACATAAACGAATAGATTTATGCCACCTTCCAACCCCAGCGGATCTGCTTCAACATACCTTCCTATTGTTGGATTATAATTTCTAAAATAATTATAGTTCAAACCAGTTTCTTGATCAAAATACTGGCCAGAAAAACGAAAGTTATTGTTTTCAAAGCCATTAACATCAATAATCTCTCCAAATGGCATTGCATCTAATTCCCAAACAACCTGTTTCAATGAATTTGTCATCTTTTGTGGTGTACCCAAGTGGTCGGTATGTACGTAATAAATATTTAATTTATCTAATTTTGCTATTAAATTTCCATTTAAAAATACGTAATCATAGTTTGTTGTTCCTGATTCTAATAAAAGCTTTCCTTGCTGATCAAATACAAAATCTGTTGTCTGTCCGTTTACGGTTTTTTTTACTCTTTGTCCATTTTCATTGTAAACGTACTCTCCCTTGGCGGATACCGATATAACCTCCTGCCCCTGCTCATTTCGGGCAATTACCTGTTCCGTTACTTTGACTAGCTGCTGATTTTGATTATAAATATATTGTTTACTGTTTTCCTGACTGGTATTGCCATTCTGATCATACGCAAAGCTGTAATTCTTTTCGCCAGTAACCGCCAAAAGCCTATTATTGGTATAGGAGTAACTTGAGCTTCCAGTCCCTGTTATTTCAGTCTTCCTGTTCCCTACACCATCATAGGTGTAGATCACTCTTCCCCACGTACCCTGCGTGTTCGCCAGCCGATCAAAACCGTCATATCCGTAGTTCTCGTTTTTTGTATTATCCAAGTTGTTGGTGATACCGATTATGTTTCCATTTTTGTCGTAAAAATAGTCCAAGTTCTGAACACCTTGTGTCGTAAGTTTCGTTACTCTATACTGCTGATCGTAAGTGTTGGCTTGCTGAATACCGTTACCTAAAGTAAGAGTGCTTAAGTCGCCGAACGGCTTGTAGGCTACGTTGCTTGCAAGGACTACCCCGTTGTTAAGGATGCCAGTTACCTTATCGTTGGCGTACGTGTAGGTGATAATCCTGCCCGAAGGGTATTTTATGGTGGCGACGTTGCCATTCTTATCATAACTATATTCTGTGACAAAGGTGTTCGTGTCGATGGTTCTGGTATCTTTTTTGATCTGACCTTTTATTGTGTACTCGTAACTCGTAGTTCCACTCAGATCGGTCATCGCACACAGACGCCCCTTGCCGTTTCCGCAGCTATCGTAGAAATAGGTAACATTCTCTTTCGGATCCGGGAATTCCGATTTAATAAGGCGGTTGGCTTGGTCGTAGCTGTAGGTTGCGGTTACCTTTTTGGCATCTGTTTTTGTTTTGAGGTTGCCATTTCTGTCGTATGTGTAGCTGGAGATGCCGGTATCCGAACTGGTAGTTTTGATGAGCCGATCCTGTTTATCATACTCGTATTGCGTTGTGTTGCCGTTGGCGTCGGTGACGCTTGTCAGGTTATTACGTCTGTCGTAAGTATATACAGTTGAGATTTCCTCCGGCTGGATGACTTTGACTATGCGTTGTATAGAGTCGTAGCTATAAAACGTGGCAGCGTTATTCGGGTTTATGACAGTTGAAAGGTTGCCACGTTTATCGTATGTGGTAAAGGTTTGTCCACTATCTGGATTGATAGTTTTGATGAGAAGGTTAAGCAGATTGTATTGCATGCTGATAGTTTTTTGAAGCATACCACTGATGTCTGTAATTTCTTCTTTTGTTCTATTGCCGCGATTGTCGTAGGTGTAGTTGATGCTGTTGCCATCATTGTCCGTGATTTTGATCAGGTTGCCTGCCGAATCATAGGTATTGTCAATCCTGTTTCCCTCTGGAAGGATAATGGCAGAAACTTTGCCTGTTCCGCCTCCAGATGCACTGCACGATGTGCATGAGCCGTTGTTTGTACCGACATAAAAATACTGTGTAACTCCGTTGTCCGCTAAACTGGTAACCGTTTTGAGTCTACCTAGCGGGTCATATGTGTAGGTTGTTACAGCGCCGTTCGGATCAGTAATTTTGCCGACATTACCTTTAAAGTCGTAGTTTTCATAGCTGGTGGAACCCGCCAATGGGACGGTACGACCAGTAAGATTACCGATAACATCATAGGTCATAGTGGTAACGCCACCCTCAGGCTCAGTAATCTTTATCAGATTTCCGACAGCATCGTATTCATATGAAGTTAGTTCGCCATTGTTGCTGCCTGTAAGAAGGTCTTTAAAGCTGCTGTAAGAATATATGCGGATACTTTCATCGGATGTTCCGGCTGCCACAATTTCTTTGGTACGGTTGCCATTTGAGTCGTATTCGTATCGGGTTATGGTGCCAAGTGGATCGGTAGTGCTGATTTGATTATTCTTGGAATCATAACTGTAGCGCCATTCATTTCCATCCTCATCAGTTTTTTTAATGGTATTGCCCCATTCGTCTGTCTGGGTCTGTGTGACATTTCCCAGGGCATCGGTTACTTTGGTTATACGACCGCTTAAATATTCAATTTTTGTGCGGGGAATGTTCTGTCCATCGTTACGCACTTCTTCAGTCTGCAACAGTTTACCGTCGGAATTAAGGTAATGCTTATAGGTAATACCGCTATAATCGGTGTGATAATAGATGCGATTGGCAAAGTCATAAACAAAGCTGGAACTATTGTTAGCAGGATCGGTAATTTTCTGAACAATGCCTTTATCTGTCCATTTTGGATTATAAAGTATGGTATAGCTGTCTCCAACACCGTTGGCTTTGGTAGTGATGCCATGGTTGGTATTATAGGCATAGGTAGCGGTGATGCTGGAGCCGTAGCGCACCTGGGTGGAGTTGCCAAAGCTATCGTAGTCGTAACTGACGACACGACCGGCAAGATCGGTAACAGTGGCAATACGACCGTCTACATTATAGCTGAAGCTGAATATCTGCCGCCCGGTTATGTCTTTCACAGTGTTTAGTTTACCATTAGCGTCATACTGGACGGTTGCACTGTTGCCAGCGCTGTCACGCACACCGGTAAGCTTCCCCTGTGCGTCGAAAGCATAGGTAAAACCTCCGGTTTCAAGTATTTCATAGCCAGAGTCGGTTTTGAGCAGGGTGAATCCAGAGCTTGTATTAGGAAGATAATTGCCGTTGGCGTCTTTAGTGAAATTTATGTAAAGCCCGTTGGCAGTTATAAAACTGTCGCCTTCGATACGGCACAACCAGGTATTGTGCCAGCCGAATCCCAAGGGACTATCGGTTGGTGCCGCAAAAACCCATTCTCCTTTGCTGTCGCGCACTACGCGGTTGCTGCGGTAGTGACGTTCCCAGACCATGGGAATGCTTCGTGCCGCAATACGCAGATCAGTCTCGCTAAAGAAATAGGTACCGGAAGGATAATAAACTCCACTCCCAGTATGCACTACAGGCTGCAAGCCATCAGGTACGCGTGCATCAGTATAGGCTATCGGGGAAGCCTGCGCGGATAAGATACCAAACAGCAAACTCCCAAGCACAGCAAGTATCAGAACTTTTTTCTCAATAATCACAAAACACTCCTATTTCATTCCATGACTCGGCTTATCTACCTGTAAATATTAATCCGACTCAGGTGACGAATCACCGCTATCACCGCCGCTGCTTCCGCTGCCACCACCACCACCACCTCCTCCTCCTCCGCCACCACAACAACCAGGGCAGGGTGGTGATGGAGGCCCACCGCTTCCGCTGCCACCGCCACCGCCACCGCTACCCCCACCCCCACCACCGCCACCGCAAAATGGCCCAGTGCATGGAGGTGGAGGATTGGAACACTGTTCATTATCTCCAGGCAATGGCGTTGTGGACCCTCCAGCGCTGCCACCGCCACTGCTCTGACCACCTCCGCCGCCGCTTCCGCCGCCACCCCACCAGCCGCCTCCACCACCACTGCCGCCACCACCGCCTGATGCCGGACAATAGTTATAGTAGACTGTTGCGCTCGAAGATCGTGAAGCAGTTCTCTCATTTAACGAACCGGGGCAAATAACCTGCTCCCAGTTATTAGTAATGGTTGCGGAACCGGAGCAAGCACCACCACCGAAGCCGATTATATCCTCAGCCACGGAATTTACAGCTGTCTCAACACGTTTGGTAACGCGGTACGACACAACTACCTTCTGGTTCGCTTCCAGCCTCTTTGGCATCTGGGCTAAGACTTCCAGGTCATAATCACCAAAGCTGGAGGGAAAACTCATACCTGTATAATCCGCCGCGATCAGTCCGTAGTTAGTTATGGTAAATTCGCCGTTGAATACCTGGCCCGGCTCCAGGGTAGGCAATTTGATCCCAGCCGGTTCGGTGACAATAACCGATGCAGGTACGTTGGTTTCAAAGGTCTGGCTGACAGTAATCTGATAACTGTCAGTGATAGTGACCGGCGTAACACTCCATTCTACCGATACCAGGGTTACTTCCATGGCAACCGGAACGCTGGCGGTGATGCCGGGAATTATGACGAAACTGCCGCTGTATGCTTTATGACCGGCTGCGCTGACGTTATAACTGTAGCGTCCCTCTGGAATGTCGAACTGAGATACGGTTCCGTCGGCGGCGGTCTTGAGGGTGTAGTACAGTTCCGGCAGGCTCTGGTGCTGGATGGTTACGGTTGCATCGGCCACATTCTTCATCAACTCATCGATAACGGAGAAGGCGACGTTGCCGGTGGCGCTGCTGGTTACGGTTACCTGGATGTTGAAGGTATACGGTATGTGGTTGTCGGACTGGATCACGATCCGGTCGTCGTAAACTCCCTGAGCCACGGTCTCGCCCGGTTTGATCAGGATGCCGACGGTGCGGGACTGTCCTGCGGGAATGTCGCCGATATTCTTGTCGACCGTGAGGCCCAGCCAAGAAAGTGAAGGGCCTTCGATGCGCGGGTTGATCAGGGTCTCTGCCCCGGTATTGTTAATGGTGATGTTCTCTATCCGCTGGTTGCCGCGCACGATACCGGTGTCGATATAGGACGGGCTGGTACCGATGAGTGGGATGGCGGTGATGGTGGTGAGGGCTGCGTCAACCCTGCTTGAAAGTCCCTCTCCGGTGGCGATATCCAGGGAAGCAAAACCTGAGGCCGGTGCGCTTTGGTCGGCTCCCACGCGAAAGGTGATGCTGCGGTTCTCACCCGCGTTCAATGTGGTTGCACCGCCGTTGACGATTGCAGCAGTGAGACCGCTGGAAGCGTTGGTGGTGAACGTCAGGCTGTTGAGCGGGCTGCCGCCCAGATTGGTGACAGTTACCGGGATGTCGTAGTAGTGTCCCTTCAGCAGGCGGATGTTGGCCTGGAGCGGCGATACCTGCAGGCCGATGATGGAGAACTGGGCCTGGACGGTGCGGTCGGACAGGTCGGGATGGGTGGCCCAAACGCTGAAGCTGCCGGCCTCATTGGAACCGGGGGTAAAGGTGTAGGTAAAGTTCCCGTCAGCATCGCTGTTGACTGTGGCAAAACGGTCAAAGCCCTTGATCGAGACGCCGATCTTGACCGGCACATTGGTCATGGGTTTGCCATCGGATGTGGAGATAGCGGTTCCGGTTATGACAACGTTTTCGCCCTGTTTGTAGACAGCCTTGGCGGTAGTGGCGCTGGCTGTATAGGAGACATCGGCGATGGCGCCGTCGATGCCTGTCTTGACCCCGGGAGCCATAACCTGGTCAGCCTGATTGTAGTGGTACCAGATGTTGTCGATATCCGCTTCCAGCGAAATTTTGTAGGGTGCGTTGGACGGAATAGCGAAGGTTATGGGATCGGAAAGGAAGCTCTCGCCCGGTTCGAGACGGATGGTTGCGTACGCGCCGGAATCGACTATCGCCGATCCAACACGCTGGTCCATCGCTGCCTGGGCAAGGGTGTTGCCGTCCTGGTCCTTGAGCAGTACCCGGACTTGGGATGAAGGACCACTGTTTTCAGAGGAAACGAATTCCAAACCGGCCGAGCCGGTATTGGTGACCTTGATCCGGATGCTGGCCTGGCCGCCCCTGACCAGAGGATCGTTGAAGATCTCCAGCGGCGCGCCGCTGGCAATGACGCCTGCAAGCAGGCTCTTGGCAACCTTGATGGTGACGCCGGGAAGTGGGGTCATGATTGCTGTCGCAACTACCGCGGTCTGGGGCAATGCGGTGGCTTCGGTGGCAGCTACCTTGGTGATCTCCAGCGGCGTTCCGGGGATAACGGTAAAAGGACCGGTTTCGCTGCTCTCGGGCAGTGAGCCGATCTTGAGCGCCACGCTGTCCAGGGTCAGGTTGCCGGTTGCAGTGGCCGGAAGAGTGGCTGTGAGGATTACATTTTCCAGGACGCCGCGACGGAGCAAGGTACCGCCCTTGAGTGCAAGGGCAATTTCCGGCAAAGTTGCCTCACGTACCTGACTCTCGGTTCCTTCGCTGTTGACAGCAGAGATGCCATAGGTGACGGAGCCGCCTGAGTAGTAGCCGTCGCTGAACGTGGTGGAAAGTGTCGGCGTCGTGGTGACGCGGTTGCCATTTCTATAAATATGGAACCCTTGCAGGTTGGCTTCGCCAGCCTCCCAGGAAAGGGACGGACTGCCGCTGTCAACCCGGGTCAACACCAGGTTGCGCACCGGCATGACCGGGAAGGTGATCTGCTGGCTGGCAGTGGGCGCACTTTCGTTGCCGAGCAGGTCCAGGGAGGTAACGCTGTAGAAACGCTTGGCGGAATCCGGCGACGGATCAAAGGCAGTCAGGTCCTTGACCGTGGCTACTGGAGTCAGAGCGGTGATATCGGTTATCTGATCGGTGGAACGGTAGAGGCGGTAATATGCGGCTGCCTCCCCTTCCCCATTCTGCCAGACTCCTTTGACGCCGTTGCCGGTTAGGGAGAGCGACAGACCAGTAGGAACCGGCGGCGGTGTGTTGTCGGTGACGACCGTAACCGGATCGGACTGAGCGCTTTCCGAACTCATCAGGCCAATGGAACTGATGGTATAGATGTAGGAACCGTCAGTGGCAACGGTATCGCTATAGGTCGTTGTGCTGCCGCTTGAAATGGAGCCGACAGCCATAGCGGAAGCATCGCCGGTTCCTTTGCGGTAGACGGTATACCCTTGGGCGCCGGTAACCGGCATCCAAGCCAGTGCCGCCTTGCCTCCTTTGAGAGCCTTGGCGGTCAGCCCCATGGGCACTGAAGGAGCCGGGGGTGCGATCTTGTAGAGAACAATGGTCGCGCCCGCGGCAATGCTTGTGCCGCGGTTGTTAAAGCGGTCGCGACAGTCGCTGAGCACGAAGCGGCCGGTGCCCTCGCCCAACCCGGACGGGTCAAGGATTCCGCTCCAGTGGATGTTGTCGCTGGAGGTCAGGCCGGCAACCGGAGCCGAGCCACCGTCAGGTGAGGTCAGGGACATAATCGGTGTAATAGTAGAAGGTTCATCAAGGGTAATGCTGACCGCAACCGGTCCGGCAGTGGTTTTGAGCGCTGTGACTGGTGCGCTGATCGTTGCAACCGGCCCCTTGACATCCAGAACCGGTCCGGCGCCCTGGCTGTTGCCGCGGTTGCCGACCAGGTCCTTGCCGGAGAATTTCCAGGTGGTGGAACCATTGGGCGAGGTAGCGTCAATGGACAGGCTGGCGCTGAAGTGAGTGTCGTCGTCCTTGCGCAATGTCACCACCAGCGGCGAGCCGGATTGGGGTTCGAGGCTCAGGAAGGGTAGTTCCGCAAGCGTTTCGCTGACGGTAAGAGCGACAGCAATGGTGCCGGGGCCAAAGACGGTGACCGGGGACTTGGGATCCGGAACCGGGGTAAAGCTTATGCTGGAAACAGTTGGAGCCAATCTGTCGGAAGCAACAGTCACCAGGTTGGAGATGGCACTCTCGTTGCCCGCCCCGTCCACAGCGGTGACGGCGTAGCCGCGCTGGGTGTCATCGGCCGGAATGTATTCTTTGAGCAGATAGGTGATCAGACTGGAGTTGACTTTTTTAACCCCGGCATCGCTCAGGGAAGTAGCCGCGGCCGGCAGTTCATAGAGATTGTAGCCGCTGGGTGCGCCGGTGGCGCCTGCCTGCCAGGTAAACTGGATACTGCCGCCAGACAATTGCTTGGCTGCCAGATTGAGCGGAGCTGCAGGAACGGTGGTGATGACAGTTACCTTGACATCGGCGCTGTAGGTACTCTCCCCCCCGCGGTTGCTTGCCTTGGCAGAGATATAGTTATCCCCCTCCGCAAGGTTGACGCCACTGAAGGTGAAAGTTGGGCCGGTGGTGGTCTGCTGAGTGACGACCACGCCGTTCAGGCGCAGGGATACGATAGCACCGGTTTGGTTGGTGCCGCTGATGGTGGTTGTTTTCTGATTAATCGGTCCGCTGAAAGTGCTGGTGATGACCGGCATGGGCGGCGCAGCCAGGCTGACCACCACCGGAATGGAGGTCTCGGACTTGTTGCCGGGAGCGTCGTAAGCCGTGAGCTTGACGGTGTGGTTGCCGTCGGTGGTATCAACCACGTTCCAGTTCCAGGAGAGAGAACCGCCGCTGACCGTTGTTGCTTTGACATCGTCGATATACAGTTCGACCCGATCCAGGGAGCTTTCGCTGTCCATGGCAGTTGCGGTGATAGCAATTGGAGCGGTAATGACCTTGTTGGCGGTCAGGTTGAGGCCGGAAATGACAGGGCCGACGGTATCGCCGCGCGGTGTGACTGCCACGCTCTGAACGCTTGTCCGCTCTGCGCCGGAGGTATTGAGCACCGTAACGGCGTACTGGTAGATGGAATCGTTGGTTAGCCCGGTATCAGTGAAAGAGGTAGCGGTCTGGCTCTTGACCAGCGACATGCTAGATACGTCGCTCTGGGCGCTGTCGCTCTTAACGCGGTAAATGTTGAAGGACTTGACATAAGGCGACGCTACCGGCTGCCAAGTGAGGGTTGCCTTGGCATTGCCCGGAACTCCGGCAAGACCGGTAGGGTTGGCCAGGCGGGTGACGACCTGAACTACGCTTCCGGCGCTTTCATGGCCAAGGGTGTCTTTCGTGGTGATTTTGCATTTGTAGGCGGTGGCATCGGCCAAACCTTTTTTGGTAAAGGTGGTAGCGGTCTTGCCGAGTGACGTACCGCTGTCGTAGCCCTGTCCCGCGTCGATATAAAGCACCTGGTCGGCCAGGTCACCAGCGGTGTTGGTGCTGGAAGTCCAGGAAAGGATGGCGATGTTGCCGTCAGTTGGCGTATAACCGGCTACGGCGGTAAGTCCACTGATTTCTTCCGGCGGCAGGGTATCTGCCGGAACTGCGGAAGCGGTGTTAACGGACGGATTGCTGTTACCACTGGTGCTGACCGGAACCACGGCAAACCAGTAGGTGGTTCCCTGAGTAAGGCCGGTCGCCTTGTAGGTTTTGGTTCCCTTGTTGACGGTGGCAACCTGGGTCAGTCCGGTTACCGAGGCAAAGGAAGTGGTTGACTGGTAGACCCGGTAATAGGCCAAGGCTGTCGGTTCGGGATACGAGGGCCAGGTGAGGGATGCCTCGGTGCCCTTGCCGCTGCCGTCTGCCACCAGAACACCACTGCCAAGGGCCGAAGGCGGCGCCGAGTCATAAAGGATGTCCAAAGTCTTGGTGGTGATATTGCCGATGGCATCGTTGACGGTGAAAACAAAGTGGTTGCTGATGCCGTCCACCAGAGTGATGGTAGTGGACCATATTGTATTCTGATCGGTGGCGTCATAGAGCTGTGTTCCGTTCAGCTTGACAATGCACCCCGCTTCCTTTTTACCGGAAATAATCTGGCTGGCTGCCGTAGCCGGATTGGTGACAACATCCACGGTAAAAATCGGCGGCGTGGTATCCATAGTGATGACAGGAGCAGGTGTGATAGCAGCCGAATCGTTGCCGGCGGCATCGCGGCTAGTGACGGTAAGGGTGTTGGCACCTTCGTTGAGTGGATAGCTGTAACTCCAGGTCGTTGCGCTATTGAGCGGTACCCGTACGCTATTGTTGATGACGATTGCGCTGTCAGCCGGTTTCGTACCGGTCAAAAGCTGAGTGGCTGTTTTGGTAAGGGGTGTAACGGCCGCAACTGTGGGTGTTGCCGGAGCGATAGTATCGAGTACGAAGGTTCCGGCAGTTTGATCGGCCATGATGTTGCCGGCCAAGTCTTTGGCGTTCTTAACAGTGACGGTGTAGGTGCCGTCACCCATGGCAGCGGTCATGACGGCGCTGCCTGACCAGGTCTTGTTATTGCCCCAGGCGCCGGTAATACCGGAAGAGGAACCGAACGTAACGGATGGCTGAACCGTAGTGTCCATGGCCTCGCTAAAGGTCAGGGTTAAAGTGGCGCTGCCAGCCTTGAGCGGGTTGGCCGGATTGATGGTCAGGTTCTGGACCGTGGGAGGACCGCGGTCCACGGTGAAGCTGAAGGAAGTGGAGCCTTTGTTGCCCAACGTATCCACGGGATAAATGGTGACGGTGTAAACACCTTCCGGCAGAGTTGCGGAAGGAGTGAATACGATAGCGGGATCGGCTACGCTCCACGAACCGGCCATGACGCTGCCGGCAGCATTCTTGACCACTGCTCCGGCCAGGGAAGCACTGAGATCGGGGGCGGACGAGCCGCCGGTCAATGTGATGGATACGCTGCCCACCGAGCCGCTAACAGCACTGGTAGCAGGAGTGGAGGTGGCGATGCTGGGTGCCGTTGTATCGCGAACGATGAGGGCTGTGGCGCTGGGGCTCTGATTGCCTGCCTCGTCTTTGGCAAATACGGTTATGGTGTTATTTCCTTCGCCAAGATTGACGGACGCACTCCAGATAGTGTCTCCAAAGGCGGCAGATGTTTTGCTGTTGTTGACATAGAGCCAGGTGTTGGCCTCCTTGCTGCCAGTCAGGGTAACGGAGGTTTTGTTGGTCGGTGTCGAAGTGGTGTCTATGGTGGGTTTTGCCGGAGCAGTCAGATCGACCGTGAAGGTCATGGTCGCCCCACCGCTTTGGTTACCGGCTGAGTCAACAGCATAGGCGGAAACCGTGACCGGTCCCTCATGCAACCCGGATATGGTGGTGCTCCAGGTGGTGGCGGTTGGGTAACTTATCACTCCCACGGCGGCGCCCGGACTGGTCACAACAACACGGGAACTATCGCTGCCTTTGCCACCGGTGATGATCTTGCTGGTGAGGTTGATAGGGGATGTCACCTGATCAATAGTCGGATTAGCTGGTGCAGTCATGTCAACCGTAAAGCCAACCGTGGCGGTTGCGTGATTACCGAAGCTATCCGTGGGGGTGATGATAGCAGTGTAACTTCCCTCCCCCATGGGCGAAGAGGCAGTGAAGACGGCGGAACCGCTGAGACCGCTGCCGCTGGTGGTCCAGGTTCCTGAGACATCCGACCCCGAACTGTTTTTGACGCTTGCCGTGGCAATAGTAGCGGCAAAGTCAATGGGCGAAAAAGCATCCGTCAGATTGATGGTTACCGTCGAGACCTGCGTGTTCAGGACCGACTGATTTGACGGGGTGGCCGAGGAAACAACAGGAGCGACGTCGTCCAGGGCGATGCTGACGGTTACGGGTTGACTGTGGTAACCGTCAGCATCTTTAGAAGTAATGCTCAGGTTGTTCATGCCGGAAGCAAGAGTGTACTGGCCGGACCAGGTCGTGGCAGCCCAAGTAGCGGCATCGGACTGGGGCGCGATTTCAACGCTGGTGCTGCCGCCGCTGGTAATAACGATACTGGTGTTGGCAGGTTTGCTGCCGGAAAGGTTGATGGTTGACGTCTTAACCGGAGATGTCACCGCATCAACGGTGGGTACGCCGATGGCGATGTTCCGGTACTGTTCCATGATTTCGGTAGCGGAGAGAGCGCGATTGTAGATGCGGATGTCGTCGAGAAGGCCTTTGAAGGGGCGATTCAGGCCTTTTTGCTGTCCTATCGCAAACCATGTATCGGCATAAGAGATGGATCCGGACCACGCGACGCTTGTTGATGGCTGCAACACACCGTTGTAATAAATCCTGGCGTCTTCGGTCGCTTTTCTGGTTGCGACGATATGCACCCATTGATTAAGGGGAACTTGAGTATTTGTATTACTGGCGTGCCACTCGCCATCCCCAATTTGAAAATGGATATGGCCGGATGGAGCTGGTTGGCTGTCTGGATTTGTCCGGCCATCGATAAAAATTGTGGCTCCGGCTTTATTTGTATCGTATTGGCTGCCCACAATGAGTCCCAGATCTGATGGGTACTGAGTCAGATACACCCAAGCCGACAGTGATATTTCATTTTGGAATTGCAGTGCAACCGATATGGGATTGCCGATCAGTGCATAATCGTCGGTTCCGTCGAAGCTTCCTGCACTTGTGCCTATCTTTGCGTTTGCACTGAACGTAGCTCCGTTATAGGGTATTCCATCATTTCCCAGCAGCGAAGAATCCTTCCAATCCCCATCCATCTTCCACCAGCCCACCAGGCCGGTCTTGTTAATCCTGATTTCCTGGGATTTGGCGTTTTCCACGTTGCCAGTCTTGTCGGTTGCGCGGAACTGAAGCGTTGTCTTGCCGTCGTCGCTAAAAGTGAGCGGTGTTGCATGGGTCTGCCAAGTTGTGCCACTATCCAAGCTGTACTCTATCTTCTCCACACCGGAGCCGTCAGTCGTGTCGTCCGACGTCAGTGTCACCGTAACCGGAGTGGAATACCAGCCGGAGCTGTCTATGGTTCCGGAAAGGCTAGCTTTGGTTACAGGAGGGCTGGTGTCGCGGGTAGCGAAGACGATCTGCCGTTGAGCATTGTTTCCAACCAGGTCGGTTGTCTGAATGGTTACAGTATAGGTATCGGAAGCGAATGCACCAGTAGGGGTGAACAGGATCGTTTTGGGCGCAATCGTGCTCCAGGAGCCGTTGATCGCCTGTCCGGCGCTATTTTTCACCAAAGCACCGGTTATGCTGGCGTTCAGATCGACTCCGGCATTGGCATCGCTGAGATTGATGGAAATGCTGGATACGGCTTTTGCCGTATTGCTGTTGTTGGCAGGTGTGGAGCTTTCGATGATAGGTGGGGCGTTGTCATAGAAAACCGTCTTACTGACAGCAACGCTCTGCAATAAAAGAGTTTCGTCCAGTGCAGTGATACTAAGCAGGTTGATTCCCGGCTGCAGGTTGGCGTAGCTTCCTGTCCAGGTAGTCGTTGCATCGGAGGCAGCAATCTTCTTATTGTTGACCCAGATGGATGTGTTGGCAGGTCTCGAACCGGAAAGGGATATGCTATTCGAGCCGACAAAGACAGGGACGGTGTTCAGGAACGGCGCTGCCGGAGCCCTGGAATCGCCGCTAATTCCTGCCGCATAATGTTGGGCGATTTCGTTGGCTGTGAGTGTGCGCTTGTAGACTGCCACCTCATCGATGAGACCATTCCAGTACCTGCCGCCTCCACCCCACCTGCTTAGTCGGAGAAACTGGGTCCCATCATAATTGATGTCACCTTTTGTGTCCGTGTCGCTTTGATAGAGTAATCCATTTACATATAATGAACGAACTTTATTGGTACCATCTCGAGTAATAACCAAATGAGTCCATTGATTTGGAGTCAATTGGTCGGAAGGAGCAACCCGTCCTTCATAGAAATTCGAGGTATTCAATGCCTGTTGATAAGCCCAAGAGCGATTATCGGTATGGTTATTGTCTATGATATCCGCGTATTGAATTTGAGAGCTTCCGGGATTAACCCACATTTCAATAGTAAATGTCTGAAAATTGAACCAGTTCCCTAACTCAAGATAACCGCTGCTTCCATTAAAAATCGCAGCGCTCGCACCAATGACTTTATTGCTATTACTAAACGACGCACCACCAAATGGTACACCATGATAACCATTCCCCGACGCATCGCTCCAATCCCCGTCCATATGCCACAAGCCGACCAGGTCTGGGTCGCCAACATTTGCTGGCTGGCGACTAACTGTTGCCGGCAATGATTCACACACACCGCCAAACGTGGACGTCGGCATAGCCACGCTGACCGGTTTACTGCTCATCTCTCCCAACATTCCGGTCGGAATACCGACACTGACCGGCTTCGCCTGCATCTCTCCCAACATACCCGTGGGAATGGCTACGCTAACTGGCCAGGATACGGTATCGGCAAACACACCGGACACGCCGTTGAAAAGAACAGTGAAGGAAATCAAGCCATATATCAGGAAACGCAGCATCGGTTTCATAATTACCCTGGTCCGATCAGTATGGATTTTATAGATGTCTACTGTTGAAACTTCAAAATCAAAGACTTACCTCTCGCAAAGACGCCAAGACGCATAAGTTTAACCCAACAACAAAATCATCCTCACACGAAGCCACAAAGCCACGAAGGAAAGAGTTAAAATAAAGATATACAAAAAGTTTTAAAAACCGCTTTTCTTTGCGTCTTTGTGTCTTTGTGTGAACCAATAGGAATCTAGGTTTTGTCTTTCTTAGCGTCTTTGCGGCTTTGCGTGAGAAAAAATTGCCTGGCTTCCCCTACATAACCACCGGAACTTCCTTGCCGCTCTCCGTAATATAAGTTACTGACGACTTCCCACCCATATTTGCCGCCACGCGCACGAATTTAACCTTTTCGCCCGCAGCGTAGACCGGGCCGAAACCATTTAAAGTCGTAAGCTGAAATGTCACCGATGCAGTAATGAGAGAAGGATAGGCTGTAGCAATATTGAGGCTGACGGATGCGCTGGACGATGTATCAGTGCCGCTCAAAGTCCCGGTAGCCGTAGTTGCGCTACCTGCCGATGGAGAGGCTTTTACCGTAACAGTTTGACCGGTTGGAATATTGGTTCCAGTTACAACAATTGTCACCGGATTCGCGGTGTTGAAGGGAAGCATGACATCGGGGTTACCAAACGCCCCTCCGGGAACGGCAGGTACTTGCACACCGCCGATGGAAGTAATCGCCAAGGTAGGCATGTTGGCGGGAATCACGGCATAGGGATATCCCAAAGACATGGGAGGACTGCTGCCTGCTGTGCGTAGCACATTGGATGCTTCGAAACGAATGCGACCAGCTGCACCAGCACCGCCAGAATTGTAACCGCTTCCTGCAGCTCCACCATTTGCCGTAATACCGCCATTGCCGGAAATCGTATTAGCAATCAATCTGATACTCCCGCCGCTTCCGCCGCCGCCACCAGAAGCGTAACCATTTGTATTTATAGTAGAATAGCTAGCTCCGCCCCCACCGTTGGCGCTGATGCTACCGTTCACCGTTATGCTTCCGGATGACGCTATGACAACTGCTCCACCACCACCGCCTCCAGCTCCGCCAACATATGTAGTTGTGCCGCCTGCTCCACCACCGCCGGAACCTCCTATAGCTGGAAGATTTCTTTCATTGCCATAAGCACTACCACCAGCACCACCACTTGGACCATAAGTTGAGCCGCCAGTACTGCCGGATGCAGCAAATCCACCACCTCCACCACCGCCTGCGCTATAATAATCATTCGTTCTCGGCGCACCACCACCAGCACCACCAGGCCCTTCTCCCCGCTTACCGGTGCCATACGCTGCAGCACCCTGACCTCCATAAAAACCACCAGGCCCACCTGCTCCTGGAATAATGTTATTGCCACCGGAGCCACTCACGTCGATAGCACCATTGATCGTCACATCCCCAGTAGCCAGAATCGTAACCGGCGTATTCTGGCTGTTCTTCTTGAAGGTAATCGTCACTCCGGTCGGAATGGTAACCGTCGTAAAATTGAAGACTCCGCTTTCGGGAATCTGTTTAGCCTCGCTGGCTGTAGGCGCATAAGCACCATCTGCACCGGTACTACCACTATCGAATGCGGCATGAACCAGACAAGGCGCAATTACCAACAGAACCATGGGACACAACCATCGCATAAGTTTGGACACTTTCATAAACAGCCTCCCTCTCATTCGCAAATCAATACTAACTAGCTGATATTTATATATAAAAAATTTTGACGTACAAATAAAAACAAACAGACACAAAAAAAGGCCCGTCTTCAATTCGAAAAGACGGGCCTTGTGACAAACACCTTTGAAAGTCATTTCGACAGCCCCTCTGCCCGTAACCGGGTAGGTAGCTTTGCGTCACCGGGTTACCCCGGTTTTGCCTTTTCGATGCCTATTAATTTTGGCATAAAAGAACACAAAACATAATTAATAGCAACTGAAATAATATTAAAATTTTATTTTTAAATGCTAATCCAGGTATACACTAAGCTCAGTTCATCAAAAGATAAAAAAACACGCACCAAAGACCAACCCCAGCTTAACAGTCACCTCCACATGCAATACTGAACCTCTATCAGATAACCATAGATCCTCGTCGTGTTCTCGCCTTCAGACTCAACTCTTCACTGAGGGGCACGATAAACACGGAACGCCCCTCGACTTTCACCCCCCCCCAGTCTCACCGGAACAGGAAACCCACAAACCAAAAAAGCGGCCCACCCCATCGAGGGGCGGGCCGCTTTAACACCACCTTGTCATATAAAGAGAATCCGAGGTACACACACGCCGGATTCACCGCAGATAATGCTCTGTAATATCCCCGCGTTCATGCCCCATTTCCTGGGACACCTGAGACAGACTCTTCTCATAATTCATGCCGCGCTGCTGGAGCGCACTGTGACGTTCCTGTGCCCACGACCAGCGCAAACCATGCGACCCTTCATATTTTTGACCGGTTTTTGCTGCTGCCCCTTTCAGATGTGCCCGATAAGCATTCTTATCAAACTCAAACCGAACACCACCCTTAACTGCCACCTCCAGCCGGACATACGTTGCCGGCGACACCCCAATCTCTCTTACCTTGCCACCCTTACCTTCCACCTCGAACCAGCCCTTAAGCTCACCTGTATGGGGATCTTTCCGCAGCCCCCGCAACTGATCCGCTGTAATATGATTAGCCTCAGAAATCCGGCTGCCGCCCTCCCTCTGGATCAAGGCAGCCAGATTATGCTGTTCGCCCTCGACAGCGGAAACCAGCCGATCCGGCGCCGCATATGCCCGGGACCCATCAAACCGCTCGAGATTAACCGCAACATCCCGAGCCCCCTGAATTTCCCCAGAAAACGCATACGCCTGCCCCGTCCCATGCTCATCCGCATAGCGATTCAAAGCCACTTCCAGCTTCTCCATGGCTGCGGCATACTGTCCAAACGTCGCATGCGCCACCCCCTGGTCCACCTTCGACATCAAAAAAGCTCCCACGGCCTTGCCGGAGAGCTTCTCAATATCCCGTATTCCCAGATGCTCCTTCGCATACGAAAGACAGCCACGCCAAACATCCCTATAGGCATCGGCCGTACTGTAACTATATACCCCCAGTTCCTTCCCGACCTGGTGCCACGTGGCCGCACCTGATGCTCGAGCCTCTAATTTTGCCGCATGCTTCGAAGCGCCAATCTCGTTTACCGCTTGGAAAACTTGCTGAACTTGATAAACAACCGATCCCCGCATCTTCCCTCTTAATCAGACAATCATCGAACTTGCATAACAACAAACGCGCCATGATTTCAATCACATGCTGCGGTAGCCATATAGTCTTACAATCGGCCAAAATGTGGCTAAGCCACACCAGAATTCATCAACACTCACCTACAAACTCTTTTCCGGCCATTTATCTACCCCACCGGCGGGACAAACCATGCTTGAATCCAACGCTTTTTTTAGCTTATGCAGTGGGAGCATACCCACTGCGCATCCTTTTATTCTGACTTTAGCCTGTCAGACCTCACTGCCCTAGGGACAATAAGGCTTTAAAGTGTACCTCTCCACGCCCAGAGGACGCTTCCGCGACGTACGTGCCTTCATAAAGGTATCGGTGGCAAAGGCAGAAAACACCGCCCAATTTTTTGGTAGGGACCCAATTACAAGTTGCCCCAATATTGCATCGGAATACAAAAATGTCAAGGCATTTAGCCTTAACATTTTTGGCGTCTTCGCCGCTTTAGGCTCAAAAGCCTAAATCGGCGAAGATGTTGCTGTCACAAGCTTTGCCTTGACTTATCTGTGCGCCGTAATATTATGGCGCACAGAATTAACGCACAACGGAGCGCACAGTAATGGACTACGACATAAAGCTCGTCGACGAGCTCTCTAGCACCACCGCAACACAACGCGCCGCCAATTTCAGATGGCTCGCTTTGCAGGGCGAGCTCACCAAAATCGAAGCCGCCAAGCTACAAACCGACCTAATACGACAGCACCGTCGCCAAGGCATGGGTCAAACCATGACGCCGGAATTCGTCTATGCCATGCATGCCTTGGCCCTGGTAAAAATGGTTTGGGCCGAAACAGCTCAGCGCCGTAAAGGCGCAACCCTTACCGACGCCGAATTCGAGAAGGTCCAAGAAATCCGCGTCGAGAGAATTAAAGGCAAAAAACGCAAAAAGGCCTCACCGAAAAAAAATCTTATCAGAGTCAGGTTTTTTCAATTAATTCAAACACTGCGCGAAAAGGGTTTGTCTTGGCGGGAAATCAGCGACTACCTTTCAACCCACCATAAAATCAAATTGGCACATAGCTATATCCGAGAAATTTTCAAAGAACTTGCCTCAGAAAAAGAAAAAGCCGAAGTGCAATAAATATTCGTAACATACTATAATTAATTACATATTTACTCAACACAGGCTTTCCTTCCAAGAATAAATTTCGCGATTTATATTATTAATTTCTAACAATAGGTTTTTTTTGTCGCCTCCCCTGCGGATAGTAGTGATGTAGCACTATAACGCAGGGGCCGAGCAAATGGTGAGGTCCCCAGAAAAGGACAAAGATATGATTTACAGCGATGATGATGCACTTAGGATCAAACAGGAGTATGAGGAGGCGCTACACCGGCGCGTGGCGGAGATTGAGAAGTTGAGTAGCGGGTTTCACCACATTGAAATCAAGGCATTTCACGACAGGCATTTGGGGCTCAGGAATCGGCAGGACCATGGCTTCAGTCCATCAGCTTTCATCCCGATTGAGAGTCACTACAAGAACGAATACAATGCAATTCACCGTTTATTGTCGTTCCTCGACGACCAGTACGGTGACACCCCTCTGCCCGGCAACACCAGTACCACATTGCGAGAACACAACATACACTTAGCAGATGTGGTCATACAAGCACTACAAGAAAAGAGGCTGTCTTACCATGCCTTCTCCGTCGGAGTTGCCGCGTTGGGTCACAACATCGGGCTGGGATTGGGCTCTCAGTATTGTGAGCAGTTCAAGGGCAAGTCGTCGATCGGCGGCGTGGGGCAAGCAAGCATTGCAATTTTGGAACAAATGGCCGAGTTTTGTCACCTGTATCAAATGGAAGACATCCAGGAAACCATAAAATTCTTCCACATCTATGTGGATACCAGCATTAATTCACCGAAGCTCCATGTCGAGCGAGAAAATAATGCCTGGAGACACGCCAAGCTTCTGGCTGCCGCCGAACATCGGGTTCGACGCGAGGAGATTTTCAATTCAACAGCAAAGCCAGAAGGTTTTTGGTCTATTGACAATATAACAAAAACAAGAATGTCTGAGAAAGCTGCTGAGGTCGCCCAGCAGGCCGAGCATGAGCGCCAGCAACTAGAAATCAAGGACCATCGCGACCCCTATCTCGCCGAAATCGCTGGACTGCGAAATAAGGCGAAGCGACTCCCACGAGTCAAGCAAGAGGCCAAAATCAAAGGCAAAGTCATTGCAAACCAGAAAAAGTACATTACCGCGCTCGAAAGTGGCTCAGAAAAGGCCATTATTGCGGCGAGAATAAAATTGGAGGTTGTTGAAAGTAAGTTGCGAGATTTTATGGACTCCAACCCGCATGATACCGAAGAGGTAACCACGGAAAATGGATCGCTGGGCACTGAGAAAACAGAATAAAACCGACTGCCGGGTTAACAATGATCAAGGGTACCGTTTTTTGACCCTCAAACTTTACGGAGCAAATCTTTATGAGAAAAATTTTACGACCAAAACAGCAATGTGAGAAACTCGGTGTGTCTCCCGCGACACTTCACAGACTAGGCAAGCAAAGCGATTTCCCCTGTGTTGTCAGTGTTGGACCAAACAGTTCAGGCAGATTCGACGATGAACTGGATTTGTGGTTAGAGTCCCGAAAAGGTATTGAAGTTAGGCCTTGCGTTCCCCTGAAAATTAAGCGCGGAAGAAAACTCCGCCACGCAGAAGGCGTGACCCATGAGCAGATTACAGATGAAATATATTCAGATTGAGCCGGATCATTTCACACCATTTCACAGCTTGACAACCTCTAAAAGGATACACTAGAGGATACACAATCAAAAAAGGGAGTTAGCTGATTTGGCTAACTCCCTGAATTTATTTGGCTGGGGTACCTGGATTCGAACCAAGAGTGACGGAGTCAGAGTCCGTTGCCTTACCATTTGGCGATACCCCATTAAGTGAACACTGTATATAGCAAACCAGAGGGGTGTCCGTCAAGATATTTGATTCCGGGAGGGGGGTCCCGGACATTTCAATTGACATACGAATTTCAAAATAGTATACACTGATAACACGAAATCGAATTATGTGGCACGAGGAGACACGGAATATGCACATGGCAGACGCACTCATCTCTCCGGCTGTTGGCGCTATCATGTGGACTGCTTCGGCGGGGACGATGGCCTATTGCTCCACCAAGGTCCGTGCGGAACAGGATGAGCGAAAGACTCCGCTCATGGGTGTTTTGGGAGCATTTCTGTTTGCCGCCCAGATGATTAATTTCACCATTCCCGCCACAGGTTCCAGCGGACACATTGGTGGCGGCCTCTTGCTGGCGATCCTGCTAGGTCCCCATGCGGCCTTTCTCACCATCGCTTCGGTGCTGGTGGTGCAGGCGCTATTTTTTGCCGATGGCGGTCTCCTGGCCCTGGGCTGCAACATCTTCAATCTCGGTTTTTTCCCTGCCTTTATCGCCTATCCCTTGATTTACAAAGTTATCACCGGTGCACAGCCAAGCCGTTTGCGCCTGACCGTGGCCACCATAATCGCAGCCGTTGCCGGTCTGCAGATGGGAGCTTTCGGCGTGGTTATGGAAACCGTCACATCGGGGATTTCATCTTTGCCGTTTTCCACCTTTGTCGGGTTGATGCTGCCGATTCACCTGGCCATAGGCGCTGTGGAAGGGGTTGTTACCGCAGCGGTTGTTTGCTTTGTGCGTGAAGCCCGGCCCGACGTCATCAGAAGCGTCCGGGAAGCGCAAACGATCGCCCGACGTCCTCTGCGGCCCCTGCTGATCGGTTTTCTGGCGGCCTTTGTTCTCACGGGGTGCATTCTTTCCTGGTTCGCCTCGAAAAATCCCGATGGCCTGGAGTGGTCCATTGCCAAAATAACCGGACAGGAAACGATCACCACTCCCGAATCTGGATTTCATGGCATGCTGGCCTCGCTTCAGAAAAAAGTCGCTTTCCTGCCGGATTATTCTTTCAGAAAGGATGAACGGGAAGCACCGCAAGCAACAACCGGAGCCAAGTTTCACGGCGACGAGCGGATCGGGACATCACTGTCCGGCCTCATTGGCGGCCTGACAACCCTTTCGCTCATTGCCGCAATCAGCCTCCTGTTCAAAAGGCGACCCCTGCACGTCAGATGATCACCCCACTATCCGTTCTACAGGTATGGCGAGGGAGAGTTGAGACGACTCTCCCTCTTTTTGCGAGGCACGATGAGCAGGATATCCATTGAAGAAACCCTGACCGATTTCAGGCGGTTGGACCTGCTTGCACTGGAAGACACGTTCGTCCACCAACTCGATGGGCGGGCAAAGGTTCTGACAACACTCGTCTTCGTCATCGTCGTCATGTCATTCAACCGCTATGAGCTTTCAGCTCTACTCCCCTTTTTCATCTTTCCGCTATTCATGTTGACCGCGGGCAACCTTCCGGCCGGCTATCTTCTCAAAAGAATCATCCTGGTAATTCCCTTTGCGGTTCTGGTTGGATTGTTCAATCCTTTATTGGATAGCCGCATCCTTATCCGGCTCGGGACGATCGGTATCAGTGGCGGCTGGTTATCCTGCGCCTCGATTGTAATCCGGGCACTGCTCACCGTCAGTGCTGCGCTGATACTGGTAAGCGTGACCGGTTTCACAGCCATTTGCAGGGCATTGGATCAAATGGGGCTACCTCGGGTATTTACGGTACAACTGCTCTTTCTCTACCGCTATCTGTTCGTATTGATAGAAGAAGCAAAGCACGTTACGCGTGCGAGAGAGATCCGCTCCTTTGGCCGGAAAGGGCTCGGCATACAAAACAGCGGCCCCATACTGGGGAATCTGCTGCTGCGCACATGGGAGCGCGCAGAACGCATCCATCTGGCAATGCTGGCGCGCGGCTTCAACGGAGAATTTCATAGCCGGAGATCTACCGGTTTCGGCAGCCGCGAACTTTTTTTTCTCCTGGGATGGTCCGCGATATTCATTGCACTTCGCTTCTGGAACATTTCACACTTCTTGGGCCAACTGGTGACGGGGATATCGAAATGAGCAATCACATCATAGCAGTCGAGCACCTGTCCTACACCCATCCCGACGGAACCAGGGCGTTAGAGGATATTTCTTTCACGATCCGCCAGGGTGAAGCGGTAGCCATCATCGGAGCGAATGGTGCGGGAAAATCGACCCTGCTGCTGCATCTGAACGGCTGCCTGTCGCCCCTGTCGGGCATGGTCAGGGTCGGAGATCAACCGGTAAACAAATCCACGCTTCAACACGTCAGACGAAGTGTCGGGATGACCTTTCAGAATTCGGATGATCAGCTCTTCATGCCCACTGTCGCCGATGACGTCGCCTTTGGCCCCATTAACATGGGCCTTCCCCCGCAAGAAGTGGACACCCGGGTCGAAACGGCCCTTTCAGCCGTTGATGCCCTGCACCTGCGCAACAGACCTCCCTATCGCCTGTCAGGGGGAGAGAAACGCCGCATTGCAATAGCCACGGTCATTGCCATGGAACCCGATATCATTGTGTTGGACGAGCCGACCACCGGCCTGGATTCCTTTGGCAGGCGCAAGCTGATCAACATCCTGAAAAACTTCAACCACACCAGAATCATCACCACCCACGACCTGACTCTCGTGATAGAATTGTGCGAACGGGTAATCCTGCTTCACGAGGGACGCATTGCCGCCGATGGACCGGCGGACAGCATTCTGAACGATGCGAATCTTCTTGAGCGTTGCCGCCTTGAGCCTCCATCTTTTTCGCGAATTTGCCCGCACTGCGGAAAAACGCAAAGCGGACTCCGGGAATAACCCCGAAGCCCGCTTTGCTGCTCATTCCGCTTTATCAAAAACTATTTCTGAATCCAGCGTCCGTTCTGAAGCTGGACCCACCATCCCGGCTTCGCAGCGTCACGTTTTGTATCGGCATATGTTGTCGCAGCCTTGCCCAACACCTGATTCAGAGCCGCCTTTGATTCTTTTGTCTTATTGATCCTCAGAATTGCCTTTGCCATGCTGTTGACAACCGTTTTGCGGTTTTGATTTTCCTGATTAACCAGCACCTCATCCTGAGCGGAAACCTTTGTCTTGTCCCGTACCGTAACCAGCCCCTGATTTGACAAACCAACAGCGGCATTGTCGAACAGCCTGGAAAGCCGGGGCAATCTCTTGCTCATCTCATCATAGGCCTTCACGACTTCGGGCATACTGGCCAATTCAACCGCCAGCGCATCGGACTCTTTTTCCGCCGCATGGGCTACCGAACACAAAGAGATCGAAGGCAACTCATGAAAAATACCGCTCTGCGGCTTCGCAGGTTCCGCATCAGGCTTTGTATCCGGCTGTGCCGGTTCCGTGCCTTGCTGTTTGTCCGTAGCAGGCTGTTTCTCGGTATTTTTTAGTAGCATGTCATCCAGCGACTTATACGCTTCCTTAACCGCCTTCTCTGGGAAATAGACATTAACGGTTATTATCGCGCAAGCAGCCAGAAGCGCACACAAAGCGGTCAGTAACCATTTGATCATCTTTGTTTTCATAAGTTCCTCCGGAAATATTTTCACAACTATACCACAACTGCGTCACAAAGAAACGCATCATAAGGGTTATTTCACCGTAATCACTCCTGCCATTTGAACTCCGGCTCAACAGGGGGTTCTCCCGTAACACTTTCTCCCGTGGCGGCAGGTTTACCGCGGGTCGCGGCCTGTTTGATGGAATTGAAGAGGTGATCGAGAGCGATCCGGTTTTGACTCGGAGCGATCGTAACACTCAAATCTCGAACCCCGAAAAGATTGGTATGGGAGATATCGAGCGTTTCAAAGGTCAGAAAGCCGTTTTCCAGGTCCGTGGAGATCTCAGCTTGGTCAAAGGGACGGTCATCGCGAAAGAAAAAGCCGCTTAACTTCTTGCCGGACAGTTTCTGCAGGAATGCCTTGCTGACCAGCATCTTTTCGCCATCGCCTTCACGCGCCCAAAGTTCGGTAAACCCCGTCAGACCCGCCAGGCCTTTGCCGGAACCGCTGAGACTGATCACACCATCGACACGGCCGGTGATATAATCCTTTATTTTCGGGAAACTGGCACAGAACAGCTTCAGGCTGAGGCCGTTGACCAGCAGGTCCGCCCGATAGGCGAGCCCCTTTTGCATCGCAACATAGCCCGTGCCAAACAAGGCTCCCTCAAAGAGCGACGAGCGGAGGGAGGTGATCATAGTGACTCCGTCTGCAGCATTGATGGTCAGCTTCGTCTCGCCAAGCTTCAACGTCCCGAAGCTGACGTCACCAATGGTAATGGTTTGACCGGCGCCCGGAGCCTTGCTGAGTTGTTTCAGAAGATAAGGATAATTTTCACGTGTAAAGCTTGCCGTTTCCCGAGTTTGGACAGGAGTCCCTCCCGGCAGATTAAGCGAGAAAGGGAAGCTGCCATTGATTGCGGTCACCTTGACCTTCTGGGACGGCACCTCCAACAAAGCATCCTTGAACCGCAACACACCTTCCAGGCGCTGTTTGCCATCATGCAGGACAAAATTGCTCTCGGAAGCCAGAGAACCGTTGACGGTAGCCTCCTGAATGAAGCGTGGAAGCATGTTCACAAAAGGATCGATCATATCGTTGAGCGGCGTCTGCGGAAGTGAAACAACAAAACGCCCCTCTCGTTGCGGCAAGAAAGGTTTGGCGAGCTCTCCCCTGACAGTGAGGGCTACCCTGGCACCAACCGTCAACAAAGCCTTGCCGATCTCAAGCTTGTTCCGTGAAATCTCTCCCGCTACATTCAGTCCGCCGCCGGAAAAGAGAGTCTTTGAACCAGCTCCGCTCACCGCAATGCCGGTCCCGGCGGCATCAAAACGACAAGCCAGACCTTCCGAAGCCGAATAGCTGCCACGGCATGTTCCTTCAAGAGTACCGCCGCTCAAAGCTGCAGTTCCGCGCCGGGGCAGTAGCTCTGCTATTTGTATCGCTTGCCCACCCTTTATGCCAACAACGAATGTCCCACCATTGCGCAGGGCAAGCGGTTTAAAATCAATGGCGCCGTTGAGCGCTCCCCCCGCCAGGAGCCCACCCAGTTCCGCACGTCCGTTTGTCCGGGAAACAGTAACATGCGCTTTTGGCGAACCAACTGTCTTCCCCTGCCAGGAAACCTGGCTGGTTGCAATGTCCGCTATTCCTTCCAGCCATTTTCCCTGAAGATCGGAAAACAGGCTTCCCCGCAGCACACCGGAAAAGCCCTTCACATCGGCCTGTCCCCGATGGATCGAACCACCGGATACATCCACCGCAAGTGGATAACGAACCCTCCCTTCGCTGGATTCTTTAGCCGGTAATCGTGAGACTAGTCGCGCAAGAGAAACGGAGGTTCCATCGAAAAGGAGTTTTGCATCGCTCACCTGCACGATTTCATCGGCAAAATGCCAGGAAAAGCGCGCATCTCCCGTTTTATTATTCAGATTCAAACTATTCAGTTGAGTTTTTCCACTGGCAGATAATTTCCCCTTATTCCTGATCAGGCGGGCATCAACCTGGCCGTTTTTTAACCCGAAGCGGCTGGCGCCCCGAGTGCCCTGCAAAGTTGCAAAGCTTACAGCCGTAGTTGCGCTGAAGTCCCGCATCCCGTGCCCGGTGGCCTCCAGCGAAAGGGAAGCACTGCCTGACGCTATCTTCAGATCAGGCTTTTCAACAATCAGTGGCACTTGCGAAAAAGATGCGACAGAAATACGCAACGCAGTGCTGATAGGGTTGGCCGCCGCAGGCTCATATTCAAGACGTCCGGCAACTGCAAGCCCCATGACTTTGGCTGTCAGCGCCGGAATCCGCGCCTTGATCAGCTTGAGCCTGTTGGAAAAGCTTATATCGAAAGGCGCATCCAGCGCTTCTAGAAGGCTGGCGCCAACCGCCCCTTCCTGGGACAACCTGCCTCGCGCCAGAAAGCCGGCATTCACCTTGGAAATGGTCAGCGGAGTGGTTACCCCCTTGAACAAAGGCCGTCCGTCCCGCTCTAACGACGCTCCGCGAAGCATTAATGCTCCCGTGGCGCTGGTCAGCCCTCCCCTCCTGTCTCCCGCGAGATGAATCCCGATGCCGTTGAGTGTACCGCCAAAAGCAGTTTTCCCCTGTTCGACTTCAGGCAACAGAAAAGTAAATGTAGCCAGATCTACCTGATTGATGCCGAGAGCAAGGTTAAAGCGGCCTTCGGTGCGGAGTTTATCAACCGTTCCAGAGGCATGTGCCGCAACCCGATTGCCAAGTGTCAGAGAAAACGACTCCAGCCGGGCCTGATCGTAATGGCTGTCATACCCGGCAGCCAGCTTCAGCTTACCGCTCACCAAACGTGTTTTTTTGATCAGTTGCAGCGGAACGCGGTTGAAATCCGCACTCCCCCGCACTTCGAGCCGACCGGCATGCAAGGCTGCGGTCATGAGCAGCGAAGCACTACTGTTCGCAAGCAAGGAACTGTTTTTCAGCTTCAGTACCCCTGTCAACCCCTTTAGGGAAAGTGACGGAGCTGATAAGGTAAGATCCAACGCCGGTTCCTTGCCGGGACGAGCTTTACCCGTGAGGGTATAACGGTTGCGAACCGCATCCTCAAAAGAGAGTTCAACCCCGGCGGCGCTCGATCCCTTCGTAGTCAGATTGGCAAGCTGCAGCGAAAGCCCCTGCGCCCCCTGGCCATTGATCAGGATCGAGCCTCCCTTGACGACCAATTGCTCAATGAGCAACTCCTTGGGTGATTTTTTTTTTGAAGCCAGCACCCGTTGCAGATCTGCAAAGTTCCAGACGCCAGCATTGTTTTTACGCAGATCAACCTTGAGTCCCGAAAGAGATAGTAGTCGAAGGCTGCGCTTGCCAATCACAAAATCGCCCCAGTTCGGGGCGATGACGATGGTATCAACTTCGCAAAGATTGCCGGGCGGCGCGCCGGGTGGATTAACCAGCGCAACTCCCGTTAGAGATAAAACTCCACCATCGGTATGCAACGCAGCCACGCGAACCGGCTGGCGCAGATAATCCGTAAGCATGCGGGAGACAAAAACCGGAGCATGGGAACTGTTCAGATAGATTTCCAGTGACAGTGCACAGACGACAACAACACATACCAGTACCACCAAGGCGCGCAGTAGAAGCTTACGTGCCGGTCCGATTATGTGGTTTGCCGTTTTCGTTCCACTCATGTCTGCCGATCTCCAGCATCAACTGTAAACTGAATCCCTTTATTTGACAACTCGAAGGGTGAGGGTTGAAACGATCACGAAGCCGCTCGTCAGAGTGGCTCAGTCAAGCAACCGTCCCAAGGAGCATGGAATGCCACCAAGCTCCCGTGAGAATGCCATGCCCAGTCCAACCTCACGCTACTGAACATAGCTGGGTTCAAGTATCCACTTAAAAAGTATCGATGTTCTCGTTTTGAAAGGATTGCCGGTGGGTTTGAGCATAGCCGCAGGTATTGTCAGTGTTTTGCAATGATTTCCCAGTCGAGATGGTATTCCACGGTACCCGTACTGTTCCCCTGCTCATCAAAGCTCCGCTCCAGAAACGTCATCCGGTTGTCGCGGCCAATGAGTATGACAGTTGAACAGCGGGTACCAAAATCATTACGGGTAACGAAAATGGAAGAGAGTGAGCGTTCCAGTTCTATCCCTGCACCGGTGTCAGGGAGAGTATGATCGGGATAGCGGGTGCGGTCCGCAAGCAGGTTGAAGAGATCTTCCGTATCGATGCTATTGTTGCTCCCGATTATATGTTGGAGACCGGCCTTGATAGCGACTACCTTTGGCCAATGGGTATCCAGGAGATGATTGCCAAGCCCGTGCACGCCAGCAGGAATACCGTGAACCGACGGGCCGCGATTAGTGTAGTAGTTGAAACCTGTACTATCACCAAAGATAAGACCAAAACCGTTATATTGATCACCAATTCGCCGGAGGTGTTCAAGATACGCCTCCGGCGACAGATCGCCCTTGAGAAAGTCAGCGACCAGTGCTCCGCGAGATGGCTTGCCCGGGGCATGCTCATTGAGACCAAAGTAGTTGGTCAAAGCAGCCAAGCGGCCATTTCTTGCAACCCCCAGCCATGTTCCCCCAGCCTCAAGGTCGCGGCCGGCAAGTATCTGTGGAGCATCGTCCCAGAAACGGGCCGGTGCCGTAGGGCGATGAAAAAACTCGTCACGGTTGGCCGCAAGCACCAAACGGTAATGGGGGTGAGTATTAATGGCAAAGGTTAACAAACACATTAAATGAATCCTCTTGAAAAAGCATAAAAATGAGGCCCTTGCAAAAGTCAAAACTATTCCCGCCCCCCTGGCGGGGGAGGGTTAGGGTGGGGGGGAAGGTGCCATGATATTCGCATGTTGCACCTTCACCCACCCCCCAACCCCCTCCCGTCAAGGGAGGGGGAGTAAGACTTTTCATGACTTTTGCAAGAAGCTCACATGTCCTGTTCCTTTTTTTGTCTTCCTTCGTGTCTTTGCACCTTCGCGTGAGTCAGGTTTCTGTTTTTATAACATCAAGCGCAGCCAGACGCTGCATGACTTCCTGGCAGGGAATACCCTTCTCACGGGCGATACGGCGGCAATCATCATACTCCGGCATGCTCCGCAGAAAGCGTCCCTGATCGAAAACCAGCTTGAAGCGCACTGGCCCATAGATAGTCTGAATCTCCTCGACACGCCGCTCCAACTTGATTCGCCCGGCCGGATAATGACGCAGGCCGATAGCCGAAGTCTCGGTCAGCACCAGATGCGCCAAAGCATCCAACTGCGATGGATGGCAGAGAAAAGAGAGCTGCACCGCAGGACGGTTTTTCTTCATCTGAATCGGAGTAAAGAACACATCCAGTGCCCCCACTTCCAGCAACCGCTCCATCACATTGCCCAGCACCTCCGGCGTTGTATCATCGATATTGGTTTCAGCCACAATGACTTCATCGTTTACCGTCACCCCTGACATAGCCTGACCGAGAAAAACTCTCAGGATGTTGGGGCAATCCTCGAAATCCTTGCTGCCAGCACCGCTGCCGGTCCGTGTGAGCGTCATAGCGGGCCGCGGCCCGGTGGCAGCCGCCAGCGCAGCCACAATAGCCGCACCGGTCGGCGTCACCCGTTCGCCGGGGCCGCACCGATCATGCACCGCCAACCCGCGCAACAACTCGGCCGTGGCAGGCGCCGGAACAGGCAGACGTCCGTGGGCGGTCGTTACAAACCCGCTTCCCAACGGCAATGGCGCGACATAAATCTTTTCCACGCCGAGATACTCCAAGCAGATAGCCGTGGAAACGATATCCACAATCGAATCCACTGCCCCGACTTCGTGAAAATGTACATCCGCAACATCCACGCCATGCACGGTTGCCTCGGCCTCGGCCAAACGCTGGAAAATCCTCCGTGCCCGTTCTTTAACCGGATCGGATAACTCGCTTTTGATAATCATCTCATCAATAGCGGCGTAGTGCCGGTGGGTCTGATAGTCATGCACCGCCACGTCAAACTTGAGCGCATTCAAACCATGCCGTGTGGTTCGGCTGGTAGACAGGTCATAGGAACCTTTTGGCAAAACCAGCTTGAGCAGTTCCGCACGCACATGTTCCAACGGCACCCCAAGGTCGAGAAGCGCCCCCACACACATATCGCCGGAAATCCCGGCATAACAGTCAAAATAAAGAATGGTCATAGTTTCCTTTTTCAGATCCGGCGCTCGTTGCTTTCCGGGTACTGATATTCCATGTGCCGGGCAGTTGACCGGGCCAGCTCTTCGCCGAAATATTTCGCCACAACCAGAAGCGCCAGGTCGATCCCGGCGGAAATGCCGGCTGAGGTAAAAACGCTTCCGTCGCATACCACGTGCTGCCGATCTTCAACCGTCACATCGGGAAACAATTCGCGCATCCATCCCAACGACTTCCAATGGGTCGTTGCCCGCCGTCCGGCAAGCAGTCCCGCTTTTCCCAAAAGCAATGCTCCGGTGCAGACCGAGGCAACAGTATCCGCCACAGCAGCGCGGGCGGCAATCCAGGCCAATAGCTGTTCATTACCCATCTCCCGGCGAGTTCCCCATCCTCCCGGCACCAGAAGTATATCCAGCTTCGGACAATCACCAGTGGTGAAATCCGGAATCACCCGCAATCCGCCGTTAGCCCTGATTACATCAGGCTTTTCAGCTATCAGCACTGTTTCAAACGGGGAAGGTTCTTCCCGGCGGCGCGCCTCATCCAGCCGAACGGAATTGAAGACTTCATAAGGGCCGATAAAATCCAGTTCTTCCACACTATCAAAAATAAGAATACCGGCTTTTTTTCGCTCCGTCATACTCATCTCCTTTTCTGGAACTTGAATAGGCATGGAAGCGTCACAGATTCAGATGGAAGCCAAGCCCCGGCTGCCACTGAAATCGATCAAGCGGTATGCGGCCGTGCTCGTTAAAACGCACGCCCTCATCTTCAAGGCGAAGCCGCTGTATCATATCTGCCGGACTTCCATCCGAACGGGCACTAATCCCGCCCGCAGCATTGACCACACGATGCCACGGCACCGCGGATTTGTCCGCAACAGAGCTCAGCGCATACCCCACAAGCCGCGCATGACCGGGCAAGCCAGCCAACCGGGCGACTTGGCCATACGTCGCCACGCACCCTCGGGGTATTTGTGAAACAACGGCGTAAATTGCACGGTATTTATCTGATATGGGCATAAGGCTCGATCCGGTTACATTATGAATTCGTGACGCTGGAATACCGGAGTGCCTGAAAGAGCCGGGGCCACAACGCCGCCACTGCCGTTGAAATCGTCAGTTCAGGTAAGTCTCCGCCCCATCGTCGCTGGCATTAGAAGCGCCCAAGGCAGAGGCCTTTCAGGCTAGCGTAGGTATGGAAGCGTCGCGAATTCAGGACGAAAATCAGGTTGTGTAATGGGCATTCTCCTCAATATACCCTTCGGTCAGGTCGCACCCCCAGACTCTTTCCGCACAGGGGCCTTTTCCCAAAACAACCTCTATGTGAATCTCATTCTTCCTCAATTCCTCGGAAATCTGTTCAAGGGGGACCTCGTCCCGATCCAACACACCTGTGTCTATCATTAGCCGGTTCTCCCCGGCGCCGAAGAAAATCTTCAACTCAGCAAGATCGACAGAGTACTGAAAGACTTTGCCGATTGCCATAACGAACCTTCCCCAGTTGGGGTCGGCCCCATAGATGGCTGTTTTCACCAGGGGGGAGTTTATGGTCGATTTGGCTGTCAAAAGCGCCTGTTCCGCCGTCTGAGCACCGGACACCACCAACTCGATCAGCTTGGTCGCCCCTTCGCCGTCGCGGGCAATTTCTTTTGCCAGATAAATCGCCATGTCCGACAGCACAGCCTCGAACGCTACCGGGTCAACCGGACCGGCCAGACCATTGGCCATAATCACCACCGTATCGCTCGTAGAAGTATCAGTATCAACCGAAATCCTGTTGAACGACTTGTTCACCACCCGTCCGAGCAGAGGCTGCAACAGGCTTGAAGAAATTTCCGCATCCGTCATGAAGTAGCAGAGCATGGTGGCCATGTTTGGCTCGATCATCCCGGCACCTTTCGCAATCCCCAATACTGTCGCCTCTCCCACCTTCGCGCTCACCAGTTTAAGCCGGGTGTCCGTCGTCATGATGCTGCGGGCAAAGCTTTCGATGTGGTGTTCGCTCTGACCGAAATCCTGCTTCAGAGTGCGGCATCCTTCTACTATAATATCCATCGGCAGACGACGGCCAATGACGCCGGTTGATGACGGCAGCACCATATCGGTTGCGATGCCGCACTGTTCGGCAACCAACCGGCAGATCGTGAGGGAATCCTCGACGCCGCGCTGTCTTGTGATTACATTCGCGTTTTTCGAATTGACGATAACCGCCTGGAGCATACCGTTGCGAAGGTGCTTTTTACCCACCAGAACCGGCGCTCCCGGCATGGTGTTGCGGGTAAAGACCCCGGCTGCCTGACAAGGAACGCTGGCCAGCACACCTCCGAAATCAAGTGTATTGTCCTTTATTCCGATATTTTTTCCAAACCAGGAAAACCCCGGCACAATCCGGATTTTCGCTTCCATCATGCGTTCTCCTTCTCGTGCTGCCGATCAGGGCTATCCACGATAATAGCCATCACCCATTCCGTCAACTTGGCCAGTTGGTCAAGCGGAATTCGTTCTTCAGTGGTATGGACCTTTTCGTAACCGCAGCTCAATACCACTGTCGGCACCCCCCTGCTGTTGTAAATATTAGCGTCCGATCCGCCACCGGTTGATTTGAAACAGACCGGCGCACCAATCCGGCGGGCAGCACGGGCAGCACGCTGTACCGGTTCAGCATCTTCCGGTAGTCTGTACGCCGAATAGTGACTCTCCACGGTTATCTCCACCGAACCACCGCACTCGGCTGCCGCCGACTCCATGGCGCGGGTCATGGAGTCGATCCATGCTCGCAGCTTTGCCGGTTCCAGCGAACGAGCCTCCCCCTGTAGTTCACAGCGATTCGGAACAATATTGGTTGGCCCGGCAGCCGATATGCTGCCGATATTAGCCGTGGTTTCCGGGTCGATCCGTAGCAATTGCATCCGGTTGATAGCCATACCCGCCATCTGGATGGCCGATACCCCGTGTTCAGGATCAAATCCCGCATGAGCGCTCCGGCCATGAAATACCGCAGTGAAGTTCGCCTTCTCCGGAGCCTGGACAACGATCTCGCCCACCTTTCCGGCTGCGTCCAGCACAAAACCGGTCCGGGCCGTAAGCTGACCGGTGTCGAAATGACGACCCCCAACCAAGGCCAACTCTTCGGCAACAGTCAGGACAATCTCAAGCGGCGGATGGGATAGCCCTCTTTCCCTGAGTGTTGTCACTCCTTCCAGGATGGCTGCCAGACCAGCGGCATCATCGGCGCCGAGAACTGTGGTTCCGTCGCTGACAATGAATTCCCCGTCGATGCGAGGCTTGACCCCGGTGCCAGGAGCAACCCTGTCCATGTGGCAGGAGAAGAGCAGCGGCTTACCCAGCCCGGTACCATTCAGACGAGCGACAAGATTTCCCGCATTGCCGCCGATCTTTTCTCCGGTCTCATCTTCCGTAACCGTGAATCCGAGACCGGTCAGACGTTCCCGCAAATTATCGGCCATCAGGCGTTCCCTGGTTGGTTCGGAATCTATCGTGCAAAGCTCCATGAACGTGGCATAGAGCCGGTCCTTATTGATCATTCCACTTTCCTTTCACCTAATTCCATACATAATCGCGTTCAGATGCAATTCAGAGCGCGCAACTGCTCCTCGCACTGTTCCGGATTTTCAAACCTGATGGTCAGGATTCCGAACCGGGCTGCGGCTTCGAGATTAACCGCCGTATCATCGATGAAAACCGAATCGGCTCCATTCAGGGCATACTCTTGCAAGAGATGGCTGAAAATCTCCGGTTCGGGTTTGACCAGGTGAATACGGGACGAAATAACTTTCCCATCGAAAACGTTCCAAAAAGAATAGGTTGTTTCGAGATAATCGATGGACGCCGTCTGCATGTTCGACAAAACGTACAGTCTATGGCCCCGCTCCTTGAGACGATAAAGAAGATCAACCGTTCCCGGAATCGCAACCAATGAAGGCGGTACGATATGGAAAAGCCTCTCGATTTTCGATTCAGGCAATCCCGTGCGGGCCGCCGCCCGTGCAACGGCATCCGGATGCGACAACACTCCACGATCAAGTTCGAGCCAGTCGGCATGCCTGATAACCTCGGAAAGTACCTTGGTACTGACCTCGGAATCATCGAATACTTTGGCAACTATCGTTTCTGGTTCCCACGTAACAACGACACCGCCAAGATCGAAAATAATATTCAAGATACACCTCCTTGGTGCCGGAAGCATCAGTTCAAACAGTCACTATGGGTTAGATTGAAATAATATGTCAACGTGTTCCTCACCGTTTGACACGTTCCATTAAGGCGATAATATGTACCATGATGTATTACTAATTTCCATAGGAGGTCTGCAGATGGAAAATATCAATCAGTACCAACAGCTTGCCCTATCCTATGCCACGGCAATCGGCACCAAGATCCTCGCCGCGATAATATTCTGGATTGTCGGACGCTGGTTGATCGGCCTGGTTGGGCGCATGATGCAGCAGGCCTTTGAAAAACAGAAGCTGGATCCCAGTCTGATACGGTACATCGGCAACTTTGTCGCCGTAACGCTGAATATTGTACTGGTTGTTGCCATCCTTGGCTATTTTGGAGTTCAGACAACCACCTTTGCCGCATTGGTGGCCGGTATCGGAATCGCTGTAGGCGCTGCGTGGAGCGGTCTTCTTGCCAATCTGGCTGCAGGCATATTTCTGATTGTGTTGCGGCCATTCAAGGTAGGTGATTTCGTAACCATTGCGGGAATCACCGGCACAGTGCAAGAGGTCGGGCTCTTTACCACCAATATAAATACACCGGACAATGTCCAGGCAATCATCGGCAATGGTAAGGTTTTTGGAGACACCATCCAGAATTTCACCCACAATTCCTTCCGGCGAGTCGAATTGAAGTGCCAGCTTGCGGGAAGCGCCGATCATGTCAGCGCAATGCAGCTTTTGCGTCAAAAGCTCGCAACCGTCCCCCACGTTCTGCCGGAACCGGCTGTTGAGGTGGAAATCCTTGAATTCAACCTGGTGGGACCGGTCCTTGCCGTCCGGCCGTTTTGCCACAATGACCATTACTGGCAGGTCTACTTTGACGGCAATCGCACTATCCGGGAAACATTGGCCGCAGCAGGTTTCCCGGCGCCCATGCCGGCGCAAGTAGTCTTGATGCAGGCTCCTCCCGCATAACTAGTTTCCATCCGGAAACTCCGGATGAGAAACTATTGGTTTTCAATTCGGAAACGCGGGATTTTTCGTCCTGGCAAGGAAATCAAGGGATTGCGCGGAGGCGTACATGGGTACGCCGCACAAGCAAGCCCGCGGATTGACGCCGCCAGGGCGGAAAAGAACCGTTTCCGGATGAAAACTAACAAAAACCTGGACCCGTAACGACTACGTGTTACGGATCCAGGTTTATAGTTTCAGTTATCTTCGCAACACCTTGTTGACCTGCTCGCTCAATTTTTCCAGATTAAACGGTTTTTCAACCATGCCTGCAAATCCATACTGCCTGAAATCAGCCATGACCGGGTCGTTAGAGTAACCGCTTGACACAATCGCCTTGGCATTCTGGTCTATGTCCAGTATTCTCCGGATCGTCTCTTTGCCCCCCATGCCGCCGGGGATAGTCAGGTCCATGATTATGGCGTCAAAGGGCCGACCTGATGTAAGAGCCTCACCATACATGGACAGAGCCTGCTCTCCGTCCCGTGCAAATGCAGCGTCATACCCAAGGAGATCAAGCATCTCGCCCACCACTATGCTCACTATTTCCTCATCATCCATGACGAGGATTTTTCCCTTGCCGGAGACCAATTCGACAGTTTCTTCTTGCTCGATTACCGGTGAGTCGGATGCGGTAAGATAGAGGCTGAACGTAGAGCCAACTCCGATTTGTGATTCCACGGAGATATGGCCGCCATGATTTTTCATGATTGCATAGGCCGAAGCCAGACCAAGCCCCCGCCCCTTTTCCTTGGTCGTGAAATAGGGATCAAAGATCTTTCCAAGGTGTTCTTCGAGTATACCCATACCCTGATCCTTGATGCTGATTCTGACATACTTGCCTTTTTTCAAAAAGAAGCTGCTTGCTTCGTCAAGTTCGATGTTTTCGCAGGCACCCCGTATGATCCCGCCTTTGGGCATCGCCTGATCCGCATTGATAATGAGATTGATAATCACCTGGCTGACTTGCCCTTCATCAGCATCCACAAACCAGAGATCATCGGGAATGGTCAATTCACTGGTTGATTTCAAACCGCTCAGAGCCAATTGCATGGAGGACCGCATTATTTCCGCAGCGCTCGTGCGTTTTTTAATCGGAGCGCCACCCTTCGAAAAGGTCAGAAATTGTTGAGTCAGATCCTTGGCCCGGTGAGAGGCTGTTTCCAGGTTGTCCACATACTTGTATGCCTTGTCTTGCGGGGACAGCGACATTTTTGCAAGAGATGCGTTCCCCATGATGCCGGTAAGAATGTTATTGAAATCGTGGGCTATGCCGCCGGCAAGAAGGCCTACCGATTCGAGTTTATGGGCCTTGACAAGCTCGCTCTCAACTCGCTTGCGTTCTGAAATGTCACGCACGAAAGCACAGTTATACTCATTGCCGCCAAACAGTACATAATTGACGCAAGCCTCAACCGGAAAGACACTTCCGTCCTTGCGTTTCAGTATCGACTCGAATATGAATGTTTTACGCTCGCGCAATTCCTGCCAGTGTTCCGACCAGACTTCAGGTGGAAATACGGGACGGATGTCGGGAACAGTCATGGCCAACAGTTCCTCACGCGTATACCCCAATGCGCGGCAAGAAGCCTCATTGACATACAGAAGCCGTCCGTCCGGACCGGTCCAGTAGGCAGCGTCACGGATGTGATCCACGGCGAACTGGGTGAACTGCAACGCCTGTTCAGCCTGTTTTTTCTTAAGCGAATTTTCCGCCAATCCGGCGAGAAAGTTTGTCAATGCCATATTGTATTCAAGAATTCCATTGACCTTTTCATGGCTTAAGCGTGGTACACGGTCAAGAGCTGCAAGATAGTCATCGAGATCGAAACCGAATTTCTGCGCCAACTGTATAAAGAAGTCCCGTTCCGGAGTTTCATCTTCGTAGAAAAATTGCCCCAGAAACATGGTTGCCAAGTGGCACCCCTCAACTACAATTGGAACACCGATATCCATGAGACCGTTTTGGCATTTGTACTGGCAAGCATGGCCTTCCACAAGGTGGCTCTTGATGAAGTTATCGCTTTCGTGGCAGCGCTGCCGTAAAATGGGATTCACACGATGGAATTTGACACAAATATCCTGCCAGCCGGCCCCGACCAGGATCGACCCGTCGAAGGCATCAATGATGCCGATCGGCATGCCTGCCGCTTGGTAGAAGGCATCAGCCATTTTCTGGGTAATGCCCATATCAAGCAGGTCTGAAAGGCGGTATTCTGTCATCAAAAACTCCCAACTATGCAACAAATGAAAAAACAAACGATATTATTATTATAGCTTGCAGGGAAGCACCCTGTCTACGCGATGCATGGATAACAAGAGATAAACCAAATTATTTATTTTTATACATTGACAATATTGATATATATGACTTATTATATATTTACTCTTTTCCAGCATATGTGGAATGCGTTGCAAGAAAAACCCGAAAACAACACATCGCTTCATCAGGAGAAAATACATGGCTAAACATCTTATCGTAGGCGGCGTTGCCGGCGGCATGACGGCAGCGGCCCGTCTCAGACGGCTCGACGAATCGGCGGAAATTATCGTATTCGAACGTGGCAAATATGTTTCCTATGCCAATTGCGGCCTTCCCTACTATATCGGCAACGCCATAACCGAACGTGAGCGACTGCTCGTACAAACACCGGAATCATTCAAAAAGCTTTTCAATATCGACGTACGTACCCGAAACGAGGTAATTGCCGTCTCCCCCGGCAAAATGAGCATACGGGTAAAAGATCTGGAGTCCGGCCGCGAATACGACGAATCATATGACAAGTTACTACTTTCTCCCGGCGGTTCTCCTGTCAAGCCTCCGATTCCGGGTTCCGACCATCCCGCGATACATACCCTCTGGACCATTCCCGATTCCGACAGGATCCGCGCAATGGTCGATGACGGAAAAGTGAAAACCGCCCTGGTGGTGGGTGCGGGATTTATTGGCCTTGAAATGGCCGAAAATCTTCATGCACGTGGTATCAGTGTCGTCGTAGTGGAAATGGCGAGGCAGGCAATGAATGTCATTGACTTTGAAATTGCAGCCATGATTCACCGCGAGATACGCATGAAAAAGGTCGGCCTTTATCTGGAAGACGGGGTTTCCGAGTTTGAAAAAGGAGCCGACAACCGCGTGATTGCCCATCTCAAAAGCGGCAAAGCGATTACTGCAGACCTTGTCCTGCTCTCCATCGGCGTCAAGCCGAATACCGGTTTTCTAGCAGGCAGCGAAATTGAACTGGGAGCCCGTGGACATATTGTAGTGGATGAGTATCTGAAAACCAGCGCCAACCACATTTATGCGGCGGGCGACGTCATCGAAGTGGTCAATCCCTTTACCAAAAAGAAAACAGCGGTGCCCCTCGCCGGTCCGGCAAACAAGCAGGGACGCATCGCCGCCGACAATATGAACGGCGCAACACTGCGCACGTACAAAGGCACCATGGGAACCGGCATTGCGAAAGTATTCGACCTTACTGTGGGAATGACCGGCGCCACCGAGAAATTCTGCATTGCCGAGAATATTCCCTATCGCTCGGTTGTCTTACACCCCAATGATTACGCAGGATACTACCCCGGGGCCATGAAGATGTGCCTGAAAGTGGTCTTTTCTCCGGAAACCCGCAGAGTGCTCGGAGCACAAGCCACTGGCTACAGTGGTGTCGACAAACGCATCGATGTGATCGCAACAGCCATAAAAGGAAATATGACCGTCGATGACCTGACAGAAATCGAACACGCTTACGCCCCTCCCTACTCTTCGGCGAAAGACCCCGTTAACATGGCTGGGTTCGCGGCCCAGAACATACTTGACGGACTTGTCAAAAGCACGACCTGGGAATATGTTCGGCAAGCGGATACATCTACGCATTTTCTTCTGGATGTACGCACGCCGGCAGAATTTGCTACGGGAACCATCGCAGGCGCAGTCAACATTCCCCTCGACAGTCTGCGTGAACGGATTGGCGAAATACCGGCCAACAAAACAACCATCGTCTTCTGCCGTGTGGGACTGATAGCGTACAACGCTTCGCGGGTCCTTGAAGCGAATGGGATTACCGACTATTTCAACCTTTCCGGCGGCTATGAGACATATCATATTGCAACGGCAAAGCAGGATTCCGACGTTAAACCGGACAGTGTGCAGACTAATGAAGGAACCGGCAAGGACATGCAGGGACTCAAAGTGGAAAAATCAAAAATCGTAGATGTCAACGCCTGTGGCCTCCAGTGCCCTGGCCCCGTAATGCGGCTCAAGCAGGAAATGGACAACCTGAGTACCGGCGAAGCAATTTCCATCACGGCGAGTGACCCCGGCTTTTACAACGATGCAGCTTCATGGGCAAGATCGACCGGCAACATCGTTCGCGACATCAGCATCACGAAAGGCATCGTAAAAGCTGTCATTGAAAAGGGAGGCGCTGTTCCTTCCCCTGTCTCTGCCGCAGGAAACGACAAAACCATTGTCGTTTTCTCAGGAGATCTCGACAAGGCAATAGCAAGCTTCATCATTGCCAACGGCGCTCTTGCCATGGGCCGCAAGGTCACCATGTTCTTCACCTTCTGGGGGCTGAATGTCCTGCGCAAACCCGAAAAGATGAGGGGCCTCAGCAAAAATATCATCGAGGCTGCCTTTGGCTGGATGATGCCGCGCGGCAGCAAAAAGCTTTCCCTTTCCAAGATGAGCATGGGCGGCCTTGGCGGAGCGATGATACGCGGCATCATGAAAAACAAGAACGTACCTGCGCTTGAAGACATGATTGCCGCGGCAATCAATGGAGGTGCGAAGATCGTGGCCTGCCAGATGTCCATGGACTTGATGGGAATTCGCAAAGAAGAACTGATCGATGGAATCGAGATCGGCGGTGTGGCGTCCTACCTTGAAGCCTCGGAACATGCGGACAATAACCTGTTTATATAAAAGCTTCTCTCCCATTTTTCCTTGCCGGACAGGATGGTTGAGGTAATAATGTAGCGTCCGGTCACACGGCAATTATGGAGTGCAAGAGGAGGGGGCATGGATAAGGCACTGTGGGACAAATGCGTGGAGTTCCACGGGCATGAATGTCCGGGACTGGCCATCGGTGTCAAAGTCTGCGAGGCAGCTAAGCTGCATTTGGGGATCAGCTTTTCATCGGATGAGCAGGTGGTCTGCATTAGCGAGAATGATGCCTGCTGCGTCGATGCAATTCAGTTTCTGGCCGGTTGCAGTGTAGGCAAAGGAAACCTGCTCTTCCGCAACCGGGGCAAGATGGCGTTTACGTTTTTCCGGCGTGATAGCGGAGAAGGCGCACGTTTTATTCTGAAAAATACGGTTTCGCGGGGAGAGATGGACCGAAATGCATTCCGGAAGGCGTTGTTGGAAATGAATCCGGATGATGTCTTTGACAAAAAGGAGCCGCTTGTTCCCCTACCCGAAACGGCGCGCTCGTTCGCAAGCGTGATTTGTGAGCAATGCGGCGAAAGCACCGCGGAACATATAATTCGCCTGAAAGAGGGACGAAAGTTGTGTCTCGATTGTTATGAGGAGTATTCGCGGGGATGGTAGGCGGCAATAAAAACAATTCAGAAACAGACTATAACCAAGTCGCAATATTAATTTTTTTTATTCCCTGAAAGTGCTGATCTCTGGTTACCAATGTCATGTGATACTGTTTCGCCAAGGCTGCAATCCAGATATCATTTTCGGGAATTGGGTTACCTTTTGCTCTGAGATGGTTTTTAATGCGGCCATAATGTTTGGCAGTATCAGCATCACAAACCAGCACGTTGCTTTTTATTGCAAAACTATCAATGACAGTGATGTTTGATTTTACACGCGCTGATTTACTGGCCCCATAGTAGAGCTCACCAAGAACAATGGATGGTACGAAGACATTCGGGGCCTTGGAAAGGTTAAGAAGCACGTTTGGGTCGTTAGCGAAAAGCGCAATAATGATATTGGTATCAAGCAGGTAATTACCATTCATGCACGTCAATCCGCTCGCATCCATCTTCCACTGCCTGTGCCATGGCATTCAGGTCATTCTGGGGTATGCTACCGGCAAAGGAAACCAGAGTTGATCCGGCAACCCCCGCAGCTGCAGCCATTTCAAGAGAACGAGCAAATTGAAGCACTTGACACTGCATTGCGGCAGGCAGTCTGTTTAAATGATGCAGCAGTTCATTTTTCATTGCCAAAGATGTCATACTCATCCTCCATAAAAATGCCTAATTGGATGATACTGTCGATCATAACAAAAAGCAAGAAGAGCCATTTACCCTTCACTCCTTGACGAAAACCACCAATGTATCAAAAGCTTTCTCGAAAAGATCGCGCTTGGCGTTACCGCCGTAAATCTCGACGCTGACATCCTCGGTTCCCGACAGTTTCACCGTGTACAGGTTTCCGGCTTTCTCCACATCAACAACCTCCACTAGGCCGCTTCTCCGGCGATCCAGGCCGTCGCAAAGACGCAGGATGCCGCCCAGCTTGCTGACGGTGTCCTGGTCTTTTGCACCAAGCTGGCTGAACTCCTGATGCTTTTTCTTTGGCAACGCCTTGCGGTGATAACGGGCTATCTGGGCAGCCATCTCGCGTTCACGTGGCGTCAGGCCGAACAGATCGGCGTGGCGGATCAGGTGGTATGAATGTTTGTGGTGGCTGTCATAGGTAATAAAATAGCCGATATCATGGAGCAATGCCGCCGTTTCAAGCACTTTGCGCTCTGACTTTTTAAGCCCCCCCTCCCCTGCCAGCCGGTCGAAGATCGTCAGGGCCAGTTTTGCCACATGCTTGGAGTGTGCTTCGTCATAGTGACAGGATTGAGCAAATTCCAGCACCGATTGGCGCCAACTGCGCGGCGCGGGGTGGACCGGCAGCAAGCCCAATTTTCGTATGCAACTGATAACCAGTCCTTCGCGGATGCCCCGTTCATTTATCCGCAATACGTTTGCTCCGAAGTAATTCATCAGTTCATCCACCACGCCGCACCCGGCAACGATAATGTCGGCCCGCTCGGGATTCAGTCCCACCAGTTCCCGGCGTTCCTGAATGTTCTTGCGCATCAGCATTGCCAAAAGGTGAACAATCTCTGAACGGAGCAGTTCGTAACCATGCACCGATGAAAACGCCTGGCGGCGAATGTTCATGGACATGTTCCCCAGCGATGTCATTGTCCCTCCTGAGCCGATGATACTCTGTACGGTAATCTTTTCATCACCAAAGCATTCCTTCAGCATCGACCGGACATACTGCTGAAACTTTCCATAGTCGCCGCTTTTGACCGGATCGCTGAAAAAGAAGCGTTCGGTCATCAGAACCGCCCCCAGATCGAGCGAATAGCACTCTTCAATATGATTGCCCAGCGCAATGACGATCTCAACACTGCCACCGCCGATATCGATCATAGCGTAGCGGTTGCCGCTCATGGCAAAGTTGTGCAACCCCGAGATAGCCACCAGTTGAGCCTCTTCCACACCGGAAATTACCCTGATTTCATGGCCGAGTTCCCGGCTGAGCGCCGCCACCAACTCCCCGCCGTTGCCAGCGTTTCGAATTGCACTGGTGGCAACTGCCTCCACTGCGGAAACCTTGAGTCCCTCAATAAGCTTGCGCATGCGGCCGATAGCCTCCAAAGCACGTGCACAGGCAGCCTCGGAGATATTGCCGCTTTTGTTCAGGTTCTCACCCAACCGGACCGTAGCTTTCTCGTCGTCATGCACCATGAATTTGCCCTGCTGGTCCACATCCACAATGATGCAACGGATCGAGTTTGTACCTATGTCAATGGCGGCCAATCGTGTTTTTTTCATGCGGAGCCTTTCAAATAAAAGTTCGCTGGTTAGTTCCACTTTGTCACATTACATCGTTTTAGCATTATTCCTCACCCCATCCCCCTCCCAACCTCCCCCTTGAAAGGGGAGGAGCCTTACAATTCCCTCCCCTTCAAGGGGAGGGACAGGGTGAGGATGGGGTGAGTCACAAAACTGACAAAACAGAATCAGGAGGTGAAAGTATGCCCTCTACGACAAACGGGACACCACCACATGGCAGCATCCCGTTTAATAACAAAAAGAACAACAAGACAGGCTCTATTTTACCACGGCATCGATTGCCTTGAGGGTCGTGAGCAAAGGCGGCAGATCGTTCAACGCAATGGAGTTGGGACCATCGCAAAGAGCCTTGTCGGGATCTTCGTGAACCTCCATGAAAATACCATCCACACCTGCGGCAACGGCAGCCCGGGAGAGATACTCCACGAATTCCCGCTGTCCCCCGGAACTCTCCCCTTGACCACCGGGCAGTTGCACACTGTGAGTGGCATCAAAAATCACCGGATAGCCGCTGGACCGCATGACCGGGAAACTGCGCATATCCACCACCAGGTTGTTGTAACCGAAGGAAGCGCCCCGTTCGGTGAGAATGATATTCTCATTCTCGTAAGCGGCAATCTTGGCCGCAACATTTTTCATATCCCAGGGAGCAAGAAACTGTCCCTTCTTGACATTAATCACCCGCCCGGTCGCAGCGGCAGCAATCAACAAATCGGTCTGACGGCAAAGGAAAGCCGGAATCTGCAATACATCCAGCACTTCCGCGGCCGGAGCAACCTGCTCGATAGAGTGCACATCCGAAAGAACCGGCAGTCCGAGCGATTCCTTGACTCTTTGCAGAATTTTTAGCCCTTCCCGCATGCCTGGCCCGCGATACGCTCCGATGGAGGTACGATTGGCCTTGTCATAGGAGGCCTTGAAAATCAGTGGCATGGAAAGCGCGTTACAAATGGTCATCAGGCGTTCCGCCTGACGTAAGGTAGCCAACTCGGACTCTATCACACAAGGGCCGGCAACCAGTACCAGCGGGCGACGGCCGCCGATCTTTACGTTGCCGATTACGATTTCACGTGTCACGGATTACCTCGCATCACGCTGGATCAGAGCGGCACGAATAAAGGACTTGAATAATGGATGAGGCGCCAAAGGCTTGGATTTGAATTCAGGATGGAACTGGCACCCCAGGAACCAGGGGTGATCGGCTATCTCAACAAGTTCAACCAGATCCTTCTCTTTGTAGATACCGGAAAGGATCAAGCCGTTTTGGGTCAATACATCCCGATAGGCATTGTTGAACTCATAGCGATGGCGATGTCGCTCGGATATTTCCAGGTCGATGTAAGCCGTATGGGCCAAGGTCCCCTTGACCACGGAGCAGGGATACGCGCCAAGGCGCATGGTGCCCCCCTTGTTGCAGACAGTTTTCTGCTCTTCCATCAGGTGAATCACCGGATTGCCGCAATCTTTCTTGAACTCGCTGGAGCAGGCATCATCAATATTACAGACATTGCGGGCGTACTCAACCACCGCCATCTGCATGCCGAGACAGATGCCGAAGAAGGGAATCTTGTTTTTTCTGGCATATTCGATGGCCATGATCTTGCCCTCGGTGCCCCGCTCTCCGAAACCGCCCGGTACGAGCACGGCATCCATGTCAACCAGATGGCCGTCAATTCCGTCGCGCTCGATTTTTTCCGAATCGATATACTTGAGGGAAACGCGGCAGTCATTGGCGATACCGCCATGAGTCAGCGCTTCGGACAGGGATTTGTAGGACTCGGTCAGATTGACGTACTTGCCTACAATGGCAATGCGCACCTCTCCGTGACCGGGGTGGCACACCGTCTCGACCACATCCTTCCAGTGGGTCAAATCAGGCGCCTTGGTCCAGATATTGAGTTTATCAACTACCCGCTCATCCAACCGCTCTTTGCTCAGCGCCAATGGCACGTAATAGATATGCTCGCAGTCCACCACCGGAATGACATCATTCACATCCACGTTACAGAACAGGGAAATCTTGTTTTTCATATCCTGAGGCAATTCCCGCTCCGAACGGCAGAGCAGGATATCAGGCTGGATACCAATCTTTCGCAGTTCCATAACCGAATGCTGGGTAGGCTTTGTTTTCAGCTCACCGGCAGTGCGGATATAGGGCACCAAGGTGACGTGAATGTAGAGCGTATTGCCTGCTCCCCGGTCGAACCGGAACTGGCGGATAGCCTCCAGAAAGGGAAGCGACTCGATGTCGCCAACAGTACCGCCGATCTCGATGATGGCAACATCGGCGCCCTTGGCGTTCTCGATGATCTTGTGCTTCATCTCGTCGGTAATGTGGGGAATAACCTGTACCGTACCGCCGAGATAATCCCCCCGCCGTTCTTTGTCGATAACGGAAAAATAAACCTGGCCCGTGGTAAAGTTGCTCTTTTTGGAGAGGCGGGCATTGGTAAAACGCTCGTAATGTCCCAGATCCAGGTCTGTTTCGGCGCCGTCGTCGGTCACGAAGACTTCTCCGTGCTGAAAGGGAGACATGGTGCCGGGATCAACATTGATGTACGGGTCAAGTTTCTGCAGCGTAACCCGCAACCCGCGCGCTTCCAGCAACGCGCCCAAGGACGCGGCCGCCAGCCCTTTGCCGATGGATGAAACAACTCCTCCGGTTATAAAGATAAATTTTGTTTTCATGCGTACTGCTCCTGTAGCGATATATTACCTGGACTGAATGGTTTTGAAACGTTCGCGAGCCTTGACCAGATCATCAGGCGTATCGACACCGATGGATTCGAATTCGGTTTCGACAACGCGGATGCGAACACCATTCTCAACCGCGCGCAACTGTTCCAGTTTCTCGGATACCTCCAGAAAAGTCGGCGCCATGGCAGCAAACTCAACCAGAAAATCACGACGAAAGACATACAGCCCAACATGTTTGTAGCAGAGCAGTTTCCCGCTGGCAAAGGATTCATCCTTGAGATCCTGCCACTTGTCCCTGAAAAACGGCAGGGGCGAACGCGAGAAGTACAAAGCATTACCTTCCCGATCAGTCACCACTTTAACCACATTGGGGCTGAGAAAGTCGTGCAGACACCTGATGCGGGTCTTGAGAGTTCCCATGCGAAGGGAAGGATCATCGAGAAGAGGCTTAATGGCCTGATCGATCATCTCGGGGGCAATCAGCGGTTCATCTCCCTGGACATTTACCACAATATCCGCAGAGAGATTTTCGGCGACCTCAGCCAACCGGTCGGTGCCGGTTTCGTGGTCCGGCCGCGTCATGCGGCAATCGCCACCGAATGCGGTGACTGCCTGGTAAATACGGTCATCATCTGTTGCGACAATGACTGAGTCGACGAGCGAAGCCTGTAACGTCCGTTCGTAAACATGCTGAATCATCGGCTTGCTGTCGATGAGGGCCAGCGCTTTGCCCGGAAAACGCACTGAAGCAAAGCGGGCGGGAATGACTGCCGTGATGTTCATCCGGGTTGTACCTGTGAAAGTAAAAGTATGTTACGCGTGTGGCCGTACGTTGTAGATCGTCCGTGGTAGGACGTGCCAAGTTACCGCAAAAGCCTGGGGGTGTCAAGGAGGGAAAGGATCAATACATGCCGGACTGCTGACTTGAATGGCGGGAAAGGTATGGAAATACAAACAGGCAACTACAGGAAATTATTGTGCGATTACGCTGGAACGCCAGCCAAATGACTCCATCTGGGCGGCCAGAAGTTGGTTCATGGTAATATCGCATTGATCCAGCAGGGAAATGACGGCGTCAAAATCGGTTGTCTCCACCTTTTCCGCCAACTTCAACAACGTTCCCATCCGCCCTTCACGAAAAAGAAGCGCATTGCTGACATCGTCGGTCAGGTTGAGGCTTTCCACGATTTCGGTCATGGGAACCTCGAAAAGAATATCCAGTAACGACAGAATCCCGGTCATGAACGCAGCTTCTGCGTTTTCATTCTGCAACCCCCTTCTGTCAATCAGGGTTTCCATCATCCGTCCCCGCACAACCGCCAGCTCAAGCAGGGGATGGTTCAAGCCGCGGCCATCGCTAACGGAAAACAGAGACAGTTGAACCCAGCGACGCAGGTGATTGATCCCCAGCAGAATGATGGCATGCCGCAGGTTTTTTATCTTATTCCGCAGCCCGACTCCAACGGAATTGACAAGACGCAACAGGTTGTAGGAAAGGCTGGGATTTTCCTTGAAAGTTTGTTCGATTTCTTCAATCGAAGCATCCATGATAAGTTGCTGCAGAAGCTTCATCATGGCCATTCCGGAAATATCGACACGTTTCCGGTTGAGGATCATCGGTCGTGCAAAGAAATACCCCTGAAAAAAGTCGAACCCCATCCGGTAACATGCTTCAAACTGCTCCACTGTTTCGACTTTTTCCGCAAGCATCTTTACGCGCGAACTGTGGAATTTTTGTACGATCTCGGGGAGATCCTCCAAACCGTACTGCAGAATATCAATCTTGATGATATTGACGTACCTGTAAATTTCGCTGTTATCCTCACTGAATTCATGGTCATCGAGCGCAATCTTAAAACCAAGCTTTTTGAGTTCGCGACAGCGCTCGATTACCACATCATCCAGGTCGATAATTTCCAGCAACTCGATTACCGTCTGCTCAACAGGCAGCAGTTCAATGGCTTCCGAGAGCAAAACGTTACGATTGACATTAACAAAACCAAGCTTACCTCCCAGCACTTCCTCGATACCGAAATCCGAAAGGACACTACTGATGACACTGGCGCTGGCTTGGGAATAATCGTTAAATTCCGCTGAATTAGTTTCGGTAGACCTGAAAAGCAGCTCAAAACCGATTATCTCTTGATAACGATTCAGGATAGGCTGACGCCCGAGAAAAAATTTGTCGGATTTGTTTTCCAAAAATAGAACCCTCAGGGGCAGTCAGAAAATAATGTGAAATACGCCTTACAAGCACAGCCGCAATACCTCGGCGGCAATATGCTGCAGTGATGTGATCTTATGAACCCCCCCCAGCTTGACAGCCTCGTGCGGCATTCCATACACCACGCACGAAGCCTCATCCTGAGCAATGGTTTGGGCACCGGCATCAAACATTTCCTTCATGCCATGCGCACCGTCATCTCCCATGCCGGTCATGATGACACCAACTGCATTCTTGCCCGCATAGCGGGCCGCCGAACGGAAGAGGACATCTACTGACGGGCGATGCCGGGACACAAGCGGACCATCCTTGATTTCCACATAATAGCGAGCGCCGCTGCGCTTCAGCAGAGCATGATGATTACCCGGCGCGATCAACGCCCTGCCCCTTACAACAGTATCGTTATTCTGCGCTTCCTTGACCGTTACGCGGCAGGTCGAATCCAGACGTTTCGCAAATGCCGCGGTAAAGTTCTCCGGCATATGCTGGACAATGACAATACCGGGAGTATCCTCGGGGAGCATTTCGAGAAATACCTTGAGCGCCTCGGTACCGCCGGTGGAGGCCCCCACCACAACCACTTTTTCGGTGGTCTGGATCATGGCCCTGGCATTGGGTTTTTCCATGATCACATCTGCGGTGTATTTGGGAGAGACCTCTTTCATGGTACGCATGGCCCGTAGCGGCTCCAAACGGGCGGCCGCAGCCCCCTTGATGGCATCGCAAATACGGACGCGCGACTCCTCGATAAACTGCTTGGTGCCCAGCTTGGGTTTGGTGATGATATCGACTGCGCCGTATTCAAGCGCCTTAAGCGTCGTTTCACTGCCGCTGTCGGCAAGACTGGAGCACATCACCACCGGAATCGGATGCTGGCTCATCAGTTTTTGCAGGAACGTCAAACCATCCATGCGGGGCATTTCCACATCCAGAGTGATCACATCCGGAATCACATTCCGCAAACGCTCCGCCGCCAGTATCGGATCAGCCGCGGTAGCCACGACTTCAATTTCAGGATCGGAATTCAGGATGCCGGACAATGTCTGACGAACCAAAGCAGAATCATCAACTATCAGCACTTTGATTTTGCGCATGAGTCCTCCTCCACCCCCCTATAAATGTAATTTCTGACCCATGCGATGAAGATACACATCTCCGCTTCTGGTACAAAAATACAACTTTCGCCCCTGGATACCACCCGTATCCCGCGCAGCGATTTCAAGCCCCAGCCCGACAAGCACCGATTCCGCCCGGGCTACGTTCTGTTCACCCACAGTCCGCTTTTCGGAAGCATAGCTGCCGACATTCAAAACTTGTGCGCCACCGAACAACTTGACGACCAGATCCATGGCCCCGGTTTCTCTCATTTTTTGAAAGATATGCAACAACGCGTTATCCACATAACGCAAATCACCGCTTCGCCCGCCGCTATCCGGCAACATGGCGTGACAGATAGCGCCAATTCTCAAAACACGTGAGAACATAGTCACTGCCACACACGACCCCAGCACGCTCGTAACTAAAGTTGGTTCATATGCCATAACCACCTCGCCCGGCTTGAGAAAGATATTACGGGTATGCGAAGCAATCAGATCTTTCATAAGGTAGCAACGGTACGGCCGTTTTCCGTCTGAGAATTTTATTCGCAACTATTGTTAATTACGAATAAAATTCTTACTTTTCTTTTCTGTATACCGTCGAAGCTACAGGTTTGAAATTCACGTCCAGCCCGTTCAGCGTTTCCGAATGCCCGATAAAAAGATACCCCCCCGGCCGCAACTGGCGGAAAAATTTTCTCATCAATATCTGCTGAGTCTGCTTATCAAAATAAATGACCACATTACGGCAAAAGATGACATCCATTTTCTCCGCAATGCCAAAGTCATCATCCATAAAATTGATCCGCCGGAATGACACCAAAGACCTCAACTGGGGATTGATACGCACCACAGACAAGTCCGGATTCTTGTTTCTCAGCAGATATTTCTTTTTAAGGCTCAAGGGAATGGTGTCGGTCCGGTCTTCCGGATAAATGGCAACCCTCGCCGTTTCCAGAATCTTCGTGCTTATGTCTGAAGCCAGGATGGAAAACCTGACATCCGTTTTTTTCTCTGAAAACTCCGATAGAACCATTGCCAATGTATAGGGTTCTTCGCCACTGGAACACCCTGCGCTCCAGATACGCAGAGGTTCGCGCTGCATCTCCCTGCGACCGGAAAGAATACTGGGCAATGCGTTCTTGACCAAAAAATCGAAATGAGCAGGTTCTCGAAAAAAATCCGTCTTATTGGTGGTTATGGCATTGATCAGATGTATCAGTTCGCTGTCGTTCTCCTTGCGGCTGAACACAAAATCGCTGTATTCCTCAAACGAGCCCATGCCCAACGCCTTGAGACGTTTTTGCAGACGGCCCTCAAGCATGGTTTTCTTGGCAGGAGGCATCTTGATGCCCACGCTATCATAGATAAAACTGCTGAAGCGCTGAAACACGCGATCCTTCATCGTCGCGGGCAAATGTGGTTTCGAATAATCCTGGCTGTCTGTCAATTCAAGATTCCTCTACTGTTCACGTCAATTCAGCCAACTCGGTGGAAGAAAAAATCATGTCGATATCCAGAACCATGACAAAGTGGTCGTCGATCTTGCCCATGCCTTTGATGAAGGTGGTATCCAGCCTGGTACCTATGTGCGGAGGCGGTTCAATACTGCCCGGCTCCATCTCCACAACCTCCTGAACCGAGTCGGCCAAAGCCCCTAGTACGATAGCGTCGCCATCCAGAGTAACTTCCACCACAATAATACATGTATTGACGGTCTGCCCGGTTATGCCCATGCCGAACTTGAGCCTCATATCCACGACCGGAACAACGCTACCGCGCAGATTGATTACTCCCCGCATGTAATCAGGAGTCTGGGGAACCTTGGTAATGGACGTGATTTCGAGAATTTCCCGCACCTTGGCCACGTCCAGGGCAAACGTTTCCTCGGCAAGCTTAAACGTCAGATACTGTATCGATTCGGCTATTCCGTCAACGCTCATGACGTTCTCCCTCAAAACTTCTCAAATTCATCATCAATTTTGTCAGCCCCGCTGGAGCCGAGTTCCAGATTGATGCCTCCGATTGAACGGCTGACCTGTACCGTCTTCATGGCACCGCCTGCAGGGGCGAGTTGTTTGCGTACAACCGGTTTGGCAACCTGCTTCTGAGACGGACGGGAATGTACGCTATCAACCTTGAAAAAGGAAATTGCCTCGTTCAGTTGTTCGGCCTGGCTGGTAAGCTCTTCCGATGTCGAGGCCATCTCTTCACTGGCCGACGCATTCTGTTGAATAACCTGATCAAGCTGTTGAATGGCCGTGTTGATCTGTTCAGCACCGCTATCCTGCTCCTTGCTGGCCGCGGTAATTTCCTGCACCAAGTCCGAGGTGCGCTGAATGTCAGGCACCATCTGGTTCAGCATCTCACCGGCTTGCTCGGCAATAGCAACACTGCGGGTGGAAAGTCCTGATATCTCCCCGGCGGCTGCCTGACTCCGCTCAGCCAGCTTACGAACCTCGGAAGCCACAACCGCAAAACCTTTTCCATGCTCGCCAGCACGTGCCGCCTCTATGGCAGCATTGAGCGCCAACAGATTGGTCTGACGGGCGATTTCCTCGATAATTCCGATCTTGGTGGCAATCTCCTTCATTGCGGCAACGGTCTGAACAACAGCCTTGCCCCCCTCCTTGGTATCAACCGAACTCTTAATGGCAATCTTTTCGGTCTGTAGGGCGTTATCGGTATTCTGCCGGATATTGGCTGCCATCTGCTCCATGCTGGAAGAGATTTCCTCAGCACTGGCTGCCTGTTCCGAAGCGCCCTGCGAGAGCTGCTGGGCTGTTGCGGAAAGCTCCTCGCTGCCTGCAGCCACGTTATTGGCCGCCCCCATGACTTCGCCCACAACATGCTTAAGCTTTTCAATCATATTGGCAATGGCTCTCATCATCTGGCCGGTCTCATCCCGGGTTCTCGCCACAACCGAAATCGTCAAGTCGCCATTGGCCAGGGAATTGGCAACATCCACAGCCTCTTTGATAGGCCGGGTGATGGAGCGGCTGATGAACAGTCCCAACCCTACGGCCAACAGAACACCGGCAATGGCAAGCGACATCATCATCCGGGATGCATTTGCGGACGTAGCCGAATTCTCTTCGGAGGTCAACTTGGCCTGTTGCAGCTTGACCTCGACCAGCTTGTCTATTGTCTCGCTGAATTGACCCGCAATCTTTGCGAATTCCCCGGAATCAATCATCAGCTTGACTTCCTTGGCATTATCGGCCAGGGAGAACTGCAGCAAACGGTCCATGAGGCCGTAGTAGTTTGTCTTATCTTTGTTGAAATCGGCAAACGTCTTGCGCCCTTCTTCAGTCAGGATGGTTTTCTCGAAAAGCAAGGTTTCCTTATCGATACTCTCCTGAAATCCCCTGATAGCCTGAATCAGCTTTTCCTTCTCGCTTCTGTTGCTGCTCTTCAGAACATAGAGCACGTTGACGCGGATCTTCTGGAAGCTGGTCGAGATGGTCAACAACTCGGCTGTCGGTACTGTTATCTTTTCATAAAGCAGCTTGTCGGCGGTATCAATCTGGTTAATCTTTCTGATGCCGACCCCCCCGATCACTCCGGCAATGATGGCTACGACAATAAACCCGGCAACCAGTTTGGTGCCAATGTTCAGGTTATTCAGCATACGGTCTTACCTCCAAAAGAAATTGAGACATGTATTTTAAATCTCTTACAAAAGCCGATCCTCCACTGTCCTGTTAATCTCTCCCTGCTCCTCCCTTTCAGCGCACTGAGTCAACACGCCAGGATCAAGGATCAGAGCCACGGAGCCATCACCCAGAATGGTGGCGCCGGAAACACCCTTGATGTCCTGGTACAGACGTCCCAGCGGCTTGATGACGGTTTGATGTTCGCCAACGACAAAGTCGACAACAAAGCCGATCCGCGTACCATTGACCAAAACGATAACGATCTGTTCGATGTCCGGCCGCTCTCCCGTGATGCCGAACTGCTCCCTGAGCGAGATATAGGGAGTGAGGTTGCCGCGGATGATGGCGAGATTTCTGCCATGGGCGTTCTTTACGTCTTCCCGAGTGAGTTCGACGCATTCTTCGACAGCGGCCAGAGGCAGGACAAAGTGGCTGTCACCGATTTTGACCAGGAGGCTTTCGATAATGGCAAGGGTGAGCGGGATCTTGAGGGTGATGGTGGTACCGCTACCCCGAATGCTGTCCACTTCGATGGTGCCGCGCAGGTCCTGAATGCTGCGTTTGACGACGTCCATGCCAACGCCCCGGCCGGAGACGTTGGTGATTTTGGAGGCAGTGGAGAAACCGGGGGCGAAGATCTGGGCGTAGATTTCTTTGTCGGATACTTCGGCGGTGGCTGCGAGCAGACCGCGTTCGATGGCTTTGGCGCGGATGACGTCACGGTTGAGACCGGCGCCGTCGTCTTTGATGGTGAGCAGGACGGAGTCGCCGGAGTGGACAGCGCCGAGACAGACGGTACCGGCGGAGGGTTTACCGGCGGCGCGGCGGATGTCGGGGGTTTCGATGCCGTGATCGATGCTGTTGCGGATGATGTGGACGAGCGGGTCGTTCAGTTTTTCGATGACGGTTTTGTCGAGTTCGGTTTCGGCGCCAAAGGTTTCCATTTCGATTTCTTTGCCCAGTTCCTGGGAGAGGTCGCGCACGAGCCGCTTGAATTTGCTGAAGGTGCTGCCGATGGGCAGCATGCGGATGTTGAGGGCAGTGTCACGCAGTTCGTTGGTGAGCCGTTCGACTTCTTCGGAGATGGCAATGAAGGTGCTGTCGCCGCGGGCAAGCGATACCTGGGAGAGGTGGGCCTGGACGGTTACCATTTCTCCGACGAGGTTGATGAGTTGGTCGAGACGTTCGGCAGGGACCCGGATGCTGGCGGCGCTGTCGGATGAGGCGGGGGCGCTCCGCTCCTGGCGAACGGTTTTGACGTGTTGCTGTTCGACGAGGGCGGATTGGACTTTGCCGGGAGTGACGATGCCCTGTTCGACGAGCAGTTCGCCGAAGCGTTTCTGCTGCAGAAGGGTTGCCTGCATTTCGTCGACGGAGAGGTCGCCGCGTTCGACGAGGATGTAGCCGAGTTTTTTGTAGCCCTGTTCCCGGTCGATGGGACTGCCGCTGTCGATGAGTTCGATTTTGATATCACAGTCGTCTTCGACGAAGATGAAGACGTCTTTGATGGCGTCTTCGCCCCGGGTGGTGGTGAGGATGATGTCCCAGTAGAGGTAGCAGTGTTCGCTGGCAAGATCGTCGAGCAGGGGGATGTCATCGAGCTGGGCGATGACGTGGCAGGTGCCCAGGCTGCGCAGTTCATTCAGCAGGGAGATGGGGTTGCTGCCGCAGAGCAGGAGTTCGCGGTTAGGCCGGAAACGGATGCGCCAGGTGCTTTCGTCGGCTGGCTGGTCTTCCTGGGCCGGGGTGTCCTGGGGCGTTTGGCTGTCATTCTCTGCTGTTTGGTTCTGCGGGAGCAGGCGACGCAGGCTGGCGATTATTTCAGTGCCCTGGCTGCGGTCTACATGACCGCGCCCGGCGGATTCGTCCAGGAGGGCGAGGATGTGGTCGCGCGATTTAAGGGTAAGGTCCAGGAGTTGCTTGGTTACGGTCATGTGGCCGTTACGGACCATATCGAAGACGGTTTCGACTTCGTGGGTGAAGCTGGCGATATCGTCAAAGCCGAACATGGCGCCGGAGCCTTTGATGGTATGCATGGCTCTGAAGACGCGGTTGATGAGGTCGTTGTCGTCAGGGGTGTCTTCCAGTTCCAGAAGCGAGGTTTCCAGTTCGCTCAGCAGTTCAAGGGCTTCTTCACGGTATGTTGCTATGGCTTGTTCCATCATACTAACACCTCAGAGAGTCGGAAATCTAAAGAGCAGTGTGTCCTTGAAGTCCTTGGAGTCTTTGTGGTTCTTAGACTCTTCAGACCCAATTCTCACCCCAGTACTTTCTTGATAACAGCAATAAGCTGCTCAGGCTTAAAAGGTTTGACGATCCATCCGGTGGCGCCGGCGGCCTTGCCTTCGGCTTTCCGCGAGTCCTGGGATTCGGTGGTGAGCATGACAATGGGAATGAATTTGTTCAGGCTGCCGGAACGAACGCCTTTGATGAGACCGATGCCGTCTAGGTTGGGCATGTTGAGGTCGGTGAGCAGCATGTCGACTTTCTGCGCGTTCAGTTTATTGAGGGCATCGCGGCCATCTACTGCTTCGACGACGGTGTAGCCGTTCTGCTTGAGGGTGAATGCAACCATCTGGCGGACGCTGGCCGAGTCGTCGGCGGTCATGATTGTTTTTGCCATTACTGTATTCCTCCAAACCAGGGACAATGGGCATCGGTGTGCTGTTTACAGGCGGTGTGGCGCTCGGCGCCGCAGGCGTGGATGAGGTCGTCAAAAGCCTGGGGACGCGGACCGCTGCAGGTAAAGCTTTTGCCGTGGGCAGCGGCTGTTTTGCAGGCGGAGCAGAAGAGTTGCAGGCCGGTGAGGTCGATTTCAACCGCAGGGTCGAGTTCGACTGCTACGTGCTGCGAGGCTGCAAGGCTTTCGCGGAGAAGCCGCTGAAAGTCGGCAGCGGTCTCTATGGTCAACTGGCTGCCACTGTTGATGACGATCTCGCCATTTTCAAGAATGCTGCTCGTGAGGGACATTGTTTTATCTCCTGTTAGAACAAGTCAACGTTATCGCCAAATTCGGAGTCACTTGCCGCGGCAACCGTTTTTTCGGCCTGAACTTTCTCCGCAACCTGGCCGCCGCGATTTCGGGCTATGGCCTCATGGATATGCCGTTCGCTTTCCATGGTGTACCGTTCTTCCATATGGCGCAGATTTTGTTTGAACTGGCTGCTGGCAGGCTCGATCCGGCGCGCCTGTTCAACGATCCGTTCCAGATCGCCCAGCACCTCGTCGGCCATGGACTTTATCCGTTCATGCACATCAATTGCGGCTGTAGTCTGCTCCACATCGGCGGTCAACGAGCGCACACCATCACCCAAACCTGCCAACTGGGCGAAAAGATCGTCATTCATAACGCCAAGAGTCTGGATGATCCCGGCGAGCTCGGCCTCCATTGAGGTGATCAAGCTGCCGGCCCCGGTTCCATCCTGGGCCACCTCGGCCGAAAGGTGTTCGGTTTCGGTGTGAATAACGGTCAGTGTGGACGTAACGGTTTCCGTCTGTCTGACGGCTTCGTCGGACAGGCGCTTGATAGCTTCGGCCAGTACCCCCAGCGCAGCCCCCTCCCGGCCGGTATGGGCAGCCTTGATCTGGGAATTGAGCGCAATCAGATCAATTTCAGACCCAATGTAGTCGATATCTTCCACAAAACCGGTAATCTGCTGGATAGTGGCGGCCACCCCCTGCATGGTTTCGGCAATGTTCTGGTCAGACTGGGCGCAGCCGACCAGAACAGCGGTAATCGTCGACATCCCCTGCTTCAACTCATCCACAAATGAACTGCCGCCGGACTCGGCCACACCGGCCACAGAAAGCGTCTCCTGGGCCATTGCGGCCTGTTTGCCGGCCACATCGCGCAGATTTTCGACAATAGTGCAAACCGCCCTGTACAACTCCGATGTGGCAAAACGGAGTTGAGCTTCCTGCAGTTCGCACACATCACCAGCCTCGATTACCAGTTTCCGGCACTGTTCATTGTTACCAACGCCGTTTCCTGTTGCAGCAAGGCTGACGCAAAGCTTTTCCAGCGCCTCTACCACGTGTTCCACCTGTTGCCGGGTAATATCGTGGGTCTGCTGAGAAGAAACCACTTCACTGATATTGGAACTGACATTCGCCGATACTTCCGAAACCATTGAACCGAAATCCGCGCAACGATGGGTAACGTCAATCAGTTTTTGAAGACTGGAAGCGGTCCTGGAAAGCGCGCCGCTAACTTCGGCATCCTGAGATGCTTCGCTGGCATGGACTGATTTCAGGTTCGAGCCGATGGTCGAAGCAAGCAGTTGACGGTGGTTCAGGATTGTGGAGGACTTTTCGTTGACCTGATGGGAAAGCCTTTCCACGTCCATGGCAAGGTTGACGAATCCGCTGCCCAACTCGCCAAGGCGCGAGCTCTCGATTTTGGTGGAGATACTTAACATGCGGAGGGTTTTGTTCATCTTCTGAAACCCTTCCAATGGCTCGGTCAATTCTTCCAGCAGTTTCTGAACCTGTTCCAGGGTTTTAAAACTGTCGCTGCTGCGGCCGCGTGCGTCAGCCAGGTAATGCTCCATATCAGCCATCATCCGCTGCAATTGTTCGATCAGCATGGTAAGCCGCTCACCGGAAACTATTTCCATCAATTGGCCTGCCATGTGAGTTATGTCCACCGAGCGCTGATAAAACGATTGCAGTTCCGAACCGATATTCAGAAATTCATCTTCCGTTGCGCCAGCCAGTAATCTCAGGCTCTCGATTGCGGGAACAAGAATCTCCCGCCACAAAGTAAGCGTTGCCGAAACCGCGGAGGAATCTGGTGTTTCAGAAGCAGGATGAATCGAAAATGACATTTTTGATTCCTTTTACGTCAGAGGTTGAATCGGAGCAAACCAGACAAACAGATTTGGCAGCCGTTTCCGTGCGTACCCAAAAACCTGTTGTCTTGAAGTAACACTTAATCAATTCGGTCGATTACGCTCTGTTTTCAAGGTATTTTTTCACCTTATAGAAAAAGGCGCATAACGCATTGAAAATCAAACCGGATATGCTCTCCGAAAATACAAAGGTCCGCTGAGTTTAGACACTCAGCGGACCTTTGTGTTGTCTATGGAATTTATGTGGTTATTCTATTGAGCCTCTTGCATGAGTCTTGGAAATCGGCTCCCCCTCCCTTGACG